>Ga0116183_1001995_pt1 | contig 22423 bp, 20 predicted proteins | sample AD_UKC078_MetaG_FD_89753 | JGI IMG/M metagenome (GOLD analysis project Ga0116183, IMG submission 89753) | Active sludge microbial communities of municipal wastewater-treating anaerobic digesters from USA - AD_UKC078_MetaG | ecosystem: Engineered > Bioreactor > Anaerobic > Digestate | place: USA... | reverse complement strand
GTACAAAAAAAAGTACTGAAATAACCGCTATAAAGATAAAATATAGTACTTGCATAGTATCCCCCTACTCTTTAAGATCGGAAAGATAATCCGTATTTGTTGTATCAAAAGCAGCATTAATGTTCCCTATAACTATAGCCATTATTATAAAAAGAATTATAGCTTCTACCACTATTGCAAACTCAATAAGAAAAGAAAGTTTTATAAGGGAAAGTTCAAAAAGCATAAGTCCATTTTCAATAACCAGAAATCCAATCATTTGGGAAAGTGCTTTTCTTCTTCCTATAAGGAGCAGAGCGCCGACTATTGAAAGAGAGATCGCTTCCTTTATATACAATATACCGCTTCCCGCACTTATATATGAGGCAAGAGCAATTGAAATAATAGTAAGAGTGTATGACCAGAATGAGTTTAAAACAGGTGAAAGTTCAACTTTAGTTTTGATCTTTCTGACCGAATGCGTTAGTATTAACGGAACAAGGATTACTTTTGCCAAAAGTGTCATGATAGAAATAACATAATAATGCTTATCGTTTGTACTTAGTGCGGTCAAAAAAGAAATGGCAAATATGCAAAACGCTTGCACAGTATAGCCTGAAATAAGAAGCTTTACTCTTCTGACACCACTCATAAGAATAGCAGAAATCAGTATAACCGCAAGAAAAAAATCTGTCATTTTTATCACCGCTTATAAGTATGATATTACAAGTGAAATTACTGCAAGTGAAAATCCGGCCATTATAATATCCTGAACCTTAAAAAGCCTGAACTTGGCCGTAGAAATCTCTATAACAGCCAAGGAAAACAAAAATAAGATCATCTTGGTGAAATAAAAAAACAAAGCTGCAAAAATATTAATAGGATTCAAACTTATAGCTATTCCAACTGGGAAAAATATATTAACAAAAAATGTAGAAAACACCGCTAGTTTTATAGATGAGGCAAGTTCTAGAAAACCAAGATCACAAGAGGAAATATCCAGTACCATTGCCTCATGGACCATCGTAAGCTCCAAATGTGTCTCAGGGTTATCCACCGGTACTCTCGTATTTTCAACTATCAGAAATATTATAAAAGCAGATGCGGCGATTATATGTCCTATAAAGTCATTTATAACAATACTGTTTATATATGACATATTCTCCACACTGAATGTTCCTGTTTCCATAAATAAAAACATAATAAGAACAAGAAAAAGAGGTTCGCTCATCATTGAAATGAACATCTCTCTGCTGCTTCCCATGCCCCCGAAGGTGCTGGCGCAGTCCAAACCTATAAGAGCGGTCATAAACTTTACGGCAGTAAATGAAAAAAAGACTAGAAAAACTGAAAATCCTTGAACTTTCGGATACGCATAAACTACAGGAATAAAAAAAGTTGTAACAACTGTAAATGCAAGTATTGCACTAGGAGCAAACGAAGTAACAGCCGAACTGCTTTTTGATTTAATAAACGATTTTCTGAAAAGCTTGCCTATATCATAATATACTTGAAAAACTGAAGGGCCTTTATATCCTCTCAGAAATGCCTTACTTTTCTTAAGAACTCCGCTGAATAACGGAGCAAGAATAATTATAAGAAATCCATTTACAAACATCATTATAATTTTATCCATCATTTTTATACCTCTATCCCTTAAGAACCAAAAAGATCGTCAAAGCAAGCGTTACGGCAAAATAAAGAACATAAAGCTGAATATATCCATGCTGAATCTTGTGAAAAAATCTTGATACTACTCCAAAAGTCCAAATAAAAAAAGGATAAACATAATCCTGAAGTAAATCATTAGCAGAAATGCTTATAGAAATACCTTTTTTTTGCTGAACTTTTTTACTATAAGAAACAGCATTTTTAAACAATTTGGAAGCAGGCTGTGCATAACCACTGGAGGTATACTGAAATTTAGGTTCAAACTCTCTGTGCCCACATGCCCATGTATCTGAGACCTCTTTCTTTCTGAAAGTGCCAAGAAGGTATCTGATAAAAACAAAAAAAATAAAAAACATAAGTATAAAGAAACCAAAAATCATTATTGAATCAAAGTTTTTTGAAAAATTTTCAGGAAGTGTATCTCCAAAAACTGATGAGCCGATTTTCAATATTACATCAATTATATAAGAACTGAAAAAACCTGCTGCCAATGAGAGTAATGATGCCAGAACCACTGCAAAGCTTATAAAAAATCCCGGTTTTCTTGTCGATACAGGAACTGTATCTTTGGCTTGTCCTAGGAATGTCATACCAAAATTTTTAACAGTAGCGTACAATACAAGACCACAAGTAAGCCCAATAAATACAGTGCAGACAAACACTATAAGTGAGCTGAAAGATCCACTGAGGGCCTGTATGCTCAAAACAAAAGTTTGAATAATAAGTATCTCACTTGCAAATCCGTTAAAAGGTGGGATGCCAGACATAGCTAAACTTCCTATAAAAGATCCATAGAATGCTGTCTTATTATATTTTTGGAGAGCTCCGAGCCTATTGGTATTTTTTTCATCAGTAGTAAACTTAAGAGAGCCGTATGACATAAGAAGAAGCGTTTTAAAAATACTATGGTTGAATGTATGAAATAGTGCGGCTACAAAGGCAAGCGAAGAAAGTTCATTAAAATTCTGAGTCTTCAAAAGCATAGATATTCCGAGCGTTGCGTATACAAGCCCCATATTTTCAACTGTTGAGTATCCTAAAAATTCATTGTAATTATTTTTGAAAAGTCCATTTATTGAACTATATACTGCTGTAAAAACACCAATAAGTATTATTAAAATGGCAAAAAATGGATCGTATAGATTCAAAAGATCCATGAATATTTTTATAAACCCGAATACCGAAATATTGACCATAATACTAGAAACTGCTATCAGAGAAGGTGATGGAGAATTTGAATAACTCTTTGCTATCCATCCGTTAAACGGGAAAAGATCTGATTTAACAGCAAAAGCAAAAAACGCTGCTAAGCCCAACCAATGCTTACGTTGATCATCCATAGCTTTTAGTCCTTCTCTCATAACTGAAAAATCATAAGTACCGGTATAGTTATATATTACCTGGGCAATGATAATAAGAAGACCAACACTTATATGAGAAAGAACAAAATACCAAACTGCAGACTTTACGCTTTCATAGTTGCGGTAATCAAAGATAAGCATTAAAAATCCGCATAAAGACATCAGCTCCCATAAAAATAAAAAGGAAATCATGTCTGCAGACCTTATAATACCTACTACAGAAAATATGAAAACAAAAAGTATCAGCCAGTAAAAAGCTGCCGAGTACTCCCTACGGAAAAACTTTGTAAACCCAAAAGAGTAAAGCACCAACAAAACAGAAACTCCCAACGAAATAGTTAGGAAAAAGTTAGACAAAAAGTCCAAAAGGATCATCTCCCAAAAAATAGTTTAACACTTACTTATACCATAAAAAAATATATTCCATGGGTTATCCATATTAAAACTAGTAAATTAAAGGTAAACTTAATCTTTTTTATCTGTTGAATAAAAAAAACCAAAAAGCTTTTTGCTCTTTGGCTCATATAAGTATAATCGTATTATTAATGCTTTTTTATATAGTTGACAATTAAAAGCAAAGTATTTTCTATGCCTTCAAGGTGTGTTCTCTCATATCCGTGTGATGCATACACCCCAGGACCTATAAGTCCGTGTTTTATATCATAACCTGCCGAAAGTGCGGCCTCAACATCTGAACCATATCGTGGATATATATCAACCGAATAGTTAAGATTATTTTCTTTTGCGGTACGAACTAGATCAGAAGTAACATCGTAATCATAAGGTCCTCCGCTGTCTTTAGCACAGATTGATACTTTATACTCATCGGTTCCAAGATCGTCACCAACTGCCCCCATATCAACAGATATCATCTCTTTTACATCCTGAGGTATACCGCTTGCTCCTCCATGTCCAACTTCTTCATACATTGTAAAAAGAAGATACGTTTTGCGGTTTAATACAAGCTGCCCGCTTCGAACCATTTCAGCTAATTCTATAAGTATCCCGGCACTTGCTTTATCATCAAGATGACGGCTTTTCACGAAGCCTTTTGATGTAACTCTTGTCCTGCAATCCAAAGAGATAAAATCACCTGCCGATATTCCCAAGGCAGCTGTATCTTCTTTTGAAAAAACCTTTTCATCCAAAACAACTTCTATAGTTGTATCGTCACGTTTCATAGTAGCTGTATCTGGATAAACATGAACCGATGGGTGTTCAAGTTGAACTGTACCCTCAAATTTTTTCCCATCCCTAGTATGAACAGTACAGTTTTCGGTTTCTATAAGGTTTTCGGGATATCCTCCGATTTTTGTGATTCTTAATCTACCGTTGCTTTTTATTGATCTTACCATAGCTCCAAGCGTATCAACATGTGCTGCCAGAAGCAACGGTTCGTGTTCTCCTCCTAAACAGACGAGTACTGAACCTTTATTAGTTTTCTGGATTTTAAATCCCATACTTTCAAATTTTTCGGTCAGATACCCCCTTACATCATTTGTAAAACCACTGGGACTGGGAATTTTGCAAAGTTCAACAATATTTGCCACTGCCCTGTCAATATTTTGTTTACAAAGTTTATCCATGATTCTACCTCCTTTACATACAACTATTATAACCTAATTTTATGATTTCTTTACTTTACATCAACTTATTGATATAATTCTATATGAAGAAAATATTATATTTTGGGGGCATATATGGACAGATGGCTTCTTATTGTTAATCCTCATTCTGGAAGAGAGAGCGGTAAAAGGGATTTTCCGGTCATTTTTAATATGCTAAAAAAACACAAGATCTCTTTCGACTATGTATTTACAGAAAGAAAAAGGCATGCCATTGAATTGGCGAAAGAATATATTAGAAAAGGATACAGAAATATTATATCCGCAGGAGGCGATGGAACAGCAAACGAAGTTGTAAACGGTATTTTTACTCAGGAGGTTGTTCCCAGTACAGATATACTTGTAGCTCAAATACCTGTGGGGACAGGAAATGACTGGGGAAGAACCGTAGGTATTCCAAGGACTTATGAACAGGCTATCGAAGTAATTGCAAAAGGAAATGAGTTTATACAGGATGTTGGTTTAGCAACATATTTTGAAAATGGAAGTAAATGTTTTAGATACTTTATAAACTCTGCAGGTCTAGGCTTTGATTCAGTGGTAAATGAAAGAACTAATAAATTAAAAGATTTGGGGAAAGGCGGAAAAGGAGTTTATTTTTCGAGTCTTCTTTTTAGTTTGATAAGTTATAAAAATAAAGATGGAAAGTTTGAAATAGATAATGAGCTTTCTTTTAACGGAAGATTTTTTAGTGCATGCATAGGAATAGGAAGATACAATGGCGGAGGACTAAACCAGCTTCCCAAAGCAGAACCGGCCGATGGTCTTTTTGATGTTACACTTATAAAGAAAGTTACTAAGGCACAGGTAATTGCAAACGCTAAACGCCTTTTTAACGGTACTCTTCTGGAATATAAAAAAGTGGTAAACGGATATAAATGTACTCATGCTTCTATAATAGCTGATCCTTCAATATTTCTTGAGGCAGATGGAGAAACTTTGGGTGTATCTCCTTTTACTTTTAAAATAATACCAAAGAGTTTACGTATACTTATAAAAAAATAATATCCCGAAGGGATATTATTTTTTATTAAGAGTATATGCTTTAAAAACATTCTTTATCAGAATTTTTGATGTTACACTGCCCACTCCATTAGGAACAGGTGTTAATTGTGCATTTTCAGCTACAGACGGGTCAGCATCTCCGTATACTTTTCCTTCATACTCATTTATACCAACATCAACTATCAAAGCTCCCTGTTTTACAAAGTCACCTTTTAGAAAATGTTTCTTTCCTATAGCCACGACAACAGCATCTTGCTCTGAAGTAATTTCTTTAAGATTCAAAGTATATGAGTTAAGACATACTACCGTTGCATCTACTCCATATCTTTGAAGCATAAGACCCACAGGCTTACCAACCTGGTTACTTCTACCTATTACAGCTATTTTTTTGGACTTAGGGGATATATTATCGATTATTATCCTCACACATGCCTGTGCTGTACACGGAGCAAAATCTTCTCTCCCGTAAAAAATATTTCCTAAATTAATGGGATTAACACCATCGACATCCTTTAGTGGATTTACTGACCTGCAAAGCTCATATTCATCATATTCTTTAGGCATCGGAAAAGCCAAAAATATACCGTGTACATCAGGATCGGCAGAAAGCTCGGAAATAGTTCTTAGAGGAAACTTTGTATCAACAACATCATAAGCAATCCCGTATTTCTTACATAATCTCTCCTGTGATTTAAAATAATAAAGCGTTGAATCATCAGGCGAAGAACAAACACTTATCAATTTTGGAGATGAAAAAATTTCCTTTCTAAGCTCTTCAATTTCTTTATCTATAATTCCTATAAGAGGTTTAACATCAATAAACATTTTTGGCTCCTTTATTGATAAAAGTCTTCCAGAATTTTCTGAAAATTAAATATTATTTTCATTTCAACTCTTCTGTTATATTTTTCATCCTGCATCTCTTCAGAAAGTGGTCTATACTTTGAAACTCCCATAGGCATAATTTTTTCACCAAATTCCATAATTTCTGGATAGGTACGGAATATATACTCAAATGCACTGTAAGATCTCTTCAGAGATAAAAAGTAATTATAAAGAACATCTCCAGAAGCATCTGTATGTCCTGCTATTCCTATAAAATCAATGTAATCCTTTTTATCAGATTTCATTATTTTCATAATTATACGATACATTGTATCCAAAACTGGTTTCATATCATCACGTATTTGAAAAGAGTTGTAATCAAAATAATTTGTACTGTCAACATAAATGGTAAAACCATCACGAAGACTGGCATGAAGCAAAGTACTTTCCGAAGAAGTATACTCATGTAAAATAGAGGAAAAATCGAAGACCTCCTTTATTTTATTGTTAACATTAACTAGACTAGTAAGTGATGCTTCGAGTGTTTCCGTCAGCTCAAGAGTCTTTATATAATCTGCCATAGTACTCTCATACTTTGAAGTCAGCTCTTTGACCTGGATATTCACCTTATTGTAGCTGTATATATAGACAGCTACAATTATTATTAGAACTGTTAGTATCAAAAGATTAAAAAAGTTCAGAATACCTTTGTCTTTCTCCGGTTTCAATAATGTCATAAATTCCCCCTCAAGATCAGCGTTTTACAGATATCAGAACAACAGTACTCTTTTCTTTAACATAATAGCTTTTATTTACAGGAAGAAGTTCTTCAAGGAAATCGTTTGGAGATTCAAAAGAAGTATCAATAACGCGCAACCATCTTCGTTCTTTAAACTGAGGTATTTCAAACTCTAAAGGCTTATCATACTGGTTAAGTGCAATGTATATATCGTTATCTCTGGCAGTTTCATTGGAAGTATAATAATCGCCACTTATCATAAGAGCAAGTGTATGCGAAGAATAACTCCAGTCAGGTGCATATGGTTTTATACCATGCCAGGTAACATCTGCTATCCCATTGCCAAGAAAATCAGTGCCTGTAAAAAAATGTCTACGCCTTAAACTTTTATGCTTCTTTCTAAATTCTACCACTTTTTTCAAAAATCTGAAAATGTCAGAGTACTTTTCTTTTCTTGTCCAGTCAACCCAGCTCAACATATTATCTTGACAGTAGGCATTATTATTTCCAAGCTGCGTACGGCAGAATTCATCGCCCATAAGTATCATAGGTACTCCTTGTGAAATCATGAGAATAGTAAGAGCATTCTTAATCTGACGTTTTCTGATTTTACTTATGTGAAGATCATCAGTTTCTCCCTCTACACCATTATTAAAGCTATAATTCTCATCCATTCCATCAAGATTTCCTTCACCATTTAAATTATTATGTTTTCTATTATAAGATACAAGATCCCAAAGAGTAAAACCATCATGAGCGGTTATGAAGTTTACACTGCTATATGGCATACGATTATTATCTGCAAATAGATCTGGACTTCCGCATATCCTTGTAGCCAAATCAGATACTACACCTTTGTCTCCGCGTATAAACCTTCTTAGAGTATCCCGATACTTACCGTTCCATTCAGACCAACCGTAGGGAAACTGTCCTACATAGTAGCCTCCCGCTGCATCCCAGCCTTCTGCTATAAGCTTTGTTCCATAAAGTATAGGATCTTCGGCTATATCTTTTAGAAGAGAAAGATCTCCTATCCAATTTCCTCTTGAATCACGACCAAGTATTGATGCCAGATCAAACCTAAAACCATCGACATGACATTCCGTAACCCAGTACCTAAGACTGTCAATGATTAATTCCTTTACAACCGGATTAGCGCAGTTCAAAGTATTTCCGGTACCAGAATAATTAAGATAATATCTTTTATTGGAATTATTAAGCATATAATAGATACTATTGTCAAGACCACGGAAAGAAAGAGTAGGACCGAATTCATTTCCTTCTCCTGTATGATTGTAAACCACATCAAGAATTACCTCTATTCCGTATTTGTGTATAGTTTTTATAAAATTTTTGAACTGATCAACCTGTTCACCAAGTCTCAATCCATGGGAGTAATTACCAGTAACTGCAAAAAAACCTATAGGATTATACCCCCAGATATCCTTGAGTCTTTCTCCATTGAGAGGATTAATATTGACATTTGCACCCGGATTAAACTCAAAAATAGGCATTAGCTCTAATGTTGTAACTCCAAGCTCAAGCAGGTGAGGAATTTTTTCTACTATTCCGTCAAATGTTCCTCTATCTGCCACACTGGAATTAGTATTCATTGTAAACAGTCTTACATGTAGTTCATATATAATACTGTCTTCAACAGGTATTTGAGGTCTTACATCCTGCCCCCAGTCGAATTTTGTATCGTCAATTACAATATTTTTACACGCTGAACGTACTGAGTTAGTCCTTGAAAAACTTAAATCCATATTTGAATCATCTGAAATATCGTAACCATACATAGACGGATCATCAAAATCATATACACCCGATATCGCTTTGGCATATGGGTCAAGTAAAACCTTATTTTTATTGAATCTATGACCGCTCAAGGGTTCATAATCCCCATCTACCCTCCAAAGATAATATGAATTATTACCTATACCAAAAAGATAAATATGCCAAATATCTCCAGTTTTATTATAAATACGATCCAGTTCAAAAGAGAAAAAGGGGATGTCATCGTAAAAATTCTCATAAAGTTCAATAAAAACCCTTTTCCCATATCTTGAAAAAACAGCAAAATTTGTACCGGATGGATCAACTGTAGCTCCAAGTTTCGGATGTCCCCTGCTTATTTTTATACTGGAATTATCCACATATCCACCTCTCAGACTGCCCTTAGAATACATGTCTAGTCAAATTTATTCAACACCAGCATATTTTAGAAATCTTCCTATGGAAACCCTCTTATTTATTCATGTTCATTAACAAAGTTATTTTGTTACTTAATATTAATTTGTTTTTAAATTTTATAAGTTATAATTAAGTCAGTAATCCCCCGAACCCCCCATGAAGATGTTTGATTATACCCGGAGAGCAAGAGCTCACCGGGCTTTTTTTATTCTTCAGGGTTATCAAAAAGCCCTATTTTAAGAGACTCTCTTATTGATTTATAACGCTTGATCTTAGACTCTACAATTGAATCTGAAGTAATAAGTTTCTCCTTCAGGAGAAGGTATTTCACTTTGACTGGTTCTACAAAGTACCAGCTTCCACTTTGTGCTGAGTACTCCGGGACATTCACTTTGTACTTGCTTCCAATAACGGCCTTGGAAACAATCTTCACAAAAGCGTTTATTTTTTTGAAATATGCCATTGCATTCTGGGTTCTTCCTATACTTATATTTAGATTGGAAGAAATCTCTCTTACGCTTGTAAAGGCCTGTGTATAGTCACGCCCTAAGCCATAGCTTAAATTATATATATATAAATATACTTTCGAAAACGAAGACGGGGTAAGTCCAAGAACATAAACCATAACCTTTTCCGGTATTTGAATAAAAGGTCTTACCGGACGGTACTCAAAAACATCAATACTCCTATCAGTATCAAAATTATCAGTCATCTTTCTCGTACTCCTGACGTGTAAGAATATCGGCACCTGTAAGATTAAGCTTTATTATTTTGTATCTTTCATCAAACTCTGCTGAAAGATTTATTTTCTCAAAACATTTTGAACCTATAAATTCCTTGTCTATGAAATAACTTGCTTGAGAATCATCATAATTAGTAATTAGATCATATCCCTTTCTAAGATATGCAGCAAATTTTTCTCCGCACTTTTTACAACGAAAATATACGACAAGCGAGTTTCCTTCACTGTAAAATACTTGAGATTCTTTTTTATTTTCATGATCAGTTATTCTGAAAATTTTTTTAAATATTCCCATATTTTCCTCCCTTTAAATCGGCATATTTAATTATATCATGTATGATACAATTAATGTCGTTCAAGTATTGTGTGTTTTTAATCTATTGAAGATAAACCGATAAAATATCTGGTCTAATATGTTTTATCAGACGATATGTGATATGTTAAGAAAAACAAGGAGGGGTTTATGAATATACTAAATACATTCCTGACTCAATCTTCAAATGCTTCTCAGCTGACAGAACTGGCTGCGAAAAACGGCAAGATTACAGGAAAGGTAATATACTCTGACGGAGAAATAAATCTTGTAAGTATTAACGGAAAACTGTATATACTTAATTCTGAAGATGGAAAAAAGCTTCCTGAAGGCTCTTTGGTAAATATTGTTTTTTCAAAAAATACTATACCTTCAACTGATCAGAATATTATTAAAAGCTATATAACAAAAGCCTTAGGAGAAATTTCCGGAAATATAATTAAATTTTCCATAGGTCTTACCCAAGAAACTAACCAAAGTATTTTATCGAATATAAAAATTGATTTTTCTGAGATTCCTGATGCTCAGAAAGGAAAATTTCTTGTTTGGATATCAGATCTATTTGATTCACTAAATACTTCAATGCAAAATGACAAAGCTTTTTCTTCTGTTTTAGAGGATTTTTCCAGGAAAGAAGTTTTTTCCGGCTTCATAAAATCTATGATATCTGAGCTTTCTAAGGACTTTTTTTCTAACAAGATCTTTACAGCCGATCCAAGATTCATATCTGAAAAAGCTGTTACGCTATTTAAGGATTCATACTTAAGTTCAAAACAGTCTGAAGATATAAAACCAACCAACCTTTTTAACAGCTCCGATATTGACAAGAATGAATCACCGCTTATTCAGTCGAATTTTGAACAAGAAGATAAAATGGTTGATAAAAACTTTTTAATTAAAAAAGAACCTCTTCAGGAGAGTTCTCATGAAAAAAAACTTGATTCTTTAAAAGATCATGCACCTGATAAGAAACAGACATATAAAATAGAAAATCAGGTAAAAACTTTATTATCTCAAAAAGATGATTTACCTTTTACGAAAAATGAAAAAATCAAATCTCAAGATTCTCCACAGATTGCTCGTAATACCTATAAATCAGATATACCTAAAGAAGCGGAGAATCATTTTCAGAAAAGAAGTTTAGATTTTCAGTCTGCAAAAAATACTTTTAAAAAAGAACCATTTGATGAATCGCTTATTCAAAGGAATTCTAATCAGTTAAAAAAGGAACTCATCCTTGATTATTTTAAAAATCATTATTCAGCCGCAAAAAAGAAAAATTCTGAGCCGGCTGCTTTTCACAAAGCAAAGGTAATTTCTGAAGTACTTACTGAAAAGAGTGCCACCGATCTATCGTTAAAGAAAACAGAACCTGCAGAAAACCTTTCTCAAAAAATAGATCTTGCTACTTTTAAGCTTTATAAGTCTGTTTTACGTGATATCTTTGATTCAGGGAATAATATCCGAACAGTTTATATCAGCAAACAAAAAAACGATGCAATCACTAATTTTTTCCGAAAAGAAAGCACTTTTGAAGTAAATAATTCTGAGCAGAGCTCTCAGCAAAAACCTATATCTGAAAAACTATCACATAATGTTTCAAAAACTATTTTTGAAAAAGCATCTTCTTTAACAACAGAAAGTAGAAAACAGCCAGATATGATAGAAGAAATTCCTGTAAAAAATTCTTTTAATGTACCACAGAAAAAAATCATAGAAACTTCCCATCAAACAGACCAAAATACAGAACTAAAAAATGATTCGCGCCATGCTACTGTTTTGGGTAAAGTAAAAATATCGGACTCTTTCAGAAACGAACTACTAGCAGAAATATCTGCTGAAAAAAAAGTTTCCGAAAAGTTGTCTTTTGAAGACAATGGTCTTTTTTCTAAAAATTCCATTTCTACTGCAGTTGAAAAAGCTGTTTCTGTTTACAAAATGTTTGAAAACACAAAAACAACTGAAGCAAGCACTTATTTTCTTGTTAGTTTTTTGGGAATACCTGTTTTTTTTAATTTTAGAAGGCTTTCAGATGACTTTGGAAATGAAAAGAATTCTGTAGAAAAGAATTATGGAAAACTAAGAATGGTGCTGCCTACTGAAACCTTTGGCATGGCTGATATAAATCTATTCATGAGTAAAAATGATGTTATAATAAAGTTAGGAATAGACAGAAATACTAAGTATATGCAGTCAAACAGCGTATCTTTGAATCAAGCTCTTGAGAATATCGGATATAATCTTGTCCTGTTCGATATTTTTATAAATCCTCAAAATCCAGATATCTCCAGAGATACTCTTATTTAAACTTTTTAAGGTATAATATAATTAAACGTATAAAGGAGGATGTATCCATGACAAAAGAATATCTGTATGAATATGCTGGAAAAAGAGAGTTTTACAGCAGAACTCCTTCAGGGCATGATCTTTTTACTGATGCTACTATAGAGTCTGGAGGAAATGGCCGGGCAGCTACTCCTGTTGAAATGGTTCTTTCGGGTCTCGCTGGATGTACCGGAATCGATGTCACTATGATACTTGAGAAAAAACGGGTTTCTTTTGATTCTCTTAAAATACGTATGATTACTGAAAGAACTGATGACGAAATGAGACATTTTGAAAAAATACACCTAATATATGAGTTCAGCGGTCATGATCTTCCGTTGGAAAAAATACAGCAATCAGTACAGCTTTCACAAGATAAGTACTGTACGGTTGCTGCAATGCTTAAAGGATCAATAAAGCTAAGCTATGAAATAAAACTTGTGGAAACACAGAAATAATCTGAGGAGGAAATAAAGATGGAAAATCCGGTAAATGCTATGATTGAAAAAGCTCAGAATACCATGAAAAACATCTCTCATAAGATTGTGGTAATGAGCGGAAAGGGTGGTGTCGGCAAATCTACTGTTGCTGTAAACCTTGCGGTTGCATTGGCTCTTGAAGGAAGAAAAGTGGGACTTCTTGATATAGATCTCCACGGACCAGATGTTGTAAGAATGCTTGGAGGCAACAGTGCAAAACCTTATCAGGTTGGAAACGATGTCCTACCGCCCGAAATAAATGGAATTAAGGTAATATCAACTTCCCAGTTCCTTAAGGACGAGACTTCGCCTATTGTTTGGAGAGGACCTCTAAAAACATCTGCAATACTTGAATTTCTTGGTGATATAGCTTGGGGAGAGCTTGATTATCTTATAATGGACTGCCCTCCGGGTACAGGCGATGAGCTTCTGACTGTTTTCCAGAACTTCAAAGATATTGACGGCACTCTTATAGTAACAACACCCTCCGTAGTTTCACAGGATGATGTGGAAAAAGCCATTAATTTCTCTAAAATGATGAATGTAAATATCCTTGGTCTTGTAGAAAATATGTCATACTTTGTATGTGAAAAATGTGGAGAAAAACATTATATATTTGGACAAGACGGCGGAAAAACTCTGGCTGAAAAGTATAATCTTGAGCTTCTTCAGGAAATACCCATAAATAAAATTATACGAAGCAATATGGATAAAGGCCAGCCTGCAGCTTATTTTGGTATTCCTGACACAGTGGCACCTTTTATCAACCTCGCCAAAAAGATTATCGGAAAAACAGAAAAATAAAGCCGGAGGTTATTATGTCTAGAATAAAAGGAATGTCCATGGAATGGTCTGACTTTAACTTAATATTTATTGATCAGAGAAAGCTTCCTTTGGAGGAAGTTTATGTGCAGTGTACTACTTATACTCAGGTAGCCACAGCGATAAAAGACATGATAGTAAGAGGTGCTCCTGCGATAGGTGCAAGTGCAGCTTTTGGATATGTTCTGGGAGCAAAGGAGTTTGAAAAGAAAACCAAAGACAGTTTTATATTAAAAATGGCAGAAGTAAAAAATGCGTTAGCTGCAACAAGACCTACCGCTGTAAACCTTTTCTGGGCGCTTGAACGTATGGAAGGGAAAATGAAGACCGTTATTCTTGAAAACGATACATATGAAACTGTAAAAATCTTGGAAGATGAAGCTATTGCTATAGCTCAGGAAGATATAAAAGTCAATCAAGCTCTAGGTGAGTATGGTGCGCAGCTTCTTAAGGATGGCGATACCGTATTAACTCACTGTAACGCCGGGGCACTTGCAACCTTTGATTTTGGAACCGCACTCGGTGTAATAAGAGCCGCAGTTAAATCAGGCAAAAAGATTAAAGTCTATGCAGATGAAACACGACCATATCTTCAGGGCGCGAGACTTACAGTATGGGAATTGATGAAAGACCATATAGATGTTACCTTAATTTCTGATAATATGGCAGGCTGGGTAATGCATAAAGGATTGATAAACGCTGTAATTGTCGGTGCCGACAGAATTGCTGCCAACGGCGATACAGCAAATAAGATCGGTACATACTCTGTTTCTATTCTTGCTAAACAGCACTCTATACCTTTTTATATTGCTGCTCCGGTTTCAACCATAGATATAAAATCAGAATCCGGTAAAGACATTCCCATAGAAGAAAGAGATCATAATGAAGTACGCTATTGTCATAAACTTAAAATGGTTCCTGACAGTGTAAAGGTTTTCAATCCTTCCTTTGATGTTACTCCCCATGCAAATATAAGTGGTATTATAACGGAAAAAGGAGTATTGCGAACACCGTATGATCTAAGTATTAAAAAAATTTTTCTTTAATATCTGACGGAGCGATTTTTCGCTTCGTTTTTTTCTAGCCATACCGCTATAGCTTCATTTCATGCAGAAAAATAATTTTTTTATATTTTATGTGTTATAATTTTTAGAAATCTTATTATTTGTTTTTATATTTTTATCTATTCGCTGGACAAATTTACTTTTCATACAGTAGGAGGGAAAATGGAAAACATAATTGAAGTATCAAATCTCAGGAAGTACTACAAAACAGTGAAGGCTGTAGATGACATTTCTTTCTCAATAGCAGCTGGAAAAGTTTTTGCTCTGCTGGGTCCTAACGGTGCAGGAAAAACTACCACAGTTGAGATTCTAGAAGGGCTTAGAAGGGCGGATTCTGGAAGGATAACCTACTTTGGAAAAGAAATCACAAAAGTAAATTTCGAATTGAAGGAAAAAATAGGTGTTCAGCTTCAAAACACTGTTTTTTTTGAATCTTTGACAGTAAAGGAAACTCTAAAGGGTTTTTCAGGTTTGTATGAAAAAAAATTTGATATTGATATTCTTGTAAAAAAACTAGAACTTGAAGAAAAACTCAATTCCAAAATAAAAACCTTATCTGGCGGACAAAAACAGAGACTTGCAATAGCTGTGGCTCTTGTAAATGATCCTGATATTGTTTTTCTTGATGAACCTACAACCGGTCTTGATCCCCAGGCAAGGAGAATGCTATGGGACTTTATAAATGAACTGAAGTCAAGCGGAAAAACAATTATACTTACTACTCATTACATGGAAGAGGCTGAGTATCTTTCAGATTTTGTAAATATAGTTGACCACGGAAAAGTAATCGCGTGTGGGACAGTTGAGCAGTTGATTGATTCAATAGGAATGAAATCCATTATAAGATTTCATTCTAATAAAAAATTCGATAGTTATTTCAAGGACGAGAACCTTAAAATAATTGAGGACACAGCTCTTTCCTCAGAAAAAAAGATATATGAGATACAGACTGATAATGTTGAGACAACTCTTTCAAATATATTTGAAACCACAAGAAAAAACAGTCTTTCAATATCAGAAATAGCTATAAGGCAGCCTAATCTTGAAGATGTGTTTTTGAAACTTACCGGAAGAACCTTAAGAGATTAGGAGGACATATGAAGATAAAGTCTTTGCTTTCAATCTTTTTAAAAGAGGATTTCAGAAACTTTATAGTAATTTTTTGGACTTTTGTTTTTCCTTTGATTTTTTTTCTTTTCTTTACCTCGCTTTTCGGCAATATAGGTAACGGCTCAGAAAACTCGTCCGATATGGAGTTTAGAGCAGGAATTTACTTTGAAAAACCGCCTACTGGTCTTGCAAAGGAAATTTCACAAGGTTTAGTAACCGGTCTGGGAGACAAGAACTCCGGCGGACCTTTCGAAAACATTTATGTAAGTTCCTTTGACGAGGGTATACAGCTTATAAAAGATAAAAAACTTGAAATTTTCATAGTTTTTCCGGAAAATCTTGATATGCTGAATCTCAAAGTGGTACTTTCTTCTGTTCCGGCTCCGGTAGTAAAGAGCTATTACAGATCGGATTCTGGCTCTGATTTTGCCAGAAAGATTTTTAAAAGTGTTTTGGACTCAGTTAATGTCGAGTTTTATAAGCGGATCTCATCAGCAGAATATACACTGGAGGTTCAGGAATTAAATAAAAAAGCCTCGGATACTTTTTCCTATAAAGATTATCTTTTCCCGAGCGTTCTTTTAATGTCGATTCTTACGGTATCTATATTCAATACACCGCTTTCACTTGCTTATTCGATAGAAAAGGGTATTACTAAAAAGATTTTTACAACCCCTATACGCAGCGGCCATTTCTTAACTGTTGTTATTTTGGAGAGGCTGATTCGCGTCGTGTTGTCTATGTTTCTCATATATAGTGAAGGTAAACTAATGGGAGTGAGTCCTAAAGCATTCAGTGCGAAGTATATTGCTTATCTTTTTATGAACGTTATTACTTTAATTTCCGTAGGATTGCTTATGCTTTCGGTTTTTAGAAAGCTTTCGGCCGTCAATGTAGCGGCAAATATTCTTTATCAGTTGATGATGTTCCTTGGAGGCCTTTTCTTTGATGTCAGCCATACTCCGATGATTATACGATGGTTCGTTTATATTAATCCGGTATCATATATGGCTCAAGGATTAAGAAATATAATAAACGGTATGCCACTGGGATTTTTAAATTATTTTGTTCCCTTACTTTGGATTGGCGCCTGCATAATAATTTTTTCTTTGAACTTCAAGAAGGTGATGAACTATGAATAATAGGTTTTTCAATCTTGTGAAATTCTTTTTTCTTGAAACTTTTAAAAATAAATCTGAAGTTTTTTACACCATGTTTTTTCCAGTTATCTTTCTTCTTTTGTTCGGTTTTATTTTTGGCTTGGGAGATACACAGCACCAAGAAGAGAATTTCGAATATGGATTAGTTTTTTCTTCTGGTTACTTGTCTGATACAAATCAGAGCTCCGAGAGTGCATATGAAACTGTAAAAGCTTTTTTTGAGCCAAATAAGCTTGATATCTATGCAGATAATGAAAGCTTAAAAAATGCTGTACTATCTTCAAAAGTTGATGCTGGAATTATAGTTGATGAAACCTCCAAAGTAAAAGTTTTATACAACTCCGATCCTGCCAATATGCAAAAGATAACATGGATAAAGTTTGCAGGTGAGAACGCTATAAAAAGATTTTTATACGGAGCAAAAAAAGATTATCTGTCTCTTTCTTCTGAAAATATTGGTACAGGAAGGGTTGAGAGCAATCAAATGGACTTTCTTCTTACAGGCATAATTGCCATATCCATACTGTCTGGAGGAATGTTCAGTGTGATCAATACCTTCGGCAGATATAAGAAATTAGGAGTAATCAAAAAATTCATGGTAACTCCAATAAAATCAAACGAATTTGTGATTGCATCATCATTTAACAAGATACTGCTGAACTTTTTTTCCATAGTCATTATTATAATATTGGGCAAAGTAATATATCACATGAACTATTCCTTTGACTGGCCTATGCTTATAATTGTATGCTTAAGCTCCACACTCGGAATGATGGCTTTCGGAATACTTTTGATGGTACTGTTTAAAGAATTGGAAGTAGCCCAGTCTGCTGCTTCTATTTTAATGACTGTAATGATGTTTTTTGCAGGAATATACTTTCCCATTAATATTATCCCCGGATATATTCGATGGGTTAGTTATATCTTACCCATTAAGTATGTAGCAGATCTTTTACGGCATGTTGCAGGAGTTGAAAGCATGAATATCACTACCTTTTGGCTAATAAATATTATAATGGCGGCATCAGGTATAATTTTGCTTTCTCTTACCTCCAGACAACTGATGAAGGATCAAGCAAGAAACTAAAAAATTAAAAACCCGCTTTTAAGCGGGTTTTATTTTGTCCATCGTACACTCACTGTAAGATTCTCTCTGTCTATTTCAACTATTAGGTACTCAGATGACGAGTAAAGATAATCAAATACTTCATAATCATTTATATATCCTGCTGTATTGCCTTTATAAAAGATTTCGAATGTTTCCTGACCATCATAATCCATAAATTTCCGCACTGAAAAATCATTCAATTCGTAAAGCTCATAATTCAAAAGATCTTTATTATAAAGACTTTCCTTATCCAAAACTGCGGTTTCGTCAGAATTTTTTAAAACATTAACCGCAGAAAAGAGATCGAAAAGCTTCCATCCAAAATCATTTTTTTCATCCTCACTATATCTGTTCCAATCAATTTCAGGAATTTCATCATCTATGTCTTTGTTTATAAAAGTACTTACGATGATATCTGTGAGAAAGTTTATAATATGGTTATATGAAACTGACAGGCTGATTTTCTTGGAAGAAGATTCCTCAGTAAAAACTTTTAAAAAGGATATTCCACCGGTTTCATCCTCATAGTACAGTAGATCCTCTAGCTTTAAGGAACCGGCTTGTTCAAGAATGCTTTCGGTCTCAAAAAAATCAGAAGCATCTTTACAGTACTTAAGTTGACCGATACCTCCTTCAATCTTTAGGGACAGAAAAATATTCCTATCCTGGTCAAAAATAATATAATTTTCACCATCGTTCATAAAACTCATGCTGAGGGCTTCTTCGAATTCATTCTTTACTATGTCTGCATTCTCCTTTGATAGATAAAAAGAAAGATAAAGCTTTTCTATACTCGAAATATCTTCAATTCCACTAATGGTGCCTTTTACTGAAAGAATGGCTCTTTGCTGTACCAGAAGCTTAAGATACTCCATAACTGGCTCATTCTCATTTGCAATACTTCTTATAATATCAAAATACTCTTTTTTCACAGAAACCACAATGTCAGCATCTTTTAAAACTGACAAACCTTCCAAGAAGTCCGCTTTTAAGAAAAGTTTTTCATATTCCTCAATTTCCTTATTAATTAAAACTTCCGCATATAATCCTTCCTGAGTAAGTTTCAAATGATACTCTTCACACAGCTCCTTGCCGAAGATATCTCCAAGATAATGAAAAACAGAAGATAATGGTTTAAAATAACTCGTATGGTAACTTACGGCATACTCTGAATACTTATCAGAAAAATTGTAAGCTTTTATAACTCCTCTGCGGCAGAGATCCACAAAATCAAGAAGATACCTGTAGGTTGTTATATATACATAACCGTTGAAGTTAACATAATAGAAATTGAGACTCCGTGGATTTCCTGCCATGATAAACTCACCATAAAAATTATCTTCTGATTTTTCTTTAAAATCAAGGGCTGTAGATACAGTTTCAAAAAAAGATTCTTCAAAAGCTAGAACAGCCGGATAACTTAAAAATACGTTTAGAATCTCCATAACAAGTTTATCTTCATTAATGGCTTGCACACCTTCAAAAATATCCAGAATATCTTTATAAAAAACATTTTCACCTATACCTGTTTTTCCAAAAAGATATATATCAGTATCTGTAAGTGGAATCGAAAGCTCTTTAAAAGCTTCAATTTCTGAAAAACCGACTGGGTTAATTCTAAGGATATAGTCCATACTCTGAGGAAGAATAGGGCTTCCTAATACAATAAAAAAAGAACATATAAGCACAGAAAAACACAGCACAAGCCTTTTCATAACACGCCTCCTTTATATTTCTGGAATATATCTGCAGGAAATTACATAAGAAGACTTCTGAAGTTCTTGAACAAGCATATATGATGGAGCCTCATCCAGTTCAATTATACAGCTGGCTTCCTCGAATATTTTACTTACTCTGTTCAAAGTAACGTTTGCAACATTTATTCCATGAGCAGATATTATTTTGAGAATTTCTGAAAGTGCACCTGTTATATCTTTGTTTAGTATTGACAAGGCGGGAGTATGTCCGTTTAGTTTTACGCTGTTTCCATCAATCTCATTGACAAGGATCTCCCCCGCTCCTACTGAGCATGCCTGTATTTTATACTCGACAGAGTCCTTTTCTGCTATAATTCTTACTGTATTAGGGTGAACATCTCCCAGATCCTCAAAAAGAAACTCATATCTTAAATCATATTTTTTAATTATTTCAAATATATCTTTTATTCTTATATCATCAACATTAAATCCTATTATGCCGCTAAGAAGAGCCTTATCTGTTCCGTGTCCCATGTATGTGGTTGCAAAAGAACCGTGAAGTATAAACCTTACTGTCTGTGGAATACCTCCGATATAGTTATATGCAAACTTACCTATCTTTACTGCTCCAGCCGTATGCGAGCTGGAGGGACCAACCATGACCGGACCGATTACATTTATTATGGACATTTTTCTCCTCCAAAAACGAATTTTTTAAAATGTTTTAGTAACATAATTCAATTATAGCTTATTTTGTTGTATAATAAAATATGATAACATAAAATATCGGGAGGATACGGTTAATGGCTTATATAAAAAAATACCTCTTTATCTTGGTTTTTCTTTGCTTCTCGTCATTAATTTTTTCATTTAATTTTCTTTCCTTAAAATGGTCCTTCATAGATACACAAAATGAAAATATAATCGTCAAGGGAACAGAAAAAGACGGCAACTATATTGCATTTCAAAGCATAAGTAAGGAACAGTATACTAATATACTCTCATTCACCAAAGAAGGCACTGTGACTTCCAAAGTTAAAATCTCCAATTTTAATTTTATAGATTATCAGATACTTGAAGAAAATCTCTACATGCTGGGTACATATAATTCTGCCGGTACCAACTTCCTTTCCCTGATATGCATGGATAAAGATTATAACGTACTTTTCCGAAAATACTACAGCAAAGGAAATATTTCACCCATTAATATTCGGACTTACGGCAATGAGCTTATAATAACAGCTAACTCTGTTTCAAGTGAAAAAAGTACATTATATCTTTTCACAGTTGATAAGTACACAAATATAATTCAGGAGAACAGCTATGAATTCTCAATGACTCTTGAAATAAAAGATTCTGTAATAACAAATGACATGTTGTATATGACAGGATTTCTTGATAACAAAGAATCTAAGCTGGATCTTTTTGTAAAAAGCATAAACCTGAAAACCAAAAAATTTGTTCTTGAAAAGGTTTGGGGGGCTAAATACAATGAAGTCGGAACAAAAATAATACCTTCAGAAGGATATCTTATTATAGTTGGAACGAACGAATCTTTCAACGAAATAAAAACCAGAGATGTTTGGGTAATGAAAATTTCCGCAACCGGAGATACCGTATGGTCGAGAATATATGACAGTTCATTTATTGACGAAGTAAACGACGCATGTGTTGATGAAATGGAAAATATTTATATAACCGGAACATCTATAACCCAGGAAAGTCAGGATCTTTTCGTCTTAAAACTTAATAAATTCGGCGAAAAACTTTATTTTGACATCGATAAGGATAAAGAAACCAATCTTTCCAGTTTTATATTTGAAGATTCTTCAAATATAATCTTGGGAGGGTATTTCATAAACACCGATACCGGCAGCGATACTTCTGTTTCAACCGGAATTATTATGGTACTAAATTAATAAAGAGAAAGGACAAAATAATTATGAAAAAGAATATTTTTTTAGTGATTTTCTTAGCAGTTTCTGTATTAATTTTTTCTTCTGTACTTACTCCTATAAGCCAGCTTAAAGATATGAGAGATCTAACAACAGTTACAATAGAAGGTATAGTCACTGTCGAGCCAGGACCTTTTGAAAACAATATTTTCTTTTTGCAGGATAACACCGGTGGTGTAAATATTTACTCCGAAGGCATTGACATAAGCAGCTATGGAATAAAACGCGGTCAGAGCGTACGAGTCAACGG
>Ga0116183_1001987_pt1 | contig 22495 bp, 13 predicted proteins | sample AD_UKC078_MetaG_FD_89753 | JGI IMG/M metagenome (GOLD analysis project Ga0116183, IMG submission 89753) | Active sludge microbial communities of municipal wastewater-treating anaerobic digesters from USA - AD_UKC078_MetaG | ecosystem: Engineered > Bioreactor > Anaerobic > Digestate | place: USA... | reverse complement strand
TGTCGATCCTGTTGGTATCAGGTCAATTATAACATCTGCAAGAAAGGCGACATCCCTTGGATTGAATGTTGTTACAGGGACACAGAGACGTCATCAGGAGGATTATATAGCCACCTATAAGAAAATTAAACAGGGTGCTATTGGAACAATAACCTCTGCAAAAGCTTTCTGGAACCAGGATCATGTATGGTTCAGATTACGGGAGCCGGGTTGGGACGATATGGAATATATGATCCGTAACTGGAATAATTTTTGTTGGCTGTGCGGCGACCATATTCTCGATACTCATGTTCATAATATTGATGTTATTAACTGGTTCATTGGGAAGTATCCTGAAAAAGCAATAGGGTATGGCGGCCGGGCACGTCGTGTTACCGGTGATCAGTACGATTTCTTCAGTATCGATTTCGATTATGGTAACGGAGTTTATTCTCACAGTATGTGCCGTCAGATAGACAGTTGTGCGAATGGAACGGGCGAAGTTATTATGGGAACTAAAGGTTACACAAATTGTCAGAATACCATCTGGGACCTTGACGGGAATGTTATATGGCAGTTTGAATATCCTAAGGATGAATTTGGCAACCCGATGAACCAGACTGAAATTCCCCCGTATGTTCAGGAACACATGCATCTGGTGTATGCTATCCGAACCGGTGATTATGTGAATGAGGCAGAACAGACAGCTTTAGCCACCCTGACTGCAATAATGGGAAGAACCGCTGCTTATACCGGCAGACTGATTACATGGGATGAAATATTCAAGTCAGATATGAATCTTGGTCCGTCAAAATTGGAATTTGGTCCGGTTGACATGGAATTTGAGACACCAATACCAGGAACACCTATAAATATAATCTAATCAAAGTTTAATCTGACAGTTAGAGATTAAACTATATTTAAAATTAACACAAGACAGTTATGAAAAGCCTTCTTTGTTTTCCACCAATAATATTCTTGAAGGCTTGGGTATAAAGAATCGTTGGGATTAAGAAAAATAAATAGAATAAAAAAATATTTTTCTACCGGGAGGAACCGTAACTGTTTTTGGGAATAGACCCTTCATCTGAAGTTTTGTTTTGGTAAGCAAAAATAATATATTTGAATCTTCAGTTTTAGACCCTTTGCAAATTTGTCCAGTTTAAAAGGTGTTAATATATTATTATCCGGTTTATTATTTAAAAAAGAAGCTGCTCTAGTGGATAGGGCAGCTTCCTTTATGAAGCAATTACAAAATCAAATCGAAGGATAACCCGGGTTCTGCTTCAGGTTCGGGTTAGCCTGCAGAATGGTACGGCTTATCATCATAATCATGGTATGATCGTCTGCCTCAGCAGTCTTATCCCACCATTCGCCTGTATAGACACCAAACCTGCAAAGTACGGTTCTGCGTATTCCTTCTCCTATAAATTCACGGCCCCATTCATCAAGAAGCTCCTGTTCCGTTATAAACGAGCCATTCTCCGGATACAAACTCTCCGAGCCTTCTGGATAGTATCTTTTCCTTACTTCATTAAGCAGCTGTTCAGCATCAGCCTTCTGGCCAGCCCTGAACTTAGCCTCAGCAAGTGAATAATAGATCTCAGCTAACCTGATAACTGCAAAGTCAGATTCCATCTTACCTGCATCAGTACTTCTGTAAATAGGATATTTGATAAGACACCATCCTGAACTTTGATCGGCATGGTCCATATCGGATATCATGACTGCCCCAGAGGTAGGGGCAGGAGATATGCTGAGCGTGTCAGTATCCTCAAACCAGCCTACCTGATCCCTCATGTACAGTGTATACCTGCCATTGTCAGCTTTGCAGAAGACTTTTTCACCATTGCTGTTCCTATAGTCGAGAGACTCACGCAGGAACATGCCCTTGCGTGTAGTATTGCCCAGATTACGGTATTTCTCAAGCCTTACATCATCAGGATAGTTCATGAATTTACGCACCGGTTTTCCGTTGGCCCACGGGTACTCGTTGCCTTCCAGGTCAAGTCCCGGCTGAAGCCCGTATCTGTGGTTCATATCACCCCAGTCACTGAAGCCAAAATATGGAGCTGCCTTGAAAGGTGCACCCCACCAGTACATGTTGGCGCTGTATACATAATGAGTGTAGCCGTAGGAGCTTGGGAAACCATATATTAGCTCGTCGCAGGTTTCATTGTTCCAGTCAAAGGGAGCATCCCAGCGGTCGGCAATTTCATAGGTGCCATATTCACCGTTGATGATTTTTTCGGCATAGGTGATCACGTCGGTATTATGGTTCTCCCCAATCCATAGTTCAGCATTAAGGTAAAGCCTTACAAGAAGAGCAGCGGCCCCGGCCTTGTTCCATTCACCCTGCTTTTCCTTGTTGCCACCAGTACCTTGCTTGGTTTCAAGCAGAGGCATGGCCTCAAGCAGTTCAGTCTCGATAAAGTCAAAGGTTTGCTGAGGCGTTGCCTGTGACGGCATAAGGTCAGCACTAGGGTAGTCTGTGACTATGGGAACATTACGGAATATATCAAGAAGGTTGATATAGTACCATGCGCGAAGAACCTTAAGCTGAGCGATGAGGTTAGTCATCTCAGCTTCAGTTATCTTGAAATCCACAGGATTAAGTTTCGATAGGTCGGCTATGGCGCTGTTGCAATAGGCTACGCCTCTGAAAAGGTTGAGCCATGCGTTCCTTGGGTTGGCATCATCAAGGGTCCATGTGTGCTTGTGTAGGCGGAAATATACCTGTCCATCAAGCCAGTGTCCTTGTCTGTTGGGTGTCATAAAATGGTCAGCAGTGTTCTCACTGATCTGAAAAAGCGCTCCCGCGAAGGCGCTGTACGCATAGTTGAAGGGCCTTGTCCATGACTGTATAATGTTATCCTTTGACACGTAAAAAATTTCGGATACTATGATGTCATAAACATTCTCATCAAGTTTTGTGCAGCTTATGTTGAAGACGGTTAGCAAGATTGCCACACAAACAGTATATTTAAAATATTTCTTTATTCTCATGATGTTATGCTTTTTATTATTAGAAATTAACCCTGAGTCCAAACAAATACTGCCTTGTGGCAGGATAATAGCTTTTCTTTCCTGACGGAACTCCAGGTTCGAGGCCGTTGACAGGGAAGATATCGGGATCGACACCGTTATATCCGGTCAACAGGAGCAGGTTTCTACCTGTGAAATATAATCTTAAATCACCTAGCCATTTTGTTTTGGGCTTTATCGTATAGCCAAGAGTGGCCACGTCAAGCTTCAGAAAGTCGGCATCCTGCACGAAATAGCTGTTATGCTCGTTCATACCCTGGACAATGTGTTTGTTCTTGGTAAAGGTAAAGTCGAGCACGTTCAGGTTGGCGGCGGCTGATTGCAGTCCCCAGTAGAATTCGTGTATGTTGTAAACCTGGTATCCGAAGTTACCCCTTAGGAACAGGGTCAGGTCGAAGTTCTTATACTTGAAGCTGTGGTTGATCGAAAGCATTAGCTTTGGCAAACCATTGCCTACTGCTACCTTGTCGATATCCTTTCCTTCAGTAATTGACTTCACCTCACCATCAACACCTTTTATAAGCCAGTTACCCAGTTCATCAACTCCTGCATAGGGATAGGTGAAAAAGGTTCCGATCCTTGTGCCTTCCTCTATGCCCTGAACTGAACCCGGACTTCCCGGTGCGGGGAAGCCGCTTTGCCAGTAAAAGGTCTGACCTGCATACAGATCGTTTGAGAAGTTAATGAATCTGTTGTTCTGAGTCGATACAATAAGACCTATGTTGTACGTGAAGTCGTTCGTTCTTACCGGATTAAAGTTTATTTCGGTCTCAAAACCCGTGTTTCTCATAGTACCTACGTTGACAAAACTGGTATTGACGATGTTTGGCGGAACCGATACCTCGTAATTACCCAGAAGGTCCTGCTGGGTGCGGTTAAAGTAGGTAATACTACCACTTATCCTGTTGTTGATTAAGGCAAAGTCTACACCAATGTTCCAGTTCTTGCCGAGTTCCCACCTGAGGTTGGGGTTGGGGTTCCTGTTGGGTGCCCATCCTAGGTAATATTGCCCGCGGAAAGGTGTCTGGGTGGTGCTTCCCGTTGCACCCATGGTTGCCAGGGAGTTGTAGTTTGAGAAGTTTTGGTTGCCGGTGATGCCATAGTCACCTCGTAGCTTTAATTCATTTATCCATCCGATATTCTGCATGAAACTCTCTTCGCTAAGCATCCATCCGAATGATACGGCCGGAAAATATCCCCATTTGTGGTTGGCCCCGAACTTGGAACTGCCTTCATACCTTAATGAAGCCGTTGCAAGGTATTTTCCTTTATAGTCGTAACTCAGACGACCAAAAAAGGCAATGAGCTTTGAATCCTGCTTTCCTGTAGCTTGGCCTAGGCGTCCTACTGAAGCGCTGTTGTAAGAACCGTCATCCATATTGTTCCATTCGAACATGTCGGTTGTGAAATCGCTGTTCTCTATCGAGAGTGAGGTATTCATAAAGTACTGGTAGCTGTAGCCTCCCAGAGCCTTGATGTTATGTTCGCCAAGCTTTGTGCTGTAGTTGACCAGCCATTCGAGGCTCTTCTGTTGTGAATTGCCCCTGCTCTGTGAAGCCTGCCCCTTCCTTCCAACTTTGATTGCTTGGGTTGATGTTGAAGGCCTAAACCAGTAGTTGTTGTTGTCGTTGATTTGCTGTGCAACTGTCACTGATGTATTGAGGTTATGGATTGATCCGGGAGCCAGAAGTGGAAGCAGATTGAGTCTGAAGGTTCCGTCCCAGTCGAGATACCTGGTCTCAGTCTTGTTTTTCTCGAGTTTAAGTAGCTCGACGGGATTTATGGCTTCCCATGTCGTGGGTTCATAGAATAGCGACGGGTCATCGGGATTCATGATTGGCATTGTCGGGTTAAGCGACAGAGCCTGCCAGAATACTGAGTAATCAGCGTTGTCGGAATTGATGACTCGCGGTGCAACATTTAAACCAACTTGGTATAGTTCATTGGCTGCTATATGGTTGAGAGAGAATCTTGCTCCCACTGATTGGCGTGTCGACCTTATGTCAATACCCGTTGCATCCCTCACGTCAATCGTTGCCCTGTAGTTGTTTCTCGGATCACCTCCCGAGAACTGGAGAGTATGGTTCTGAGTCACCCCTGTCTTTGTGAGTTCCCCAAACCAGTCAGTATTTGAGCCGAAGTCATTACCTCTATCAGGATGGTCTCTCCATTGCTCAGGCGTAAGAACATTGATCTCGCGTTTTACAACGTCAAAGCTCACGTAGCCGTTGTACGATGCCCTGAACTGTCCATCGGCAACACCTTTCTTGGTAGTGACGAGGATGACACCGTTGGAACCCCTTGTTCCATATATTGAAGAGGCAGCACCGTCTTTCAGGATCGATATCGACTCGATGTCGTTTTCGTTTATGTTCTGAAGGTTGCCTCCGGGGATGCCGTTGATGACTACTAGGGGTTCAATGCCTGCAGTTCTTGACGACACACCCCTTACTTGGATATTGGTCGATGAGTTTGGGTCGGCAGCAGCTGTGTTTATAATGGAGACACCTGCTACTTTTCCAGCGATTTGCATCACTGGGTTCACTGAAGGTACGCTGAGGAAGTTGTCGCTGTTTATGCTTGATACAGCGCTTGTCAATTCTTTTTTACTTACCGATCCGTAGCCGATAACGACAACGTCAGCAAGAGCAACAATATCCTCGGCAAGAGTCACATCATAGTTGTTCGATGCTGTTATTGGGATCTCCTGGGTTGTCATACCCACAAAACTGAATACCAAGGTTTGGGCATCGGAGGATATTCTGAGTGAATACCGACCGTTGATGTCTGTAAGCGATCCTACAGTAGTGCCCTTGACCATAATGGAAACGCCGGGAAGAGGATTGCGATTGACATCTGTTACAGTTCCGCTTACCTCTCTCTGCTGGAATGCTGAAGCAGACTCGGGGAGAGAAGATGAAGCATTCGTGTCATGACTGTCATCGCCGAGCATTGCAAACATAACAGTTCTTGCTGCTGTCGTGCTGGGGACATTTCCTTGTTGGGCAAAAGACTGGTTCACAACCAGGCAGGAAATGATCAGGACGATCACAGCAGATCTGTAGGGAGATCTGGACTGTCTCCTTTTTGGGCTCCGGTATTGCGAAAGCCACAATCTGAGTGTTTTCTTCATAATTTAATTGTTTGATGGTTTGATTTTATATAGGCATGCTCTTTTTCACTCCTTTGACAGAGGAAGAAGATTTAGTTTTTCGATAATATGTGAGTAGGAAGTTTTGAAGAATGATAAAACTCCGATCAAGGGATTTAGAAAATCCCCTGATGTAAAGGCAATATATTCGCAATTCCACAAGTATTAATGAAATCAAAAAACAGTTATATAATCCTTTGAAAGGCGGAAAAAAGAGCAGTTCTTATCAGTTTAGATCCTGTTAAAAAATTAATTTAAAACTAGTTCTCAAAAATCCTGGTCTTTCAATCTCTACTAATTTTCAAAAAAATTGGCAGTTATCTTATTAGACCTTCTTATGAAAAAACAAGATGAAGATCGGCACATTTTAAATCAGCTGCCTGTTTAAAGAACAGTCATTATGTTATAACCTCTCAGGTTTTGCTTTATATTTATATTATCCACGGCTCAACCCAAACACCCTGCCTGAAAGGGAAAAAATTGAGGAATTAACTTTTTTTAAGAAAAGCTTTCTGGCAATACGCTTTTTATAGTCTTTTATTTGGATATTATATATACTATCATCCTGACATTCCTTTTTTTAGAGGCTCACGCCTTTTGCCTTCCCGAGTTTTCGGGATTGTTTTCTATCAGTTGTTACTTACCTTATAACCTTTTGTCTTTTTCCCTTGGAACATTGAAGTTCTAGAATCTATCCATTATTTTTTGAATTAAAGTCAACCCCTCCAGGGGTGCGGATATGGGGAAGAGCTCTTTACCGGAGCGTAAACCGGACTGGGAATTTGAAGTCTGCTTATATAAAGATAATCTTTTATCTACTTTTATAACGCCTTCTAAATTATTAGTCGTTGCTTTGATACAGGTTTAATTTTACTTTAAACATTTCCCTCTAATTACATGACAAAAATTTACATCATAGCTTATATTTATCCATATCATGACTAAAAAGTCAGTTAGCAGTGTAGTTCAGTTCGTATTTAGAAGACTTTTTGCCCTTCTGCCGTGTTTCTTAATTTTGACGGGCTAAAGGGTATCGAGAGATATTACTGCCTTAAAAACCAAGGCAAAATTAATTAAAACCAGAGACAACGATTTACATATATGATCAATATCTGTTAGAAAAGAGTCTTCTGTATCAAAGTTGCTGGATTTCAGCGCCTTAAAGGCAGACAAATTGGGGAATAAAAATGCAGTAAAAATGTGAATATAATACAGCGATAAATTAATTATTTACCAGTGCTACTTTTCAGGCTTTTATAAAAGAATTGAAATGAAGGCATGACAAAACAACTTATCATCATTATATATCATGAGATCCGAAGACGCTATGATTTTCTATTCAATGCAGAGAGGATCAATTGGCAGATTTTAATATTGATTATTAATTAGCTTTTTCCAGTCCTGATTATTACTTTTTTCTTAACATAGACCTCATTATTTTCCAGTATATTTTCATTTATTATTTTATAATCAATATTAAGGCTGTTTTTCAGGTAAAAAAGAACCTCTTCAAGATTTTCGTTTTCAAAAGTTGCCCGTAACAAAATATCCTGATAATTATTGTTAACCAACTCAACATCCACATTATACCATCTTCCGAGCCTTCTGGCTATTACATCAATAGGATCATTTCTGAAAATTAGCTTGCCTTCAGTCCATGAAGTATACTTTTTTATTTGTACGGTATCCGTGATGTAGGTATTCAGGTTTTTATTATATATGAATCTCTCATTTGGAGCGATCTGTATTAATTTGTCTTCTTTTTTATCGTTAACCAATATTTTACCTTCTTCAAGCACAACTTCCACTTCATTTTCCTCATCATAGGAAGCTACATTAAATCGAGTGCCAACTGCAGTTATAATAACTTCATTTGCATCTACGACGAAAGGTCTTTTTTCATCGGTAAAAACGTCAAAAAAGGCTTCTCCATTCAGAATTACATTTCGATTGTTTAAATAATTCCCCTTATATCTTATGCTTGAATTACTGTTTAACCAACCTTTTGTTCCATCAGGTAAAGTAAATTGTGCACGGGTCCAGGCTGGTGCATTTATTTCTATCCAGGGAAGTTCTTTCCTGATGGTTGATCTGTAAAGATTAATTCCGCAATATAATAACAGCGGTAAAATAAGTACAACAGCTATTCTTGAAAGCCAATTTATGCACTTGGAAATTGTATGTTTTGGCTTGTATTTCTCAGAATTAATGTTGTAATGGATCTTGTAGAGGATATGGTCTAATTGTTTTTCTTTAAAATCATTATCAGACAACTGATCATACCATTGCTTCCTTAAATTCTTTTCAAGTTCTTTAACTTTGTTTTCGTCACAAAATACCTCGTTTAAATATAAACGATCTTCTTCAGAATGCTCTTCTCTAAGAAACCTGTTTATCTTTTCAATATCGATTTTGCTATCTTTTTCCATTTTTAAATCATTTCATCTTTTCCTGCAATAATAATTAAAAAGCAGCTCTAAAACCCGGTAGAACTGCTTTTTGCCCTAATTGACTAGATTCAACCCCTGCCCCATAAAAAACAACAAATCACTATCTCAATTATTTCTGATTAAATCTTAATTACAGCTATATATTATTGAATTACAAATATTTAATTCTTTAATAAAAGTGTTATTTATAAGTTATTAATTGTTTTTACAATTATCACCAGTTACTATTATATCCACGACAACTCTTTTACACCTATCTTTAATAAGAAAAAAGAATGGAAATATTATTTGAATTTTTAACAAGATGATTCATTAAAGAGCGGTATTATTATTTATAAAATGAACTGTATAAAAACCAAAATAGTGAGTATATTATCCCGATTGAAATTTGTTCTGATGAATTTCAGGGCATTTGTAAGCTGGTTTTCTACAGTTTTATGGCTTATCCCCAATTCTTCAGAGATCTCTTTTATATTCAAACCTTCAAATCTGCTTTTTATGAAGATTTCTCTACGTTTTGCCGGAAGCTGATTGACAAGTTCTATAATATAATCATGCAGGGAATCATAATTGATCTTCTGAGATGTTTGAATATCAACATCATTGTATATTTCAGTATTAAAATATTTTGAAATATACTTCCTGGTTCTGAAATATTTCCGTATAATATTAAAAGCTATTGTAAAAATATAAGATTTGAAAGATAATTCATTTTTAAGTTCTGAACGTTTTTCCCAAATTATAGTAAAAACCTCCTGTACCAGTTCCTCAGATTCTGTTTTCGACTGTAAATATCTATAAGAAAAACGATATAAGTGGCCACTGTATTTTTTAAATAAGGTGTTGAATGCCAATATGTTCCCCTTAGACAAGCTCTTTACCAATAGTGCGTCATTTTCCATATTTTATAATGGTACTATTTTCTTTAATAAAAATACAAAAGTTTATTTTATTGTATTTTTATAAATTATGGAAGCATCTAATAGTTAATAAAATATAAGATAAGGATATTATTTGTAATATGGAATACTCTATAAGATAAAAAAGATTCATCCAAAATGTGTATTTGATTACTGGGAAAACCAGAAGAATCCATGAAAAACCTTCAGGTAAATGTAGAATTTTTTTAAGAAAAAAGTATTTTTATTGAAGATTTACCAACTAATTATACAAGCTAAATCATTATTTTATAATATATAACGAAGCAAGGAGCTCAAAAAATTCCTTACTTAAGAAATGATATCAGAATTAGTTTTATTTTTATGATCCTGATTGGAAATCTTTAAACACTACCCTATGAAAAAGACTTTTAAAAGATTGTCAGCTTTATTATTTTGTATCAGTTTGATACTTATTTCCTGTACTGAAAAAAAGGAGGACAAGTCACTTCCCAGAAGTGTTCCGGAAGCTGAAGGAGTTTCATCGAAAGCAATAATTACATTTCTTGATTCAGCAGCAGCAAACACAAGGACTGAATTCCACAGTTTTATGCTTCTCAGGCATGGGAAAGTTATTGCTGAAGGCTGGTGGGATCCTTACAGACCCGACCTGATACATACAATGTACTCCGCAAGTAAAAGTTTCACTTCGACTGCTGTTGGCTTTGCAGTTAAGGAAAAGAAGCTTAGCATTGAAGATCAGGTAATATCATTTTTCCCTGATAAATTGCCCGATTCAATTAGTCCCAACCTGGAGCAGCTCAAGGTAAAACACCTGCTGATGATGTCTACCGGTCAGAGGCGTGAGCCGCCAACGACTACACAGGACTGGGTTAAATCATACCTGGAGACACCAGTTGACTTTGAACCAGGGTCAAGATACAGATATAGTTCCCTGGCTACCTTTATGTTGTCGGCAATAGTTCAAAAAGTATCCGGCGAAAAAGTTATCGACTTCCTCACACCGAGATTGTTTGAACCATTGGGTATTGAAGGGATGGACTGGGAAACAGCCCCTGGCGATATTAATACCGGTGGATGGGGACTCAGGGTAAAAACAGAGGATATGGCAAAACTGGGACAACTATATCTCAATAAGGGAAAATGGAACGGGAAACAACTGCTTCCGGAAGAGTGGGTTGAAGAAGCCACTTCATTGAAGATTCAGCAAAGGCCTGAACTTACTCAGGAACAAAGAGAATCTTCTCTTGATGATGTTCAGGGTTATTGTTATCAGTTCTGGCGCGCAAGACACAATTCTTACCAGGCCAACGGCGCTTTCGGGCAGTTCATTTTGATTATTCCTGAAAAAGATGCCGTAGTAGTGTTTACGGCAAATTCAAATGATATGTGGGGAGAGCTTGACATGGTATGGAAATACCTCTATCCGGCAATGAAAGATGATCCTTTGCCTGCCGACGAAGGATCTGTTGCTCAGCTTAAGCAGAGACTGGCCAGCCTTGCCCTGCCGCTTCCTCCGAAAAACTCAAATGAAGCAATAACGTCAAAAATATCAGGTAAAACATTTACACTGGCAGAGAATAACAGGTCGATTAAGAACCTCACTTTTCAATTTAGTAATGATGTGTGCCTTTTAAACATTAAAACCGATACGGCTTCCTTTGATCTCTCATTCGGATCGGGGAAGTGGGAGATGGGAGAGACGCTCAGGCATGGACCCTCTATTTTCGCAACGGCAGTAAATGCACTTAATGGATTGCCTCCATTCAAAATCGCAGGAGCCTATACCTGGAAGGATGACCAGTCCCTCGAACTGACTCTCCGGTATATTGAAAGCGTTCATAATGAAATTATGAACTTCCGCTTTGAGGATAATAAGGTATTTGTTGATTTCCCAGGAGCCACGGGTCCTGCTTTCAGGAAAATACCCCCTATAGAAGGCACTATTGCAGAATAATTGACTTGCGATAAGATAATCATAAAATAGAGAGGGGCAGATTTTTACTGCCCCTCTCTATTTCCCAATAGCTTGCTCAATGTCTAATGTTTACAACATACATTTAAATGAATTTTAGGTTTGAGATTTCTTATACTGACCTGTCTGGTGGAATTTTATTGTTTTTTGAGGACTCCAAATTCTGCGGCATTAATTTTCATTTACCTGCATGTTAAGATTCAATTTTGTCATATCTTTATTGACGGCAGCAGACTAAAGTCAGGACTGTTGAAGAAAATAAGAATTAATAATTTCATCGGGAGGATTTATGAAACAAGTAACTATCATTACAGCAATTATTTTATTGTTTGCTGCTACGGCATGCAACAAACAGGAACCCGGCCAGATTAAAGTTGATGGCGGCTTAGTTAAAGGAACCATTGAAAATGGATTGACAGTTTTTAAAGGAATTCCTTTTGCAGCACCGCCAGTCGGTGATCTCAGGTGGCGCGCTCCTCAGCCGGTAGAAAAATGGGAGGGAGTACTGGAAGCAAATGAATTTGCTCCCGGTCCAATACAGGGGGGTAATCCGCCTTCAGGCAAAAGCGAAGATTGTTTATATTTGAATGTTTGGACACCTGCCAAATCAAAGAAGGACCGCATCCCTGTGTTCGTTTGGATCTATGGTGGAGGGTTTGGGGCAGGATCAACATCAGAGCCTAATTACAATGGAGAAAATCTTGCCAGGAAAGGTGTCGTTCTTGTTAGTATAGCATATCGTGTCGGTCAACTTGGCTTTTTCGCTCACCCTGAACTGAGCAGGGAAAATCCACAAAATGTTTCAGGGAACTATGGTCTTCTCGACATGATTGCCGGACTTCAGTGGATCAGGGATAATATTGCTGCGTTTGGAGGCGACCCTGATAAAGTTACGATTTTCGGTGAATCTGCCGGAGGTATAGCTGTCAGTATGCTATGTGCTTCACCTCTTGCAAAAGGACTGTTCCATGGAGCAATATCGCAGAGCGGAGGCTCATTCGGTCCTCCCAGGCCGACAACTTTTCCCGGAGAGAATCTTAAAAGACTTACAGATGCAGAACGAGATGGTGAAGCTTATCTTAAAAGTGCCGGTGTCGCATCAATTGAGGAATTAAGAAAAATTGAAGCTAATAAATTACCGGCCGGCAGAGGACTTGGAATGTCATGGCCCATCATAGATGGATGGGTGATCCCTGATGATCAGTACAAGCTATACGAGGCAGGTAAATATAATGACACACCGATACTTGTAGGTTATAACTCTGATGAAGGGGCCAGCTTTTCACGTGAGAAAAGTCCTGAAGAATTTGTTGCCGGGGTAAAAGCCCGTTATGGAAAATTTGCAGAAAGTCTTGTGAAAGCTTATCCTCCCGGGGAGAACTCAGTTCCAAAAACAGCTCGCGACCTTTCCCGTGATGCCGCTTTCGGATGGCATACATGGATATGGGCACGGCTCCAGTCACAAACAGGAAAATCAAAGGTATATTATTATTATTTTGATCAGCATCCCGACTATCCTGCCGATTCGCCAAGAGCAGATTTTGGTTCACCCCATGGTCAGGATGTAGCTTATGTATTTCAACATCTGAATGTCTCAAATCCGCAACTTGACGAATCAGATCACAAAATATCGGAGGCAATGGCAACATACTGGACAAATTTTGCCAAATACGGAGATCCCAATGGAGAAGGACTCCCAGAATGGCCGGCTTTTAGTGATGCCAACCCGGTGGTAATGCATTTCAATAAGGTTCCTCAGCCGGGACCAGTGCCAAGTGCTGAATCGCTTAAGGTTCTTGATTCTTATTTTGCATGGAGGCGGACACCCGAAGGTGAAGAATGGGCAAAACAACAAAATTAGTTGAATAAAAATATAATATGGCTCTGGTGCAGATCATAGGTCTATCTGTTGGGAATGCTGTATTTTATTTTGTATGCAATAGAAAAGGTTATAATGAAAGTCAAAGTAAACGGCACTTTAATTGAACTTCATAACGGAGCAAGAGTAAAGGATGCAATCTTGAAATATTATTCTGAGCAGGGCAGGAGAATTCCAAAAAAGATTCCTTCATTGGAGGATCGTTATGGAAATAAAATTGCAGATGATGGAGAACTGACTGATGGTAATGTACTTTTTTTCAAGGAAAGACGAAGGAATAAGGATCTCTTTTTGAAGTTTTTTTCAGGCATTCTTATAATCGTATATATTTCAGCATGCAGTACAGGAGGAAAAGTATTTACTGTCAGGCAGGCTGATAAACAGGCTGTGATTTTTGCCGTGAACGATATACATGCAGCAATCGATAATTTTCCGAAACTGGCTTATATAGTTGATAGCCTTGAAGCCATTTATCCGGATATGCTTTTAGTTGCCGCCGGTGACAACCAGACAGGTAATCCGGTAAATGATCAGTATCCGGAAAAAGGATTGCCGGTGATTGAATTAATGAACGCAACAGGTTTTGACCTTAGTGCAGTCGGAAATCATGAGTTTGATTCACAGCCTGATGGGTTCAGAAATCTCAGCCATAAGGCAAACTTTGGATTTATATGTGCAAATATGTCAAAAAGTAGCTCAGATAATCTGAAAGTGAAACCATATGAGATAATTACTTTGCCTGGTGGACTAAAGCTGGCATTTTTAGGGCTTCTTTACATAAATCAGGATGGCATTCCCGATTCGCATCCCGATAATGTTAAGGACTTTTCCTTCAGCTCTCCTTTTGAAACCGCCCGAGAATACATGTATCTGAAAGATCAATGTGATATTTTTATAGCACTCACCCATCTTGGCTTTGAGAATGATGTTCGACTGGCTGAGACAATGCCTGAAGGTATTGATCTGATAATCGGCGGGCATTCTCATACAAAAGTTGAAAAGGAACAGGTACACAATGGTATAATGATAACACAGGCTGAGAATAAACTGAAATACGGCACACTTATAAAACTGACAAGGAAGTTTGATGGATCATTACAAAGGAGCATGGAACTTATTGACATCAGGAATACAAAAAATGAGAAAGCTTCAATACGAGCGATAGTTGATAAGCTAAATGACAATCCTGTACTCAGGGAAGTTATTGCAACAACATCCGATGATTTTTCATCACATGAGGAACTGGGTTACCTGATGGCAGACGGGCAACGTAACGTAGCAAAAGCTGATATTGCGTTTGTAAATCCGGGAGGGGTCCGGATCGATTATCTCCCTAAAGGAACGATCAGAATAATGGATATCTATCAGCTTGACCCTTTCGATAATGAGTTGATTGTAACAAAACTTACCGGTAGCGAAATACATTCTCTTATGCTTACAGCATACTCAATTAATGATATAGTTCCTGTCTATCCTTCAGGTATAAGAATAAAACTAAGGAAGGATCTTAATGGCAATCTTTTGGAAGTAATTCTTTTGACTGAAGACGGCAATCAACTTTCAATGGATAAGACTTACTCAGTTGCCATGAACAGTTATATGACTCAGGCTTATAAATACGAACACAACGATCCCGGTCAATCGCTTTTTATTACTTCAGCTGATGCGCTGATCGAATACCTGAGAAGAATAAAGAATATTCGAAGTTACAGGGGTGAAAAAAGAATTCAGACTGACAGGCAGTAAACTAAAGGAATATTATTGCAGTTAAAAGATATTGTTGAATGTGTTTTGTACAATTAATTCCTCTCTGATTTTAGGATGTCTTTCGGCAGCCATAGTTATTATGCGTTTTACCATCTGGCTATATGAATAATTGTTTTTTTCTGCTGCCAGTGCGAAACTGGTGTCAAAGCTAATATCGTTATTCGGATTAACATCAAGCAGATAGAATTTGTCATCGCGTAAGCGAAAATCAAAACGGGCATAATCCAAACAACCGAATCCTTTCCAGGCCGTTAGTGTTATCTTTTCAATTTTCTTAAGTTGTTGTTCATTCAGAGGAGCAGGTATAAGTATTTCTATCTTCTCATAATGTTCAGAGCCGGGTATGTTTTTTGAATCATACGTACATAGTCTTTTACGAGCTTCATGAAAAGCCGAAAAATCCATTTCTGCCAGCGGCAATATTTCCGGTTCGTTATTGTTCCATACTGAAACATGAAATTCGCGGCCATCAATGAAATCTTCAACAATTGCAGATTGGTTCAGTTCATTGTTCACGACACCAATCTGTTCCCTGAGTTCAGAAGTATTATAGACGACCGATTTTTCACTTATTGTCAGACTGCAATGCTCATGTGAGGGTTTTACAATTGCTGGAAATACTTTCCATGTATCTGCTTCTTCCATACTAAGAACTGCACCGTAAGGAACATCTATTCCAAGCGTGACAAGGATCTCCTTTACTTTCATTTTATCATAGCTTGTTGCTATCACTTCCGGTTTATTTCCGGTATATGTAAATCCTCGGTTTTCAATTATTTCAACAATTTTTTCTTCGGTGCATGATGCCAGTCCCGGCAGAGTTTCACAGAGATTGAAAACAATAGTATCTGAAGGATCATAGGCTTCCAGGATTTTTTCAAGATGAGGGTTATGCACTTCTTCAATGTAGGTTTCAATTCCTTCTTTTTTCAAGGACTGAAAAATCATTCTGCCTGAGCGGCGGACTTCTTTAATTTCATGATTTTCCCAGATGGGATCGAGATTATATATTATAAGAACTTTCATAAAATAGTTTGAAAAGGAAGTCGAAGTGAAAATAAATATAAACTATCTTTTCCCGCTTAATTTTATTGTTTAACTATTAACAGTTAATTCACAAAATTCAAAAATCATTTTATAATAAGACTTTTAAGATTTTAGGTCGATGTTGATTCTTTGAATTATTAATTCAATACTCAATCGGTAGTCATATTAAAATAAATTATTTATAATTGGGATTTTAAAACTTAATATTATGACTGAACAGATAAGGCAGATTGCCGCAAGAATAAAAGAGATCCGTGAAATATCGGGTATTTCAGCAGAAACACTGGCTCAAAAGCTTGGACTTGATGCAGATCTTTATAACAAGTACGAAAGCGGAGATACTGACATCCCTGTGGGGATAGTTTTCCAGATATCTGAATTGTTTAATGTAGAGCTTTCCGTGTTACTTGGAGGTGATAATCCGAGGCTTCATGTTTACAGCGTTGTGAGAAAGGGGAAGGGATTAAAGCTTGAAAGGAGACAGCAATACAGCTATGAGAGTCTTGCATATAATTTTATTCATAAAAAAGCTGAAATATTCATGGTGACAATTGATCCTAAGCCTGAAGAAGATACTCTGCTCGAGTTCAATTCTCATCCGGGACAGGAATTCAATTATGTAATTCAGGGAGCAATGATGACAATAGTCAACGGGTATGAAATTATTTTGAATGAAGGTGATTCGATTTATTTTGATTCAGGTTACAATCATGCAATGAGGGCTTTAAATAATGAACAGGTAAAATTTCTGGCAATCATTTTATAAATTTAACATATTATGATTCTTGAAAATTACCTTAAGAAGACGGAATTCAAATCTTATGAGGAGTTCAGGTCTGAATTTGAGATAAGAATACCTGACAATTTCAATTTTGCCCGTGATGTTGTTGATAAAATAGCAGCCCTTACACCAGATAAGACGGCAATGGTTTGGTGTGATGATAAAGGGAATGAGGCGGTTTTTACTTTCGGGCAGATGAAATATTACAGCGATAAGGCTGCGAATTTCTTCAGATCAGCCGGCATTCGTAAGGGCGACCCCGTTATGCTGATCTTGAAAAGGCACTATACTTTCTGGTTCTGCAGTCTTGCTCTCAACAAAATTGGAGCAGTAACAATTCCGGCAACTCATCTTCTTTCGACGAAAGACATAATCTACAGGAATAATGCTGCAGAGATAAAAATGATAGTTTGTGTACATGATCCTATTGTGATACAACACATTGAGGAATCAGAAAGCGAATCTCCATCCCTGAAGCATAAAGTGCTGATAGGCAACAGCAATAGAGAGGGATGGATTAATTTTGAAAAAGGCATGGAAGAGAGTTCTGGAGAATTTAATTTTCCTACCGGGGATGAAGCAACTGACAACAATGATATAATGCTTCTTTATTTTACTTCAGGGACGACAGGAATGCCTAAAATGGTAACTCATGATTTTACATATCCGCTGGGACATATAGTAACTGCAAAATACTGGCAGGCTGTTCAGGATAATGGGCTTCATTTCACTATTGCTGATACTGGCTGGGCTAAATCGGCCTGGGGTAAGATATATGGTCAGTGGATATCGGGCAGTGCTGTAATGACGTATGATTACGACAAGTTTAAGGCTAAGAATATTCTTGAAGTTATTGAAAAATACAAGGTCACTTCTTTATGTGCCCCTCCTACAATTTACAGGTTCCTTATTAAAGAAGACCTGGCAAGTTATGATCTCAGCTCACTTAAAAATTGTGTTGTTGCGGGAGAGCCTTTGAATCCTGAAGTTTTCAGGTACTTTTATGAAAAGACAGGCCTCAGGCTTATGGAAGGATATGGTCAGACTGAATGTACAGTTGCTGTAGCTACTTATCCCTGGCTGAAACCAAAACCCGGATCGATGGGGAAACCAACTCCCGGTTATGATATTGATATTGTTGATGAAACTGGCAGTCCTTGTGAGATTGGAAATGAAGGCGAGATAATTATTTATACAGAGAAGAGAAAACCCGTTGGTATGTTTAAAGGATATTATAATGATGAAGAGCTTACAAAAAGTACATGGTCAGGCGGGGTGTACAAGACAGGCGATATGGCATGGCGCGATGAAGACGGATATTTCTGGTTTGTCGGCAGGGCAGATGATATAATAAAGAGCTCGGGGTACAGGATAGGGCCTTTTGAAGTCGAGAGTGCCCTTATTGAACATCCCGCAGTACTTGAATGTGCAGTTACGGCAGTTCCTGATCCTGACAGGGGACAAATTGTAAAGGCAACCGTTGTCCTGACAAAAAACTATAATCCCAGTGAAGAACTTGTAAAAATATTACAGGATCATGTCAAAAAAGTGACGGCTCCCTATAAATATCCCAGGATAATTGAATTTGTTACTGAATTGCCAAAGACAATTAGCGGTAAAATAAGAAGAGTTCAGATTCGAGGAGAAAAAAAATAAGGATATGAGACTGTCAGTTCCCGGGCAAAGTATTAATCAGAAAGATTCAGAATAATACCCACGGGGCAATGATCTGATCCGCTTATGTCTTCGCGGATAAATGCATCTTTTACTTTTGGAAGAAAAGAAGTGCTTACAAGGAAATAATCGATTCTCCATCCGATGTTCCTCGACCTTGCTCCGGCTCTGAAGCTCCACCATGAGTATCTTCCTGTTTCATTGGGATAAAAATGTCGGAATGTATCGGTAAATCCACCTTCTGTAAGCCTGTTCATACCGTCGATTTCTTCCTGCATATATCCGGCTGATTTGTTGTAATTTTCTTTAGGGCGTGCCAGGTCAATACTCCGATGAGCTACATTAAAGTCTCCACATACGACAACAGGTTTTATATTTTCAAGGCTTTTCAGGTAATTGAAAAAAGCCAGATCCCATTCCTGTCTGTAATCTAACCTGGCAAGTTCAGCCCCGGAATTAGGGACATACACATTTACAAGGAAGAATTGTTCTAGTTCTAGAGATATGACCCGGCCTTCAGAGTCATGTTCTTTTATACCTATATCTTTTGTGACATTCAGAGGCCTGATCTTTGAAATAACTGCCGTTCCCGAGTATCCGGGTCTCACTGCTGAATTTGAAAAGACATAATAGCTATTGTTCAGTGAAGCAAGTGTTTCGGAAACCTGATTGTCCTGTGCTTTAGTTTCCTGAAGACAAATAATATTGGGATCCAAAAGACTCAAATCATTAAAAAATGATTTTTTTGTAATGGCACGAATGCCGTTAACATTCCAGGATATAATTTTCATTTCTTTCGGTTGATATACAAAAATAAAAACAATAAATCTAACACTTGTAATTATTTATTTTTTGATTTTAATGGCCTGACCATATTCTCAGGTGATAATACCTTATCAAGGTTTTCCTTGGAAAGGAGGCCTTTTTTAAGCACAAGGGAATAAACGCTTTCTCCACTTGCAAGAGCTTCTTTGGCTACTTCATTCAGAGAGTCATAACCAATCCAGGGGACTAATGCAGTTATCAGCCCGATGCTGTTTATTACCAGGTTTTCGCAATGTTCTTCATTTGCAGTTATACCGTCTATACATCGGTATTTAAGGGTGTTCATGCCATTGATAAGCATTTCGACCGACTCAAAAATACTCTGGACTATTACCGGTTCAAAAGCATTAAGTTCAAGCTGACCTGCTTCCGAAGCCATCGTTACGGTTAAATCATTTCCAATAACCTTAAAAGCTATCTGGTTTACCACTTCAGGTATTACCGGATTAACCTTCCCTGGCATAATTGATGATCCTGGTTGCACGGGAGGCAGGTTTATTTCATTAATGCCTGTTCTGGGGCCGGAAGAAAGAAGGCGGAGATCATTACATATCTTCGATAGTTTTATTGCCAGTCTTTTTACTGCAGATGAATACATTACAAATGCTCCGGTATCCTGTGTAGCTTCGACAAGATTTGAAGCCAGAATAAGATCAAGACCGCTTATCCTTCTTAAATGTCTGATAACTTTTTCTGCGTATCCCGGTTCTGAATTAATGCCAGTGCCAATTGCAGTTGCTCCCATATTGACCTTCAGGAATAATCCGGCATTCTGGTTCAACCTTTCAATTTCTTCTTCAAGAGTTATAGCATAAGCTTCAAATTCCTGGCCGAGTGTCATTGGCACTGCATCCTGCATCTGGGTCCTTCCCATCTTAATAATGTGAGCAAATTCTTTTCCTTTTTTACTGAAGGAATCGGCTAAGGTTTTAAGGACAGCAGTAATTTTTTTATTGGAATTGTAAAGGGCTATTTTTATAGCGGTGGGATATGCATCATTTGTTGATTGGGACTTGTTTACATGATTATTCGGGTGGCAATAAACATACTCACCTTTTTTATGGCCTAGTATTTCCAAAGCAATATTTGCGATAACCTCGTTTGCATTCATATTGGTAGATGTTCCTGCTCCACCCTGTATCATATCAACGATAAACTGATTATGGTATTTGCCGTTTTGCAACTTATGGCAGGCAATAACAATAGCGTCCTTGAGATTTTTATCTAGCAATCCAAGTTCAAAATTAGTTTCGGCAGCTGCTTCTTTTACCATCGACAGCGCTTCGATAAATAAAGGGAAAAAGTTCAGGGTGATTCCCGAGATATTGAAATTCTCCACAGCCCTGAGTGTTTGGATACCATAGTAGGCTTCGTAAGGTACTTCATGTTTGCCAAGAAGATCATGTTCGGTTCTTGTCTTTCCGGATTCATACTGGGTTGAGAGATTCAGCATCCGGTTGTTTACATTGCGTATCCTTCTTGAAATGATCTTTGTTATGTTAGACAGTATTTTCAGAGTGGTTCCGGAACCGTAACAGAACAGATCGCTGTCTACAACAAACAGAATAGCGTTACTCAGAACTACTGCCGAAGTAGAATGAGGTGAATGACTGTCCCAGATCCCTTCACCAAGAAAATCTCCCCTGCTAAATAAAGCCAGCCTGACCTTTTTTCCGTATGAATTATGCTTATAAAGTTCAACTTCCCCTTCGCAAATTATGAAAATAGATTTTCGGGGACTATTCTCATGGAACAGCATGTCGCCAGGGCTGTAGAATTTCTCTTTTAAATTATTTGATACTTCCTGTAACTCCTTATCATTAAGGTCGTTGAAAAGCTCAATGCTTTTCAGGAATTGTAACTTAGCATTTTTATTCATTGTTATAACTGATCTTTAGAAATTAATGAATTTTACTTTTGACAGATTGAGTGAGGGTTTGGTTCCAAATATTGTTATCACATCGGGATATCTGACACCCCTTGGTATAAAAATATCAATAACAGCACTTCTGTAAATCCGGTATCTTTTGTCCGCCTTAGGAATTTATGTAACAAGTTATCAGGATGCCCTGACACAAGTTTCGGTATCGGATCTTTTTTCATGATGTTGAATTTACGGTAAAATAGCGCTTAAAAAAGTTACTTAATCGGATCCGTATTATTCTGATTCAATCCTGATATTTATCTGTCAAAGTCACCCGCAGCCTCAGGCTGATAAATGATCTCATCGATCCTTAATTTAGTAAGGCCTGAGGGTACTATCCATTCAACTTCGTCTGAAACCTTATATCCGATAAGGGCTGTTGCAACAGGAGAAAAAATAGATATCCTGTTTTCTTTAAAATTTGCCTGATCGGGGTAGACTATCTGAAATTGAAGTGCTTTTTTTGTATTCAGAAAGCTGATTTTAACAATTGTATTCATTGTTACAACATCATGGGGGACATCTTCCGATTCGACTACTTTTGCAGAGTTCAATTCCTTCATCAGATTTTCGGCTTCATTTGCGCCAATTGTATTCATCTGCCTTGCATTTTGAATGCATTTTTGGATCCTTAAATAATCCAGTTTGCTCAAAATTATAGTATTCATCAGTATTTATTTAAATGTTAGCGTTTTATATTAATAAATAGTTATTTGTACTGAAAGCTAAAAATCTTAAGTTCTTTGCCTGATGCAATTCTTCAATGGTCTTTCAAATAGAAAAGGGGACTATAAAGCCCCCTTTTCTGTTGTTCTTTATAGTCAGGTATTGATTAAGGATAATTTACAATATAACCGTACAATTTTTTTCGTGCAACTGGCTTCATTATAAGCGTTTAATTCTATAAAGCTAATATAGATTTCATTTAATTGTAAAGCAAATATCCGAAATATTTTAGAATAATTCTAATTAACATCTTCTATTAATAAAATAACTTATTTGAAAAGTTTTATTATGTCTATTTTAGTGGATCAATAAATAGTAATATTCCCTTTTACGAGTATTTCATTGATTTAAGAAAGATAATATGAAAATTATC
>Ga0116183_1001986_pt1 | contig 22498 bp, 14 predicted proteins | sample AD_UKC078_MetaG_FD_89753 | JGI IMG/M metagenome (GOLD analysis project Ga0116183, IMG submission 89753) | Active sludge microbial communities of municipal wastewater-treating anaerobic digesters from USA - AD_UKC078_MetaG | ecosystem: Engineered > Bioreactor > Anaerobic > Digestate | place: USA... | reverse complement strand
TCGTCTTTCTTGCGATGATACGCGCGAGAGTTGTTTTTCCGGTGCCAGGGGGGCCCCAGAATATGACCGACGGAATCGAATCGGACTCAATGAGGCTGGTTAATGGCTTTCCCTTGCCTATGAGATGTTTCTGCCCTACAACTTCATCGATGGATCTTGGGCGCATCCGCTCAGCTAGGGGTTTTTTCTTCGATTTTTTAAAAAGGCCATCCATGCTTGCAGAATAAGCACGCCTCAAGTTCACTTTTCAAGAGGTTAATTTATGGAGGAGCCGGAGGAAGCTTTATAAGGAATCTCTGAAAAGCTAGCTGTAACAATAACTTCGCCCATGGACAATTGACCAAAATACTAGTGCGCAGTTGGTCAATGGTCCATTGTCAATCGTCATCGGTCAGACGGTTGCGGAGGGGGTCGAATCCTGATCGCTGATCCTTGATCAGCATTTTATAAGCTTATATTCGAAAATATCGTTATTAAGATTAAGATGAAGATTAGGATTCGGGGATGACAAACGCATAGCTTTTAGAGGTGCCCTGAATTTGCTGATTTTTCAGAGGTTACTAACAGATAATAGCCTCTTCGTCGTTGTCGATTATCAGTAGGCTCTTTTCGGTGAGTTTACCTTCCGGTATCGGAATCCTGTAGGATTCGACGAATCTAACCATCTCCTCCGGTAGAATTCTGCGGTGTCCTCCGGCGGTGACATAGGCCCTTAGCTTCCCCTCCTTGACCCAGTTGATTATGGTAGTCCGGTGTACTCCGCATAGCTGCGCGACCTGATTGGTAGATAGCGCTTTCTTAGCCATCGTTCCTCCCAAATTTGCCAGAAGTCATGTTCGCTAAAAAGCTTATCGCGCCTTTCCCGTTTAGCAAGCAAATGTTGTAATTGTAGTATTATATCAAATATGCCAAATGCGTTTTTACGACTCATATTAGCATGGAAGATGATGTCATTTTGAGGTGCGAGTTTTTGGGCTATTTTGATCCTAGGCAGTCAAATAACCATCCTGTCTTTTATCGTCTGATCGCAGCAGTGGACATATAATTACAACCCGTGTTAGATCGCACACCCATGCTTTGTTCGATTCACATAAAGGACTTTGCCATCATCGATGAGCTGGAGGTCTCTTTTGCCCCCGGGCTCAATATGATGACCGGCGAGACCGGCGCGGGAAAGACGATCATAGTTGAGGCGATAAACCTCGTGCTAGGAGGTCGGGCTCAGAGCGATCTCGTGCGCCATGGAAGTGAGAAGGCCTCGGTCACCGCGGTATTCGACATCTCGGCCTGCGACTCTTTTCTCCTTTCCGAACTCTCCGCCATGGGTGTGTCTCCTTCCGATGAGCTGATCGTTCACAGGATCGTTGGGGGGGCGGGAAAGGGGAAAATTTCCATCAATGGAATTCCTGTTACCGGGGGGATGCTTAAAAATATAGCGGAAAGGCTGGTCGATGTTTCGAGTCAGCATGAGCATCAGCTTTTGCTCGATAGCGAGAGGCATGCGGAGATCGTTGACTCCTACGGAAATCATCATGAAGAGCTATCCGCATACCGTGGGATTCATCGCATGCACGCAGAGGCGACATCGCGGCTGCGAACATTGGAGAAGAGCGGTTGTGAGGCCAAGGATAAGCTGGATTTTTTTAAGTTCCAACTGGGCGAGCTGGAGTCGGCCGATATCAGGCCCGGTGAGGATGCCGAGCTGGAATCGCTGAGGTCGAGGCTGAAGCACTCCGTGGTTCTCGAGGAAAAAATGCGCGGCGCTCAAAACCTTTTATATGAAGGGGCTCAATCCGCCATCGAAGCGGTTGGGACCTCGATGCGAATGCTGGATGAGTGCACGAGATACGACGAGTCGATATCTGCGCTGCGCGAGGGGCTGGTGCGCGCGCATGCCGAGGTAGAGGATGTTGCGCGCGAAATTTCGAAGTATATCTCTTCGCTCGATTCCGATCCTCAGCGCCTTGAGGAGGTGGAGGAGAGGATTCATCTTATCCGTAGTCTTGTCAAAAAACACGGGGGTTCGCTGGAGGAATGTCTGGCGAAAGTGGATTTTCTCAGGGAAGAGATATATTCGATAGATAATTTTGACGAGAGGATCGCTGAGCTGCGTTCGGAGGTTGAGGAGCTTTCCAGGAAACGGCGCGTAGCGGCGAAAGTTCTCAGTGTCGTCCGTGTTGCATCCTCCGCAAGAATGAGCAAAGCGATCGCCTCCGAACTTTCCGAGCTCGGGATGTCGAAGACGAGTTTTATGGTGGAGGTCAGAAACCGCGATGAGGAGCTTTGGGATGAAAATGGCGGAGATGCTGTGGAATTTCTTCTTGCGCCGAACGTCGGTGAACCGATGATGCCACTCGCCAAAATAGCATCGGGAGGGGAGCTTTCAAGGGTTATGCTGGCCGTAAAATCGGCGCTTTCCGAACGCGGAAATCCGACGGCAACATCCATATTCGATGAGGTGGACAGCGGCATCGGAGGCAGGGTGGCCGATGTGGTGGGGAAAAAACTCAAGAAGGTTTCCAGAAACAAACAGGTCATATGTATTACGCACCTGCCGCAGGTAGCCGTCTATGGCGATGCCCACATCAGGATTGCCAAGGGAGTAAAAAAGGGGAGAACGGTCACCTCGCTATCTACCCTTAAAGATGCTGAAAGGGTGGATGAAATTGCACGGATGCTGGGCGGCGAAAAGATAACCGAGGCGACGATCGCTCATGCAAGCGAGATGTTTCGGTCGGCTTCGCGAAGTCAGTCTGGAGGAAAATAGTGGATTTGGAACCAGTAGTTGAAGAGGCCTTCGCGAGGCTCGAGGAGGAAGGGGTTGACGCCTTCGAGGTCGCCGGAATTTCTGAGCAGACGCTCTCGGTTGAGGCTAAGAGACAGATGGTCGAATCTTTCGAGAGGTCTTTATCCGCAGGGATTGCTCTGAGGGTCGTTTATAGAAAAAGGCTCGGATGGTCATCCACGATGGACCTTTCCTCGCCGGAGATCAAAAAGGCGGTGAAAAGCGCGGTGGATTCCGCCAAATTTTCCGCCGAAACGAAAGAGGCGGTGATCGCTTCTCCGCAGGTTCCTTCCGGCGATTTTGCGGAGAGGGTAGGGCGCTCCTTTTCGGAAATTTCCGATGATGACAAGATTGACCTTGCCCTCTCGCTCGAGAGTGCCGCGATAGCTTCGGACAGCAGGATATCAAGAGTTCGTTCGCCGAGGTACGAAGAGGTTACATCCGCTGTCTTCATCAGAAATTCAAATGGCATCTCTGCCAGCGGAAGGCGTTCGATGGCGTATCTGACCCTTCAGGCCATAGCGACCGATAAAGGGGGGTCTGAATCTTCGTACGAAATTGGTTTCTCACCGCGTTTCGAGGACCTCGAACCCAAGGCGGTTGCCGCAAGCGCTGCCGCCCGTGCGATAAGGAAGCTTGGTTCTCGGGGAATGAACAGCGCGTTTCTTCCGGCGGTTTTTGAAAATCGTGCGGCGGCTTCGCTGCTAGGTGTTCTTGCGCCGGCATTTTTTGCCGACAACGTGCAACGCAACAAGTCGCCTGTGGCAAAGCGAAAAGGTGAAATGGTATACAGCGAGCTCATAGATATAATCGACGATGGTCTCCTGCCCGGTGGGTTCGCTTCCTTCCCCTTTGATGGAGAGGGAATCCCTTCTCAGAAAACTACAATTGTGCACGGGGGGAGAATCGTCAGCTGGCTCTACGATGGACCAAGGGCCGCGATAGATGGCGCGAAATCTACGGGTAACTGCCGCAGGACAGGGATAGTCAAGACGCCATCGATAGGTGTGACCAACTGCTTTATAAAGGCGGGGAGCTCTTCGCTCAAGTCGATGGTATCATCCGCGAAGAAGGGACTATTCGTTACGGATCTTCTCGGAGTGCATACGGCGAATCCCATTACGGGGGATTTTTCCCTCGGCGCGGAGGGAATAGCCATCGAGGACGGGGTTCTCGATAGCCCGGTCAGAGGCATAACCATCGCCGGAAATGTTCATGACATCTTCAGGGATGTCGTCGCAGTTGGGAACGACTTCGTTCAGAAGGGGGCTTATGCTTCTCCCTCCATCATGGTCAAATCCATCTCCATAGGAGGATAAAAATTTTTTCTTTTCAAGTAGTTCAAAGCAAATTAGTATCGCCCAGCGAGTTATGGGGCTGCGCAGCTTGACTTGATGCGTCAGCCGATCTTTTTTGGAGCTTTTTGAATGCGTATTTCATCTTTCGGAATGTCCGACGTCGGCATGCGCCGCGAAAAAAACGAGGACAGCTTTCTCGTCAATGACGATGCGATGCTCTATGCCGTCGCCGACGGAATGGGCGGCCACCTGGGCGGCGATATAGCCAGCAAAATAGCGGCGCAGACGATCAACGAGGTCATTGTGGCGCTTAACTCTGATCCTGAAGCGCTTCTTCAGCGCGAGGGGCTTTCATTCAAACCGGGTGAATACCAAGGCTACCTTCGCTATGCGATCCGTCTTGCGAGTCAGAAAATCTTCGAAAAATCAAAATCCGATCCCAACCTGAAGGGGATGGGCACAACCGCCGTAGCTCTCCTTTTAAGGAATAAGAAGGCTTACATAGCAAACGTTGGCGATTCAAGGGTGTACCGAATTCGCGGCGGTGAGATAGTGCAGATCACCAAGGACCATTCTCTGGTGGCCGAGCAGATCCGCGCCGGAATCATAACAGACGACGATGCCCGGATTCACAGATTTAAGAATATAATCACGAGGTCGGTGGGTTTTCAGGAGGATGTCGAGGCAGATATCGATATAAGGGTGATACGCGCCGGTGATATGTTTGCGCTCTGTTCCGATGGCTTGAGCAATATGCTGAGGGATCATGAAATTCGCGATGTTGTGGTCAATAACACCCTTCAGGCTTCCTGCAGCAGGCTTATAGATATAGCGAATGCACGGGGTGGGGATGACAATATCACGGTGGTCTTGGCTAGGATCGAAAGCGTTGAAGATCTGCCCGATCTTGAGACCGAACCCCTGCTCGACGAGCCAGCGGCCGAATAAATGTTGATTTATCCACCTAATTATCTGTTTTTTAAGGAGTTTCAAAGGGTTGACAGGCATGACTCGTTGTGTTAGCTATACGATGTTTTTTTGTAACTAATTGATTCTATTCGCGTTTTCCAACTAATAATAGCTGAGAGAGGTTTTTTGAAGAGTCCCGACACCAAGAGGAAGGCGGCGCAGCATTATAGCATCATGATCATCCCGCAGGGTTCCGCGGCTATAAGGCGCTATGAGCTTTCCCGCAGAGTTTTAAAGCTTCTGATGGCCGCCTCAGCCCTCTTTGGTGTTGTCGTGTGTGCGTGTGCCATCTCGCTTTTTGTATACAGGACTCTGTATGTGAGGACGGAGGATGCCAGGGTTCAGGCGGCGCAGTTCATCAAAGAGCGTGCCGTGTTGGTCAGCCAGGTAGCGGCGCTAGAGGGCTCCCTTTCAAGGATAGAGCGTTTTGCCTCGAAAATTCAGAGCGCGATGAAGGCCAATTCCAAAGATGGCATACAGAGGGATTCCGTAGTCGGTCAGGGGCCTGTCGATGTCGATTCATGGGCCGTTGCCCCTGTGGGCTCTGGTTTGGCGGGCTCGATGGCGCAGCTCCCGGCCAGCCATTGGAAGTCCCCCTTTTCGAAGTCCCTCTCATCGGGAATAAAACTCTCCCTAGATCAGCTCTCCGAAAGACTCGACGTGGCCGAGGAGAAGGTTCACTCCGTCTTTGCGCTTCAACAGGACAAACTCTATTTCTGGGCGTCGCTGCCGACTGTATGGCCGACCAAGGGATGGATCACCTCCGAGTTCGGCGTGGCTAGAAGCTGGGGAGGTCACAGGCGCCGTCATGAGGGAATAGATATAGCGGCTCCTCGCGGCACCCCGATAATGGCTCCGGGCGCCGGGATAGTGACCTATACCGGATATCGCAAGGGATACGGAAACGTGGTCATGATCGACCATGGCTATGGGATAGTAACCGTGTACGCTCATTGTCAGTCGGTTTTTGTGAACGAGGGCAGCTCTGTCAGGCGCGGGATGGTTATCGCGTCTGTAGGCAATACCGGAAGGAGCACTGGCCCGCATCTTCATTATGAAGTGCAGGTGAACGGTGTTCCGGTCAATCCGATGCTCTACATAATGAACGACCTGTAATCCCCAGTTGTTCATGGTACGGTTTTCTAAATGATTTCCTACATAGTAAAAAAGATATTCGGCACAAAGAACGATCGTGAGCTGAAAAGGATAGCTCCGATCGTTGCGCATATAAATTCGCTCGAAGCGGGGGTCAAAGCGCTTTCGGACGACGAGCTCAAGGCCAAAACTGCCGAGTTTAAAGCGCGGGTAGCAAATGGCGAGGAGCTCGACTCTATCCTTCCCGAGGCCTTCGCCGTAGTCAGGGAGGCCGGTTCTCGCGTTCTTGAGATGAGGCATTTCGATGTTCAGCTCATAGGCGGAATAGTTTTGAATAGAGGCTGCATCGCCGAGATGAAAACTGGCGAAGGAAAGACGCTCGTTGCCACACTTCCGGTTTATCTCAATGCCCTTTCAGGAAAAGGCGCGCACGTCGTTACTGTAAACGATTATCTCGCCAGGCGCGATTCGGAATGGATGGGGAGGCTCTACAAATTTCTCGGCCTTTCAGTCGGAGTGATACTTCACGGCCTTGACGATTCGGAGCGTCAATCTGCTTACGGATGCGACATAACGTACGGAACCAACAACGAGTTCGGTTTCGACTATCTCCGCGATAACATGAAGTTCGACAGCGCCAGCTTCGTGCAGCGTCCTTTGAATTTTTGCATCGTGGACGAAGTTGATTCGGTACTGATAGACGAGGCCAGAACGCCGCTCATCATATCAGGACAGGCGGAGCAGTCCACACAGCTCTATTACGTGATCAACGGTATCACTCCGTATTTGAAAAGGGATACACACTTTACCGTGGATGAGAAATCGAGATCCGCTGTTCTCACTGAAGATGGTGTGGCCGAGGTTGAATCGCGTTTGAACGTTTCCAACCTATATGATCCGCAGAATATAAACATCCTCCATCATGTTAATCAGGCGCTCAGGGCTCACTCGCTTTATCAGCGGGATGTGGATTACATAGTCAACGACGGGCAGGTGGTCATAGTTGACGAGTTTACGGGTCGCCTTATGCCCGGAAGGCGCTGGAGCGATGGGCTTCATCAGGCCGTCGAGGCAAAAGAGGGCGTAAGGATAGAGAATGAAAATCAGACCCTCGCTACTATCACTTTCCAGAATTTTTTCAGGATGTACAAAAAGCTCTCCGGCATGACCGGCACGGCTGACACCGAGGCCGAGGAGTTTGCAAAAATCTATAACCTGGATGTCATGGTGATACCGACGCACATGCCCATGGTTCGCAAGGATCATCCTGATGCCATCTATAAAACTGAGGAAGCGAAGTTCAAGGCGACGATAGAAAAGATACGCGAGCTCAATGAAAAAGGGCAGCCCGTCCTTGTCGGCACCATCTCGATAGAAAAGTCGGAACGCCTTGCGAAGATGCTTGGAAGGTGCGGGATAGCGCACCATGTTCTAAATGCAAAAAAGCACGATAGGGAGGCGGAGATCATCGCCCAGGCCGGGAGGAAGGGCGCCGTCACGATATCCACTAACATGGCGGGAAGGGGCACCGATATCCTTCTGGGAGGAAACCCAGAGTTCATGGCAAAGGGGCGCGTTGGAAGCGATGCCTCTCAGGATGACTACTCAAAAGTTTTAACGGAATGCAAAGCGATCTGCGCTGCAGAGAAAAAGGAGGTTCTCTCCTCCGGCGGACTTTTTATCCTGGGTACCGAACGTCACGAGAGCAGACGCATCGACAACCAGCTGAGAGGGCGCTCCGGACGTCAGGGAGATCCAGGAGAATCCTGTTTCTTCCTTTCTTTGGAGGACGACCTGCTGCGCATTTTCGGCGGTGACAGAATATCCTCAATGATGGATCGGATAGGGATGGAAGAAGACGAAGAAATTCAGCATCCATGGCTTTCGCGCGCCATAGCCAATGCGCAGCGCAAAGTTGAGGGCCACAACTTTCAGATAAGAAAAAATCTGCTCGAGTTCGATGATGTGATGAATCAGCAAAGATCCACCGTCTATGGAAGGCGCAGGGAAATTCTCACCGGTGCAAGCAATAAAGACATGGTCATGGACATGATCGACCAGATGGTGACCGAAATCGTCGAGGAGTGCGTCCCTGAAGGGGTGGATGAAAATTTCGATCCATCTTTTTTGGAGGAGCGCATTCGCGAATCTTTCAATATGCAGTTTAATTTTGCCGATGTCCCGGCGGACAAAAGAAACCAGGAGGGGCTGGGAAGACATATTTTTGATGCAGTCGCTGCATATTACGAAGAGAGGGAGTCGAAAAACGGCCCTGAGCTGATGCGCCGCATAGAATCGATAATACTCCTGCAGACTCTCGACGGGTTGTGGAAGGATAACCTCCTTTCCATGGACCATTTGAAAGAGGGAATCGGCCTTAGGGGATATGGACAGAAGGATCCCCTTTTGGAGTACAAAAAAGAGGGCTTTTTGCTTTTCCGCAACATGATGAACCGTTTTGTCTCCGACAGTATCCAGAAACTCTTTCGCGTTCAGGTCACCACCGAAGAGAGCGTAGACAAGGCCGCAGAACAGAACCGTCTCAGAAGGCAGGTTCATGCGCATCGCGTCGAGAGGAGCGCCTTCGATGCCAACGCTGCAGCTCCGGATGAGTCCAAGGGAGGCTTCGGCAGGGTGCAAAAAACCGTGAAAAGGGATTTCCCCAAGGTCGGGCGCAACGATCCGTGCCCGTGCGGAAGCGGTAAGAAATACAAAAAATGCTGTGGAGCATGATATCTATTCATGCTAGTATCCAAAAACAATGTCTATGAGGCCCCCATCACAACCTCCCCAGATGCAGCCGTCAGGCGGCGGTGGTATTTCTTCATTGTTTCAGTTCGGGGATCTCAATCAACTGATTGCAAAATACAGCGATGTCGTATTGGCCATCCTCGTGGTGTTGGTCATCGGGATGATCATCATTCCGCTGCCGACATGGCTGATAGATATTCTGCTCACCATGCAGATAACGCTAGCTGTTGTGATACTGCTGGTTTCCCTATATATCACCGATGCCCTGCGCATAGCATCTTTCCCCACCATACTGCTGATAGCTACCCTTTTCAGGTTGTCGCTGAATATATCGACAACGAGGTTGATTCTCGCCACTGCCGATGCAGGTGAGGTTGTTCGCGCATTTGGAACCTTCGTCGTGCAGGGGAACTATATCGTCGGTGGAATCCTCTTTATCATCGTTACCTTGGTCAACTTCATCGTCATTGCTAAGGGTGCCGAAAGAGTTTCCGAGGTCGGAGCTAGATTCACCCTCGATGCTATGCCTGGAAAGCAGATGTCGATCGATGCTGATTTGAGGGCTGGCATAATCAACATGGAGCAGGCCATCGAGCGCAGAAAGGTTCTGCACAGGGAAAGCCAGATGTACGGAGCTATGGATGGAGCCATGAAGTTCGTCAAGGGCGACGCCATCGCGGGCATAATCATAACGCTCATCAACATAATAGGAGGTCTCATACTAGGTTCGACCGTTCGCGGAATGCCGATCTTTGAGTCCGCTAAAGTATATTCCCTCCTTACGATAGGTGACGGGCTCGTTCAGCAGATACCTGGTCTCATAATATCCGTTTCAGCGGGTATCGTCGTCACTCGAGTTGCATCGGAAAGCGAAGGTTCAAACCTCGGACGCGACATAGTTACACAGGTGACGGCCTATCCGAAGGCTCTGATCATAGCCTCTGTGATACTCGGTATAATGGCGATAGTGCCTGGCTTGCCCAAGGTGCCGTTTATAATACTTGCGATCGTTGTCGGCGCCATAGCTCTTTTTCTGATCAAGTCGAAGGCGAAGATCGTCCAGGAAATCGCCGACACTCCAAAACAGGAAGCCGTCAAAAAAGCCGTCAGGAAGCACGGCGATGTGCTCCCGTTTATAATGCCAAGCCCGATCTCTCTCGAGGTCGGCAGCTCCATCATACCATTTGTCGACGATTCTCAGGATGGTGGCCGTTTTATAAACGAACTCATTCCACTGCTTAGACACGGGCTTTACTACGAGCTCGGAGTCAATTTTCCGGGCATACAGGTTAGGGGGCAGACGGTGGATATGGAGCCGGACGCCTATGTGATAAACATCAACGAAGTGCCGGTAGCTCAGGGGAGCATTATGCAGGGGCATATCCTCGTCGGAGAACCTCTGGAGCAGCTGCAACTTTTCAATATAACCGGGACTGAAACGATTCATCCCATAGACGGCTCCGTCGTCACCTGGATCAAACAGGAATACAGGGATGTGGCGACCCAGGCGGGTTTCAGAATGTGGGATACAGCGGAGTATCTCATCCTGCACCTTTCGTACATACTTAGAAAATATGCCCACGAGTTCCTTGGCGTGCAGGAAGTTCAGGTGATGCTCACGGAGCTTGAAAAGAGCCACCCGGCGCTTATCAAGGAGCTCATACCCAAGGTCGTCACGCTGCTTCAGCTTTCCGAAATTTTTCAAAGGCTGGTGCAGGAGGATGTCGCCATCAGGGACCTGAAGAGCATATTCATGACGCTCGCGCAGTGGGGTGAAATAGAGCGAGATACGCTTATACTGACCGAGCATGTGAGGGCCGGGCTCAAGCGCTACATCACTCACAAGTTCGCCGGAAATTCAAATACCCTTCCAGTCTATCTTCTGGATCCGGATATAGAAGACTTGGTGAAAAACGCTATCAGACGGACGGACAAGGGAAACTACCTAGCCCTGGAACCGGAGATAACGCAGGAAATAGTCGAGGCGGTAGGCAAGGAAATCGCCAGCCATCCGTTTCCGCCCGGCGCGAGACCTCCTGTGATTCTTACAACCGCTGAGATAAGGCGCTATTTCAGGAAGATAGTCGAACTCGAATTTCCACAGCTTTCAGTTCTTTCCTATCAGGAACTTTCCGAGAATTTGAGGATTCAGCCGATTGCGCGGGTTGCTCTGCCGGAGGGAATCTTCGAACGCATCCAAGCGGCCGTGTAAAATCTTCAGGCTAACGTTTTTGGAATTGGGGCTTGGTGTGGGCCTGCCTTTTGTCATGAATTTATCAGATTTACGATGGTTATTATGGCGAATATGAGCACCAGCGCGCCAAGACCGATCATCCCAATTTCTATCGGGGTTAGAGACTTGATCCCCGTGGCGCCTTTCGGCAATTCCGGGTAAGACTGCCCAAGGGCCTCGCGTTCGAGCTCTTCCCATCTTTCTACGGCCGATCCGCCTTCATCGGTCTGAATATCGTCACCCTCATCACCTTCTTCATTCTCTTGATCGTAGGCGTTTTCTTCCTGCGGTTCTTCAGATCCCTCTTCTGCGCCTGGTATTTCATCGAGGGCGACACGCGCCGGGACGTTCTTAGGTTTTATATCCTCGATGTTAGCCAGGTTGATCTCCTGCGGATTTCTGAACATGAGGACTATCGTTCCGAGGGCTATCCTGTCGCCATCATGAAGATACTCCTCCACGATTCGCCTGTTGTTCAGGAAGGTTCCGTTCTTGCTTTCGAGATCCCTTATCGCGATTCCCCCCCAGCGCCGCATTATCTTTACGTGTTTTCTGGAGATGACGTGTTCGTTGATGGGGAAGTCGCATTCGGGATCTCTGCCTATCACTATCTCGCTGATCTCGTCGGCCAGGACGAATTTTTTACCCTCGGAGGCCCCGTTTAAAACCTCTATGTTTGGAACCGTTTCGCGGTCGATCGCGTTTAAAACCTTCTTCAGAAGTTTCACTTCGAGGATGTCGCTTTCGGTGACTTCGTCGTAGAACTCATGTTCGAAGGGGGCGTCACCCGCATGGAATTTTATCTGGTAGTTGTCTATGGTGATGTTGTCGCCGGGTTGTAGCAGATTCCTCTCGTTGGGAGAGAGCCTAGCGCCATTTAAAAAGGTTCCGTTGCCGCTGTCGAGGTCTACTATGAAAAAATTCTCACCCTCGTAGAGAATTTTTGCGTGCTGCCTTGAAACGCCAACCGCCGGGAGTTGGATGGTGTTATTTTTCAACCTGCCGAGGGTGATCTGTTCCTCGGTGCACCTGTGCGTGGAACTTTTGTTTGAGCCAGATTCATTGATTATCAGTGTAGGCATCTTCAGCCACCCCGGATTTTCTTTTTGGCAATTTCAACTTCAGCCGGGAAATTTCCCCCGGCGGCATCTATGAAACTTTTGTACATCGAGGCTGCTTTCCCCTTTTCGCCTTTCAGTTCGTAGATGTTGGCTAGGTTGTAGAGCGCCCTCGGATGTTTCGGGTCGATGTTGATAGTGTATTCCCATTCGCGCTCGGCCTCGAGTGTTTTGCCCATCCTGTACAAAGTCAAGCCCAAATTGAAAGAAGCGTCGGAGTAGTTTGGGTTTATTTCCTTTGCCTTTCTGAGCGCGGCAACGGCATCTGAGTTTTTCCCCGACGACATATAGACGGTGCCTAGCGAAAACCATGCTTTTTCATCGGTGGGGCGTAGCGTCGTCACGCTTTTGAACTCATTTGCCGCCTCGAGGTGTTTCCCCTCGAAGGCATAAAAATGTCCGAGTTCCATGTGCGCATCCGGCGATGAAGGATCCAGTTCGAGCGCCTTCAAGAAGCAGTTCTGGGCCTGGTATGGCTCGTTTTTCTTTAGGTACAGCCTGCCCAGCTGTAACCACCCATCGACCGACGTCGGTTGATCGGCGAGCCCGAGGCGCCTGCGTATCTGAGCCTTTTCGTAGTCGCCGCTCTTCTCGTATATCTGTGCGAGCAGATTGTGGACGTGGGTGAGGCTGGGATTTAGCTCAGTCGCCTTCTTGAGGGAGTCCTCAGCCAGCTGGATGTAATCCTTGTCTTTGCTCGTCTTCGTTTTTTCAACGTAAGCGAGCCCGAGTTGGTAATGTCCATCCGCAAGCGTACCATCCTTTTTCAACCCCTTCTTGATGATTGCGATCGCATCGTCCACCCGCCCCTGCGCAAGATATACTGCCCCCAGGTGACTGTATGCGGCAGCGTAGTTTTTATCGAGCTCTATGGCTTTTTTAAACTGCGCCTCGGATCGGGCGAGATCGCCCTTCATTTTATATATGATTCCGAGATTGTTGTATGCCTCGACGTACTCACGAGAGAGCTCAATGGCGGTTTTGAATTCAATCTCGGCCCTGTCCGTGTTACCAGCGTTCAAGAATGATATCCCTTGGTTGTTGTGATATGCCGCTCGTGCGGTGGGCATCGTTATCTTCTTTTTTGCCCCGGAATTTGCGGGTGCGAAAAACAGGAAGGAGGTTATCATCAATAGAAATATCTTTTTCATCATCCGCTCTCCAAATTGTGCGATCATTTTGTGAGACATGGGTTTATGGCCGCAGCCCTCTGATAGGCATCTGCTGATGCACGGTTGTCGCCGAGGTTGGACGAGCTTATCGAGATGTAATACCATGACATCGCATCGTCTGGAACTATAGCGACTGCACGTCTAAATGCTTCTCTGGCAGTCGCCCAGTCGCCGCTCTGCACAAAAGCCATTCCCTCCTGAAACGCTATCTCGTTCTGCATCAGCGGATCACCAATTTTTGGTTCGCTAGGTTTTTCCTTCTTAAGCACCTTGGGCTTCTTGAATGTCATGAGAAGCGGCGCTGGTTTTGCGAGCCTCTGCATAGCGGTCAGTTCATTGCCGGCGTTTTGAAATAGCGTAGCGCCATTTTTGCCGTTCTGCCTCTGATAGAACCCCTCAAATGAATACAGTTTGACTAGCCCTTGGTATCCCAGAGGGGATCTGTAATCTATCCTCTTGGTATCTTCAAACCAGAGTTTGGCTGCTGCGAAGTTCCCGGATGAATACGAGTGAAGCGCCCGCATCCCCTTCGAGTAGCTTTCGTAAGCTCTGGTCGAACACGTCGCATCTCGCACGGCTGAAAACTTCGCCCCATCGGGAGAGGCCCCTATCTTTTTTAGAATCTCCTCGACTATGGAGGCCTGCTTGGTGAAGAATTCCTTGTTGTCCGGATAGGGGAATGTAGCCTCAAACTGCTGGACGAATATCCCCGCGTTCCCCTCGGTTACGCGAATGAATATCCTGAGTTTGCCATCTAGATTCTGAAAGAGCCCGGAGATCGTCAGGAAGTTCGGGGTGCTAAGTGGGGAAGAGGCAGTTGGTCCCGAATATGGGCGAACCGATCCCGAGGCCGATATGAGGTCCGAGAGATAGAGAGGGATACCATGCGTCATCCATTCATCCCCGTCCTTTTTTGTAAAATTCTGAAACTCCAGAATTTGCACCGCGCGCCCTTGTGGCATCTGGGAGATTTCGAGGTCGGACATCAGCCTTTGCCAGTTGATGCAGGACCTCCCCTGGGCATTGGCGCCATTTGAGATCAGCAGTGCAATGGAGAGGATGAGCAGTACCCTTGTGATGCCGCGAAACATGGACCCAATATCCTGATTTTCCCTGTTAAAATCAAGATATATGTACGTTTAGACGCTTTACGCTTTAGCTCCTTTGTGATAATCACAAAATATCTTATGTCCTCGAAAAAGACAGAAATCAAAGAGCGCGGTCTGGCTTCGGAAATGCTTGAAAGAGGGAATGTGCCAAGCCCAAACGACAAGACCATCATAAAATCGGCCGACGATCCGGATGAGCTTACTCCATCGCGCCCGCACTATTCCCCTCCGTACCTCGTTATAATAGACGGACCTAGGGCAGGGGCCCATTTCCCGCTTGGTCCGGGTGAGAACATCATAGGACGTGCTCCCGGAAGCGCGGTTCGTCTGGAGGATCAAAGCGTTTCAAGGCAGCATGCCGAAATTTCAAAGGGAACTTCCGGCTGGCAGGTTAAGGATCTCGGCAGCAAGAATGGCACCAGCGTGAATGGGAGGTCGGCTGCAGAGGCGGTCATAATAGGCCATAAGGATGTGATAAAGACGGGCATCTATCTTATGCGGCTGGTTACCCAGCCCATTTCGCAGGAAGATGAAATGGAGCTTCCACGGGATGCGATGGCCGAAAGGACGGTTTTTGTATCGGCCCCTCCAGACGGGCAGACCGCGCGGATGGATGACCTTTCGGACGCTATTCCTAGGGATTCGGTCTCCGCTGGTGAAGATCAGGGGCTTCCCGGTGACTTCGATGAATACAAAGAACAGGAGCTGGCAGCCCGCAAAGTCAGCGCAAAGCTGCGCAGGAGGAAATGGGCTATGTATGCCAGCCTTATCCTGAGCCTCCTGGTTGTAATCGGATATTTTGGATACCGCACGATTCTTAAGCGGAGCGCTGTCCCTGCCAAATCGCAGCCCTCAGCTGTTCAGCCTGCCGATTTGTTGCAGACTCCTCCTCCTCCTCCTCCTGGTGCGGATCTGCCGCCACCGGTCGGGGGAGGTGCGGGGAATATTTCCCCTGAGAGATCTCTTCAACCCGAATCGGCGATTCCACCCGCAGCTCCGGAAGTTGCCAAAGTCCCTGTCTTTCTTGATATAGCATCCAGTCCGATGCCGGCGAACGTTACCTTTCGAGGTCAGCCGCTTGGGAAGACCCCTCTTCGTATCAACATAGAGCTGGAGCAGGACAGCACCCATGAAATAGAGGCCCTCTTCGAAATGTCGGAGATAGGCGAAAACTTTACGCAGAAGATGGAATTTGTGACCGAGAAAGGGCAGTCGGTAATCCCGATACTCTTCAGAGGTCCGATCGGGATGCTCAAGATCAACGACCTCCCGAGGGATGTGGAGTTTTACCTCGAGGGGAAATTTTCATATGACAAATTTCAAGATCGCTCCGCGAAAATCACAGAAGTGGTCCTAGAGAAGCCGATCTATGTTCCGTACGGAAAATATTTCATGGAGCTCCGCCGCGAGCGGCAGCTTGGGCAGAGCTCCCAGACCTTCGTCACCGATATAATATTCAGACGCGATTTTACGATCGGCGAAGAGAGTCCGACCTTCGTCCTCGGCGTGAAGGATGCGGATCTCGCGGTATTCCCGGCAAGGGTTCGCTCCGAACCTGAGAATGCGGAGGTCTATATAGACGGGAAAAAGGTCGGCAAAACTCCGTTTGAAGGTGTTTTCCCGATAGGGGAACACAGACTTTCGGTCAGGAAAGAAGGTTTCTTCGAACATTCCGAAAGCCTTAAAGTGGATATCAATACTCCTTACGTCGCCAACATAAAACTTCAGACCTCGCTCGCGGGGGCGCATCTCAACAATGCCAAGCTGGCGATGGACCGCCAGATGTGGCAGGATGCTATCAACGAACTGGCTGAGGCTCTCAATAAAAACGCCGCACCCAGCGAAGTGGCTCAGGCTCATTACATGCTGGGTTTGTGTTACGCGAACCTCAATGACATCCAGCGCGCGATGGGGTATTTCGAGCAGGCGCGCGAACATCCCGATCAGAGACATCGTGCGATGCTCGGGCTTGTCAGCGGGTATGCGGCGATGGACAAATTAGATGCGGCGCTCCCCTTTCTTGTGGAGGTTATGCTTAAGGTCGACGATGAGGGGATAAAGAGGGAAGCAAATGATATCTTCCAGAAGGTATCCCCGTTTAGATCGGTCATCTACGTTTACTCCGAACCTCCGGGAGCTTCTGTCACGGTAAATGGCAAACCCGTTGCGCAGGTCACTCCTGTCATACTTCATGAGCTGCCTCTTGGTAACTACAAGATCAGGGTGGAAATGCCCGGGTACCTTCCGACCGACCTGAACCTTTCCCTCTCCGTTAATGAGTTCAATCCCGTAATCGTCAAGCTCAAGCCAATTCCTAGATGATCTAAAAGCCGTGACTGGTAACTCGCTGCGGGGACATGTTCACGCGAAGCGGGTACGTGTCCCCGGAAGAGAAAGTGCCGTGACTGGTGACTGGCAAAAACAGGTTAAGGCTGAGGTTGAGGCTAAGGAAACCATTTCTGCTTAACCTTAACCTCATGCTACTTGACAATATGTCCCCTAGCGTTGTTTAAAGCCTCTCGGGGACAGAAAGGGTTTTATGAAATATCTTATTATTGTGATTGCGGTCGCGTTCTTCGCATCGTCGGCGACTCTGGACGCAGGAATTTCCAAAACTGACCTCAACAAGGGGATCGTGCTGACGGAGGAGGCTACGCTTCTCACGCAGGTCGATGCGGTGAGCCTGCATCTGAGTTCCGAGAATATAAAATTTGCACCGAGGCTTACAGAATCTGGTCTTATAGATGTCGAGACGACCGTGCTTTCCAAAAAGCTTCTTCAGGATAAGGAAAAGCTTAACTCATTTTTGGACAGAAACGTAAAAACCTTCATAGCGTTGTTAAAGGGGAGGTTGCCTATTTACGCCCCCTCGATCGCAAAGAATTTTAACCCGAACACTCAGATGAGATTCAACGTGAACTCCGGTGCGAAGAGGGAGCCTGTTGCAGTGTGGTCTGGCGGCGACTGGAGTTGGGACAAGGCTTTCAGTCCTGCACCAGCTGTCGTAGAAGCCCCAGCGTTTGCGGCCCAGCCCCCCGAAGCCTATGCGCCTGCTACTGAAGAGAAGCCCAGAGGAAAGGGCAAGCTCTCCTGCGACTGCCCGGCGAGAAGGAGATAGAAAAACGGTTCGATGGTCGAAACGTCCGTGACTGGTGACTCGTAACTCGTGAATGGTGGCTGGTCGGAAAGGGATTCCCGCCTGCCCCGCGGTAGCGGCGGCTTACAACATGCGGGAATGACATTCAGGTTGTCATCCCCGAGTGATTCTGTCCGCCGCCTTCGGCGGGGCAGGCGGGGATCCAGCAAAAGCCGTGATTCGTAACTCCCAATCAGATTTCTGCGATGGAGATGATTTTTATTCCAAACTCTTCGACTTTCTTTACAAACGATGGGTCGGATAGCACTGCCAGCTCGTCTTCGCGCCCTGCGTTGTATCCATCGCGATTGTTTGAGCGACAGCCGGGGTGTACCATGATCTCGGTCGTACCGTTTTTGATCCTCTGAAAGATATCCTCCCATTTTGCCGCAAGATTTTCGGATGAGCCGAGAAAATATCCCCCAAAACGATCGGCGCAGAGAAAGCCCTGCGATCTCCAATAAGCAGGAGTGGATGCCTTTAGAAGTGCAATAGGAAGTCGCCTTATCGCAGCACGATTCCAGTGAGACCACATTCCTTCACGAGGGGCCCTGATGATTCGAATCCTGAATTCTCTTGCTGCGGTGGCAACCGCTTCCCGGATTGTTGGAAATGCATGGACGTGATGGTGTCCGTCAATATGTGTTATCTTGGGGTAACGGTTTTTGAGTTGTTCCAACTGCATGCGTACTTCGAGCAGCGCTTCCTGTTTTGAAATCTTACCGCGGAGAGCCTTCAGCAAAAGAGTGCTCCGGGAATGAAAATTTCCATTTTCATCGACGAGAGTAGGAACTTTGGAAGGATCGGAAAGCGGTTTACCCCAAGTCATAGTCAGATGAAGGCCTACGGCGGGGCGGTTTTGTTCGAGCATGAGCATATCCATAGAATCATGGAATGATGGCGAATTCGTCATCGCGCTCGTTGAGCGGACCGCGCCAGATTGAATCGTTTTCAAGATGCCGCGGCTGATCTCTTCGGTCATTCCAAAATCATCCGCATTGATGGCGAGTTTTCTGGCGTTGCATCTATAGGGCAGACGGTATTTCCCAGAGATGTTGTTTCTGTAGATCCTGAATATATCCTTGAGCATTCCGCAGCCGTCGCTCAGGAACTGAACCGTCGTCGGTTCGTTGAAGTACTGATAATCGACCGGCACTTCGCGTATCGTCAGCCCCATTTTTTCTGCGAGGTAGAGAACTTCAACATCGAAGGTAAAGCCGCGAATCATCTGGCGTGAGAATATCGCCTTTGCAGCCTCGTCGGAAAAACCCTTGAGTCCCGCCTGAGAATCGCGGCAATGTTGAATTATCAGGCGCCTCAACGTCCAGTTGATGAGGCGGCTGGCGACGTGTCTTGTATAGAGATAGTGGAAGAAATTCGGGCTTATCGTATATCTCGAGTCCGGATGTACCCTGCTTGCAACCGCGACATCTGCTCCCTCTTCAAGAACATGAAGGAGTCTGAGGATCTGCGGTGGTTGATAGGCGAGGTCGGCGTCGAGGAATATCCTGAATTTACCCGAAGCTGCGAGCATACCTTCCGCTACTGCTCCCCCTTTTCCCTTGTTGTCGGAGTAAGAGATAACCCTGGCAGCATAACTCCTTGGTTGATTTGCCCAGTTTTGCGCGACCTCTTTGGTTTTGTCGCGGCTTCCATCGTCGACGATTATGATTTCGGCGGAACATTTAAGTTCCCGCGTGAAACGATCGAGCGATGCCATGGATTCACCCAAAAAACTTTCGGAGTTATAGGCGGGTATTATTATTGAGAGGTGTGGGTTCTTATTTAGCATGGGAAGGGTTTCTATAGTCGCTTCGAATAAAAAGCAATAGGCGGTTGGTGATTTAAGATCAGGGATTTTGTTCTATTCTTCTGTAAAATATCGTTCCGTCTATCGTACTCTCTTCCCGGTAGTTGTCTTTGATGTAATCGTATAAAGCGGGATATTTTGTTGCCGGATAACCCTTGTAGTCATGTAGATCAGCTGGTGTTGTATCTATTATATATTTAGGCGCATGCCTATCCAGATCCTCGAAAAACATTTTCCATATTTGAGGGTTGCCCTCGGAGGCCTCCTTGTATATCGATTCTCCCTTTGTTCCCGGGACCCTACCTGTGAGTAGATCGCTCCAGAAGAACCTGGTGGCCGGAAGGCGTTGTGCATACCAGTACACCAGAGGTGCATATCCCCAGGCGAGGATCCTATCGGACGGTTCGGTGTTGGCAGCGGCATATTTGGCTATTGCGACATATTCAGTCGGGTTGTCCTCCCCGACAAGTTTATAAATTCTATCCATTTGAAATCTCGCCGCTGTAAACCCGATTGCCGGAATGACTATCCAGAAGATCACGCCCCCTTTTAGAAAAACTTTACCCGATTTTTCAAACAGCGCTGTGAGATATTTCGAAGATAGTATCGCCATCGGTGGAAGCAGCAAGAGGAAGTAATGTCCGTAAAACCGATAGCCGGTAGATACGGGGATGATTGAGAGTATAAACCAGAGTGCTATGAGCGCACCCTGCTTTGATATCGGCCTTTGGCGAATAAGCCCAAATAGGGCAACTGCGGTCGTTAGCCAAAGCAAGAGGGTGCTGCCCATATATGGCAATGCCCTTCTTATGATCTGACGACCGATCGATATTGTTGTTGAACCCTCCTTTATGTATTCCGTGTTACCGAGTATGTTCCATCTTATAAATCCTTCCATCGCGTCAATTCTATAGAGGTAAAGGAGCATAACCGCCGGAAGGAGGAGTCCTGAGGCGACAAAATACATCAACCCCCGGATGGATTTTTTTAAAGGTCTGCCGAAAATAGCTATGTATGTTATGAGCACAAAGAGGTTCATCCCGGCCTGATATTTGAAAAGACAGGCCATGGAGAAAAATATTCCTGCCAACGAGGCGTGTAGGTTGCGGTCGTCGCGTTCGAAGCGAAGCCAGAAATAATACATCAGCGTGACCGGTAAAAGCATTATCGGCTCTATGGTAGTGGCGATAACCTTGGGGATGTAGGTGGTAGAAAAAATGATGTACAGTGCTGCCGCCCAAACGCCAGCGTTTTTCGAATACAGGAGTTTGGCGATAAGGTATATGATGTAGGAGTTGATGCCAACTATCACGATGGTTACTGCGTGGACTGCAATCATGTTCCATTTACCGAAGATCGAAAAGATCGTTCCGAAGAGGAGATAGATCCCAAGCGGTTTGGTCTCAACACAGTCTAGATATGGGATCCCCCCATCAAACCAGATTCTCGCGAACAGGCTGTATATCGCTTCGTCCACATCCAAGACCGGATGTATCAATGCCGGTATTCTCAAGCCTATGAGCAGGGCGGCGAGGATAGCCAAAGTGATCAGGCTGTTTTTTGTTGATGTGGTTTTTGCGCTTTTTATCCGCATCCGCGCATTTCTAAACGGTTTTTTAGTGATGTCAAGATTAGCGCAAGTGTTGACTAAGATCCTTAAAATCCCTATGGTCCCGCGACCATGCCCAATATCATGGAAAAAATACAGCAGCTCAAAGGGTGGAAACTATTGCTGGTATGCCTGCTAATCAGCATATTTCTTCGCTCTCTTTCGCTGAAAGCTGAAATTATTCAGGTTGACGAATCCGATTTTGCCGCACAGGGGCAGGTGTGGGTTTCAGGTGGAGTTCCGTACGTTGATTTTGTGGAGAAAAAGCCCGTGCTTTCATATGCCTTCTATGCGGCAGTTTTTGCGATTGCCGGATGGCATATGATCGCCGTGCATCTCCTCATGATTTTGTGGGTTACGCTTACAGCTTTTGGCCTTCATAAGATCGCTGGTTTAATCGGTCTTCCCAGGGCTGGACCGTGGGCGGCTTTTATCTACGTGATGTGGAGTATTTGTTTTCCCGCTACTGCTACTCTTGCTGCAAATACTGAAAACATGCTCGTTCTGCCAACGGTCTATGCGGCCTATGCATATCTGAGAGCAATGCAACTTGAGCGGCGCTCTGCCTTTATTTGGCTGATCATGGCGGGGGCAGGTGCGGCTTTTGCCTCTTTGTTCAGACATCAGGGAGGGGTGATTCTAGCATCATTTGTAGTTCATCTCTTCTTTATGGCGTTAAAAGAGAGGGTGATAATTAAAAGGTTCTGCGAAGCCCTGGCTGTCTTGGTTGGTTTTGCAATCCCGTGGCTTGCAGTGGCGATTTTTGCGCAGATGAATGGCGCCTTTGATGAGTTGATTGAATGGAATTTTCTAAACAACATGAGGTATATCGATGCTGGATTCGAACCTCTGCGTTTTATGTGGAGGCTTTTTTTAAAAACCGGGTTGTTTATGCTCGCCAATCTTGTTCCCGCTATATTTGCTTTCTTCGCTGTGAGAGACAGGAATAAGGGAAAATATTGGTTTTCATTTTTAATTCTATGGCTTATTGCTGCTATGCTGGCGGTGATGGTTGGAGGGCGCTTTTCCGCCCACTATTACGTACAACTCTATCCGCCCCTGATTATGTTAGCTGCGATTGGTTTCTCCCGATTTGTGGATGAATATAGGGCTCGCCCGGGAATGTTGCGAGTCGCGTTATATCCCATGCTGTTAATCCCCATTGTGTGGGGAGTCGTTCACTGGGTTTCTTTCTATGGAAGATGGTTCGAACCGCAGAGTGAAACGATATCAGAAATAGTTGAACAGACAAAAAAATATAGCGACGGTGATGATAGAATTTTTGTCTGGGGATATTTTTCTTATCCGTACTATCTGAGTGGCAGGCTTCCTGCGTCGCGATACATAATATGCGAGTACATTGTACCTTATTGGGAGAAAAAACTTGGTAATGACAAAACTTTTTTACCTGCC
>Ga0116183_1001984_pt1 | contig 22509 bp, 17 predicted proteins | sample AD_UKC078_MetaG_FD_89753 | JGI IMG/M metagenome (GOLD analysis project Ga0116183, IMG submission 89753) | Active sludge microbial communities of municipal wastewater-treating anaerobic digesters from USA - AD_UKC078_MetaG | ecosystem: Engineered > Bioreactor > Anaerobic > Digestate | place: USA... | reverse complement strand
TTGGATTACAAAAATTGCATCTCCATTACAAAAGTAGCTTCTCGAGTACAAAACCTGCGTTTCGTTTACAAATATTCACTTGTCGGTTACAAACACGGCTTTTCGCCTTACAAAGTGGCATCTCACCTTTCAATTAACCGATACATAAGTTAATAATTTGACAGACTGGCATGAAAATACGAAATATGAAATATGTCAGTAGAATATTCGATATATATGTTTGAATTATCGAGTTTTTATTGAAAATTCGATGCATACATGCTATAATACATTATGTATTTTTGTACCCATTAGCAAAATGATGATTTATTGAAGGAGAAATTCTGAAAATGGCTGTTACATACAAGAAATTATGGCACATTTTGATAGACAGAAACCTGAAGAAGAAAGATCTGGAAGCCATGGCCGGAGTATCGCATTACCAAATGTGCAAGCTCGCAGCTGATAAAGATGTTACCACCGATGTAATCGGTGCTATTTGTGCTGCACTGGATGTGAAGTCTGATGAGGTTATGGATTTTGTGCCAGATAGAATTACAGAGTCCTGATTCTCAACCAAAAGAAACGAAAAAGGATTTGTACAATATGATTAATTATATTGACCTATTTGCCGGAGCCGGAGGTTTATCTGAAGGGTTTACGGCATGCGGATATCATCCGGTTGCGCATGTCGAAATGAATTCCGATGCATGCCTTACCTTAAAAACGAGAGCGTGCTATTATTACTTAAAAAATAATAATCAGCTTGATTTGTATAGGGACTACCTCTCGAGGAAAATAACCAGGGATATGCTATATGAAAAGGTTCCGAAAGAAGTGTTGAATTCCGTTATTAACCAAACCATGAGCAAGGAATCTATGCCGAAATTATATACTTCTATCAACGAATTGATGCATCAGCAAAATGTAAAAAGGATTGATTTGATTGTTGGCGGGCCTCCTTGCCAGGCATACTCTCTTGTGGGGAGAGCAGTTAAAAGTGATGGAATGGTAAATGATCCAAGAAACTATCTTTACCAGCTCTATATAGATGTCTTAAAGAAATACAAACCCAGAATGTTCGTATTTGAAAATGTTCCTGGCCTTCTGAATGCATGCAATGGAAAGTATCTCGCAGATATGGAAAATGCTTTTAAAAAAGCCGGATACCAGATAGATTATCAAATTCTGAATTCCGTAAATTTTGGTGTACTGCAAAACAGGCGCAGGGTTATTATCTTCGGATGGCTAAAGGATTCTAACAAAAAATACCCTATGTTTTCTAAATCGGAAAATCACTATACTGTATCAGATATTTTGAATGATTTGCCGGATATTCAGGCGGGAAATTCAGCGTCTTCGTACAAACGTGGCAGATATAGTAGCTATTTGATGTCAACCGGAATACGCCAAGAAGGTGATATATTAACATGGCATATTTCCAGACCCAATATTGAAAGAGACCGGGAAATCTACAGGAGAGTTATTTCCGCTTGGGATTCCGAGAAAAAGCGACTCAAGTATACAGATCTTCCAGATTCATTATGTACACATAAAAACAAAGAAGCATTCCTGGATAGGTTCAAAGTTGTTGCTGCTGAGCTTCCGGCATCACATACAATGATGGCACATATATCAAAAGACGGGCATTATTTTATTCACCCGGATATTAACCAGGCAAGATCAATAACAGTAAGAGAGGCTGCGCGAATCCAATCATTCCCAGATAATTTTTATTTTGAGGGGTCCAGAACTGCAGTATTCACACAAATCGGAAATGCGGTGCCACCACTAATGGCAAAAGGTATTGCTGAAGAGCTGAAAAAGCAACTGGAGGGAAATAATGAGCGAGACAACATTGAATAGTTTTTATTCCAGCTTCATGGAAGAAATCTCACTTGCAAGTGATGCTGAAACTCACGGTTGGGAAGCACAGGATTTTTTCACGACAGTAATGCTTGAATACTTGGAAGAAGTCGGAGAAATCGAAAGCCCGATAATTTGTCCTTTCAGAGGCTACGGATTACAGCTTAATGCTTATGCAATTTCTGATGATTATGACAGCGTTGATATTTTTGTAAGCGTATTTAATCCATCTGAAACTGTTCCATCAATTTCAAGGAATGACATAGATGCTGCAATTAAGCGTGCAATTCAGCTTTATCGGAAAGCTACAAACGATCTGTATTATTCTTTTGAAAAAGAGAGCGATACATATGAATTTGCAATTACTTTGCACAATCAGAAGAATGCTATAAAATCGGTCCGGATTTTTGCGCTAACCAATGGTAATGTAAAACCTTTTGCCATAAACAATCTCGACCTGAATGGCACAGTTGTATCCTTCTGTATCTGGGACATGGACAGGTTATATCGTTGTACGACTTCTGGTAAAATGCGTGAAACTATTGAAGTTGATTTCGAGGAATTGTTTGGCATAACAATTCCTTGTATTGAAAACAGATCATCCGATAAATACAGCGTTTATCTCGCTATCATCAATGGTGCTCAACTAGCAGATATTTACGAAATGCACGGGCCCCGGTTGCTTGAAAGAAATGTAAGATCATTTCTACAGGTCAAGGGAGCTGTTAATAAAGGTATTCGCGATACATTAAAAGATGAACCCGATATGTTTCTCGCTTATAACAACGGTATTTCTGTAACAGCAGAAAGCGTGGAAATAGTTCGAGATGGTAACGGAAAACCCTCAATCAAGAAAATACGTGATATGCAAATTGTGAATGGCGGTCAGACCACAGCATCCATTTACAATTCCAGAAAAGACAAGAAAATTGCTGCAGATCTCTCACGTGTTTATGTTCAGATGAAGCTTTCTGTTATTGATTCATCGGAAGAAATGGATGAAATCGTCCCCAAGATTTCTGCTTATGCAAACACTCAGAACAAAATTCAGATGGCTGATTTCTCGGCAAACGATCCTTTCCATAGAAAAATTGAGGAGCTATCACGAATAATCTGGGCGCCGGCACAGAATGGTAAAAAGCCGCAAAACTGGTTCTATGAAAGAGCAAGGGGTCAGTATGCCGATATGCTTTCAAAAGAGTCAACAACTATTAGGAAGAAAGCATTTAAGGAAGAGCATCCTTTGTTTACAAAGACTGATTTGGCAAAGTATGAGAATTCATGGGATCAACTTCCCTATCAGGTAAGCGAAGGCGCTCAGAAGAACTTCAAGAAATACACTGTTCGTCTTGGAGAAAGAGGAAATTTCCTGCCTGACGAAAAATACTATAAAAGACTTATTGCAAAAGCCATCCTGTTCCGGAGAACAGAAAAACTTATTCAGCAACAGCAATACGGTGGGTATCGGGCAAATATTGTTACTTACACAATTGCATTCCTGTCATATAAAACCGCGCAAAGGATTGACCTCGATAACATATGGAAGACGCAGGCATTAACACCTGCGATTGAGGATAATATTGTTGAAATCTCAAAATTTGTTCATGAGAAGATAATCAATCCTCCCGGAGGTGCAAATGTCGGAGAATGGTGCAAAAAGCAAAAATGCTGGGAAGAAATAAAAACCTTTGATTATACCCTGATTTCGTACCTAGAATCGGAATTAATCAGTGTGGAAAAAGCACCTGTTTTATCTGCGACGAAGAACGCCTGCACATCTTCTCTCAATATTGCTTCTGAAGAAGAAAAAAAGATTATTGAACAGGCTACGGCAATTTCAGCAAATGAATGGTATGCACTGTCAAAATGGGCAAAAGAAACTGATAATTTTCAGGGTTGGCAGCGTAGCATTGTTTTTTCTGTAGGCCAGTTAATTGCAAGAGGTAAGAAACCCTCTTATAAACAAGCAGTGCAAGCATTAAAAGTATACAACGAGGCAAGTCAGAAAGGTTTTCAGCCTGGCATTCAAAAGGAGCGATAAATGTTGGAGTGGAATGAGTACCTGAAGACTGTAGTAGACTCTGATACAATTCTTGACAATATAGCTCTGTTTTACAATGGGAGAAGTATGCATATTTCTCCCATTGTGAAAGCAAGCATTCTGATGTTGGAGGATATGATTTCTTCTCAAGGACACCACAACATTTTTGTGTTTCCTGAAATTGAGCAGTACGCAAAAGAGTTTCTTCTTGGAAAGGTAATTTATAACATTGGTTCCGGAAAAATCCAGATGCAATATGATCCTGACAAATTTCAAAAGGGGCAAAAACTAAAATACAAAGGCTGCACTGTCGAGTATGACAGTATCGAAGAAAATAAAGATGTAACAAGAATCTTTGTTAAGTTTGCTGACGGCATGCGATATGGGGTTCCTATAGAAATAGCACCATTTTTTCAGATTGCCGAATCTAAAAGTCTCTCAACCTATAAACTCTTTAAAACCCGATATTCTCCAATTGAGGCCAAAATAGCTGCAGAGAATCCTACAAAAGACAAAAACATTATTAATAAAATCGAAAACCATAAAACACACCTGAATGGATCTATTTTTTATGTTTCCGAAATTAAAAGCAATAAAGAATTCCTCCTGAATGCAACACTTGAAGGAAGAAATATCACGGATGTGTTATATCTTGCTCAGGCAAACGGCGATGGTGAAATTAGTAATATGAGTGCCGGACAGTTATACGGAAATCCGGCAATCATTCTTGTTTCGGACCTATATGCAGTTACAAACGCAATAAACAAGGGTGTAAAAGTTCAATCGGTTATTTTTGACGCGTCAGTGCCTAATGCTATCGAAAAACAGCTTGACGCTTTTGATTCTTTAAGTCACCTGAACTTCCCAGTGGTTTGCATTACAGATACCAAAAATTCATTTGCTCTGAATCCACTAAGTGAACGTGGATACAACCTATGGAGATGGGACTCAAACAGTATTACCGGTGATTTGCAGAAATACGATAGTAGTACAGCAGATAGGAAAACTACAAACTGCTGGAAACAAAAAATCGAATATAAAAGCATATCCGAAACTAATATCAGTAACGCTGTAAAACTGCTTTACAAGCAAAAAAGCAACATAGAGGAACAGTCTCCTGGCGCTATTGCTGTTTATGAAAAATTATTCTCTTTAGCGTTCGTTTTACTTAGGAATATTATTCCAATCGAAAGCTTTGAAAAAATCAGATATACATCACTGGTTACAGAATGTATAACTGCAATTGAAAAAGAAAAGCGTTTTATCAGTACAGAATTGTATAACGATCTTGCCGAATCAGCCCAATACTTAAGCAACGCCTTAAATGTGTCAACAGAGAATGGCAAGTATAATGTCGTTTGCGAAATACTGCTTACAGGAAAGTACAAGAAGATATGTATCGTTATTCCTGAAAGACTTGACAGAAGCCAATACGAGAATTACTGGAACAGTCTTGAGCTTCCAGCGGAAATATCGGTGAAATATCCTATGGAGTATAGTGATACTCTGTCTGCAACGTTTGATCTGGTTATTGTTACAGGCTGGTTAAGTAATAAGATAATGAGAAATATCATTTATGGCTTTTCTGGTCAGGAATATCTGGTATTAACTTATCCATGCGAAGAAAGATGGAAAAGAGCTCATACTAGCACATGGAAAAGGGCCCTTAATAATTCTTCAAACGGTGAAATAGTTAAGAAATCATTTAATAAAAAAGGAAAAGCAGTTTCTTCAACTATTTTTGAACATGACATCGGCGGAACTGAAGAGATTTCAGACGAGTTAGAAGAAATTGAACAGGTAATAAAAGTCAGCAAATACAAGAGATATAATGGCTCTTCATATTCGGGAGACATTGTCGATGCGTATCCGGTTAGTTTTGTCGGCGGATTATTGGCATTTTACAGAAGCGGGCATAAGGTTGTAACTGCGTCTGACATTATCGCAGGTACAGGAGAAAAGATCTCTAGTTTAACCCCTGACAAGCTTTCTGTGGGTGACTTTGTTGTAATACGTGAAGCGGAAAGGGATATTATTCGTGATATCGCAGATAGAATCCTGGAATCAAATGGAAAGTTGGAGTTAAGACAGCTATCTGCAAAATGGAAAGAATCCCTGTCTGTTGAAGTGCTGTTTTCAACGTATGATGAGATTTATCAGAAGTTATGCGACAATGGCTGTAAAAAAGATTTTGTCACAGTTAAAAACTGGATTACAAATGAGGATTTAATTCAGCCAAATGATATGGAGGATATGATTTGTATTGCAGCTGCTACAGAAGATGAAGTACTTCTGGAGAATATAGATAAAATATATGAGGCTGGAAGAGAAGTCAGAAGTGCTCATGTACAGGCTGGCAGAGTATTATCACAACGACTTAAAAATAAAATAGCAGAATACATTCAGCAGTTAGGAGAAATAGATACGTTTAACATCTGGGATCCTATAACGCTTCAATTAGAAGAAGTGGGGTTAGTAAAAATACTCAAAATTATTGATGTTGGAACTATTATCCCGATTGATTACGGAAACACAAATCGTCTTCTGTCAGAGTAAGGAGTATCTTATGGCGAAAATGATTCCTTCGGTAATATCACCGGAAGTAAGAAGTGCTGCAGAAAAGCATATATTTGAATGGTTCAGAGATGATCCAAGAACAGATGACTGGATTGTACTACATTCTCTGGGAATTTCAAACCACAACAAGGTAATACATGGAGAAACGGATTTCTTTGTTCTGATTCCATATAAAGGTATTTTTGCACTTGAAGTTAAAGGTGGAAGAGTAAAAAGAACGGATGGTATATGGTCCTTTACTGATCGGTATGGTAAAGTTGGAACAAAAGAACGTGGCCCTTTCGATCAGGCTTGGGACGGAGTTTTCAGCATTATTGCTGATATTAAAGAAAAGCTTGATATATCTCATAAGCATTTAGAAAATGTGTTTTATGGTATTGGCGTAATGTTCCCCGATGTTGAGTATAATACGGTTGGCTGTGATGAGGAACAATGGCAGGTTTTTGACTGCAACGACGGTAATAATATTTATTCTTATATGCAAAGGTTATTTGAGGGAGCAAACTTAAAATGGAAAAATCTCTATGGATTTGATGTCCCGTTTGATAAACTTCCTTCAGAAGAAGATGTTCAATACATAGCAAGTATTCTTCGCGGAGATTTTGATAAAGCTGTTGCTTTAAGCGTGCAGATAAAATATGCAGAAGAAGAACTGATAAAGCTAACCGGTGAACAATATCGTTGCATTGATCAGTTGGACGATAATAAGCGGTGCCTGATTGAGGGGGGTGCAGGAACCGGGAAGACGCTGATTGCAGTTGAAGAAGCCAAAAAAGCGGTTGCAAAGGGCCAGCGGGTAGCTTTGTTTTGTTATAACAAGAATTTGGGAGATTGGCTTGAGAAATACTTTGAAGACATTCCTGGAAATTTGCGTCCTGTTTATGTTGGTACTTTTAACAAATATATGATTCGTGTTTCAAAAAGTGCCGCCATTAATCTTCACTTTCCTGATACTGATGAAGATTCTGAATATTTCTATAATGAGGATTTGCCCGTTAGTGCAGAAATGGCATTTTCAAGATTGAGAAATGAAAAATTTGACAAGATCATCGTAGATGAAGCTCAAGATCTTATTACGAAAAGATATTTGTCAGTTTTTGATAAATGTATTTCTGGGGGGTTATCTCACGGACGATGGACTTTTTTCGGCGATTTTTCTCAGCAGGCAATATTCAGCAAATACTTAAGCGGCGAACAGATGAAGGATATGATAGAGGACAGAACTTCATTTATCAGGTTTAAGCTAACGATTAATTGCAGAAATACAAGAACTATATGTGACGAAATCTCAATTATCACTGATTTTAAGGCTCCATCGGATGTCTGGTCTAAGGTTGACGGAATACCTGTTCAGTACCTTACATATTCTACGCCGGAAGAAGAAAAAATGCGGCTTACTGACACAATCAGAAGCCTCATGGACAATCATATTTCTCCTAAAAAAATCAGTATTCTTTCTCCAAAAAAGAGAGAAAATTCAATAGTATCAGAAATAGATGAATATGAGATAAAAGAATATAAGACCTTCGGTAATAATAAGTTGTCTTTCTGCACTATTCAGGCATTTAAAGGACTTGAAAATACAGTTGTTATTTTGGTGGATATTGATACCATAGCTGATAAGCAATTAATGTATGTTGCATTAAGCAGAGCTAGAACTGCATTGTATGTGATTGAATCCGATGGTGCACGGAAGGAATACGTGGACATGCAGATGAGGAGGTTGTATAATGGATACAAGGCGTGATCAGATAATTGATATAGTTGAAAGAGAATTCATTGGACCGGATCCTATCAACTTACCAGGAATAATCCAGGAAAACGGAGAAGAGATTTTATCATCAGATCCTCCCCGCATTCGCTATATTGCAGGGGTTTTGTTCCCGCAGAAAGTTAAGCTGGAAGATAATACCCAAGAAAATGAACCGGAAAAAGTTGAGCAGGAAGATACTCCCGAACCGGAAGAGACTCCGGAAAAAGGAAGTGGTAGTGGTGAGGTATTACAGGATGCAGAGGAATTGCTTAATTTAGCTAACGCTTATCAGCAATCAGCAATTAGCCTGACTGCGGCTATAAAGCCTGGTGATACACTGAAAGTTGAGGTTAAAGCCGGTTCATATATTACAGTAAAAGAAAGAAATCCTGATACGGAAAAAGAAAGCATAAAATATCCTCGTTCTCAGATAACATGGAATAATAATGACAATTTCCTGGAATTACCTGAAAAGGGTACAAAAAAATATACGGTTACTTCAAATCATCATAATACGGATCTCAGTTTTGACATAACCTATCGTTATAGTAAGGATGGAATTAGGCTATATACATTTACACTCGAAAACACGAATGTAGCCGATAATGGAAAAATCAGAGACGAAGATTGTTATTTTCAGGTTGGTTTTTCGATTTTTTCTCAGTCTGCATTTGCCCCGTTACCTGAAAATGAGAAACTTAATTTTAATGATAACGATTATCTCTCTAATCAGATGATGTACAGAAGTGTCAAAAGCTACGCTATAGGTCATGGCTGCGCAGCAACCTGGGATGATAATACGGCGCCTGATATCAGAGAGATAAAGACTTCGATATTTCCAACATATGAGATTAAGCCTATTGTTCCTGGAATAATAGATGGCGTTTCACTTGAAATGTACAAACTTTCAGATTGCGGAGATAAAAGCTATATTATACAGGAATTATGGCACCTTTGCCAGGAATATGAAAAATGGATTAAATCTCTCGATGAAAAGATCTCTGAAATAACTGATAAAGGGACGGCTACCAGACATATTTCATCTTGTAAAGAATGTCTTATCAGAATGAAAGATGGTGTTTCATTACTTGAAAGTAATGAAAAAGTACTGTTAGCTTTTCAGTTTATGAACAAGGCAATGTTGTTACAGCAGCTTCATTATAATCTGCCTTTGCAGACATGGGGTGTTGATCAGAATGACAACCTTTACCTCGAAAATCCCGTGGATAAACTGCCTGACATAAACAATTCAGATACATGGTATCAGAAAGAGACTAGAGTTTATGGAAAATGGAGACCATTTCAGCTGGCCTTTGTTCTGATTAACCTTCGGGCAATGTATGAAAATGATTGTGATGAAAGAGAGATAGTTGACCTGATATGGTTCCCTACCGGTGGCGGTAAAACTGAAGCGTATCTTGGTCTCTCAGCGTATACGATTTTTATTCGCAGACTTCTGGATAAATTGAATGCGGGTACAACAATCCTAATGCGTTACACATTAAGATTATTAACATCCCAGCAATATGAAAGAGCCTCTTCAATGATTTGTGCCTGTGAGATTATAAGAAAAGAAAATGAAAATCTTCTCGGAACAGATCGGATATCTATCGGGCTTTGGGTCGGTGGCGACACGTCACCTAATAACATGCAGGACGCTGTAAAAGCTTATGAAAAACTGTATAACGGAACCAGTGATATAAATCCTTTTGTTGTGCTCAAATGCCCATGGTGTGGTGCGCAAATGGGAGTTATTAATAAAAGAGGTAACCTCAGAGAAACTCCGGGTTATAGAAAAATTAAGACCGGTGCAAGCAAGAGAATTATATTTCAATGCAGTAATAGCGCTTATAATTGTGAGTTTTCCAAAAACGGCTTTGAACTTCCGTTATATATTGTCGACAGCGATATCTATGAGAAAACACCAACTCTTTTGCTTGGTACTGTTGATAAGTTTGCAATGTTACCATACCGGCCTGAAGCACAGAGCATTTTTGGTATTAAAAATGGAAAGCGTATTACTGCTCCAGACTTAATTATTCAGGATGAGCTTCATCTGATATCCGGACCACTTGGTTCAATGGTAGGTCACTATGAAACAATGATTAATGAGCTTTCATCATTCAGTAATGGAAATAAGATTATAAAACCCAAAATAATTGCATCAACTGCTACCATCAGCAGGGCAAATGAGCAATGTCATGCACTTTACGGATGTGGAATGGATAAAGTAAAACAATTTCCACCGTCAGGACTGGATGCTGGTGATTCATTTTTTGCCGTCGAAAACAAAGCTGCTGCTGGCAGAAAATATGTTGGTATTCTAGCGAATGCATCATCCTCTATAGCTACAACAACAATCCGTTTGTATGCGGCTTTGCTTTATGCGGCAAAGGCTATAAAGGTCGATAATGAATCAGATAGAGACGGCTACTGGACTAATGTTGGTTATTTTAACAGTATTCGTGAATTAGGTCAGACAGAAACATGGATTAAAGCTGACATTGTTGAATATCTTCATGTTATCTATAAACGCAGATATGAAGATAAGCTTGAAGGTTACAGAGAAAATAGAAGATACATATGGGAAGACGAAGAACTCACCAGCCGCGTACGAAGCGACAAAATACCCTTCTCTCTTCAGAAATTGGGAATAAAATATCCTATTGAAAATGAAGGGAAAAGGCCGGTTGATATATGTCTTGCAACGAATATGATTTCAGTAGGCGTTGATGTACCCAGACTTGGATTAATGACTGTTTCCGGTCAACCAAAAACAACATCAGAGTATATTCAGGCTACAAGCCGCGTTGGAAGAGACAAGAGTGCTCCTGGGCTTGTATTTACAATTTATAATCCCGGAAAGCCAAGAGATAAGTCTCATTATGAACATTTTCAAACATATCATTCCAGAGTGTATTGCAATGTTGAGCCTACAAGTGTAACTCCGTTCGCTGCACCATTGCGGGAAAGGGCTTTGCATGCTTTGATAATTGGAATCATGCGTTTGGAAGGTGATGACGCACTTAATAGTAATCCGCCTAAGACTCCGAACCGCCAAACTGTTGAGAAAATAAAGGATATAATTACCAGCAGAATTAATGCCATAGATTCAGAGGAACTCGATGAAACGTTAGCACATGTCGATTCTATAATAGATAACTGGAAACTATGGGAACCAAAGAAATATCAGGATTTCACGACAGGGGATGAACTTCCTCTAATGTTCCCTGCAGGCAGTCGCAGAAATGAGGCTTGGGGAGAGAACAGAGGATTCCCGACCCCAACATCTATGAGAAGTGTTGACGCCTCATGCGAAGCGTTCGTGATTGAAAACGGTTATTATCAGGAGGACTAATATGTCAATAATATCAAAAAAACCTATGCGAAGAAGTGCTTTGATCAGTCCTTGGGGTGTAGGATCGATTGTTCCTTTCCCGAATGATGAGTCTCTTATGATTGCCGGATTGGACATGTGGCGGTACATATCTGCCGACCCTTTTATAATTAAAGATGAGCGCCTTCAAAAAAGACTTGGTGTTAATGAGCTTAGATGGCCACCTGATTTCCGTGATAGAAATTCTGACATGGTAAATTACAATCTTAAAATTCCGGCAGTAAGATTTCCGAGATGGCATTATTGTCCGTTTTGCGGCACAATGCAAAAAGTAGGGTTTTTCACTAAACAACCAACTTGTGACGCATATCAGTGGCCTCATGGCAGAATATGCAAACCGAATTCCAGATATAAGCACAGACTTATACCTGAAAGATTCGTTGTAGTGTGTCCGGATGGGCATATTGATGACTTTCCGATTGCAGAGTGGGTTCATTTTGACTCAGGACATAAGTACGATCCTGGAATCTGTAGGATTCGTCGCAGTACCGGTGGAACATCAGCTGCTCTGACCGGTGTTCGTTATGAATGTTCCTGCGGTGCCAGCAAATCTATTGCTGCAGCAATGCGCCCTGGTGCACTTAAACGAATTGGTTATTCATGTAAGGCGACAAAGCCTTGGCTTGGCATTGAGGAAGATAAGGAGCACCCGTGTACTAGCAATGATGCAGAAAAGATTAAGGTACTTCAACGTGGTGCAAGTAACGTATGGTTTGCAGATACAAGAAGTTCCATTTATATCCCGACTGATGACGAAACTGCGTCCAGAAGAATTGTCGGGATTGTTAATTCAAGCCTAAATTATGTAATGAATTCAAGACTTAATGGAGAGCTTCCAAAAGATATAATTAAAATGCTTGCTGGTTTAAATCAGGTTGATGAGGATGAACTATATCTGGCTTTCGAGAGAAAAATAAATAATCTTGAAGGCCTTCCTGAAGTCTGCGAGACAATGACAGAAGATGAATACAGAGTGGCAGAATATAAAGTTTTGATTAGAAATAGTGGAAGTGATGCAACAGATTTCCATTCAGAAAATTATCCGATTTCCAGATACCACAAAAGACTCGGGAAATTATTTAAAAGTATATCACTGGTAAACAAGCTTCGTGAGACACGTGCGTTTGTCGGTTTTTCAAGGCTAGAGCCCAATACTACTAATGACATTTCGAAGTCGAAATCAATGCTACGACTTGGTAATGGTGACTGGCTCCCAGCGGTTGAAGTTTATGGAGAAGGGATATTTTTTGAGTTTGATTCCGATACTCTTTCAACATGGGCTCAAAAGCCGGAAATTGTTGAAAGAATATCATTAATGAATTCTGCTTATCAGGATTCATATTTTAGCAAAAGTGCAGCTGGTAATCTCAGGCCTGAATATGTATTGATTCATACATTCTCGCATTTAATAATTAATCAGCTCAGTTATGAATGCGGTTATGGCAGTTCTTCCATACGTGAACGTATTTATTGCGAGAAAACAACTAACGTCAATAATATGTGCGGTGTGCTGATATATACTGCTTCCGGTGATTCGGAAGGCTCATTGGGTGGACTTGTCAGGCAAGGTAAACCCGGACGTCTGGAGGATACAATCATGGCCGCCATCCGAAATGCCGAGTGGTGTTCATCAGATCCGCTTTGCATTCAGTCAACCGGCCAAGGGCCTGAATCCTGCAATCTGGCAGCTTGTCATAACTGTGCTTTGCTACCTGAAACATGTTGCGAATGTGGCAATAAAGTATTGGATCGCGGTTTTGTCGTAGGAACTCTTTATAGTCCGGATATTGGATACTTCGGTCCATTAAAAAATAATGGAGATTTGCTATGATAATCATTCTTTCTCAAAAAATAGACACTGATTCAACATATGCTGATGAAGTATTTTCCTCTTATCATTATCCGTCAAGATACAGAAACCAAATACATGAGGGGGACACTTTCATCTATTATCAGGGTAATCGATATAGTAAAGAACAGAGATACTATTTTGGCGTTGGAACTGTAGGAAGAATTACAATTATTGATGAAAAAAACTATAGAGCAGATTTGCTGGATTGCCATAAGTTTAAAGAAAAAGTTCCCATATATCTGCCTGAAGGTGGCTATATAGAACAGCTGGGATATTCCTCTGTGCGTAATAGTGTTAATCCTCCATGGCAAAGCTCTATTAGGCCATTATCCCAACAAGCATATGATTACATTCTTGAAAAATCCGGTATTGTCATTGACCTTTTGAATGGAAATTCACTGGAAGAAAAGAAAGAATTGCTAAAAAAATCAATACGCGCTTTTTACCTTGATAAGAAAGATGAAGCCATTATTGATATATGTAAATTATCTAATGAAATAGCAGAAAAACTTGGATTAAATGAATAGAGATTTGTCTGTGGGGTGCTAAATAATATGGCAGATGTACATTCTCCTGAAACCAGAAGTTATAAAATGTCGATGATTCATTGTAGGGATACCAAACCGGAAGAACGGGTTCGTAAATATCTTTTTTCTCATGGCTTCAGATATAGTAAAAATGATTCAAAATTACCTGGAAAGCCGGATGTAGTGTTGCCCAAGTATAAAACCGTCATTTTTATCAATGGATGTTTTTGGCATATGCATGAAAACTGTAAATATTTCTCTTGGCCAAAAAGTAATGTTGATTTCTGGAAAGAAAAAATAACCAAGAATGTTGAAAGGGATAATAAGAAGCAACTCGAATTGCAGCAACTTGGATGGAATGTGATTACCATCTGGGAATGCCAGCTTAAAGGCGAGAAATTTAATCAAACTATGTCTGAACTAGAGAATAGTATCCGGAAAAATGACTGAATCGAGAAAAATACTATATAGTCCAAACAGCACTTGAAATGATGCGAACTGTAACTGAAAAAGAACAACTTGATGCTCTTTGGATTGCCGTAATTACTGCTTTGCGTTCGGTTGGGCATGTGCTGGATAAAGTTGACTGCACTACAAGCTCTAAGCTAATGCCTAATGCGTTTCGGGGGATATCAAGATAACACGTGCTGCAAACTCAGCATCCTCCTGAACATCTTGATACAACAGTGCAGTACTCTGCGAAACTGTTGAAGAGAGTACTAATGGAGAATAGAAACCTGCTAAGAATTCTATATTAGAAAAATACACAGATGCGCCTGAATTCTGTGCATTGTATTAAAATGGTGTTCTTCTCACATAATGAAATTAATAGCTAAAATGTCTGGAGTATCCGGACGTTGTGGTTTTTTACTTTTTGTGAGAGAGGGCGAGAACCCTCAAAGAATGGCCGATAAGTATTGAAATTATCTTTTCCTCAATATCATGGATGCTTCTGGATGATCTGAAAGCAGCAGGGGCTGTCCCTTTTGCTTTAAAGAATAAAACTACTATACAAAGCTAATATAGGTATGTTAAAATAGTACAAAAGCATAAACTCCTTACAAATAAAGGTATAATGAGAACTTGCACAAGTGTCTCATTATGCCTATTTTTATTTGAAAGGGGAATGGAAATGATAAAATGCAGTAGCAAGGGAAACGTGAGGGAAATTTATAGCACAGAGGAGATTTTAAAGTATTTTGATCTGACAGAAAGTGAGCTTATTTGGTATATTAAAGCTACTGAGCTGCAGCTTTCTTCTCCGGACAGCACTGGGCTTCGATTCATGGGTAAAGATGTGGATTGCTCATATGCGCTGGATAGTCCGGTAGAAGCTGATTTTGCTCCTATCCTAAGGGGGGACGATAGTATTAACGTGCTTGTAGCATTGGATTTGAAGCGCCTTGTTCTTTTCGTATATATTGGAAGCTATAGTTATGAAATATGGATAGATTATGTGTGCAGAGAAACAGATTTTAGCTTTTGTGAGAAATACTATACAGTAAGAGGCTATCATAGTAAGTGTATATCTCGACATTCCACAGATACTAACCAGTAGCGGATATTGTATATCAAACAATCCCTTGCTGCACTATGCAAGGGATTGTTTTGGGTTATTGTATCGAAGTTTTATCACATTAGGTAATAAGGTGCAGGAGCAACACAGTACATTTGTGCTCATAGCTTTGAAGTATTGAATATGATTTTTGGGGCTTGTATAATGAATGTGTAGGGTGTATTCAAAACTTATATTCATTATACATACTGACTTCTAGATAATTACGACCCGCACGACTCATATCTTTAGCTATGAATGAGGTGAAATAGCATGAAGAGATTTATAAGTATACTATTGATATTTTGCTTGGTTTTCTGTCTGCTGCCTATGTCTGTTTTTGCCGCAAACAGCACCTATGAATTGGATGAACTCGGTATGAGTATCGAAGTTCCGTCCGGTCATGTTGTTTTTACCCGAGACATCAAAAGCAATGATCCCAATCTGAGTGCTTATGGGTTAACCAAGGATGGACTGTATTCCTTGATGCTGGAACGAAACATATATCTTAATACTTGGGACGAAGATATCAATTACGAGATTATTGTCACGATGATAGATAGTCCATTAGAAGATTTCAACCAATTAAGCGATACATCACTTGCTGTTTTGACCCCAACGATGTCAAAAGAATATGAAAGTGCCGGTATTACGTATATAAAATCGGATATTTACCAGCATAATCAGGCAAAATTTATAAAGATATATATTTCTCAGCCGAACAATGGTGACACAGTATACGGCCTGCAATATTATACCGTTTACAATGGCAAAGCCATTAATGTCACACTGCAGTCATATTCGGGTAAAATAGATTCAAACAAGGAAGCAATCATTCAAGAAATCGTTGATACCGTTCGCTTTGAAACTGAGCCACACTTAAGTTCCCCTCCTGTTCAGACAAAGGCGTTCACATATACTGATCCAAACAGTGGGATGACCTTTACTGTTCCTGTAAATTGGGCTGAGACTCCCATGAATGAAGAGCGTAAATTCATAGATGTTAAATTTACCTCGAACTTGGAAGAGGGCTTGTGTATTCTTTTCTCAAGTGAGGACCTATACGAATTAGAGGAGTTCAAGTTAGAACTATCTACAACCGAACAACTTCTTTTGACCAGAGATTTAATCGGAAATGATATTTTTACCAAAGCAGATATTGCGGAAATATATGGCTGCAAAGAAAAAGATGTGTCAATGGTCACCTATGGCGGAAAAGAATACTATTCAGCGGAAATAGTTAACTCTGGCACCGCATATGGCCTTACACTTTCTACACCAATGGTTTATTTGATTCGGTGTGAAAATGGCTATATGTATGTCTTCCAGTTTAACGGATCCAGTAGCAGTAAATATTTCCAAGACTTTAAAAAACTTGTGAGTAGTGCAAAGTATCCAGAGTTTAAATCTGACGAAACAGTAAGAGATCAAGTCTTTGGCGCTTATCTGCTGCTCGCAATTATAGCACTGATAGCCCTTTGTCTCGTGCTTATTTTCATCTGTCGTTCTATGATTAAGAAGAAATCTATCGAAAAGAAGCGGAAAACGGATAATTCCATGATAGAAGATTTCACAGCTGTAACAGTTATTGAACACGCCTCGGATGCTTTCCAAATAAAAGTTGAAAAATCTATCACACCCGAGCCCCCTGTAAAAGCAGATAAAGAAGAACCAAGAACTATCTTAGTCGAACAACCAGGAATAAAAGATGATGGCTCGGCATCCTTTTGCCATCGGTGTGGTAATAAGCTTATGAGTGGCAGCTTGTTCTGCAATAAGTGCGGAACAAAAATCCCAGCAAATAAAGAACTGTAAACAGAGGGAGGAAAGAAGATGTCTTACAAATTATTTCAACAAGGACCCGCAGCATATATTCCGGTTGTTTTGGTTTCGCTTGTGATTACTTTGGTAGAATATGGTGCGTTTCCTCTAATTTTTGCAAGGGCACGAAAGAAAATCATCACCAAAAGAAAGTATTATGTGCTTTGCTTTTGCATCAATTTTCTGATGATGGCGCTTTTTATTACAATAAGTGGTAAATCGTCCTCTGGTGGACCTTATCTTTTATGGACATGGGTATTCTCTGCCTCGGGAATTAAGACCTTAAAGAGCAGGGGCGTTTTAGAAGGCTCACAGCCCTTTATATACACCAAAACTTCAGCATTTCAAGCGAGAGAAGTAATTAATTCTGGAATCTCAGGAGAAACCGATATGAAAGCAAAGGCTCCCCCAGTATCACAAGAAAAACTTCAAATTCGTTTTTGCCGGAAATGCGGGCTTGAATTGATTGCTGGCAGCAATTTTTGCAGCAAATGCGGAACAGCTGTTGTAAAGGAGTGATAGATATGAAGTGCCCTAAATATGGTTATTCCCTTCCAGAAGATAGTGAGTTTTGACAATATTGCGGAACCCATTTCGAACTCCAGCCGTCCTTAGATATATCCACAGAAGAGATCGTACCCACGGAGACCGTGCCTCCCATAGAGGCTATAGTTAGCGAGTCTGTTTCTGAGTCGGTATCTGAAGCTGTAGCTGTTACCCCGTAGCCTGAAGTAGCTCAGGAAGAGCCGCTCTTCCACCGTGCGTGTGATTTTTGTTTGAGTGATGATCCTGAGGAGAGACGCTTTTTTTAAGAGTTGCTTGGAAGTAAGGAATTAAAAGCTGCTTACTTAGAAGAATGTGGCCGGAACCAGAGAGAATACGACAGGGCTGTTCGCATTAGCTATAAACAGTCGTATACTGATTTTACGGACATTCTTTATGATGAGTATATGGGGGCACCTCCGACTCCCCAGGTTTCTTATGAAAAATCAAAGCCCATAATAGAGCCGATTATTCCTGCCACTGTTCCGGTAGTTGAAACGGTAAGAAGTAGCAGGGACTGTCCCTTTTGCTTAAAAAATCAGCAATGATTTACTGTATCGACGGGTTCATTCCTGTAAGCTTCCTTCTTGAAACAATGGATGAATGCAGAGTAAAATTTATTTTGTATGGGAGAACGCAAAATGGCGATTTGTGGAGTTGATTGCTGTAAGGATTGCAGCAGAGTAAAAGAGTGCGGCGGCTGCACCGTTTGTAACGGCCATCCTTTTGGCGGCAGCTGTATAGCTGCAGAATGTATCAAAACCGGTGGCTTTGAGGCATTTAATGCATTAAAAAATACATTAATCGAAGAAATTAATTCCCTCGGGATTAAGTATTTGTATGTTGACAGCTTAAACCTTCTGAATGGATTCCTTGTGAATTTGGAATACGTGCTTCCAAATGGAGAAGGTATTAAATTATTGAATGATAATGACGTATACTTAGGAAACCAGATAGAAAAGCCGAATAGTGACAGGTGCTATGGCGTTGTGACCGATAGCAAGTATCTTCTTGTTTGTGAGTATGGATGTAATGGACTTAATCCTGAAATTGTGTCATACAAACGCAGATAAATATCAGTTGTGCAAGATAGATAAGTTTCCGTATACTAATGACATTAATCTCATTACCTCAAGACATTTTGAGTATGCTGTCTTGATGCCAAGGGCAAAAGAGTGAGTGCGTTGTCGAAAAATAAAGTCATTTCATAAAAACTAAATGAAAAGAGATAAGAAAAAAATGGAGAATAAAATCAGTGAATGCACGGAAGTGGAAAAAGCCGGCCTGATTTTCGAAATGAGCATTGAGGATGATGAATTTGATTTTACATCATCTGTTTCGTCAGCACTCACACATGCAGAATTGGAAATACAGTCTCTTAATGAGACAGTTGATTCAATAAATGGATTAAAGCCAGAGTGTGACAAACTTGATTATATCTTGGCTGCAGGTTCCGGTGCTTTGTGCGGTGTTATTGATATATTTTTAGTTGGAAAACCCGGTGAATCTCCAATTGGTGATGATACAGATAAATGGTTTGCAAATAGAACCATTGATTTTGCAAAACTCTGTGGGTATAAAAACAAAGAGAACCAATCGTTATCTTCAGCAATTGGTTATCTTGATAGGAAGTTCAAGATTCCTTATGACCAGCGCGGTGCCAGAGATGCTGCCGGTTTTGTGTTTGACCTGAATCCGAGTAATCACCATTTCAAATCTCTTGCTCATAATCCGAGCTTGTGCGGATTGTTTTTCTCAATATTGGATCAGTTTTCAAACACTTCGCATTTTATTTCTGATGGAGACTTGATTTCTCTCGTGGAAGCGGACGGAAAGTATAAGCTGAGAGGTAATAATGTTCCGAGCAAATTTTTCTGTGCTTTTGTAAACTGGTTTGGCCATCTGATTTCTGATATGTCTGGTTCATCAAGTAGTAAAGGACGCGGAATGGGAATCCCATCTCCTCTTTGGACCTGGACAAATGACATTATTGCAATAAAAAGATCGTTGAATATTCCTGCATCCAACTTCGATAAGGCGGTTAATGACTTGGCACTAAACATCTACAAAGAAGGCTATGATGCCCGCTTCCAGACTGCGCAGGCTATCCCGGTATTTATAAATGAGCTGCTGGTCCGGGTTATCTATGCAGTGAGAAGACTTGTGAAATATTTTGCTGAAACCGATGAATGCGATCGCTCTTTTGCTCTTATGTGGAAAACTTGCGAACCTTTCTCAAACCCGACAGTTAAAAGAATGCTAACGGTGGCACATGGAACATTTTGCTTGCTGGATATAAGCGATGCAACTTTTCGTGGGTTTGCAGAAGGTGCGGGAGCATTTAATCCCGTTGAGTTTTACTTGCGCCTTAATATCGTAGGTGTTGGGCGCTTTGCAATATCCTTATACGGAGAAGGCAAACGAGCAATTAATTATTGGAGAGAAGAGAAAGAAGCTATCTTTGCAGAAAAAGAGAAAACCATTGTTGATAATTATATTGCCGGGCTAAACATTCTGGCTCAAAAATATGATGACAGACTTCTTTTAACCTTTGTTAGCGACTTGCGGGAAAGTGATATGTACATAGCAGCTTTTCGGAAGTCCTCAAAGCTGTCAGAGCTGCGGAACGTTCCTTCGGAAAAAAATCTAAAGACGAAAGCGGATATAGATTCTTATTTTAGAAAAGAGGTTTAATCATGGCTAAGAAAAAGTCAAAACTCAAAATCGCTCAAGAGCAGACTGAAGCCACCATAAAAAAGACTAATAAGAGCATTGATGAACTCGGTAAAAACACGAGCAGCCTCTACGAAGCATTAAACAATATACAAGCACTGTTTGATGAAATTAGAAACGTTCCAAGTGAGAAACTGTTGCAGTATGAAAAATTAAAAGAAGTCCGTTTAAATTGGAAACAGCAAGCTGAAAAAATAGAAGCAGACTATAAAATTGCTGCAGCCAAAAATGCAGGTAAAGGTGCATTAGGAGTAGGAACCGGTGTCGCAGTTGTTGCGCTTGGTCCGACAGCAGCAATGGGTATAGCAACAACGTTTGGTGTCGCATCAACAGGAACTGCCATATCTGCTTTAAGTGGGGCGGCTGCAACTAATGCGGCATTAGCCTGGTTAGGTGGAGGTGCTCTTGCTGCTGGAGGCGGTGGAATGGCGGCTGGGAATGCCTTATTAGCTCTTGCCGGGCCTGTCGGATGGGCAATAGCCGGAGTTGCCGTTCTTAGCAGCGGGCTTTTGTTCTGGAAATCAAAAAGCGATCAGAAACGGCTTGAAGATATTTTTACTTTGATCAGCAAACGAGATATTAAATCATATGAACTCGCAATCGTGGAATTAAACGAACGCATATCCCGCATTAAAGACGAAACTCTCAAGCTCGAAAATGCGATAAATGCAATCAAGCCTTTTGGCACGGATTACAATCAGATGTCAGAAGCACAACAATATGAGTTAGGTTCATACGTTAACTTGATGAATGCTTCAACTCAATTACTTGTCAATCCAATTATGGGGTTGATGCCGAAATATTCAGAAACTGATTATAAAAAATTCGTTTCTGCGGGTATGAAAACAGTAGACGCAATCAAGTGTACATCATATATGGATTTAATTATTTCCTTGTCAAACCTGCTTTATAAAATCGATTTGGATGAAAAAGATAAAAAGCTACTGATGAAATCCATTAAAAAGAATAAAGAGTTTTTGTCGGCTATGAAAATATCTAAGGAAGACCTTGACATTTCAATCATCAATACGGTGTGCTCATGCCTTGCCTTTAAATATGCATGTTGATCAAGTCGAATTCCATAAATCCTTTTTGAGTAGTCAGGTTAGAATTTTTTTCGGTTTTTCGCCGAGGGTGTGCGGCCAGGAATTAGATGTATAATAGGGAAAGCAGCAGGACTGTCCCTTTTGCTTATAAGGGGCAGATCATCACGAAAAAAAGAAGTCATGATGGTTGGGGCTCAGATGGCAAATACACTCGTTGTGAAGAAAACACATACACTTTTAGTGATGATATCGGTATTCATGAGGAATATAAATACCATGATGACGATGGCCAAAGCGGAGAATACTCTAGCGATATTAAGGATGCTAGAGGTGTACTTAACTGGTTTAAAAAACATAAATAGTTACAAACTCCAATTTATATAGTAAATTATCACGCATCATTCTTTTGTTACGTAATAACTGAGATTCCCATTATTCATATTACGACTATTAATAGGTACCGGATACTACATCATCAACATCTTGCAGACGCTTTGTGCTACAATTGAAGAAAATATAACTAAGGGAGATTAAGAAGTATGGGTAAAAAGGTGGACAACTTATATGCTCAATATCTTCTGGTAGAAAGGGCATTTGAAGTACTAAATATACTAAAAGAGAAAACAGATGAAACAAAAACATTAACACAAGCTGAAATTCTTAAAATGATTACTACAACAAAAAATGCAAGGACACTATAATGAACCCAGAAAACAAGACAGACAAAACGGTCAAAATAAGTTAGAATGTAGCTATGGATAAGAGAAGAAATTTTACACCCGAACAAAAAGCAAAAATTGTAATGGAGGTCTTGCGGGA
>Ga0116183_1001982_pt1 | contig 22524 bp, 12 predicted proteins | sample AD_UKC078_MetaG_FD_89753 | JGI IMG/M metagenome (GOLD analysis project Ga0116183, IMG submission 89753) | Active sludge microbial communities of municipal wastewater-treating anaerobic digesters from USA - AD_UKC078_MetaG | ecosystem: Engineered > Bioreactor > Anaerobic > Digestate | place: USA... | reverse complement strand
GATTGTTTACCAGAATACTAGGGAAAATAAGTGCATTTACAATCCTTCAATATATAAACCACATTAACAACAAACCTATTGGCAGACTTAAATATGCGCTTATTTAATTCCGCCAACGGGTTAATAGTATGTTTTTTTATCGGGTTGCTTTACTCTTTCCGTAGCCTCTGGGCCATGGAAGTGGTAAAGCCCACCTGTGAAATGACGGTCGACCCGCTATGCGTAAGTACGTTGACGCCTCACTTTGGGTGGCAACTGACTTCGTCCGTACAGGCCGATGCACAAACAGCTTATGCCATTGAAGTCTACGCCCTACAGGGCGCAAAGCGCACGCTGGTATGGCAATCGGGCAAAAAAGTGTCTTCTCAAAGTCAACATGTGCCCTATGGAGGTGCTCCGCTTACACCGGCACAAAAATATAGTTGGAAAGTACAAGTTTGGGATGCAGCAGGGAAGCTTTCTGCCTGGAGTGCAGAGGCTGTTTTCGGCATAGCTCCTTCAAGTTCTTTCTTTCAAAATGCGCATTGGGTAGGAGCCATTACGCAACAGCAGGCAAAACTACCTGCTGGTCGAAAATTCCACGGTACCGACATGAAGAAGCCTGAGGTGAAGGCGTTGTGGGATGCTGTAGACAGTTTGTCGTCCAAGAGCATCAGCCTGCGACGCAGCTTTACCGTGAATAAAAAAATAGTCGGGGCAATGGTTTACGTTTGCGGTCTGGGACATTATGAACTCAGCCTGAATGGTCAGAAGGTGGGCAACAGCGAGTTTGCCCCTCTGTGGAGCGACTACGACAAAACGGTGTATTACAACGCCTACGATGTGACTTCTTTGCTGAAAGAAGGAGTCAACGCTATAGGTGCTTTACTAGGCAATGGATTTTACAATGTGCAGGGTGGCGGACGATACCGCAAACTGCAAATTGGTTTCGGACCACCTACTTTGTTGCTCAAGATGGTGATTACCCATGCAGATGGCACACAGGAAGAAATTTGTTCGGATGCCCACTGGAAGTACGCTTTGAGTCCGGTTACTTTCAATAGCATATACGGTGGTGAGAGTTATGATGCTCGCTTGGAACAAAAGGGATGGAACACTGCGGCTTTCCATGATGCTGCCTGGAAACCGGTGGTGATTCAGGAAGCACCCAAAGGAACCCTTCGTCCGCAAGAGGCTTCACCGGTGAAAATCATGGAGCGTTATGGCATTCAGAAGGTAACCCGGCTGACGGCTCAACAGGTAGAGGCGGCGTCGAAGTCGACCAAAAGAACGGTGGACCCTTCGGCTATGGTGCTCGATATGGGGCAGAACCTAGCTGGTTTTCCGGAGATTACCGTGCGTGGCAAGAAAGGACAAAAAGTAACTTTGCTTGTTGCCGAAGCACTTACCGATGAGGGAGCTGTTAACCAAAGACAAACAGGGCGTCAGCACTATTACGAATACACCCTCAAAGGTGAAGGAGACGAAACGTGGCATCCGCGTTTCTCATACTATGGTTTCCGCTACATTCAGGTTGAAGGAGCCGTATTGAAAGGACAGAAGAACCCGCAGAAACTTCCTGTTATCAAAAACATACAGTCATGCTTTGTGTATAACTCGGCTCGTGATGTAGCCACTTTCCGTTGCTCCAACGACGTGTTCAACAGTGCACACCGCATTATAGGCAAGGCCGTGCGCAGCAACATGCAATCGGTGTTTACCGACTGTCCGCACCGTGAAAAGCTGGGCTGGCTGGAACAACTGCACCTCAATGGTCCCGGTTTGTTGTACAACTATGACCTGACCACCCTCTTTCCCAAGGTGATGCAAGACATGGCCGATGCACAACACGACAACGGCATGGTTCCCACTACGGCACCTCAGTATGTAGTGTTTGAAGGCCCGGGCATGGATGTGTTTGCTGACTCTCCCGAGTGGGGCTCATCCATGGTTATTTTGCCGTTTATGTATTACGAAACCTACGGTGATGCTTCGCTCATAGAGCGCTACTACCGTAATATGCGCGCTTATGTGGACTACCTCACTTCGCGTGCACAGAACCACATTGTTTCGTTTGGTTTAGGTGATTGGTATGACTACGGCGATTTCCGTGCAGGTTTCTCGCGTAACACACCCGTTCCGCTGGTTGCTACGGCACACTATTACCTCGATATTTGCTACCTAGAACAGGCAGCACGTATGGTGGGTAACAAGTACGACGAAAATTATTATGCTGCCCTCAAAGCAAAGGTGAAAGCTGCATTCAACGATACATTCTTTCACCCCGAAACAGCTCAATATGGCACAGGCAGTCAGTGCAGCAATGCATTGCCGCTCTTCCTCGGTCTGGTGGAAGATGGAACACGCCCACAAGTGCTCCAAAATTTGGTGAAGGACATCAAAGCACACGGTAATCGCCTCACAACGGGTGATGTGGGCAACCGTTACCTGTTCCAGACATTGGCGCGCAACGGACTCAATGAGCTGATGTACACCATGCATAATCACGAAGAAGCACCCGGCTATGGCTTTCAGCTGAAATTTGGCGCTACTACGCTTACCGAGCAGTGGGATCCGCGTCAGGGCTCGTCGTGGAATCACTTCATGATGGGACAGGTTGACGAATGGTTTTTTGCTTCATTGGCTGGTATTCAGGCCGATCCGTCGGCTCCGGGGTATCAGGACTTTGTGATAGCTCCCCAACCCGTAGGCGATTTGAAACAAGTGGAAGCTACCTTCCAAACGCTTTACGGAACCATTTCAGTGAATTGGACCAAAGAAAATGGTATCTTTACCCTCCGGACAAATGTGCCGGTCAACTGTTCGGCCCAATTGTTTATGCCCGGCGAAGAAACGCCCCGCTTGTTAAAGAGTGGCAGTTATTCATTTACTAAAAACTTATAACGATGAACATACGTATTCTATTATTCTCCCTATTGATCGGCTTGCCTTTTGCTATGCGTGCAGAACGTGTTGACATGCGTGTGGCAGGTGCCAAAGCGAATGGTACTACGCTCAATACCCGGTTGATTAACCAAACCATCGACAGGCTTAGCAAGGGTGGCGGTGGTACGCTGTTTTTCCCCGCGGGTCGCTACCTCACAGGTTCTATCGTGATGAAGAGTAACATCACGCTGGAGCTGGAAGCTGGTGCCACACTGCTCTTTTCCGATGATTTCGACCAATACCTTCCGTTTGTGGAAATGCGTTACGAAGGGGTGATGATGAAGAGTTTTTCGCCGCTTATTTATGCGGTAGATGCCGAGAATATTACCATAAAAGGAGAAGGTACTCTCGATGGTCAGGGCAAAAAATGGTGGATGGAGTTTTTCCGTGTCATGATTGACTTGAAGGACAACGGTGTGAGAGACATCAATAAATATCAGCCCATGTGGGACAAGGCCAATGATACGAAAGCATTGTACGCCGAAACGAACGAAGATTATGTAAACACGTTGCAGAGACGCTTTTTCCGTCCGCCATTCATTCAGCCTTTGCGCTGTAAGAATGTGAAGATTGAGGGAGTGAAAATCGTTAACTCTCCCTTCTGGACTGTCAATCCGCAGTTTTGCGATAACGTTACGGTGAAGGGTGTAACCATTCATAACGTGCCTTCGCCCAATACGGATGGCATTAACCCTGAATCGTGCAGCAACGTGCACATCAGTGACTGCCACATTTCGGTAGGTGATGACTGCATCACCATTAAATCAGGACGCGATTTGCAGGGTCGTAAAGCGGCTGCTCCGTGCCAGAATATTACCATTACCAATTGCACCATGCTGGCAGGTCACGGTGGTGTAGTGATTGGTAGTGAAATGAGTGGGGGGGTGAGCAAGGTGGTTATCAGCAATTGTGTGTTCGATGGAACCAACAGGGGGATTCGTCTGAAATCAACCCGCGGTCGCGGGGGTGTGGTGGAAGATATTCGCATCAGTAACATCGTGATGCGCAACATCAAGAACGAGGCCATTGTAATGGATCTGATGTACAGCAACATGCCTGCCGAACCACTGAGCGAGCGTACGCCGATCTTTAGAGATATTCATGTTTCCGGACTGACTGCCCGTGACGTGAAAACACCAATTTTTATCAGAGGTCTCGACGAGGCACCCATCTCGGATGTTTCCTTGCGCGACATCAACATACAGAGTCGTGAGAAACCTCAGTTTCTGAATTACAAGAACCTATCATTGACCGATGTAACGATCAACGGTCAAACAATAACACTGGAATGATACCGATGAAGAAATTAGTCATGGCAGCCATGCTGCTAAGCTCTGCAGGAGCAAATGCACAGACATACGAAAACCAGTTTGCTCGTCCGCTGCACGACGTGCTGGCCGACATACAAACACGTTTCAACGTGCGCCTGAAATATGATATCGATACGGTAGGCAAGGTACTTCCTTATGCCGATTTCCGCATTCGTCCGTACTCTGTTGAAGAGTCGCTCACCAACGTATTGGCACCGTTCGACTATAAGTTTGTGAAGCAAGATGCGCAAACGTACAAACTTAAAGTATATGAGTATGCACGTCGCACAGATGCCGACGGAGAAAAAATGCTGGCTCATCTGCAAGCACTGTATGCCGACAAAGCATCGTGGGAGCAACGGAAGGCTTGTTTGCGTGCCGAGGTACGTAGTAAGTTAGGACTCGATTCTTTGATAGCCAAACGGGTGGCAAGTAAACCCATCCTTTCCAAAATACGTAAGTTCGATGGCTACACTGTTCAGAACTTTGCGCTGGAAACCTTGCCCGGATTATACGTTTGCGGTTCCATATACACCCCTCGTACATCGGGGAAACATGCGTTGGTAGTTTGCCCCAACGGACATTTCGGTGGCGGGCGCTACCGCGAAGACCAACAGCAACGCATGGGTACATTGGCACGTATGGGAGCTGTTTGTGTGGATTATGATCTCTTTGGTTGGGGCGAATCGGCTTTGCAGGTAGGCGGAGCGGCACACCGTTCCAGCGCGGCGCACATCATTCAGGCCATGAACGGACTTTCCATTCTCGATTACATGCTTACCCGCAAGGATATTGATAAAACCCGTGTAGGGGTAAACGGCGGTTCCGGTGGTGGAACGCAGACTGTTTTACTCACTGCACTCGACGAACGTTTTACGGCTGCGGCACCGGTCGTTAGTCTGGCTTCACACTTCGATGGTGGCTGCCCCTGCGAAAGCGGTATGCCTGTTTCACTAGCTTGTGGAGGAACCAATAATGCCGAATTGGCTGCCATGTTTGCTCCACGTCCCCTGCTGGTGGTTTCCGATGGCAAGGACTGGACAGCGAGTGTGCCTGCATTGGAATTCCCTTACCTGCAAAAAGTGTACGGATTTTACGGAGCGGCAGATAAGGTGACCAATGTACATCTTCCTCAGGAAGGACACGATTTTGGTATTAACAAACGCATGGCTGTCTATAATTTCTTTGCTTCGGTGTTTAATCTTGATAAGAGCAAGCTCGATGAGAAGAAAGTAACCATCGAACCTCAGGAGGCTATGTTTAGCTTTGGCAATAAGGGTGAGTTGATGCCTGCAAAGGCCATCCGCTCGTTCGATGCCTTGGCGGTGTATTTTGATAAAGGCAGGTTTGCCCAACTGCAATCCGATTTGAGTTTGGAGAAAAAAGCAGCCGAATGGGTGGCTTCTTTGCAACTGAAAGACCAGAAAACAGCCGGATACGTTACCACGCTGATTTATAATCACCTGCGTGCCGTGCGCGATTGGCACAACGATCATCCTTTTACCACTATTCCCGAAGGCATTAATCCGCTCACGGGCAGTCCGCTCAGCGAGCTGGAACGCTCCCTGATAGCCGATTCGGCCATGCCGAAAGAAGTGCACACCAAGCTGATGAACGGCTTGCGTAAGTCGCTTACCGAGGAGCAGGTAGAGGCTATTCTCGATAAATATACGGTGGGTAAAGTGGCTTTCACCATGAAAGGTTATAAAGCTATTGTTCCCGACCTCACAGAGAAGGAGGAAGCTACCATTTTGGCTCATCTCAAGCAGGCTCGCGAACAGGCTATCGACTACAAAAGCATGAAGCAGATTTCGGCTGTGTTCGAGATGTACAAGAATAAGTGTGAGGCATACCTGAACAACAACGGTCGCAACTGGCGTCAGCTTTTCAAGGCTTACGTTGACAAGGTGAAGGCCGAAAAGGCTGCTAAAAAAGCAGCGGAGCAGAAGCAATAAGGTGGCGGTAATGCTCCCAATTGCTCGGGGCAGTTGAGTGGATTGCTCGTTGCAATTGGTGCAATTGCTCGTGGCAGATTTCAAACTGCTCGTGGCTCTTGGATAAGAAAGTGTTTAAACGTTGAAAAACGAAATAAATAATGATGAAAAATAAATCTTTGTTACGAACAGCAGCTGTATGGGCTGTGGGACTGGTGTCGCTGTCGATGCAAGCTCGCGAATACAAACTGTGGTATGACAAACCAGCGGCGGTGTGGACAGAAGCGCTACCGCTGGGCAACGGACGGCTGGGAGCCATGGTATTTGGCACTCCGGGTGTGGAGCAAATTCAGCTGAACGAGGAGACTATCTGGGCAGGTAGACCCAATAACAATGCTAATCCCGATGCTTTGGAGTACATCCCCAAGGTACGCGAACTGGTCTTTGCCGGTAAATACCTCGAAGCACAGACCTTGGCTACGGAGAAGGTGATGGCCAAAACCAACTCGGGCATGCCTTACCAAACATTTGGCGATTTGCGCATCTCCTTTCCCGGACATACCCGTTACACGGATTATTACAGAGAATTAAGTCTGGACTCGGCCCGCACGGTGGTGCGCTACAAGGTGGACGGCGTTACGTACCGTCGTGAAACCATCACGTCGTTCACCTCACAGGTGGTGATGGTTCGTCTCACCGCCGATAAACCGGGAATGATTACCTGCAATGCATTGCTTACCACACCGCATCAGGATCCGGTCATTGCTTCGGATGGCAATTGTGTAACACTATCGGGGGTGTCTTCGTGGCACGAAGGACTCAAAGGTAAGGTCTTGTTTCAAGGTCGCCTCACAGCTACTACGCAAGGAGGAAAAGTAAGTTGTCAGGACGGTACACTTTCTGTTGAGGGAGCCGATGAAGCGGTATTGTATGTATCCATTGCTACCAATTTCAATAACTATAAAAACATCGACGGCAATGAAGTGGAGCGTTCAAAAGACTTTCTGGACAAGGCTTTAAAGCGCTCCTATGCCGACGATGTAAAAGCTCACGTGGCTTACTTCCGTCGGTTCATGGATCGGTCGTCTCTGGACTTGGGCGACGATCAATTTCCCCATGTAACGACAGATATGCGTGTGGAACGTTTCAAGGATACGAATGATGCGTTCTTGGTAGCTACCTACTTCAAATTCGGCAGATACTTGCTGATCTGTTCTTCCCAACCGGGCGGACAACCGGCTAATCTTCAGGGCATCTGGAATGACAAACTCTTCCCGTCGTGGGACAGTAAATATACGTGCAACATCAACCTCGAAATGAACTATTGGCCTTCCGAGGTAACCAACCTCAGCGAACTGAACGAACCGCTCTTTAAGTTGATTAAGGAAGTGAGTGAAACCGGACGCGAAACGGCTAAAACCATGTATGGTGCCGATGGCTGGGTGTTGCATCACAATACAGATATATGGCGCATAACGGGTGCACTCGACAAAGCACCGTCGGGCATGTGGCCGTCGGGTGGGGCATGGTTGTGCCGTCACTTGTGGGAAAGATACCTTTACACAGGCGATGTGGCGTTTCTGCGCTCGGCTTACCCCATTATGAAAGAGGCAGGCGTGTTCTTTGATCAAACGATGGTGAAAGAGCCCGTGCACGGTTGGCTGGTGGTTTGCCCCAGTAACTCGCCCGAGAATGTACATGCCGGCAGTGAAGGCAAGGCTACCACGGCAGCAGGTTGCACCATGGACAATCAGCTGGTGTTCGACCTTTGGTCGGCTATCATCACCTCGGCACGTGTGTTGGGTGTAGATGCTGCCTTTGCTGCACACCTGGAGCAACGCATCGACCAGCTTCCTCCTATGCAGGTGGGACGATGGGGACAATTGCAGGAGTGGATGTTCGATTGGGATGACCCCAACGATGTGCATCGTCACATTTCACACCTCTACGGCTTGTTTCCCAGCAATCAGATTTCCCCTTACCGTACACCGGCTTTGTTTGACGCAGCCCGTACCTCGCTCATCCACCGTGGCGATCCCTCAACCGGATGGAGCATGGGCTGGAAGGTGTGCCTCTGGGCCCGTTTGCTCGATGGTGACCATGCATATAAACTCATAACCGATCAGCTCACATTGGTACGCAACGAGAAGAAAAAAGGAGGTACATATCCTAACTTGTTTGATGCACATCCGCCTTTCCAGATTGACGGTAACTTTGGCTGTACGGCCGGTATTGCCGAAATGTTGATGCAGAGTTACGATGGATTCATCTACTTGCTCCCCGCACTGCCTTCGCTGTGGAAAGAAGGAGAGGTGAAGGGACTGATGGCCAGGGGAGGCTTTGAACTCAACCTGAAGTGGAAAAACGGAAAAGTAGAACGGCTTACCATTAAGTCGCACGCCGGTGGCAACTGTCGTCTGCGTTCGCTCCATCCGCTTAGCGCCAAAGGCCTGAAGAAAGCCAAAGGAAAGAATCCCAACGCACTCTATGAAGTGCCCGTCATAGCACAACCTTTGGTCAATGAATCGGCCAAGTTGAATAAAGTGGAATTGAAACCTACTTATTTATATGACCTTCCTACTCGTGCAGGAAAGGAATATGTAGTTATTGGAAAATAAAAAGAATAAATAATAAACGCGAATGATATGATGAAGACAAATGTTTTTTGGTATTTCTTGTTTCTGTTGATGTTAACAGCCGGTAACGCGTCGGCTCAGAAGAAAACAGCGAAAACGTACATCCCTTGGAGTAACGGTAAATTGGTTGTTTCTGAAGAAGGTCGTTACCTGAAACACGAAAACGGAGCGCCTTTCTTTTGGTTGGGTGAAACCGGATGGCTTTTGCCCGAACGCCTGAACCGCGATGAAGCGGAATATTATCTGGAACAATGCAAACAAAGAGGTTACAATGTGGTTCAGGTACAAACCATGAACAATGTTCCCTCCATGAATGCCTACGGACAATACTCGTTGGTTGATGGTTTCAACTTCAAAGACATCAACAAGAAAGGGGTGTACGGTTACTGGGATCACATGGATTATATCATTAAAACAGCGGCCAACAAAGGTATCTACATCGGTATGGTGTGCATCTGGGGAACTCCCGTTAGCAAAGGTCAGATGAGCGTCAAAGAGGCTCAGACTTACGGTAAATTCCTGGCAGAGAGATACAAGAACGAACCCAATGTTATTTGGTTCATTGGTGGCGACATTCGTGGCGACGTGAAAACTGCCGAATGGGAAGCACTAGCCAAAAGCATCCGTGTGGTTGATAAAAACCACCTGATGACTTTCCATCCGCGGGGTCGTACCACATCGGCTATGTGGTTTAACAAAGCTGAGTGGTTGGACTTCAACATGTTCCAGAGCGGACACCGTCGTTACGGTCAACGCAATGGCGACGGTGATTACCCCATTGAAGAGAATACCGAGGAAGATAACTGGCGTTTTGTGGACAGAAGCTTTGCTGAGAAACCGCTGAAACCGGTTATCGACGGTGAACCTATCTACGAGGAAATTCCTCAAGGCTTGCATGATCCCAACGAAACACTCTGGAATGACAACGACGTACGTCGTTATGCCTACTGGTCGGTTTTTGCCGGTTCATTCGGACACACATACGGTCACAATTCCATTATGCAGTTTATCCGTCCGGGTGTGGGTGGTGCTTACGGAGCCAAGAAACCTTGGTACGAAGCGTTGAACGATCCCGGCTTTAACCAGATGCAATACATCAAGAACCTGATGCTTAGCTTCCCGTTCTTCGATCGTGTACCCGATCAGAGCATCATTGCCGGAACCAATGGGGAGCGTTACGACCGTGCCATTGCTACACGTGGCAACGACTACCTGATGGTGTACAACTACACCGGTCGCCCCATGCAGATTGACTTGAGCAAAATCAGCGGTGCCCGCAAAAATGTGTGGTGGTATGCAGCCAAAACAGGTAAGTTGGAGTATGTAGGCGAGTTCGACAGCAAGGTGGTTAAATTCCAACACGACAGCGGATACATCAGTGGCAACGATCAGGTGCTCATTGCTGTAGATGCTTCAAAAGATTATGTGCAGAAGGGGTGGACTGAGTTGCCCGATGCACAGCAAAAATGGAATAAATAAATTCTTGCTATCATGCATAACAACAAATTGATATACGCATTCCTGTTTGCCTTGTTGCTGCCTTTGGCAGCCTGGGCAAAGGTGGATGTCACCTACCTGCGCACAGAGCAGATGGTGAATCCCATGGGAATAGATGCAGAAACGCCTCGCCTTAGCTGGCGACTGGTGTCGGCCGAACGCAATGTGATGCAAACTGCTTACCACGTTCTGGTAGCTTCTTCGTTAGAGAAGCTCAACAAGAACGAGGGTGATTTATGGGATTCGGGTAAGGTAAACTCCGATGCATCCATTTGGGTCTCTTATGCGGGCAAGGCGTTGAAAAGCAACGTCAGATGCTATTGGAAGGTAAAAAGCTACACTACTCGCGGCGAAACGGGTTGGAGCGAACCGGCTCATTGGAGCATGGGACTGCTTTCCGAGAACAACTGGAAAGGTCGCTGGATTGGTTATGACGGTACGTTCCCTTGGGATAGCGATACGCAATGGAGTCGTCTCAGTGCTCGTTACCTCCGCAAGGAGTTCAAGCTGGGTAAAACGGTGAAGCAAGCTACCGTTCACATCTCCGGTTTGGGGTTGTACGAGCTGTACATCAACGGGCACAAGGTGGGCGATCAGGTATTGGCTCCTGCACCTACCGACTACCGCAAAACGGTTTTGTATAACAGCTTTGATGTAACATCTTTGCTTCAGTCTGAAAATGCGGTGGGAGTTACCTTGGGTAACGGACGCTTCTACACCATGCGTCAAAACTACAAACCTTATAAGATTCCTAACTTCGGTTATCCCAAGATGAGGTTGAACCTCATTGTGGAATACACAGACGGAACCTCGTAAACCATTGCGAGCGATCCTTCGTGGAAGCTCACTGCCGAGGGTCCTATACGCAGTAACAACGAATACGACGGTGAAGAGTATGATGCCCGTAAGGAACTAAAGGGCTGGGCTACTTATGGATACAACGATGCTGCTTGGGTGCCTGCGCAACGTGTGGGCTTGCCTATGGGAACACTTCGTGCTGCCATGTTGCCCAACATGAAAGTGGTTGATACACTGAAACCTGTATCTATCACCCAAGTGGGCAAGAAGTATATTCTTGATATGGGGCAGAACATGGTAGGATGGATCCGCCTCAAAGTGAAAGGTAATGCAGGCGATTCTATTCGTTTGCGCTTTGCCGAATTGTTGCAGAAAGATGGCGAACTGTATGTAGCCAACCTTCGTGACGCGCGCGTTACCGATACCTACATTGTGCGCGGCGATGAAGCAGGTTGTACATGGGCTCCTCGCTTTGTGTACCACGGCTTCCGCTACGTGGAGGTGACGGGTTACCCCCATGCTACCGTGAATGATTTTGTGGGCGAGGTGGTGAACGACGAGATGGAAACCATCGGCTCTTTCACTACATCGAACAGCACACTGAACCAGATATACCGCAACGCTTTCTGGGGCATACGCGGCAACTACAAAGGAATGCCGGTTGACTGTCCGCAACGCAACGAGCGCCAACCTTGGTTGGGCGACAGAACCACCGGTTCATTGGGTGAGAGCTTCCTGATGGAAAACGGTCCGCTTTATGCCAAATGGATGGACGACATCCGCGAAGCACAGCGTGAAGACGGTTGCATACCCGATGTGGCTCCGGCTTTCTGGAACTATTATTCGGATAACATGACTTGGCCGGCAGCCCTGCTATTATCGTCGGATATGCTCTATACTCAGTTTGGCAACCTCAAACCCATTGTGAAGAACTACGCAGCCATGAAGCTGTGGCTGGAGCACATGCGCAAGGAGTACATGACGGAAGAGTATATTGTTACCAAAGATACCTATGGCGACTGGTGTGTGCCACCCGAAGGGCTGGACATGATTCACAGCCGCGATCCGAAACGTCAAACCGATGGCAAGCTCATCTCTACCGCTTACTATTATAAGATGCTGCAACTAATGAAACGCTTTGCTACGTTGCAAGGTTTCACCAAAGATGTAGCTGAGTTCGATGCATTGGCAACTAACATAAAGACTGCATTCAACAAGCATTTCCTTACGGTAAAGAAGGGAACTTCTCAAGTACCCGGACATACGCTGTATCCGGACAGTATTTACTACGGAAACAATACGGTAACGGCCAATCTTTTGCCTCTGGCATTCGAGCTGGTTCCGCATGAGTATGTAGAAGAAGTGGCAAAGAATGTGGTGACGACCATCATTACCACTAACAACGGGCAAATCAGCACCGGCGTAATTGGTGTGCAATGGCTCATGCGGGAGCTCAGCAAAATGGGACGTGCCGATATTGCTTATCTGTTGGCTACCAACAAGAAATATCCTAGTTGGGGTTACATGGTTGAGAACGGTGCTACTACCATTTGGGAATTATGGAATGGCAACACAGCCAATCCGCAGATGAACAGCGGCAACCACGTCATGTTGTTGGGCGACCTGATGGTGTGGTGCTACGAAAACCTGGCGGGCATCCGTTCCGACAAGCAACAGGTAGCATTCAAACACATCGTGCTTCGTCCGGATTTTGAGATTCAGGAGCTTAGCAAGGTCGATGCATCCTACATCACACCCTATGGAAAAGTGGTCAGCAAATGGAGCAAAACTCCCACTCACCTAGAATGGGATGTGGAGATTCCGGCTAATACCACAGCAGAAGTGCACTTACCCAATGGTAAGGTGGAACAAATCGGTTCGGGTACTTACCATTATAGTGTGCAAATTCCCACACGAAGCAAGGCTATCTTGTCGGATGAGTTTTTGTACGAGCAAGCATCATTCCCCGAATGTCACGGAGCAACCATCGTGGAGACTCCTCAAGGAGATTTAGTCGCTTCTTTCTTTGGCGGAACCAAAGAACGTAATCCCGATTGCTGCATCTGGGTATGCCGCAAGGAGAAGGGAAGTGACAAGTGGACAGCCCCTCAAATGGCTGCCGATGGTGTGTTTAGTCCCACTTTCCGCAAAGCATGTTGGAATCCGGTGCTGTTTCAGGTACCCGGAGGCGACTTATTGCTGTTCTTTAAAATTGGTCTCAAAGTATCCGATTGGAGTGGCTGGTTGGTTCGTTCCAAAGACGGTGGTAAAACATGGAGTAAGCGTGAACCGCTTCCCGAAGGTTTCCTGGGCCCGATAAAGAACAAGCCCGAATTTGTGAATGGACGCATCATCTGTCCGTCGAGCACGGAGGGCAGTGGCGGTTGGCAGGTTCACTTTGAAATCTCCGACGACCTGGGCAAAACATGGAAAATGGTTGGCCCCATCGGAGCGACTGAAGCTTTACCCACTTTGCTGCAAGGCAAAGCCAGTGGTCCCGAAGACATGGAAGCAGGTGAGAACTTCGAACAGAAAAAGCATGTGGTGCAAGCCATTCAACCCAGCATACTGAAGCACAAAAACGGCAAGCTGCAAGTACTTTGCCGTACACGTAACGGGAAAGTCGCTACGGCCTGGAGCAGTGATAACGGTGACACCTGGTCACCACTGGAACTGACTTCGGTACCCAATAATAATTCCGGTACAGATGCCGTAACATTGAAAGACGGTCGCCATCTACTTATATATAACAACTTCGGTACGTTGCCCGGCACCCCGAAAGGCGTGCGCACACCGCTTAGCGTGGCCGTATCTAAAGATGGTAAGAACTGGAAAGAAGTGTTGGTGCTGGAAGACAGTCCCATTAGCCAGTACTCGTACCCGTCTATCATACAAGGTAGTGACGGCAAGGTACATACCATTTATACGTGGCGCAGGCAGCGCATAAAATATCAATTGATTGACCCTAAAAAGTTTTAAGATAACATTCGGATAACAGAATAATGAAGAAGATACAACTCCTTTTTTTACTGTCGGCTTTTGCAGCAATAACTACTGCACAAAATAAGGGGCTGACGGATATGAGCAACAGTCGTTTTGCCAAAATGCACAACACTGAACTGGGTGCTGTGCGGTGGACAAATGGCTTCTGGGGCGACCGCTTTGCGGTGTGCAAAGATACCATGTTACTCAGTATGTGGAACACTTGGAACAACCCCGATGTGTCACATGGTTTCCGTAACTTTGAAATAGCAGCAGGTACTTGTCCCGGCGAACACTGGGGACCTCCCTTTCACGATGGCGATTTCTATAAATGGCTGGAGGGTGTGGCATCTGTTTATGCAGTCACCAAAGACCCCAAGCTCAATGCCTTGATGGATAAAGCCATTGCACAAATAACTTTGGCACAACGTGAAGACGGTTACATTCATACCCCCGTCATCATTGAGGAACGCAACAAAGGCATCGATTCACATAAGAAACACGATCATACCGTGATTGGTACCAAGGTAGGAGCCGAGGATGAGAAAGGTGCGTTTGCTAACCGCTTGAACTTTGAAACCTATAACCTGGGGCATCTGATGATGGCCGGTATTACCCATTACCGTGCTACCGGCAAGAAAACCTTGTTTGATGTAGCGGTGAAGGCTACCGATTTCCTTTGTCATTTTTATGAAACAGCATCGGCAGAACTGGCGCGCAACGCCATCTGTCCGTCGCACTACATGGGCGTGGTTGAGATGTATCGTGCCACCGGCAATCCTCGTTACCTCGAACTCTCGCAGAACCTCATTGAGATTCGTGGAATGGTGGAGCACGGAACCGATGACAACCAAGACCGTGTGCCCTTCAGTCAGCAGAAACAAGCCATGGGGCATGCTGTTCGTGCCAACTACCTCTACGCAGGAGTTGCCGACGTATATGCCGAAACAGGTGATAAGCTGCTGATGGAAAACCTGCAAAGCATCTGGAAAGACATTGTGACTCGCAAAATGTACGTTACCGGAGCTTGTGGAGCCCTTTATGACGGCACTTCACCCGATGGAACCTGCTACGAGCCCGATAGCATACAGAAGGTACACCAAAGCTACGGTCGTCCGTTCCAATTGCCCAACAGTACCGCTCACAACGAAACCTGTGCCAACATCGGTAACATGCTCTTTAACTGGCGCATGCTGCAAACCACCGGTGAAGCCAAGTATGCCGAAATAGTAGAGACCTGTTTGTATAACAGCGTGCTTAGCGGAGTCAGTTTGGACGGCAAGCGCTACTTCTATACCAACCCGTTGCGCATCAGCAACGATCTTCCTTATACCCTTCGCTGGCCGAAGGAACGTATGGAATACATCAGCTGTTTCTGTTGCCCTCCCAACACATTGCGCACCGTTTGTCAGGCACAAAACTACGCTTATACGGTGAGCAAAGAAGGCATCTGGTGCAACCTTTACGGAGGCAGTGAGCTGGTAACAGCTTTGGCCGACGGCAGCAAGGTAAAACTCACACAAGTAACAGACTATCCGTGGGATGGTGCCGTGTTGCTCACCATCGAACAAGCTCCTAAGAAGAAAGCCTTCTCACTTTACCTGCGTGTACCTGAATGGTGCGACCATGCTACACTCAAGGTGAATGGTGAGGTCGTGAAAACCAATCTCTCAGCCGATAGCTTTGCCGAGGTAAACCGTATCTGGAAGAAAGGCGATAAAGTAGAGTTTGTGATGGACATGACCGTGAAGTTGCTTGAGTCGAACCCCTTGGTGGAAGAAACCCGTAACCAAACTGTAGTGAAACGTGGACCGCTGGTTTACTGCCTCGAAAGCATCGATATTGAAGGCGGTCAGCCTATCGACGATGTGCTTATTCCTGCCGATATACAGTTAACACCGAAGAAGATCACCATCGACGGCAGTCCGATAGTAGCCTTGGAGGGAACAGCCCGTTTGCTACCCCGCAATTCATGGAAAGATACCCTTTACCGTGAAGTGTCACAAACCAGCAAACCGGTAAAAATCCGTCTGATTCCTTACTACGCATGGGGAAACAGAGGCAAGGCCGAAATGACCGTCTGGATGCCTTTGGTACGCAAATAACTTGTCAATGTAACCATACAATATGAACCGAAACATACCATCTCTTTGTGTCATACTCTTGCTGATGATCTCAGCAAGAGTATGCGCTTTTGATATCTGGGTATCTCCTGCGGGCAGTGATTGTGCAGCAGGTACGCAGACAGCCCCTAAGAAAACGCTTACGGCAGCCCTTCGTCAGGCACGTGAGCTGAGACGTACACAACCCGATGCCGTGAAAGGTGGCATCACCATCTACCTTGCACCGGGTGAACATGCCCTTTACGAGCCGGTATTTATCCGTCCCGAAGACAGCGGCACACCCGATTCACCTACCGTCATTACTACGACAGGTACTTCCGTTGCAGCATCGAATGCTGCCGTGCAAACCCCTCAGGCTATATTGAGCGGAGGCGTATCGGTGAGCGGTTGGAAAAAGAGCAAAGGCAAACTTTGGGTAGCCGATGCACCTGTATTTAACGGAACACCTCTTACGTTTCGCCAATTATGGGTAAACGGACAAAAGGCTGTTCGTGCCCGTGATGTAGCCGATTTTGAGAAGATGCACCGCATCATCAACAACGACCCCGTCAACGAAATACTCTGGGTACCCTCCCAGGCAGTGGCAAGCATTCGCAAAGCCCCTTTTGCCGAGATGGTACTGCACCAGATGTGGTGTGTGGCCAACCTGCGCATCAAATCGATTGAAATCCATGGTGACTCTGCCGCTGTGCGCTTTCACAACCCCGAAAGTCGCATACAGTTTGAACACCCGTGGCCACGCCCCATGGTAACAACAGACGGTCATAATTCGGCTTTCTACCTAACCAATGCTATCGAACTGCTCGACAGTCCCGGAGAGTGGTATCACGACATTCGTTCGCACAAACTCTATTACTATCCCCGTCAGGGAGAAGACATGGCGAAGGCAACAGCCGTGGTGCCCGCAGTAGAAACGTTGGTGCAGGTAGAAGGTACGCTCGACAGACCCGTGCAGCACGTTACGTTCAGAAACGTATCGTTTCAGTACACCACCTGGACGCGTCCGTCAGAAAAGGGGCACGTACCCTTGCAAGCAGGTATGTACCTCACCGACGGCTATCAGATAACTCCCAAAATGGTTCGCAATTACCAGAACCACCTGCTCGATAACCAAGGCTGGTTGGGTCGTCCAGCTGCTGCCGTGCAAGTGAGTGGAGCACAAGAAATCAGCTTCCTGAACTGTAGTTTCGAACACCTTGGCTCCACGGGAGTAGACTATGTGTACGGTGTGAAAGGTGGCAAAGTAGAAGGATGTTTGTTTCGTGACATTGCAGGTAATGGCCTATTGGCAGGCAGTTTCTCGCCGGCATCGCACGAAACCCACCTGCCTTACGACCCTGCCGATGCACGCGAGCTGTGCAGCTTCCAAACCATCAGCAACAACTACTTCACCGAAGTAGCCAATGAAGACTGGGGTTGTCTGGCTATCTGTGCCGGTTACGTGCGCGACATCAACATAGAGCACAACGAAATAAGCGAAGTTCCCTATAGCGGCATCAGTCTGGGGTGGGGATGGACCCAAACCGTGAACTGCATGCGCAATAACCGCGTGCATGCCAACCTCATTCACCATTATGCCAAACACATGTATGATGTGGCAGGCATCTATACGCTGGGTTCGCAACCCAAATCGTACGTAACTGAAAACTGCGTGCACAGCATCTACAAACCCGGTTATGTGCACGATCCCAACCACTGGTTTTACCTATACACCGATGAAGGTTCCTCTTTCATCACCGTGAAGGACAACTGGACGGAAGGTGATAAGTACCTCAAAAATGCCAACGGTCCGGGTAACGAATGGATCAATAACGGCCCGCAGGTAAACGACAGCATTAAGAGCCGTGCCGGCTTGTTGCCCGCTTACCAATACTTAAAGAAATAAACTTTTAAACCCCGATAATAGAATGAAAAGACATCTGTTAAGCTTGTTGCTTCTACTGGTTTGCTCCACTCCGTTGCTGGCACAAACATGGATCTGGTATCCCGGTGATTACGAGCTGTGGCTCGGCAACAACATGAACAACCGTCGCACAGAACGAGGAGCTTTCTTCCCGCCGTTCTGGAAGATGGATAGCCATTATGTGTTGGTTGAGTTCAGTAAGAAGCTCGATCTGGCTCAACCCGAAGAGATCGAAATAGCTGCCGAAGGACGCTATAACGTGAAGCTCGACGGAAAGTTACAGTTTGGCTCACCCGCTAAACTATTGCTCCCTGCCGGAAAGCACAACCTCAACATCAAAGTGCACAACCAAAGCACACCACCGGCCTTGTTTGTAAAAGGCACTACGGTGAACAGCGACGCTACGTGGAAAGTAACCTTCGAAGACAAAGAATGGATTGATGAGAGCGGAAAAGCCAGTGATACATCGGCTACCGTTTACCTCGATGCAGGCTGCTGGAACTTCAATGACCCCACGCAACTGCCATCCGCCTACCGCCTCCCCGTTGAAACAAAACCAGCCGCCACACGCAAACACATTCAGGGAGGTGAACTGATCGATTTCGGTAAAGAAACTTTCGGTTACATCACGCTTCACGCCCTTCAGGGAAGCGGCACAGTGAACATTTACTACGGGGAGAGTCCCGAAGAAGCACAAGATACCGCCTATTGCGAAACACTCGATCGCCTGCGCGTACACAACGGCATGGTGACCGACCTTGCCACGTCGCACAGTCGTGCAGCACAAAGCAGCTATACCGTAGAGGGCAGCAAAGCTTTCCGTTACGTGTACATCACCCGTAGCGAAGGGGCTAACTACCGTACGGTAGACATGCAATATGAATACATGCCCGAAGAATACCGGGGCAGCTTTCGTTGCAACGACGAAGAAATAAACCGCATCTGGGATGTAGGCGCATACACCATGCACCTCACCACTCGCGAGTTCTTCATTGACGGCATCAAGCGCGACAGATGGGTTTGGAGTGGCGATGCCATACAAAGCTACCTGATGAATTACTACCTCTTCTTCGACAATGAGGCGGTGAAACGCACCATTTGGCTGTTGCGCGGCAAAGACCCCGTGACCAGTCACACCAATACCATTATGGACTACACCTTCTTCTGGTTCCTGAGTATATACGACTACTACATGTACACAGGCGACAAGCACTTCCTGACTCAAGTGTACCCCCGCATGCAAACCCTGATGGATTACGTGTTAGGCCGTACCAATGCCTCGGGCATGGTTGAAGGCATGACAGGCGATTGGGTGTTTGTTGACTGGGCAGACGGTTACATGGATAAGAAAGGCGAGCTTTCTTTTGAACAGGTATTGTTCTGCAAAAGCCTCGAAACCATGTCGCTTTGTGCCCGTTTGGTGAACGATGGCGAGGGAGAACACAAATACAACGGACTGGCAACCGCCTTGCGTGCCAAGTTGGAACCCGCTTTCTGGAATGAAGCCAAGAAAGCGCTGGTGCACAACCGTGTAAACGGAGCACAGAGCGAAGCCGTTACCCGTTACGCCAACATGTTTGCCGTGTTCTTCAACTACCTCAGTGCCGATAAGCAGCAAGCCATTAAGCACTCCGTGCTGTTGAATGACAGTGTGATGAAAATTACCACTCCCTACATGCGTTTTTATGAACTGGAAGCCCTTTGTGCTCTGGGTGAACAAGGTGCCGTGATGAAGGAGATGAAAGCCTATTGGGGCGGTATGCTGCGCGAAGGAGCGACCTCTTTCTGGGAGAAATACAATCCCGATGACAAAGGTGCTCAACACCTGGCTATGTACGGACGTCCCTATGGCAAAAGCCTTTGCCACGCGTGGGGAGCCAGTCCCATTTACCTACTGGGTAAATACTACCTGGGTGTTCGTCCCGTTCGTGAAGGCTACAAAGAGTTTTCCATCACCCCCGTGCTGGGCGGATTGAAGTGGATGGAAGGCGATGTTCCTACACCCGGTGGTAACATTCACGTTTACATGGATGCCCGCACCATTAAAGTGTCAGCCCCCCAAGGTAGTGGCTACCTGTACTTCAGTAGCAAGCGCAAGCCCAAAGCCAGTGTCGGTAAAGTAGAAGAGGTTTCGAAAGGCAACTACCGCCTGCTCGTTCAGTCAGGTAAAGAAATTGTGGTGAAGTATTAATCACGAATCTACATAGAAAAATCCGACCTCACCCGGTGAACCAAGCGTTCACTGAGTGGGGTCGGATTCTTTTATAAAATCTATTTCATAGCTGTGCTAAATGCCTTAGGACGAGCTACGGTTTCCCTATACACCTTACCGAAAGCATCTGTAACGGTGACAGAAATGTTAGAATCAGGCTTAGAAGTCTTCACCACAAAAATATGATTCTTGAGATACTCCTCCATCATGCTGGCGGGGAATTTGTTGATCCACACTGTAGCCGGAATATCGTTCGTGATGGTGTAAAGCGGATCCTCGGTCAGCTCACGGGTAACGGTAAGCGGTTGTCCGTTTTCAGTCACCTCCACCTTCCATTTCGGTTCCCATCCCCAAACATGAATGTACACCAAGTTATCCGGCAGTTGGCGAAAATCAACCCGCTGCGGGTAATGACTTAAAAACGTTGCCACCTCCTTGGAATCCCTGTAATAACGACGCACCTCGTTCATGTCGAACACCCGGAACTGCTTTTGCGCACCATCTTCAATGCTGTTGTAATACCAGCTAAGGTTGCTACCCTGTACGTTGAATACGGCATAACCTGCCGGTCCGCCATCGGGACCCAATGCCTGCAATAAATTGCTACCGGTACGCCACCACGAGCCGCACACAGCACCAATGTTATGTTCCACCACATTCTTATACCTCACCGTATTGTTTCTGTGCGTGTGCCCGCTTAAATAATGCACCTCCTTGAAATCACGGAAACAATCTGTAATTTCCTCACTGTACTCCGGTTTGCTTAGCCAGCTCACCACTTCGGGAGATATACCCTCGTACCGATACGTAGCCGCATGCATAGCCACAACAACAGGCGTATTCTTATCCTTCACCAAAGCCAGATCCTTCTTCAGCCAGTCGCGCTGCTCCTCAGACACCCGGGTGATGTAATTGCGCTTTCCTACCAGTCCGTCGACCACCTTCCCGTTGGGCTCGTTGAGATAGATGATGTTATCGAGCACCACATAGTGCACCTTGCCCAGATTAAACGAATAATACGTAGGTCCCAGCGCCTTTTTGTACTTCGCAGCCGACATAAAATCCGTTGAGTCCGAAAAAGCCGTTCCCCCGTCGTGATCGTGATTTCCTATCACACTAAACATCGGAGTAGGGTACTTTACCACCTCCATTGTTTTGCGGTAATCGGCAATGTCATACCCCTTGAGATACCAGTAACGCTCAAAGCTCAAATCACCCAGGCTGAGCGTGTACACCTTCTGTCCGGCCAACTGCTTCACCGTGTTATTGATGCTCGGCATGAACCCCATACACAGCTGCTCCTTATCGTTATATACTCCGGCCAAATGCAAATCCGTGATGGCCAGCACCACATGATTGACATTGTCTGCCCGGCTCAACTTAAAATCATGCTGCTCCGCCTGCGTTACAGGCTTGTTGAGGCTCGTCCAGAACTTAGGCACCACACCCTCAACAGGAACCTCGTAACCACCCGGAATACTTATAAACACATACCCGTGACGCTTGTGTGAATTCAGCTCATAACGCCCGTCGGCACCGGTAGTAGTCACCTCATATCCATCGGACACAGGCACACCCGCCAGCGGCTTACCGTCTGCCGTAACCGTTCCGAAAATGTTTGCTTTCTGCGCATGCAGAGCCAAAGAGCCCATCAACCACGCGCCAATCAAAAGAGTTTTAATTACTTTCATACTATGCTTGTTAGTTACTTTACCAATAGGTTCCGCAAAAGTAGACAAGCCATGTTACAAAGTGTTTTCTTTGGGGTTACAAGGGGAAGAAGAGAAAAGGTAATATTTTTGTTCTTCTCTTTGTCTTTCAGATAGAACATCTTATATTTGCAGTTGAGAATAATTTGATTTAATAAACTATGAGTGTAACAAATCAAAGTAAAATAAACTATTTGCTCCAGAAAGTTGATCCTAACGGATTGTTTTTCTCGGAATGGATGAAGAAAGAAGGTTACTCAGGTCAGCTAGTGAAACGCTATCGTGATTCCGGATGGCTGGACATGTTATCACGTGGAGTGATGTATCGCAAAGGTACTTTACCTACTGCCTATGCAGCATTGGCTTCATACAACTGGAATTACTAACTTAGCCGGGACACAGAGTTAAGCATAAAAGCTTATTTTTGTGTAATATGAGAAAACAAAGGACCCATTTTGACAAGGCATTCAAAGAGAATGCGGTCAAACTCAGTTT
>Ga0116183_1001971_pt1 | contig 22582 bp, 19 predicted proteins | sample AD_UKC078_MetaG_FD_89753 | JGI IMG/M metagenome (GOLD analysis project Ga0116183, IMG submission 89753) | Active sludge microbial communities of municipal wastewater-treating anaerobic digesters from USA - AD_UKC078_MetaG | ecosystem: Engineered > Bioreactor > Anaerobic > Digestate | place: USA... | reverse complement strand
GTGGATTGGAGGTAAATTCCGGGTGAAACTGGCAGGCCATGAACCATGGATGCGTCGCCTTTGGCAGTTCGATAATTTCACATAAATCTTCTCGCGGTGTTCTGGCAGACACCACCAAACCTGAGGCTTTTAGCTGTTCTACATAATGATTATTCACTTCATACCGATGACGATGGCGCTCATTGACCTGCGCGCCATAAATGCTTGCCGCCATAGTGCCTTGTACTATCGGGCAGGCTTGTGCGCCCAAACGCATGGTGCCGCCCAAGTCTGAATTTTCGTCACGTTTCTCGATTTTTCCTGTGGCATCTTGCCATTCATCAATCAGGCCGATGAGTTTATGCGGGGCACTGGTATTAAATTCGGTACTATTGGCACCTTTCAAGCCTGCCACATTGCGGGCAAATTCAATCACGGCCAGTTGCATGCCCAAACAGATACCCAAATAAGGTATTTTATTTTCGCGCGCAAATTGAATTGCCGCAATTTTGCCTTCAGTACCGCGCACACCAAAACCGCCCGGTACTAAAATTGCATCCATGTTTTCTAATGCTGCCGTGCCGTGCGCCTCAATGTCTTCAGAATCAATATAATGAATTTTGACTTTTGCATCGGTATGAATGCCAGCGTGTGTTAACGCCTCAGTTAATGATTTATAAGAATCGGCCAAGTCAATATATTTACCCACAAATGCAATATTGACTAAATATTTAGGGTTGGCAAGCCGCTGGGTAATATGCTCCCAGCTTGATAAATCGGCAGGTTTGGCGTCAATTTCAAATTTACGGCAGACAATTTCATCTAATTTCTGTTCATGCAAAAGCCCGGGGATTTTATAAATAGAATCACTATCAATCGCACTAATCACAGCCTCGTAAGGCACATTGGTAAACAGGGCGATTTTGCGTTTTTCATCTTCAGGAATATCGCGCTCTGCACGGCATAATAGAATATCGGGTTGAATACCTATTTCACGCAACTCTTTGACTGAGTGTTGGGTTGGCTTGGTTTTAAGTTCACCCGCAGTTGGAATCCAAGGCAGCAGTGTGAGATGTACAAAGCAAGTATTTGTACGGCCTTCTTCAAAGCCCATTTGACGAATAGCCTCTAAAAACGGCAAGGATTCAATATCGCCCACGGTGCCGCCCACTTCCACAATCGCCACATCGGCGCCTTCAGCACCGCGTTTTACGTGTGCTTTAATTTCATCGGTAATGTGCGGAATCACTTGCACGGTTTTACCCAAATACTCGCCACGGCGCTCTTTTTTAATGACGCTTTCGTAAATTTGCCCCGTGGTGAAATTATTGCGTTTAGCCATGCGCTGTGAAATAAAACGCTCGTAATGGCCAAGGTCTAAATCTGTTTCTGCACCATCATCCGTCACAAACACTTCGCCATGCTGAAAAGGCGACATGGTACCGGGGTCAACGTTGATATAAGGGTCAAGCTTGAGCATGGTGACGCGTAAGCCACGCGATTCAAGAATTGCGCCAAGGCTAGCGGCTGCGATACCTTTACCAAGAGAGGAAACAACACCGCCGGTTACGAATACATATTTGGTCATGGAAAAGGTACTTATGAGTTTGTTGCAGACGGGTATAAATTCTACCGCAAAGGCGCTTTATTCACTAGCGAAAATTGCGATGAAGCGGCAATAAAAAAGCATCCTTGCGGATGCTTTTTGTGTAACCGAACTTGCTAAAAAATCAAGCTTGTGTTTTACGGCGTGCGCTAAAACCCACCAACGCCAACCCAGCAAGCAGCATGGCATAGGTTTCTGGTTCTGGCACGGCGGTAACTGCTCTATTTGAAAAACCCAGCGTTAACACGGAATTTGAGCTGTTTTCAGTGACCGAACCGCTGGTAAACAAATCCGGTGAAATGTCTGCCGAAATTGAATATGTTTTTCCCGGTGTTACATTAAATAGCGCAGTACCAAAGCCTGATAACGTTTTACTTGCAGCGGCATATTCATAGTTACTATCCACAAAGAGCAGTTTTTGTGACACAGCACCAAAGGTATCTTCAGTAACACTCAGCCCCATAAATAAACCTTGGTACGACAACTGCCCCGCACTAGGCGTTGTTAAGTTGATGATTGAACTAAAATCATAGGTGACGGTGAGTACATTGGAATCAGCCGTAAATGTATTGTTAATTGAAACACTCGGCACCACATAGCTGTATTGTGCACCTGAACTTGTACCGCCGCTATAGCTTGAAAACGCATTTAACGATAACTCAACAATATCTTGCGTAGAATTGGATAGGTTTTTAATACCTAAGTTTGCCGTTGCTATCGCGTTAGTGGTTGTAAGGGTCGCAGAACTTATGTTTGGCAAGCCAGCAAGGCTAAACGCTGTAATATTTAATTGCGGTGAGTCTACCGGTTGCTCTGGCTCGTCAATATCTAGGTAAGCATATAGATTATATTTTTGCGACGTCCAATCGACAGCTGCCGCTTGACTAATCGCAGGCGAAAGTAGCATGAGCAATGCACTGACCAAATATTTATTTTTCATTATTATTCCCTTTTTCTAATATTAGCTTGACAGCCATTAAAACTTTTTTCACATGAGCGCAAATGTAACACAGTTGTTAATTATTTTGAAATAATATAATGTCAATAGCCCATACGGGTTAATTTTATTATTATTTATGTAACATTTTGACTTATTTTGCCCATTTTCCATAACCTTTAAACTGCTGAAACACCGCTTGCATTTGGGTTTCGGTCAACAATTTTGCTGGTGATATTTGCAAAATACGCCAGTATTGCTCGCATAACTGCTCAATTTCTTGCGCCACCGCCAGCGCCTCGTCTAAATCGTGGCCGAGCGCAATCATGCCGTGGTTGCCCAGCAGGCAGGCTTTGCGCTCAAACAAGGCCGCCAGTGCCGCATCTGATAAAGCTTGCGAGCCAAACAAAGCGTAAGGTGCGCAACGAATATTATCGCCGCCTGCCACCGCTATCATGTAATGAAACGCCGGGACTTCTACATGCAAACAAGCCAGCGTGGTGGCAAACATGCTGTGCGTATGCACCACCGCGTTGATTTCTGGGCGATGATGCAAGATATCGCGATGAAATCGCCACTCGCTTGAAGGTATTTTATTGGGTTCAACACTGCCGTCAAACTGCATGCGTACCATACTAGTGGCTGTCATGGCGTCAGTTGCCACACCGGAAGGGGTAATCAAAAATGCCGCCGCATTGATGCGCACACTGCAATTTCCGGCCGTGCCCACGTTTAAGCCAAGCGAGGTGAGTTTTTGGCTGGTATTCAATAATTTTTCAGATAAATTTTGCATGCAGTTTCTTTAGTCAAATTGGCAGGTTTCAGGTGTATTTTTTGATGCAATCAACGCTTAAATTAACATCAACCTTTTTTGATGCCCTGTGAGCCTTGTAAATAAAGGCTTACAGAGCATATATTTTTTCTCGAGACATACAGCCTTCTTTATGCATTTTAATCATAAGCTAATTTTAGGCAGTAATGCCTGCTTGAGTTCCGCAGGTGAATAGACGCCATGCTCGGTCATAATCCCTGTTACCAGATGCGCCGGCGTAACATCAAAAGCGGGGTTGAACGCAGGCGAGCCCGCTGGCAATATGGCGACATGTTGCAAGTGCCCCGCCGTATTCAACCCCTGAATGCGGCTGACCTCTTCACTCGCGCGGTGCTCAATTTCAATGTGATTTGCGTCTCGAATGGACCAATCGATGGTGGGGCTGGGTACGGCCGCATAAAATGGAATGTGATTGTCTTTTGCTGCAAGCGCGCGTAGATAAGTGCCTATTTTATTGCACACATCGCCCAAGGCTGTCAGGCGATCGGCTCCCACAATTACCATATCTACGGCGCCAACTTGCATCAGGTGACCAATCGCGTTATCTGCCACTACAGTATGTGACACACCATGCTGACCCAATTCCCAAGCGGTGAGACTTGCCCCTTGGTTACGCGGGCGCGTCTCCCCCACCCATACGTGCACACTTAATCCTGCATCATGTGCGGCGTAAATGGGTGCGAGCGCGGTGCCAACATCCACGGTTGCCAGCCAACCCGCATTACAGTGCGTTAAAATGTTCACTACCGCAGTATTGGTTTTGCGCAATGCCGCAACCTTCTGAATGACATTCAAGCCATGCTGGCCAATCTGGCGATTCATTTGCACATCTTCATCACAAATACGCGCCGCTTCTAGCCAGGCGGCAGCATTTCGATTTGTATGTGTCAGCGGTAACAGCGTATGCAACATGCGCTCTACTGCCCAACGCAAATTAAGCGCAGTGGGACGGCTGTGAATCAATAATTTGGCTGCCTCTTGCAAGTCATCAAGCTGCAACGTCGCCAGCGCCATGCCATAAGCCGCCGCCGCGCCAATGAGCGGTGCACCACGCACCTGCATGGTTTTTATCGCATGGATCATCTGCGGTAGCGTTCTGATTTCTGCTATTTCAAACACATGCGGCAGCTTGGTTTGGTCAATAATGTAAACAATTGTATTGTCTGCGCTTGGCCAAATCGTTCGATAATATTTTTCTTTAACTTTCACTTGACACACCTAAATTTTTTAAGTCCAAAATGACATAAAATTCACCCGAAAGGGCTATTCACAATATCTGTGGATAACTCTGTGAATAACTGTTACTCGAGAATGTAACATACCAATTTATAAGGGTTTTTTTTAATCGCTTATTTTTTGAACTTTTTAATATATCATTATAAATCAACAAGTTATAATAAATATTACAAAATATTCACGATTAGCGCACATACTTAAAGTAGCACTTGAAGTGATGTGTATAACTAGGCTAATTTTGGCAAAACTTGTAACGCGTTGGCACTTGTAATATCAAGTACTTGCGACACATTTACTTGACGCAAATCGGCCAAAAACTGTGCGATTTTAACCGTCTGAACAGGCGTATTTCTGCCATTTTTTCCTACCCATTCTGGTGGAATATCGGGTGCATCCGTCTCTAAAACCATGGCCTCAAGTGGCAATTTTTTTGCCAGTTCGCGAATATGCAGGGCACGGCTATACGTCATGGCGCCGCCGAATCCCAATTTAAAACCCAGCGCGATAAATTGCTCGGCTTGTTGAAAGCTGCCATTAAAGGCATGGGCAATGCCGCCCACCACTTGCGCGCGCCGCAAATGCTTGAGTACATCATCTATGGCGCTACGCACATGCAAAATCACTGGCAAATCATGTTGTTTGGCAATTTTTAGCTGCTCAGTAAAATAATGGGTTTGCTGCTCAATATTGGCTTTGGTCACAAAATAATCTAAGCCGATTTCACCAATGGCCACAGGGTGATGCTTTGCTACATAGGCACTTAAGACGCTTAAATCATCTTCATGCGCATCATCCACATACATCGGGTGTATGCCAAGCCCATAAGCACAATGTTTGTGCTTATTTGATAGCGCAATGACATCATCAAAATGATGACGTGCCACGGCAGGCACCACAATGCTTGTAACGCCTTGTTGCAGCGCTTCTAACGCCACAGCATCTCTATCCGCATCAAACTCTGCGGCATCAAGATGACAATGCGTGTCAATTAACATGAATTAGGCGGTCTTGGTAGGTTTTGCACGCACGCGTATATCCGCACCCACTTGGCGTACATCAAATATTTGCAAATCAATGGCCTGCTGCATTTTGGTGAATGCTGGCATGGCAAACATACCTTTGGCGTCTGCACCCATCAGTTTTGGGGCGTAATAAAAAATAAATTCATCGATCAAGCCTGCTTGTAAAAATGCACCATTTAAGCCCTGCCCTGCTTCTAGCAACACTTCGTTGATGCCGCGCTGCGCAAGGTTAGCCAATAAAGCTTTCAAATCTACCCGCGCATTCTTATCGGGCAGATGCAAACAATCTGCACCTGCCGCGTTAAGGCTACCGACTTGATGATTGGGGTCACTCGCGTAGGCAATTAAAGTTTGGCCATTTTGCAATAGTTTGGCATCTGCGGGTGTTTGCAAATGACCATCTACAATCACACGCAAAGGCTGGCGTGTAGTATTTGGCAAGCGCACCGTCATGCTTGGGTTATCTGCCAGCACCGTACCAATGCCCGTCATGATGGCACAACTTTGCGCGCGCCAGTGCTGCACATCTTGCCTTGCGGGGTCACTGGTAATCCATTGGCTTTTGCCGTTATTGAGCGCCGTTTTGCCATCTAAACTTGCAGCAACTTTGCAACGTACATAAGGCAAGCCGCGTGTCATGCGTGAGACAAAGCCGATATTCAACGCATTCGCCACCGACGCCATGAGTCCAACTTCTACCTGAATTCCATTAGCCTGTAACCGTTGAATGCCATTGCCCGCCACCAACGGATTCGGGTCTTGCATCGCCACCACCACGCGCCCTACACCTGCCTGAATTAGAGCATCCACACAAGGTGGCGTTCGGCCGTGATGATTGCAAGGTTCAAGCGTAACATACACATCAGCGCCTTTTGCATTGGTACCCGCCTTGCGCAAAGCCAGCACTTCTGCGTGCGGCTCACCTGCTTTAAGGTGCGCCCCCTGGCCGATGATTTGGTGATTTTTTACAATAACACAGCCCACGCGTGGATTTGGTGTGGTGGTGTACAACCCTTGCTCTGCTAACTGCAGCGCCAAGGTCATATAAGTATGGTCAGCAATTGAGAACAAAAGTGTTAAACCATTCGCGCATGCGTTTTAAGTTTAGTGTGAAGAAATACGGCTATTGATTAACCGGTTATTTTTGTCAAAGAACAATAGCAGCCCGTGATAAACGTGCATGCATTTACCTAAATCATATTCCATGGATTTTTCATCTTCATAACTTGGGCGGCCCAACAACACGCCCACAGCATCACGTGCGGTGCCTTTTGATAATACATTTTGCTGTAAATCATAGGCCATATCGCCGCGCTTGCATTCTTGCTCGATGGTGGCCGCATGCTGCATCCATTTGACTTGGTCAAACTTTTCACTGCCAAAAACCACGCTGTCTTTCATGGTCCACCAGCTAAAAAAAACCAGCGTGACAATCAGGGTAAAGACTGCAAAACCAATGGTTAGCCAGTTGATTAATTTCATATGCTTGTTTCCTTTAGCATGCACGCACGGTTGTTGATTGAATGAACGCTATAAATCACGAATCGCATCGTTAAAATCGTCCACATCCGAAAAGCTCCGATACACTGACGCAAAGCGAATATAGGCTACTTTGTCCATCAATTTAAGTTCATGCATCACGCTTTCGCCTAAATCACGGGCGGGAATCTCCCGCACGCCTAAACTTAACAATTTTTGTGTGATTTTATCCAAGGCACGATCCACGTATTCAGTGGGCACTGGGCGTTTATGCAAAGCACGTGAAAAAGATAACCGTAATTTTTCGCGGTTAAACTCTTCACGTGTGCCGTTGGTTTTGACCACTTGCGGCATATGCAGCTCAGCGGTTTCATAGGTGGTAAAACGTTTGTCACAAGCCCCGCATTTACGGCGGCGGCGAATGGAATCGCCCTCGTCATTGACCCTGGAGTCAATGACTTGCGTGTCATCCGCACCGCAAAAAGGGCATTTCATGATTATTGCGCGTAAACAGGAAACCTGGCCGTCAGCGCATGCACTTTTGCCTTTGTAGCAGCAATCACAGTTTCATCGGCCGGATTATCTAGTATGTCTGCGATTAAATTCGCCACAAGTTTTGCTTCTTCTTCTTTGAAGCCGCGTGTGGTAATCGCTGGTGCGCCAATACGGATACCAGAAGTCACAAACGGACTTTCTGGGTCGTTCGGAATTGAATTTTTATTCACGGTAATGTGCGCCAAACCAAGTGCTGCATCTGCCGCTTTGCCGGTTAAACCTTTTGGACGTAAATCCACCAAAAACATGTGCGATTCCGTACGGCCAGAAATGATGCGCAAGCCACGTTCGGTAAGCGTTTTCGCCATCGTTTGTGCATTCTTGATTACTTGTGCCTGATACTCTTTAAAGGCGGGTTGCGAAGCTTCTAAAAATGCGGTGGCTTTTGCTGCAATCACATGCATCAAAGGGCCGCCTTGCAAAGCAGGAAACACGCTAGAGTTCAATGATTTTTCAAATTCTGCTTTTGCTAAAATAATGCCGCCGCGTGGGCCACGTAAGGTTTTATGCGTGGTAGAAGTCACAAAGTCTGCGTGCGGCACTGGATTTGGGTAAACGCCCGCCGCAATCAGACCGGAATAATGCGCCATGTCCACCATAAAGTACGCACCCACCTTTTTGGCAATTTCTGCCATGCGCGCCCAATCAAAACGCAAAGCATAGGCCGATGCACCGCCAATTAATAATTTTGGCTTACACTCAATGGCAATGCGCTCCATATCATCGTAATCAATTTCTTCATTGGCATTTAAACCATAAGGCACAATGTTAAATAACTTGCCTGATAAATTGGCAGGCGAGCCATGCGTTAAATGACCACCGTGGCCAAGATTCATGCCCATGACCGTGTCGCCCGGTTTCAAAATTGAAAAATATACGGCCTGATTGGCTTGAGAGCCAGAATGCGGCTGCACGTTAGCGTACTCAGCGCCATACAACGCTTTTAAGCGGTCAATTGCCAGCTGTTCTACTTGGTCTACATACTCACAGCCGCCGTAAAAACGTTTGCCAGGATAGCCTTCAGCATATTTATTGGTGAGTTGCGAACCTTGCGCCTGCATCACCGCTGGGCTGGTGTAGTTTTCAGAAGCAATCAGTTCGATGTGCTCATGTTGGCGCACCACCTCGCCTTTAATCATGGCATCTAGGGCTGGATCAACTTGGTCTAAGGTATTGGCGAAATGAAACGGGGCTGGATGATTGGTTGTAGCAGTCATAAGAAAAGTTTTCCAAATACTTGAATAAATTAATGCGGTATTTTACCACGCTCTAGGTTGAAGATTAAAGGTTAAAAAATAAAACCAGGCTTGCGCAATACGACACTGATTCCGCGCAAATTGTTGCATGAAAAAACGCACTTTTTTGGCTTGAAAATACAGCAACCCTTTTCACCTGCCCTGCAAGCCTTGTAAATAAAGGCTCACAGGGCCATGATTTTTTCTCGCACAAAAAATCCTTTAAACAGATAATTAAAAAACCTGATTTTTAACTGCAATTGTTGCTTTGAATGCGGTACGTGCTATGCATTTTTTTAATGTGCTGTAATCAGTTGAATCACTTTGCCGCGTCTTGGTCACAGCGCTATAATGGGGTTCAACTACAACGAGGAAATCACCGAATGAAATGGACAGACACAAACACCATCGCAGAAATGCTCTATGACACGCATCCGGATATTGACCCAAAAACCATTCGTTTTACTGACCTGATGAATTGGGTGCTGGCATTAGAGGGTTTTGACGATTTACCCGAACATTGCGGTGAAAAAATCTTGGAAGCCATTCAGCTCGCTTGGATGGATGAAGCATCGTAATCTTGATGTTAGAGGCGGCATTCATCGCGTTAGTCTGGCTGTTTGTTAAGCATTTTATTTGCGATTTTCCATTGCAGGCAACGCCTTGGATGTATCGCAACAAAGGCACGTATGGCCACGTTGGGGGCTTGGCACACTCAGCCCTGCATGGCCTAGGTACTTTCGTTATTTTAATTTACTGGCTTGGCCTGCATGCCTGGGTTTACGCACTGACTGACGCTGTGATTCACTATCACATTGATTGGGCGAAGATGAATACCAACCGCTATTTCAACCTTAAACCAGACAATAGTGAATGGTTCTGGATTTCATTAGGGTTTGATCAATTGCTACATCACCTCACCTATTTTGGCATTGTGGCCATCGCTTTTAAGCTGATATAGCGCGCATGTCTCGCCACACACTGCTATTTGCCGCCATTTGGATAGCACTTGCGGGCGTTATCTTCTACCTTGCCGATGGCATTCAAAACCCCAACAAAATCAACAAGTTGGGAGATGCCAGCACCGTGGTGCTCAAACGAGGGTTAGATGGTCATTATCGTAGCGAGGCACTTATCAATGGGCAAAAAGTCGATGTGCTGGTGGACACCGGCGCCACGGGCGTGGCCATATCACAGCGCGTGGCCGATAAGCTCAATTTAAAGAGCGTAGACGCCATTCGCACCAATACCGCCAATGGCGACAGTGTGGGCTACATGGTACGTTTAAAATCGGTGCAGATTGGCGGCGTCAGTGCTGAAAATGTGGCTGCCATGATTGCCCCAGGATTAGATGGCGACGTACTTCTGGGCATGTCTTTTTTGGGGCGGATGGATGTGCGGCTCTACAAGGGCGAAATGACGATTAAGCAGGTTGAAGACTAAAAGTCGTCAACAAAAAATAGCCATCTCTATTACAAACCAACCACTTTCACTGTCTGGTTTCGTCCTTTTTTCTTGGCTTCATATAACGCGGTATCAGCAAAGTGCAATAGCGCATCAAATCGGCTCAGGTTTCCCCCTGTAAATGCAGCTAAACCTACGCTGATAGTAAAATGGATGGGAATACCTCTGTAGTCAATTGAGGTTTCTTTCACCGCGTGATGTAGGCGATTTGCAAAATTTTCCGCCTCATCGATAGTAGTGTTTGGCAGAAAAAATGAAAACTCCTCGCCCCCGATACGTCCTGCAATATCGCTTTCCCTAGACACTTTTTTAACGATTTGACCGAACACTGTCAGCACTTGATCACCCGTGGCGTGTCCGTACTGGTCGTTAATCAACTTAAACAAATCCATATCGGCCGCCAAAATACAAAAATTTTGTTTCTCGCGATTTGCAATCGTATAAGCATATTCAGCGCGTTCTAAAAATGCGCGTCGATTTAACAATTTCGTCAAAGAATCAAAAGTGGCGAGCGCGCGCATCTCGTTTTCCAGCGCATTCAATTGGAACACCAATTTAACAAATGGATAGCTGACTAAAGGCGCAATTAAGAGAGGTGCCAAAATAGACATCAGCATTGTCATTTTGATAGAAATAGAGGGGACCAGCATCGCCACAAAAATAGAAACCACTATGGAAACCAGCACAGACACTACCGTGATGATGAACACGGTTTTTTTAACGCCCATTCTTAAAATGAATTTGTTCATTGGAAGCGCTGGTTAACTCGTCGTCTGCTAAGTAATCACGGTTGGAGTGTCACGCCCTGTTTTTTCTTTCAGTTGCGAAATTTGCAGCGCGATTTGAATCATCTCGGCCAATGCCACTTGCGCATCTAAATGATGGTTTTTAGTGTCAGGGTCAAATGCTTCTAAATAGATGCGAATCGTCGCACCCTCAGTACCCGTACCAGATAGCCTAAACACAATGCGCGAACCATCGGTAAACAAAATGCGAATACCCTGATTGTTGCTGACAGAGCCATCAATCGGGTCGTGGTAGCTAAAATCATCGCAAGTTTTTACGGTGTAGCGGCCAAATGTTTGATTGGGCAAGCTGGTAAACTGCGCATGTAAGTGCGCGATGACGCTATTTGCCGCATCTGTTGGGATAGATTCGTAATCGTGGCGAGAATACACGTTGCGGCCAAATTCTGCCCAATGCGCCATTAAAATTTGCTCCACGCTCATTTTTTTTGCGGCGATGATATTGAGCCAAAATAACACTGCCCACAAACCATCTTTTTCACGCACGTGGCTAGAGCTGGTGCCAAAACTTTCTTCGCCGCACAGCGTCACTTTGCCTGCATCCATCAAGTTGCCAAAAAATTTCCAGCCTGTAGGTGTTTCAAAGCACGGAATATTGAGTTTCGCCGCCACACGATCAGCCGCGCCACTGGTGGGCATAGAGCGCGCCACGCCAGCAATGCCGTTTTTATAGGCTGGTACCAATGTGGCATTGGCGGCCATCACTGCTAAACTATCCGATGGTGTGACAAAAAAGTTCTTGCCTAAAATCATATTACGATCGCCATCACCGTCTGACGCCGCACCGAAATCTAGTGCTTTTTCGCCCGCGAACATAATTTTTACTAAATCTTCCGCATAGGTTAAATTGGGGTCTGGGTGACCGCCGCCAAAGTCTTCTGATGGCACGCAATTCATCAAGCTACTGGTGGATGCGCCCAAACGTTTGACGAAAATCTCTTGCGCGTAGGGCCCTGTGACGGCGTGCATGGCGTCAAACTGCATGGTAAAACCGCTGGTGAGTAATTTTTTGATTTCTGTAAAATCAAACAACTCTTGCATTAAATCGGCATAATCTTGCACGGCATCAAACACCTGCACGGTAAAGCCATCTGCATATTTTGTTTCGCCAATTTGGTCAATATTCACTTGAGGCAAATCAGCCATTTTATAGCTAGTAATCGCTTTGCTTTTTTCAAAAATGCTATCGGTGATTTTTTCAGGCGCTGGGCCGCCGTTACTCATGTTGTATTTAATGCCAAAATCGCCATCCACCCCGCCTTGGTTGTGGCTGGCAGACAGCACCAAACCGCCAAAGGTTTTGTATTTACGAATCACGTGTGAAGCCGCAGGCGTTGACAAAATACCCGCCTGCCCCACCATCACTTTAGCAAAACCATTGGCCGCCGCCATTTGTATAATGGTTTGAATCGCCTCACGATTGTGGTAACGGCCATCGCCACCCAACGCCAACACCGCGCCCGCAGGAATACCCTCTTTTTCACGCAAAGTATCAAAAATACTTTGCACAAAATTTTCTAAATAATGCGCTTGTTGAAACACTTTCACTTTTTTGCGCAAGCCCGAAGTGCCAGGTTTTTGGTCGTTAAAGGGTTGAGTTTGGATGGTTAGCGCTTGCATGAAATGGCCTCGAATAAAAGCGTATTTTAGTGTGGCTATTATAACGCTGGAATAGCTTTTTTGGGCAGGTCTTCTTGAGTGCCGCCCTGCAAGCCAGCATTAATGCGGCTCGCAGAGGCATAAAAATCGCTCTAAGATTTTTTGATTAGCGTTTAATTGTGGTCTGTCCCCTATTATTCGTCTTTAAGTATTTTGTCTCTGGGTTTATACCATCCCAAGTAGGATTAAGTTGCCATTCACCTATCCATGAATAGGCGCTTCTGCTGGTTGGATTATCAAATGTAATTGCCATGTTATTTCTCCTCTTTTGCTAAATTTTGCCATGTAGTTTCGCGCTGAATGCAAGCTTCTACAAATCCTTCAATCTTATCTTTTGCAAAATGATTTTTACATCGAAACTCACTTGTAGGAAAATACTGCTCAATCAAAGCTCTGAGTTTTGCCATACGCACAAGATTTTCATGTCTAGCTTGATAATATTCTGATTTCATTTTGTCGGGACGGTCGTTAAAACTTTCGTAATTAGCCCTAAAAAAAATATGCTTTACATTAGTGCCTTGTCGCATGGCAACTCGCAAATTAGACATGTAACAACTGAGTTCGCACCAACTTGTTTCAAACCAATCATTCGGTTGTTCCCAATTTTGAAAATCTAATTTTTTAAGGTCACTCATAAAGTTCTTTACTGCTTCAGGAGTTGATTTTATTTGCAAGTTACCAGCCCAAGTTCCGTCATTTTTAACGCGACCATCCGCATAAATCTCTATCAAATGGGTTTCGCTTACGCGAAGGTCTTCAAAACGATAGGCACTAAAAATAGGCATATCAGTTTTGGCTAACTCTTTTCTGACCTCAACAAGCAATTCAGGTAGTTCAAGATAGCTTAAATACTCAACCACTTTCTTTCTATCATCCCAAATAGCATCTAACTTAGGGTCAACCAGTTTAAGCTCGCCGCTTTTATACATGCTATATAGCGCAAAACCTGCTATTGATAGATTAGGTGCGGTCATTATACCTTTTTCTTTATCGCCCACAACATTCCACAAATAAGCCTGCTTTAATTGCTTAATATCGCCGTTCGCATTTTTGCTAAGAAGATAGCTAGTCATATAGGCATCTTTGTGCGGGTCTCGGTCTGCACTTGTTTCCGCAGCTTTTATTTGTTGTTTTAACTCTGTATAAAAATCTGCATTGCTCTGCTGACTTTGAGTCTGCTGGATTGTCTTTAAAGTTTCCGAGCACGCAGTTTGCGTGATAAGCATTAAGCTCAAACCAAGTGTGAGCAGTAGCTGCTTTTTCAACAAACCTAATTTGCGGGGTGTTGGTTTGTTGATATTTAAGGTGTTCATGCGGCTAACCTCCATTGGTTATCGTTACTTATTTTAGTGTAAGTTTTAGTTTGATTTGCATAAACATAAATAGTAAACATAAATAGGGGACAGACCACGTTTTATTAACTCTCAAATTCCATTACTCCCATCTAAATATGCACTACATTGTTTGACCGCCTCTGCAAGCCTTATTCTATGAGGCTTGCAGAGGCATCAAAATCTCTCGTACAAACCACAGCTAGTAAACAAAGCTTTTAACCAGTGTTAACTCCCCTGCCTTACGCAATGGCACTATAAAATTTTGCTGTTTTTCATTGGGCGTATTTTCATTGCTAATAATGGCAATTTTGCAGCGGGTGATTACTTGATTATCACTATTGCCGCCGTAGTAATTAGCATAAATTTGATAAGCGCCGTGTTGTGCATTGGGCGTGGCAAAAATCTCTGGGCCGTAGCCGTCGGTGGCGTCAATATCAATGGAGCCGCCACTGGGGATGGTTTGCTCGCCATACCAAGCATGTTCACCATTGGGGGTGACGACATGTAAATCCACATCGGTATGGTCGCTATCCCACGCTAGCACAATGCGTAGTTTGGCGGGCGCTTTGCCAGCGTTGGCTTCATAAAACTGGCGTTTTACCACGCTTTCGCCTGCTGGATTTTTGATTTCTATGCTGTTGCTACCCGCGCCAAAGGCGTAAGGCCTTGCGTAATGACCGCCCTCATCCACCGCCAGCGGCATGTTTGCGCCATTCACCACCAGTTGGTGCGGCGTTTTGCTGTCTTTTGGGTTGTTTTTAATGTCGCCGATAATCAGCGAGCTTAAAGCATGGCCACCAGTATTGGTGCGGCTGGCCGGGTAATTGGTAGTTTGCTTAAAACTCGCGCGGTCTGATTGGCTGTAGCGCCAACCGCCCATTGGCCTGCCTGGTTCGGCGGCAGATTCAGCATAGGCTTGTGCGCCTATCGTTGCGAAAATAATTACTAAAATCGTTTTTTTTAATGTCATTTTTGTTTACCTAAAATGTTGCTTTTTTAGTTGCACCAACAGCCACTCTCGTCATACCAGCGTAGGCTGGTATCTAGGCAAGGTGGCAGTCACGAATAGTTAAAAAGATATATATCGGCAGTATCCACGAGGACTAGATTCCAGCCTACGCTGGAATGACGAGTGATGAAGTATTTACTCACTGCGCACGCCTAACCTTTCTGTCTGTTTCTTTCACCAAATCTTGCGCCAACTGCCGCGCAGTCGCCTCAATTAACGCTTCATCGCCCCCATTAGGATGAAAGCGCAACGCCAAGTGCAAATACTCATGCCATAGCGTAATTCTGTCGTTTTCACTACGCCAATCGCGCACAAACATGCTCATGGTTTGCTGGTCAGCATACGGATTACCGTAATCTAACTGGCAAATTTTCAAGCCTTGCACTGGCTCAAAACCCGCGATATTGCGCACCCTGCGCTGTATTTCCGCACTATTTTGTTGCACATATTGCTCGGCTTGCGGCAAGCGTTGGCATTGTTGCGCTTGCCCGTTTAGCCGCCAACTTGCATTCGGGTACGCTGCATGCAACATCGCCAAATAGTTATCAGCAAGCTCACCACGTTTTACCGCCGCTTGCCAATTGAGCGTATTGGCGGCCGATTGATTTTGGTGATAATAAATCGGGCTACCCGACAGCGTTAAATCTTCCGTCATTGCCGCAACTGCTTTTGCCGCCGCACTAGCTGGGTTGGGCGATACCCGCTGCGTGCGGCTATCATCATCTATTTGCCAACAGCCTTGGTGAAACTGCGCGTTTTGAAACACATAACTGCGCGCGGCGATGCTTAAAGCTTTTGCGGCTTCAGTTTGGCGCGCATCGGCTTCTCTATCCACCACCCGCGCTACATATTCTTGCAGGCCTAATTTGCCCCATATTTGCAGTTTGCCTTGGCTATTTACCAGTGATAATTCGCCATTACTCAGCAAACTCTGCGCGTTGCCATTACTAAATTTAACCGCATATTGCCCGCGTAATGTGCCACTCTTCACCAACACTTCTGGTTGCCCGACCAGTGTCATTTTTGCTATCGGGTAACGCTTAAAATAATGCACCGCCATGCAGGCTTCATCAAACTTGTGCTGCGTATGTTCGCTTATTGGCAAACGCTGCGCTAAGGTTGGCGCGGCTTTTAGCAATACTTCACGGCTACTACCCGCCCCACCCAACCAAAATACCGTACCATCGGCCAACCACCCTGCACCACCGCCAAAATACGCACCTGCATATTGCGGATGTTGCCAAGTAAAAGTTTTAAAACGATACGCGCCACCTAAACTAGGTAAAACGCCACTCCATTGTGGCTGCAACAATCGCCCTAACAACGCTTGCCGACTTTGCGCCACGCTATTGGGCGACAACCCTTGCAAAGCCGTTAAAATAGCTTGCACGCTACTTTGCGTTTGAGGCTGCATATTGTTTAAATTGTGCAACCACGCCACTTCTGGCGCTTGTTTTTGCCAATATTGCTGCCATTTTTTTGCATCAATATTTAAGCGTTGTGGTGCAAAATAGGCCCCGCAAGAGCGCGCCAAAGCCAAATCGCGCGTAATTGATTCATCTTGGCTACAACAATATTCATCGCCCACGGCGGCCGCTTTGCCTGCATGGCATTGATAAGGCTTGTCTGGCAAGCCGTTATCGATACTGTAGTTGTACACAAACAACTTCCACAAACTACCTAGCGGCACGCTAGCGGGCGCGGTTTTTGCGTCCCCTGCCAACCATTGCATCGTATTCTGCTGCGGGGTTTGGCTAGCTAACCACCAGTCATTTCGCCAATCTTGACGTGATTGTTCTGCATAAGCGAGCTGACCACAAGCCAGCAAACACAACCCAAGCAAAACCCTTAAACACATTTATTTAACCGTGATGCTTTTTCTTGCATTACTTTCTAGCACAATCGCATCGGGACTATACATATTGTAGGCGCGCGCAGGCGGCAGTACATATTTACCACGCTGGCTAAAGCGGATTAAATGCTGCACCACAATCTCCTTATCCACATTGCCCACAGGCACGGCGTAACGCCCAGATAAATCTTGAAAGTTCGCTTTCGGCATATCAGTATTACCCACTTTGATGCCCCAAGTGCCAGATTCCACCTGCGCACCCGCGGGCAACGCGGCTTCAATCACCACATAGCGCATGGGTTTGCTAGGCGTAAAAGTAAGCGTTTCTACATAAAGTGCATCTGTTTTGACCGGCTCATCTTGGTCTATCGCGCTCTCGGAAAAGGTGCCGTCTTTTTGCCGTTCAATCTTCATCAAGCCGCGCTCTAGCTTGCCTGCCAGTGTGCTTTTGCTTGGTGCGGTACTGCTGTCATAGCTCACTACCGCATTAAACATGGTGGTCATCGGCTCATGTAAAGCTTTATCAGTCGCTGAACCTGTCCATTGATAAACGCTATCAGCCGTGTTAGTTGGCTTGGCTACCCACGGTTTGGACATTGGCGTGACTATCGCTTTACCTGCGCTACCATCGCCCTTGCTCGCATCCACCCAAGTGAGCATGAGTGAGCGATCTATGGTGGCCGCATCGCTACTTGCAAGCGATAACAACACTTCTATATCGGCTTTTTCATGGCCTGTGTTGTGCAGTAACGCTTTGGCGACTAGGCTGTTTTGCATTTTTACACGCTCCACCGCATCACTGACCTTTTCGTTGAAGCCCTCTACGCTGGATTTCAAAAGCTTGCTGGTCAGCACAATAGCTAAATCGCGCGTTTGGCTGGTTTCATCACTCAGTATCCAGCTATCACGCTGAGCATATTTACCCGCACTGGGCGTCCCATCTTGAGTTAGATCTGTGGCCAAATTGGTCACCATCGATTGCGTAGGCAGGCCAATTTGCGTCATCCAATCCAGCATTAATGCACGTTGCCACACGGGCTGCTCAAAGCCGCTTTCGCTATAAAGCTTGGTGAGCCTATCCCAATGCTCAGCAGGTAAATCCAGCTTAAGGGCTTGTGCGGTGCGCCAATCGGCATAATAGGCGTATGTCGTGATAAAGGGATCCACCGCCATGTCTTGCCCCCACCAGCCAAAGTGCGCATCAGGCCCTGCCATGCTGGCTAAACGCAAACGATTGGTGTAGAGCTGACGCGCCATATTGGTTCGGCGCGGGTCATCTTCACCCAAAGCTTGATACGCCAAGGCGAGCGGAATCAAGCGGCTAGACGTTTGCTCAACACACCCGTAAGGGTATTCGCTCAAGTCATCCACTACGCGGTAAAAAGCCGCACGTGGGTCGTCCATCCAGCGCAAGCTGATATTGCTTGCATCAGCAGGCAAGCCTAAAGCCAGCTTGCCCTCAACGGGTGAAACCAACTTGTTGTAGCGCGTTTGCCAGCCATCTGCTTTACTGTTTAAGTTCACAGCTAAGCTATCTTGCACTTTGTTGTTTTGCGTGAGCGTCATGGTCACTTCGCCACTTTGCACGCCTTTGCGTGGCACTTCCATAAAATTAATGCCAGGGTTCAGCGTGATATCTTCTTCTTGCTCCAATGCGCCTTTGAGCGACACATGCACTTTTTGTGCTTGATTGGTTTGGTTGAATATCGCAACATTGCCCGAAGCCGTATCATTTTTGCGCAGCCATGTCGGGCTAGTCCATTTAAAATAAAAATCTTTATAGCTTAAGATATCACCTCTGCTTTGCCCCACTACGCCGTCAGGTGTCATGGCGCGTGCGGTCATCCGCCAACGGGTGAGCGAATCGGGCATTTTAAAAGTCACTTCAGCATGGCCATTGGCATCGGTGGTGATTTTCGGTGCCCACAACGCAGTATCCACATCATCACGGCGCGGACGCTCTAGCACTTTAGTAGCCCGCTCATGCGTGTTGTGCGATGTAGGTGCTTTACCCAGTTGGTTGGTGGATAAATCATAACCAATAAACGATTGGCTATATTGCGTGCGCACATTATTGCGCCTTGGGTGGTAGAAAAAGTCATGAATATTTGGCGCAATTTCGGGTTGCAACACGTAAATCATTTCATCCACCACGCCCAAAGTTACTTGCGCGGACGTGGCTTTATTGGTTTTGCCATCGGCAGAGAGTACCGAAGTATCGATAGACAACTTCACCGTGTCGCCAGGCGCATATTGTTTTTTGTCGGCGGTGACTTTTACGCTCACTTTTGGGCTGCTGACCAAAATGCCGGCGTTTTCAAACACAAATTCGTTGTTGCGTACATAAGCCACTGAGAAGGTTACATTCGGTGCAAATGTATCTGTCACTGGCACACTGACACGCCACTGTTGTGGTGCTACTTTAGTGGTTTTAAGCCACGCTTGCGGCGCATTCAGCAAGCTGGTTTTATCGATATTATCGCGCTCCAAGGTCAGCAAGGCATGTTCAATCGGCTCTGAAAAGCTCACCAAAGCACTCGCGGTTTCACCCACTTGGTAGCTGGTTTTATCCACCACCACTTCAATATGGCCAACAGGCACTTTTAAATCTGCGCCGCTCACCCAATGGCTGGTGGCGCCCAGTAGCGTGCCATCTTCCGCCAACACACTCACGGTGTAAGAGCCTGATTTTGCAAACTTCACATCAAAACCACCTGATGGGTTAGCTAACTTGCCTTCATCGCCACTTTGGTCTTCTAAGCGTACCCACTTCCATTTGGCGGGCTTGGCCGCTTCAGCTGATGATTTTGCATCCACATTTAAGGCAAAATGCACTGTGTTTTCTGGCGTGGTAAAGCGGCTTGGTGCATTCACTTTCCACACGCTAGGCGCGCGCTCAATCAGTAACTCTTGCGTATGGCGCACGCGGTAAGCCGCGCCATCGGTGGCGAGGGTAGATAGAATATAGCGGCTAGGCGCTTTCACTTCTGGCAAGCTGATTTTGACATTACCACTACCATCGGTTTGATATTTTTGGCTGGTAAGTTTGATGGGGAATTGGCCGCTATAGCCCAAATCACCTTCTACCATGCTCAAAGCTTGGGCTTTTAGATCAATATCCACCTCGGCATTTTTGACTGGCTTGCCATCGGGGTAACGCAATTGCACTTGTAGTGGAATAGCCTGATTAGTTTTTAAGTCATCCTTATCAGCAATCACGTTGATTTCAAAGTGCGGCTTTTGAAATTCCGCCACACGAAATGCCGCGCTATACACTTCGCCCAAATACGTCATTTGAATATCATACCCACCTGCCATGCTACCTACGGGCAATTTGAAGGACGTGTCACCTCCGGAAGCGCCGCTAAATTGCAAGCTTTGACTGGCCACAGGCAAGCCACTGGGGTCTAGCACAGTCACTTTTATAGGCGCATCGGCTAAAGGCTTAGAATCACGCGCATTGATAAATTCGCGCCCTACCACTTTGATATTCACGGTATCACCTGGACGATACAGCGGATGGTCGGTCGTGGCATACAGTTTAGTGTTATAAATTTCGCTGTTGTAATAATAATTTTCTGAAATCAACACGCCGCCTTGCGCATCTTGCGCAAACAAATAAGTTTGCTCAGGCGCGGCATGGTTAAGTTGCACCCAACCTTGTGCATTCGTTACACCCTTCGCAAGCTCGCCCACGCCGTCACTCCAATGACTGCGCACATTTGCCACAGGCGCACCGGTGGTGCGGTTTACTGCCCACACAAATAGCCCAGACGGTGAGGTTTTGGTCACAGCCACGGTGTCACCCACAAACAGCATGGTGACTGCGCGTTGGTCGTCTAACATGGCTTCTACTATGTATAAACCTGGCGATAATTTACCCACTGGAATATACACATTACCATTACTAAAGGGTGCTGGCGGTGCCTCAACTTTTGTCGCGCCAGTTTCAGTAGAAAAGCCTTCAATATCACCTTCTACATTCGCGCCGCTTAATATCGCATCCGCTGGTTTTACATCTTTGCCATATTGCAATGGGTAGCGAAAGCGTGTGGTCAACTCATAACCTTCAAGCGGTTTGTACGCCGCTGGGTGCGTGGCTGGATGATTGATTTTTTCTACATGTAGCTCTGGTGCGGCTTCTACCGTGGTTTGGCGGGCTTCTTCAGAGAAAAATTTGCGCGCTAAATTACGTGCGCTCGTTGCCACATAATCCCAAATCGCCACAATCGAATTCCACACGCCGTCCTGCGCGGGCTGCGCTTTGGTGCTGATACGGTGCAGGTTTTTTTGGCTTTGCAAAAATTCAATCGGCTTTGGCACTTTATAAACGGCAATATCCACTCCTGCATTTTGATGCACGGCATCTACATTTTGCACCTCTAGCCGCACTTGCGCTTGTTCTTGGCTACTATAGCTTCTGTCTGAGAGAATAAAAAACCCCGCGTTATCATCAGCAAAAGCCGCCTGAAAATGCAATGCTATAACAATGAATGCGATGGTTTTTAATAGATATCTCATAATTTGCTCAAAGTTTTAATCAAATATTACTTAGAAAATTCAATCTGAAAATCCCCACAAAATTGGGGTTGCCTGCATGTGGCTGCCAGCGGGTATCTTGCCATGCCATCAATTTAGGCAAGGGGTAAGCGCGTAAGCCATTGTCTTGTGGCGTGACCGTGCCAGTGTGATACGCCATATACTGCCCCATCCAAATCATCAAATGCTGCGCTTGTCCTTGGTCAAACAGCAGTACATCTGCAACTTGTGCTTGCGCCATATCGCGCCCCACAGGTTGCGTGTTGTTTTGCACCAACTCTAATGCGCTGACAAAGGCGCCTTGTGTACCGTCTGCCCTTAGCCAAGCATGGCGCAGTTCAGCCAATTGTTCGGTGGATAAATTCAATTCAGGTGGCAATTTTTTACCTAAAAAACCGTTCGCTTTAAGCCAAGTGTTATCGTGTGTTCGCAAGGCTTCGGCACTGGCAAATCGCACTAGCCCAGCGCAGTCACGCTGCTGCCATCTAGGCGTTGGGCCTCGGTTTAACTGTTGCTGTACAATCAATTGCACCCAATTTCTAAACGCTTGTGCTTGCGCCGAATTCAATCGCGTTTTGTCCGACGCACCATCGATTTTGCCATTGTTTGCCAAACTGCAATCGCTAGGCATTAACGCATATGCGCCAGCTGTTTTAACTGCTAAACACAGTGCAACAAATTGACTTAAAAAGTATCGGCGACTATGCACAATTTACCCTGCACTTACTCTGCCGTATGCCAACTTAACGGCAACCATTGCTCGCCTGACCCTGACGCTGGTTTATCCAGCGTTAAACTAAAAGCAGGCTGTTTGGCTAAGGCTTGCAAACGCGCTGGCATGTGATAGTCATAGGCGGCGCGTAGCTTTGATCGGCTTTCTTGTGGCAAGGCTTCTTCAGCGGTGCTTTGTAGCAAGGGGGCTAATTTTTTAGGCGAAACAAATAAAAATTGCTGCGTCGTTGGACTGATTTCTTTGGCTGATTCGGCGAGGTTAGGGTATTTCTTTTGCCCGACAGAAACGGCACGAGCTAATAAATC
>Ga0116183_1001969_pt1 | contig 22591 bp, 17 predicted proteins | sample AD_UKC078_MetaG_FD_89753 | JGI IMG/M metagenome (GOLD analysis project Ga0116183, IMG submission 89753) | Active sludge microbial communities of municipal wastewater-treating anaerobic digesters from USA - AD_UKC078_MetaG | ecosystem: Engineered > Bioreactor > Anaerobic > Digestate | place: USA... | reverse complement strand
CTCCATTAAATCAATTTGAAGGAGCAAACGTAACAGGGAAAACAAAACTTACAGGTCCACCGTCCGGTTTCGGAAAACGCAACCTGCTTATGACACCCTGAATACAAGAAGATACTGACTTGTCTCCAATAGTATCTTCAACAACATCGGCCGCCTCAACACGACCCTGAGTATTTATCATTATACTTAAAGCAACCTTACCTTTCAAGGTAGGATTTACTAAGAGCGCTTTATCATAACATCTTTTTATTGCCGCACCGCTACCTCTAAGTATCTTGTTCATGCTGGCGGAATCTATCTGACCGTCCACTTCCGCGGCAGATCCGACACTTGCTCTTCCCACAACGGCCTTCTCAGCCCTTCCTTTTATATCAATCTTTCCATCAGACGATTTAACATTTAAATTGTCAATTTTTGCAGTTTCTGTAGCACCGTCATCACCCTTTCTGCTTCTTTGTGATGTACTTGTTGCTTCTCCAATTTGTTTAACACCTGAAAGTGCCGTATCAATATCCCTATCCTTTCCTCCATCACCGAGAACATCGGATATAAATCCGCCCTGTCCTCCTTCTCCTACAGAACCTATCATTTTTAGCAATCCTTTACCTGCAACTTTCTTTTGCATCTCAGCTACTCTTATGGATTCTTCTTTCTGAATCGTTGCGGCATCTCTGGGTTTATCAGGTTTTTTAGGCCCTGTATCTTCTTTCTTTTCTTCCTTTTTTGTTGATGCCGCCATGTTATTTGAATCAACATCTTCTACTGCTTTATCTTCACTGTCTTCCATTGTTTTAAGCTCTTCGATATCAGGTGCTATTAATTTAGCAAATCGGTTTGATACATCTGCAAGTTGAAGCGGCTCGGGTTCAGGCAGACTTGGCAAATAAACACCAAAAAATAAATAACCGAACACCATTAAAACACCTTCGATCGAAACAAACGGCCAATCAAGATGCTGTGTCCATGAACCCCTTATCGACTTAGGCAATCTAAGTTTAGGCGGTTTTGGTGGCGGAACAATAAATTGGAAAAGTACTATTGCACTCCCTACCATAACTTTTCCTCTGGAATCTTGTGAGAGTGGAAGAATATAGGCATTTCCCCTTTTTTTCAACATGCCCTTTTTTACCACTTCCTCGATATCTATGACCTTGCCTTTAAGAAACACTTTGCCGGTCATATTTTCCATAACGACAAGTTCGTATCTTCCTGATTTAAAATAAAAGATCGGGAACTTACTTGGTAACGATGATGAGGGAACAACAAAATGAGATTTCTCAGAATCGCCAATGAAAATAGTTTCAGCTTTTCTGAATACCTGTTCGTCAAGAATTCTTCCGTTATGAATAACCCCGACTCTCAGTACTTTTCCTGTTTTTTCCTGGGTCATCGCCAACCTCTTATATTAAAAAGTGCAAAAATATTCCCCCAAATATGAATGTGGCGGCTTTTTGATCGGCCGCCACATTCAAAAAAAACTTTTAACCAGCTGATGAAACTGTTGCAAATTTAAAATTTGCAAACTCTGCCTGACCAGCCGTATACATAACTTCAGTCAACAAACGGTACGGAGTTTCTTTGTCCATGACAATTGTACATACTCCGTCAAATTTAACTGTAGGGTTAACGGCCTCCAGTCTTCTTTTCTTTTCCGCAGCTTCGACAAGAACTTTATTTAGCGGAATTATGAAGTAAGAATCTTCCCCACCACGTTTCTGTGATGCTTCAACCTTTCCGTCCTTAACAACAAGCACCGGCTGATTGTCAACCACTATTGCTGACTTAGAAACTGTAACAGAAACTGTTGCAGCAGGCGTCAAAAGAGAGGTCGATCTGGGAATTTCCAATTCGGGTCCCGGGACAATGTTTATTGGATCAGTTGCATAACTTTTAAGAAGGAACACAAGCATGATCGTAAGAATGTCCATCAAAGAATTAATGTTGATATCTTCGAATCCTCCAGATTTTTTCTTAACCTTGTAACCCTTTCTTTTCATCAACACTTCTTCTTCGTAATTTTCGGGGATGTATTCGTATGTTCTTTTTTCTTCTGTCATAATCCCCTCCTATGCTATTCCTGCACTTAGAACCACATTCGGGAAAAGCTTTTTAGTCTTATCCCCGACTTTCGTTTCTCTAGTCGCATCCATTATTTTCATAATGTATTTGAACTTGATATTTGGTTCGGCAGTAATAATAATGTTTTCCTCGGCCGGATTGGCATCCTTTATATCAGACACGATCTCAACAAGTTTATCAAGATCGTAAACTTTAGCATTTACCATTTTACCCGTAGCATCCTCTTCTTCCCCGTCTTTCTTCAATATTGTGGGACCCAATGGATCATCTTTATTTTCAACGACCTGTTCCCTTGCAAACACAGTTATTCCTCTGTCAGTCAGAGCAATCGTAAGTTTAAGCGGTTTGTCCTCGGGAGTGTCCGATGGTGGATTTGCCACACTTGATGGACCTATTTGAGGTGTTGCGACATTAACCACTGCTATCTTAACTGATTCCATTGAAGAAAGAAGCAACGGAATAAGAATGAGAATCAGGTTCATGGCCGGCTTCATGTTTAGTTCTTCCATGACCGTACTAACGCGTTTTTTCCTAGCCATTTAGCTGTCTCCTCCTAATTCATTTTCATTTTTATTCAGCGGTTCCCTTTTCTCTGCTTACAAGCAGATTTACAAGTTTAACAGAATAAAGGTCAATTTCATCAATGATCTTGTTTGCAAAACCTTTAATAACAACAGTGATAAGAGTTCCGGGAATAGCAACAAGAAGACCGAAACCAGTCGTGTTCATGGCTATTGAAATACCACTTGCAAGCATCGCTGATTTCTGCTCAGGAGCAGCGTGTGCAACAGCGTTGAAAGCGTCAATAAGTCCAAAAACTGTTCCAAGAAGTCCAAGCATTGTTGCTGTACTTGACATTGCGAAAATTGTGTCGGTAAGCTTAGTGATCTTCGGTGTTACTTCAAGAGTTGCCTCTTCCATTGCGTTCTGAATCTCAAGTTCGCCTCTGTTAGCTCTTGAGAGACCTGCTTTCATAACATTTGCAAGAGCCGCATCACCTGCTGCTGTACAAAGCTTTATTGCTTTGTCAACATTGTTAGCCATAACAAGCTTCTGAATCTGCTTCATAAGATTAGCGCCATTGGTGTTGAATTTAACAAAAAGGAAAACAAATTTGTAAATTGCTACACCGATAACATAAAGACCGCAAAGTGCGATAAAGTGCATAAATACTCCACCGTCACGATAAAATGATGCCCAAAACTGCATTTTGTACCTCCAAAAAAATAAATATTCTTAGAAAGCCTCATCAACATGAAGGGCTTTCTCAACCTTCTCCATAAAACTCACATCAAGTTCCAAGGTGTGATATGTAAACTTTGCCCTGGAAAGAATCGTCATTACTTCGGGTTTCTGAATTGTTCCTTCAATTTTCAACTCTTCCAGAACAAGCGGCTGCCTTTTTTTCTGTGCATCCACAGTCTGAAAAGGTGTTAAAATAAAGATTAAAACTGCACAGATCAAAAACAACTTTCTTTCTCCGTAAACGAACAATGCAAGAATATACACATATAATAAAAATAAATCAATTTTTTTACTTTCCTGCAAAACATTATTGGTTTTGGTCATCAGGGCTTTCATCCTCTAAAGATTTTACATTTTCGTCATTTTCCCCGGAAGTTGGTTTTAATTCAGATAATCTGGCCTTTGCAGCCAATCCAAACTTATCACTCTCATCAATAACCGGGTAATCAAGAAGAAACTTCTCCCAAATTTCAACTTTATCTTCCTTCATTGCGTTTTCAAAAGCTTTTTCTTTATTAACAAGAAAGAGTTTGTGCTCCTCTTGAATTTCTTTTTTCCTTTTCTCGGCCTGAGCCTGTCTTTTAAGCAGCATTTCCAACTTCTTTTTTTCAGAACCGGCTTCCTTAATGTATCCGTCAATAAGCTTCTTTTCATTTTTAAAATCTTTGCTTTTAGCAATTGATTTCAGGTACTTATTAAAATATTCCACAGATATGTCAAACCTTTTCGGACTTTTGTCACCTTCAACATCTGAATCGAGATAAAGTACCGCAATGTTGAATAATACGCTTTCTTTCATATTTTCATCAATATCCTTATCATTTTCCATCTCTACAAGAATATCTTTAGCTCTTTTAAATTCATTCAAACCTTTCAATGCAAGTGCCAGATTCATTTTTGCTGATTTAAATTCAGGAACTATTTTTAATGCAAATTCCAAATGATCTTTGGCTGTGGCATAATCTTCTATTTCCATCGCAAGAACAGCCAGGACATTTCTTACTTCGGCTAATTCCGGATTTGTTTTCAAAGCTTTCTGGAGATGAATATTGGCTTTATTCTTATCACCTGTCTCGTATGCCAGAAATCCATACAGCTTGTGAAGTTGAAAATTCTCACCATCCCATTTCTCTGCTGTAGTCAATGCGGATTCGGCCAGTTCATACATTCTTTTTTTATAATATACCGTTGCAAGATTAATAACCGCCTCAGAGTTCTGCTCATCTTCTTTCAATGCCATCTTTGCATGCTTTTCGGTTAGATCAAGCTTCCCGGTCTGAAGGTAAAGCCACGCAATAAAATTATTTTTCTCAACAACATCCTGTGTTTTTTCTACTATTTGAAGGAAATATCCTTCTTCGGACGCTGTTTTATCCCCAGTCATAATAACCATATTGTAAAGCGGTTTTACAAATTCCGGATTGAGATTATAGGATCTTTCGTACCACTTTCTGCTTTCTTCAAACTTTTTTAATCTTTGATAACACAGCCCTATATTAAACGCAATGACATTATTATTCTTATCCTTTTCAATTGCTTCGGTCCATAATTTTATTGCCGATTCACAACCATCGGTAAAATATTTGCCGATTCCTTCCGAGAACTTATTCTGTGCCGGTCCAATATACTTAAGACCATCATAATTTTGAGCGTTTTTATTCTTTTTTGTTTCACCTTTTTTCCCTTTAGTATCTTCATCATTTACATCTGTTAAATCGGTACTTCCATCGCTATCTTTCTTTTCACTTTCAACTGATTTCTTTTTTTCTTTTTTGTCTTTTTTCTCTTCCGCAATGCTCTTGTTTTCTTTTTTTACCATTTCTTCTGATTTGGGTGTGCTGGCACATCCGATTATAAAAAACACAAGTATGAAGAATATCGGAAAACTGACTGCGTTCTTTATCATTTTTTATCCTCACTCACCTTTTCGGGATTTTCTGATGAAGAGGTGGATTCGACCTTTGTGCCGCTTATTCCGGCTTTTTTATATTGTTTTTTCTCTGCATTATCTAGACTTATCATCATCGGATAACCTGTGTTAAGTTTGTTGTCAACTGCAAATAGTGGCGTTTTCCCCACCTTATAAAGGGCCGGACGCATAACAGAAAGTCGTTCTGTCATTAACTGGGTCCACTTATTAAACGATCTTATCTCTCTGGCCTTTTCTAAACCCTGTGTATAAACATCGACTGCTTTTTCTTCTATCGGAGCGGCCTGATCCCTCAGCATTTTCATATAAATATCTTCTTCTTCTTCAGAAAGACCTTTTGGCGGTTCTGCCTCAAAAAGGGCATCAGAAAAACTCTGGTATAAATAACCCCTCCTGTATATTGCCGCTGTTACCCATTCAAATATCTGTAGACTTATAATCTCAAAATATTTGTTTTCCAGGATGTTCTTTGCTTCAAGTTTCTTCTTTAGGTTTTCCTCAAGTTGTTTCTCATTCTTACCATCAATCCTCATTTTCAGATAACTGTTGAAGTCATCTTCCGCCAGCTTAAATTTTGCTTCAGAGACATACCTCACGACCTCATCTGATTTGAGGTTTTTCTCTTCAGAAAAATCGACAATCCTTTTGTAATATTCTTTTGCCATTTTCCAATTATTAAGCTTGTCCTCGTAAACATTTGCTATATCTGAATATGCCTTTCCAACAAGACTGGCCACCTCGGAATCATTTCTGAATGTGCTTATGAAATTCTCGTAACTGCTTATCATATTCTTCCAGTCTTCAGCTTTTTGATACATATGCCCTGCCATATATAAAGCTTCCTTGCCTTCAAATTTATTTTTCTCTTCAGAATAATAAGTCCTGTAATAAAGAGATGCTTCTTTGTACTTCTGTAATTTTTCAAGAAGGAATCCCGCATTATAAATTGCATCATTTTTCTTTTCGTATGTAGGATACTTTTCATACAGCAGTTTATATGCGTTCACAGCTTTTTGGTGGTCATAGCTCATTTCTGCATTATAAGCTATAAGGTAAAGAGACTTCGGAGCAAACTGTGAGTAAGGATATTCTTTATAAACCCTTTCGTGTATCTGAAGTGCAGACTCGAACATTGTGGCCTTTGAGAAATTAATGGCCGCATTGTAAAGAGCCACATCAGCCTCTTTAAAATATGGTGTCTCTTCAACTATTCTGAGATATTCTGATGCCGCCTCAACAAACTTTCCTTCCTCTTCAAGTTTGCCTGCATAAAAGAAAAGAGCTGTTCCTCTTATTGTTTCAAATTCATCTTTTACTGCTTTGTCAACTTTCTGTTTTACAGACAATCTTTCTGTAAGGAGCTTTGACCATTTTGCAACATTTACCCAATCCTGCTTCTGATTATAGGCGGAAATAATATCTCTCGCACCAAAGATGGCGGCCTGACTTTCAGGAAATTCATTTATTATTTTCAAATACCTTTTTTCTGCTTCTTCAAACTTCCCATGGTCCCAGAATATTCTTGCCACTGTATAGGCCACAGCAGGTTTATCTTCAACCTCTTTTGCGGTCTCAAAGTATATGTCGCTTGATTCTATGAGTTTTTCTTCCAGTACAGAAAAAGGTTTATCCCGTTTTTCTTCTCCTTTGACAAGTCTTTCAGAAGATTTGTTCCAAATGGTATTGTAACATACAAATGCCTGAAAAGCCGCATCGTCTCTATACCTGTCCTGATTTTTATCATCTCTTATTCTTTCATATATAACGACCGCCATCTCTATATCGCCAGATCTAAAAAGGGCATCGGCAAAACTGTATGTTATGTCATAACTTTCGGATGTATAAGGAAACTTAACCAGATACTCTCCGTAAGCAATGGCAGCAATACGGTATTCGTCAACTGCGGCATCAGCTTCACCTTTCTCAACAAGCGCCTGGGCCTGTCTATGATGAAAAGATGCGGTATCAAGAAGAGAGTTTTTAGCCCATTCAGTTGCCTCTTTAACAAGAGTCGCATTGCCTCTATTTATTCTGGCCCATTCTCCGGAAGCATCGTAAAGTTTTGCAAATATCTCCGTCTCTTTTGCAACTTTATCAAAATCCCTGGATTTGTTATACAGCTGTATCAACCGGTAATGAATCCTTGGTGCTGATTCATAATAAGGATGCTTTTGAAGAATATATCTATACGCTTTCTCGGCCTGATCAAAATTGTTATTTTCAAAATAATATTTACCTATCTGTTCAAAGACCTCTTTTTCAAAAGATGCTGCTTTTATCTTATCAAAATATTCTATCGCTTTTTCAACACTTCCCCACTCATCATCAGAAAAACTTATGGCAATATACTGTACCGCCTCTTTTCTCAAATCCTGTCCGCGATTTATGCCTTTGCTTTTCATATCATCCGCAAAGAAAAGAAGTTGTGTAAATGAGTTGACAGCTTCTTCAAAACGGCTCACCCTGTAAAATGTCCATGCATATTTGTATAAAAGTTTATCAAAAAAATCACTTTCTGTAAACCGCATACCTTCTTTATAGAAATGTTCCGCCTTGTCGAGCACATTGGTTTCAAAATAATGATCCCCCAGGCGCATATATAATTCAGCAAGATGCGTTGTTTCAATTTTCTTTTCAATCAGATCGAGCCAGACTTTAACAGCTTTGTCTCCATTTCCTGATTCAGCATAACAATAACCTAACATATAATATACAGACCCTATATACTGAAAATCAGGAAATCTTTTTATTAATGATTCATATAATTCCGTCGTGTCGCTAAAATCAAGGGCCGGTTCAACTGGCTCGGATTTCACCAGTTTTTTGTCGTACTGCTCCTGAAGCTCTTCGTATCTTGAATATTTTTCCCCATAATCAATCACCGACCTTTCATAATAAAGTTCAGCGAGCCGGTACATTGCGTTTGGCGTATATTTTGAATTATCCGGATATTTCTTAATAAATTCTTCGAACAGTTTTATTGCATCGTTTCTGCTAACTAATTCCTTTTCTTCTTCTCTTTTTAAGACCTGTCCATATTTTTCATTTACTGTTCTCTCTTTTTCCTCGATATCCCTCTTGATCAACGATCTCAGATCATTTTGGTATTCTTTTATAAGCTCTTCATACCGCAAGATCTGTCTTTCGAAATATCCTTCATTAAATTGACTGCTGTCAACAATTACATCAAAAGAAAGTTCTTCCTTATCTTCAATTTTTTTCCCATAAATACTCAGACAACTTACAATGATGAGAATAAAAAGAGAACTCTTTCTCATTCATCACCTTCCAAGTTAAGATATAGCTGTCTAATCTCCAAAGCTTTTTGTGTTTTTAATTTGAGTTTTTCAGAGGTTGCCTCTTCTTTTTTTTCCCAAGCTACATCTATAATCCCAAGATCAGCCTGCAAAATAAGATCGGAAAAAGACGATTTCACTCTGTTGATGTTTGAATACATGGCAAGTGCCGCCATTTCCGTTATTTCTCTTTTAATTTCAAACAGCTCGCTTTTATATTCATTTAAATTGTTTCTTTCATTCTCATAAGATACCCTGATCTTGTTTATTATTTCCTTTACGGCATCGTTAAGGTCTGCGTAGAATTTCTCCAGTTTGGAATCAACTGTCTGAGATTTTTCAATAAGATCTTTGACCTTGCTGCTCGCGCCGCTCACTTTTTCATCGTAATGCGACAATATTTTATCCTGTTTTGAAATTATCTTATTTAAACTGTTCCTTGCGAGAATTACCCTGCTGATAATGTCTCCACCAAGAACAAGGCGGTTCTTTTCACTTTCCACTTCTTTTTTATATGCTGTCAAAAAATCCAGCGATTTCTGAATCTCGCTTTTTTCTCTGTTTATCCGTTCAAGAAGCTTGTCGTCAACAGGCATAGAACCTTTTGTCTTAGCATAAAAAATGCTTATCCCGTCGAGTTGGTTGTATAAAGAATTTGTCTGTATTATTATCCTGTGGATCTCCTCTTCCATTCTGATTATCATATTTGCATATTCGGACGCTTTTTTCTCAATCTGATCCGGAGAGATCGGAGCATTTTCAATTATACCGGTAAGATCGCTTTTTTCCTTTTCCAACTGGTTGAATTTCTTTTTGTCCTTCTCGTCAATAACATTCCATATAACAGTTTTTCTCAACTCAATAAGTTCATTTCTTATAGATGCTATCCTGCCTTGAAGGAACAATGCGGAACTCGATCCTTCTTTTAAAGGAGGAAACAATGATGCCGCATTTTTATTATCAACTATTGAGCCAATCTTGCTTTCGAGCTGGTTAACCCTGTTGATTTCCGCTTCCAGCTCAGAAATGTCGTCGCTAAGTTTCATTGCGCTACTAAATTTCTTGTTATCTTTAAGGAGTGATCTTACTACAGGTGAATAGGGCGAAAGTGTCTTGGAAAGCTTCCCTGATTTTGCATTTAAAAGAAATGACTTGTTGTCAATTGTGTTCAGTTCGTCTCTTATTGTGCTATATTTTTCAACAATCTGGTCAAAAATTACCATTGCTTCGCCATATCTTCTTAATTTTATCAGAAGAGATCCTTCAAGTATTTCGGCTTTAGGTGCAACTATTGAGTCCGGAGCAATGTATTTTATAAGTCTGAGAGCATCTATTGCTCTGACGTATTCTTCTTTCTTAATGTATGTCCAGCATAATTCATAATACGCTTCTGCAAAATGTTCCGACCTTTTATCAAGCATGACATAATACTTTACAGATTTTATAAGATCTCCCAGTTCGAATGCTGTCCTTGCAGCAGCAATAACAGACAAGTCAAAAACCCTTTCAAATTTATAATATTTGCTTCCTTGAGTAATTTCAGCAACTTTCTCAAAATAAGATAAAGCTTCCTGCAACAACCCTTTTCTAAGTTTTATAACTCCTAAGAAATACTGACTTTGAGGATAGTATGCCCCTTCAACACTGACTGTTGAAAAAACTGTAGTTGCCTCATCAACCTGATTGTCATAAAAAAGGCTTTTCGCAAGGAAGTATATCAAATCCTGATCCTTTGACATATCATATCCTATCTCAACAAATTCTGTGTAATATTTTTTAGCTACAGAATAGTCTCCCAGATGATAGCTTGCCGAAATAAGTCTTTTCAAACTTTCTATTTTGTATTTACTGTTTTTGACATCAGTCACTAGCATTTCAAAATATCTTGCAGATGAAATATAGTTTCTATTTCTAAAGAGCGATTCCGCAAGTTTGTAAACAGCATCTTCCCATATCTGGTCTTTAGATTCCTGTGAAATTACTATCGAATAGTATATGCTGCCTGAAGAAATGTAGTCTTCTTTATCAAAATAAAAATCAGCTTTTTTCATTTTATTTAAGACCGGCTCTTTATAATCCCTGTTCAACATAAGAGGATTAAGATACTTCGCCTTTGCCCCGGCACACTCGCTTTCTATTTCTTCAAGCTCTTTTGCAATTGAATCAAGTTTCTGATCTATACTTACAGATGTTTCATTCGGTTGAGCGACACTAACCTTCAGAAAAACAAGAACTATGTATACAAACAAAATGGTCTTTTTCATAATATTCTTTCGCTCTTCAATTTTCCTGCTCTTTTTCTTCCCTCTGAGATTCTTTTTCTTCAAACATCTTTTTTGATATATTGAATGATGTAAAAAGTCTGTTATCAAGCTTATACGAAGCACCCTTGTCTTTTGGTGCAATAGTAACTTCTATCAGATTTCCTTCTTCAACATGGAAAGAATGTCCTGCCTTCATTTTAAAAGTGTATCCTTTCATATATGAAAAAAGGCCGTATCCTTTGCCGGCAAAAACATAAAAAACAGATATATGGTGAGGACCGGGAACGACAGAACCGTCAAAAACAACAATCTCCTCCTTTTTTAGCTCTTCAGGGACATCTATCTTTCTAAAAACTGGCGCATCATCAAGATAGTATATTGCAGAAACAAGCTTGAATGCATTGCCTACTTCATTTTTATGAGTTATCGTCGCTCTTGCTCCTGCAATTGTTCCGCTCAAGACTGTTTCCTGCAAAATTGCAAGTCTCTGTTTTGACCTGAAAATTCTATCCTTCAGTGAATTTATTTTTTCTTCCAGCGTTCTAAGTTTAAGATTATAACCCTGTTCATTTTCCACAGTATTCTCGTCCGCTTCCTTTTTATCTTCCATGCTTGAAGTTTCTGTGATTCCAGTGCTTTCATCTTTTTTTGTTTCCTGCATAGTGTTATTTATGGTATCTTCCGAATCATTTTCTGTTGCAGAAACATTTGGAAATGCAAGCAAAAAAAGAAGTGAAATTAAACAAACTGCTTTCATTTTTGAACTCCCATAAAATTCTGCGAAGAATATATACAATTTAAATATAAATAGCAATTTTTATATGTGTGAAATATCATTGATATTAAAACCCAGAAACATTTCTGCTGTTTTCTTAAAAGTGGTGATCGAATCAGTAACATAAAACCTTTCTTTTCCCAGGCCGCATAAATTTAAAAGATTCTTGTTAGTTAACTCATCTTTAAGGGTAAGCGCTGTATGTAAAGCAGTATCCAGCACCTTCACTCTTTTCTCAAAATACCTCTCTATTGCTAATTTCAGCATCGGATAATGAGTACATCCTAAAATTATGGCATCAATATTTTCGTTCTTCATAGCAGACAGATACATATCTATGGCAATTTCTGTTATTTTATCTTCAAAAAGACCCTCCTCCACCAAAGGCACAAATAGCGGACATGCTTTAGAGAATATTTTTACATCGGGAATATATTTTCTTATAGCATTCTGGTAAGCATTGGATTCGATGGTAGTTGCGGTACCGATTACACCTACTTTTTTAATTGAAAGATTGTTTCTTATGTGTTCAACAACAGGATCTATAACCCCGATTATATAAACATCTCGAAAAATATCATTAAGATATGTTATCGATGCCGCGGATGCTGTATTGCATGCAACAACTATTGTCTTAACGCCCATTGAAAGAAGAAACTCGACATTTTGTTTCGAATATTTTTTGACAACATCTACAGATTTTGTTCCATATGGAACCCTTGCTGTGTCGCCAAGATAAACAATGTCTTCTAATGGCAGAGCCCTTCTAACTTCTTTAAATACAGTAAGGCCTCCAACACCGCTATCGAAAATACCTATCGGAGAAGATGAAATTATTTGCGTAACAGATATGTTCACGGAAAGTTAAAACGAATATTTCATAAAAGGCGTGACGATGATGTTCATTCCGTCAAAATCTACAACATAATTGAATTCAGCAGATAAACCTAATGAAAAGTGTCTGGAGTATGTATAATATTCGAAAAGAAGTCCGCCGCCGACTGCTATATTGCCGTCGTTGATCTTGCTTTTATTACCTGCTTGTCCAGCTTTATATGTCTCTGCAAGTGCATAGTAATCAAAATTAATCAGAAGCCCCAGCTCCCATCTTTGAGTTATCATCCATGCAACTTCAATCTCAAGACCTGCGGTAAGAGGACTGTAATCCTCAACCCACGGAGATTTGTTATACTTTGTGCCCAGACCGATGTCGTTGGGATTTGTGTTGAATTGTAACATACCAATAGAAGCAGCAACACCAATGTTAACTACATTTTTTATTGGGATGTCATATCCAATGTTGAATTTAAAAGCTGTACCAAGTGGACTGCCTGCGTTTTCACCACCGGCTTTACCAACATATGCGAGTATACCGCCTGAAACCTGGAAATTAAATCCTCTGATGACCGGATTAAGGTCATTTCCGGAAACATCTCCTGTCTCTTCAGCTGACTCAGCAAAAATGGAACAGCTTAGTAAGAGTATTGCAGCAATTACTAACAGTTTCTTCATTTTTCTCTCCTACCCTTCAGAGTGTTTAAACACAAACGGATAATTTACAATGACTATTCCGCCGCCTTTAGGTGCAGGGAAGCGAATTTTCTTTATCTGATCTGCAACACAGCTTTCAACATTCTGGTTACCCATAGTTGTTCTGTTGACTTTTGAACTACTTACAGTACCTGTGCCGGAAATAATGAAATTTATAACAATTCTTCCAAAAAGCTTCGGATCTTTGTTAAGTTCTTTTTCATAGCACCATCTTATCTTAGCTAGATTTCTCTTTATATATGCATCAATAACAGAGCGGTCAAGAGCTCCCATAATAACGGCCTGGCCTCCACCTGCTGTAATATCTGAGCGGCCTTTTCTGCCAATCTGTCCGGCAGCCATACCATATTTTCCACCACCGCCGCCCCCACGACCTCTTGTTCCTAAACCACCGATGCCGAGAGCATTACCACCGCCACCTGTACCGAAACCTCTTGTTCCCAAACCACCTGAACCAAACTGATCAACACCTGCAAGACCCGTAACTGATCCAAGAGTTTTTTCCATACCGGCACCAAGACCACCACCACCAAAAACTCGGTCAAAGTTTGCGGCACCGGATGACAACGCACCCATAATACCTGAACTTTGAGCAACTTTTGCATCAAGACCACGTCTAGCAGATCCCTGAGCGTTTGCGACTCTGCTCTTCTTATCGCCAACACGGCCTTCTTCACCCAAAGACTTTCTTTGCTGACTTGCTTCTACAAGACCCTCTTTCGGTTTTTCAAGTTTTACTTTCTTTTCTTCCTCAAGTTCCTCAACTTTTACATCCTGCTCTTCACCCACAATGAGTTTTGCAAATCTATTGTCAAGTTCAAAAATGTCAACCTCTATGGGAGGGGTTTCAATTATCATATTAACAATAAACCCACCGATCAGGAAAGATAGAAGCATAATAATTCCAAGCACAGCATCAAACTGCTTCAAAAACCCACCGGATTTAAATGGCTCCAGCTGAGATTTCATCGCACAGATACTTATCTTGCCGAATTCAACTATCAAAAGAGTTGATTCATCAATATCAACTGTATTGCCTTTTTTAGCAACATATTCAGTCAGATCTGTTTTTTCGTCACCTTTGTAAATTACTCCTTTCAAGTTTTCCTTTAGATTGATACTAAACTGAGTTCCAGAAACAGTAGCAAATTCATATGCCTGTTCAGGAACATAGGTTTCATCAACAACACAGTCGGCAACATTTTCAGATCCAACTTTAAAACTCTTTTTAATCTTCTGCAAATCCAGAAGGATTCTTTTGTCATAAACAACTCTGATCTCTGGTTCCAGTTTTCCGGTAACATTTTTGTTTACCGGGACCTCCGGAATAGGCGTAAGATCGTAAAGTAGTCTTTTTCTCAACTTTGATTTCTCAGGCATGGCTCCGGCCTCATTATTAAATTATTAACACAAACATAGCACTCAATTTAAAAGGTCAACCGACCTTACCAACTCTTTGTTAAAATCTTTTTTCAGATTAATCAAAGAATTGAACTTTGTTTTGGACCTGTCAATTAAAAACTGCCCTGATGGCTTTTTTATCTGACCCTCAAGCATTACATCTTCAAAATCTATAACTGTTTTTTCTCGGTACTTAATAAGTCGTCCCTGTTCATCCGTATCCTGATCCTGCGCCCAGACAATACCGAATGCGAGCAACAGAACAAACATAATCACCATTTTCTTCATTTCGGCGACCTCCTCATTTATTAACCAACACGCATCACTCTATACATATAACCGCAAAAATATCAAATTTTACTTCTATTGTCCTTCCGTTTTCTCGACAGGTCTTATGTTCACAGCATCTTTAAGGTATTGGTGAACAATGTGATCATCAGAAACGCTTTCGGCCAAAGACAAATACTTCCTGAAATTTCTTTTTGCCTCAACCTTCTTGTTCATGTGATCATAGTGAAGAACCGCTAAATTGAATGTGGCAAGTGCATTGTTCGGATCCTTCTGCAAAACTGCCATATATTCTCTTTCAGAATCCTCAAAACGGCCAAGACCTCTTAGTGATATTGCAAGACCTATTCTTGCAAGAAGATTGTCCGGATCCTGAGAAAGAACCATCGCAAATCTTTCATATGCCGTTTCAGCATCACCATATTTCATTGCTATAGAGCCAACATTAAAATTGGCACTTTTGTTCTTTGGATCATTGCTGATCGCCTTAGAAAAATATAACATCGCAAGAGAATCATCTTTCTGTGTTGAATACAAAACGCCCCTGTTGTTTGCAATACCAGGATCATCAGGTTTCAGATTATAGGAGTTTGTTGTTACCATTGATGCCAAACCCATGTCGTTTTTCTTAAAATAAAATATACCGAGATTTTTTAAAGCATCTACATTGGCCTGATCCTGAATAAGTATCTTTCTTACCGATTGTATGGCGTTGGAATAGTCACCTTTGAGAAGATAAAATCCGGCTACAGCTGACAAAACACCTTTGTCTTTGTCGTTTTCTTCAAGAAACTTCTCACATACATCAATAGCTCTGTTGTATTCCAACTTGTTTGCATAAATTGCAGCTTTATTAATGATCGGCATGGAATATTTTGCATCCAGCTCAAGAGCTTTGTTGTAGTGCTTTACCGCATTCTGGTCGTCGCCTTTTCTTTGATAAACCAAACCCAGATTGTAATGAACTATCGGTGCCGAAGGATATGCCGTTGTAGCAAGCTCAAAGTATTCGACAGCTTTATCAAAATCTGCTTTACCATCTTTCAATTCAAGGGCTTCCATACCTTTTTGAGTATAGTATTTTGCCCAGTCTTCAGGTTCTTTTGGCTCCTGCGTTACAACTATTACCTTTTTATCATCCTTTACTTCTTCTTTTTTATCAGGTGCAGAAGCACATGAAACAAAAACCAGAGAAACGATTATTGTTATTAACAGTATTATCTTTTTCATGACTTATTCTCCCTGCTTCTCATTTGTTGGTTCTGCCGGAGTTACGGTTTCAGCAGCAGGTGCCGCAACAGCACTACTTTGCGTCGTTGCTGTTTTAGGTTTATTTAACATCTTTTTCAATTCCTTTCTTTCTTCATCAGTAATTTTGGGGAATTTAAAATCGATGTCTATCTTTCCTATCAATGAAGAAGTTTCAACCATATTAGGAGTCGGAACAATTTCATTCTCATCATAATATTTTCCACCCGTCACTTCCTGGAAGAATCTCAACTCATATTTTGCCTTTGAAACCCAATCATTATAAACAGATGTTTCATATCCTTTTTTCATGGCACTTTCAAAAAAAGCAACTGCGTTTTTCTGTGCACCGAACGCCTTTTCATCAAGGAAATTCTTATACTCAGCTATCTGCGCTTCACTAAGCCACGGTGCAAGAGGAGCGTTAAACATCTGGTCCGTAAGATCTTTATATATTTTTCCGATATAATAAAGGGCGGCCGGTGTAAAACGGGGTGATTTCGCAATCTCAATTATTTGAGCATACTTATCTGAAAGAGAGATTGTCAGCTCAATTTTTTTGGTCATTTTTTCTTGAGATTCTTTGTTGAAATCATCTTTAATTTTAGCGGCTGCTTTAAGATTTGCCACCTCAGAAGGGGTAAGCTGGCTTACATCACCGTCACCATGATGCATAACCTTACCATCTTCAACATCAAAACCATACTGCAGTATCTCATATCCTTTATGTTTGGGAGCGACTTTAATATTATCAAACTTCAAAGCCATATATTCATTAAATTCCGGCAGAATTTCTTCAAGAAGAGCTTCTGCGATAATGTCTCTAGATATTTCATTAAGGTCTTCTTTTTCTTTAAACTCTCCTCCTCTGAATATCTGGAGAACTTTGTCTACATTTTTATAGAATTCCTTCGTGTTACCCATTTCTCTTGCCATTTTCTTTTTAGCGCCATAAAGAGCAAGAATCGTGTTTGGGTCACCCTTTTCAACTTTAATCTTATTCACTTCGGAAACAGGTTTTTTCTTGCATGCTTCATCTATGTAGTAATAATCTTTAACTCCATCAATATCAAGATGATCAGTAAGAAAACGGTCGAAACCCTTATCTGCTCTATCATAGAATGTTTTTCCTTTTCTCATCCATATATAACCGTACTGAAGAGCAATCTGAAATTTTTCTTTATCCGTCTTTGCATATTTATCAACAAAAAGACGATAGTTATCAATTGCCTTTTCTGTTTCCCCTATACTTTCAAAAAGAACTGCCGCATTGTAAACAGCATCCCCGGCGTCTTTGCTTGTCGGAGATTTTTCTACGAACTCGATATAAAGCTGGGCAGCTTTATCATAATAAGCAATCGCTTCATAGTTCTTAGCCAGACCGAACATTACCTTGTCTTTAAGATTCGATTTTTTATAAAGATCGTCACTTTCTCTCAAGAACTGCTCCTGAACCCTTATTGATTTATAAAGGTCTCCGCCTTTCTGATAATATACAACCGCATTATAAAGTGCGACATCATTAAATTTTGATTTCGGGAATTCTGTGGCAAAAGCCATATATCTATCAGCAGATTCAAGACTCTTTCCATTTTTATGAGGAATGTCTGCAGAATAGAAAGTCGCCATTTCCTTGAAATTATCAAGGTCCGTTTTAAGTCTGTTCCTTCCCGAAAGCAGGGCTGAATTTCTCAAGAACTCTCTTGACTTGTTGTTAATCAATTCCCAATCTTTAGACATATTCAACGAGTCCATGATAAGGTCGGCAGAATAAACAGCAAGATCATGTCTTGGATATTTCTGAACTATCATCTCAAAAACAGGAACCGCTTTATCAAAATGGTTGAAAGCATAATATGTAATTGCCTGCTGATAAATGATATCAACCAGATATTTTGATCTAGGTATGTTTTTTATATATGTATCGCATGCGTTTATGTATTTCTGATGAAGCTCTGGTATAGGTTTTGGTTTGAATTCAGCAGCAACTTCATCCTTCTTTCCGGCATCTTTATCATCTGCGGTCTTAACCATATTTGCCTGAATTGCTCCCGCACCCTGTTTTTTTGCTTCAGCCACTCGGTTCTTAGCTTCGTTCTGTGCTTTTTTATGTTCAGCTTCAAGCAACGCCCCGAAACAGCTTACTGCACCGTAAGAAGCATCTTCAAAGTGATGACCTTTGGGATTCATTTCAGCCACTGTCTGATACTGATCACCGGCTTCTGAATATTTTTTATGATCATATAAAAACTCAGCGTAATTGAAACGCATATCATAAGATGCTTCAGATTTTGGAAAATATTTCAGGTATGTCGGATAAAGTTCGCCGACGATCTTCCATGTCTCTTCACCTTTTGTCTTTCTTGCTTCGTTATGGTAATCAACGGTAAGAATTCTTAGTGCGGCTTCTGCTGTTTGGCGGGCACTTTCAAGAGTTGTCTCATCCTTTGCATTCGCTTTTACCCATGCAGCATCCTTGTCAGCATATTTTTTAACAAGGTTAATGATTTCTTCTCTTACAAGCTCCTTGTTATTAAGTTTTTTATAGCATTCAACGATTTGTTTCTGCCATAAAGGACCTTCAGGCCTTGCTGGAGCTTCCTGCTGCAGTTTCTTGTAAATTTTTATGGCTTCAGCCGATCTATCCTGATCAAAATAGATATCAGCCAGTCTTTTTAAAACCGCAATGAAATATTTCTGTTCTTTTACAATGGTCTTAAAGTATTTTTCGGCATCATCAACCGTTCCTGATTCAGCATAAGGAGCAACCATATCGTTCAGAGCATCTTCTTTCAACGCAATGTCTTTAATTTTCTCAGCATTAATAACAACCTGCTGAAAAAGTTTTACTGACTGCTCGTATTCTCCGACATTATACATGCACCATGCATATTTGTAGAGAGCAAAACCATAAAACTTATTTTCGGGAAATTTGTCAATGATCGCTTTATAGCTGGGAATCGCTTTGAATACATTGTTGTTATTGAAAAAATATTCTCCCATTTCAAAATAGGCATCGGGTACGAACTTTGATTTGGTATATTTTTCAACAACAAGTGTGTAATACCTTATTGCTCTTAAGGGCTGACCGACTTCCATCAAGTTAGAAGCAATAAAGAAATAAACTTCATCAATATTTTGGAAATCAGGATATTTTTTTATAACATAATCACAAACATCAATCGCCTTGTTGTTCCATTCCCATGAAGCGGCAAGATCAAGTTCGGGCATCGGAGCGTTCGGGTCATTCATTTCATAATATTTATCAATCTTTTTATTATGCTCGTCCATAATGACAGCTTTTATTCCCCTCGCCTTTTCCCAGTAAAGTTCAGCAAGTCTTCTATAAACTTCAGCTTTTCTAGGTCCTTCAGGGTAGTCTTTTATAAGTTCATTAAGCTGTTTTATAGCTTCATCTCTTTTTTCCATTGACTTACTGTCAGTTTTAACTTCAGCTGTTTCAATTTTGGTTTTTGCAGGACCTGTAGTAGTATCAGAATCCCTTTTTTTCCTTTGAGCAAAAACACTCGTTGAAAAAGCTAAAATCAAAAAGATCACCAGTAAGGCGCGCAATGATTTACTCTTTAACATCTGTTGGATCCTCTATTTGAAGTTAACATTCTATTCTTTACACAAATTTTCAATGTTGAAGAAATAATAACCAAGTTCATCTTCCCAGTATTCTCCGTCAAACGGGAAATAATAATAACCGTCAGGAACAGAAGGATTCATTCTGGACTGTTGTTTCTGACCCTCATCTTCCTTAATATCTTTCCCATGGAGCTCTTCCTTTTCCAGAGCCGCTTTCTGGCTATCTGTCATTTCAAAACGGATAGCTCTCATGTCGGCAATAAGCTGTGCAAGCTCACCATTGAGGTTTTGAACTCTCTGTACAAGCCATATTCCTGATTCGTTTCTAAGCGTCGTTAGCTGGTACATCATTTTTTTAGTAACATCTTCGGCAATTACGCTCTTTTTAAATGCTTCAGGAGAATTTTCAATTATACTCAATTCCCTTTCAATTTCTTTAATGTGTGAATATTTTCTCTGGAAAAGTGACTCTGTGAGTATGTTTTTCAACACTGCTTCGGGAAGCTCCGTCTTTTTGCCTTCCTGAGCATCACGATACATTTTCAGGAGTTCTTTATAAATGTCGAGTCCTGTTTTAGTTGAAACATTCTCAAGCCATGAGGTCATCTTTTGAGAGTAATCGGGATAAACACCGAAAAAGTAGTCAATGACATTGTTCACCTCGTCATACTGGCAGAGGTTGTAATATGTAACCGCTTCAACAATGTTAACTTCCGGAAAATATATGTCTGTGAAGAAAGGAGACCTCAAAGTCACAACAGTTCCAAGAGTTGAATCAAATCTTCCTATCATCAAAGAAGCCCATGTCCTTGCAAAAAGAGATTCGAACCACTGGGCGTTGTCTCTTCCGACATTTGAGAAATAATTAAGTGCGACATTGAACATTGCAAGCTTGTTTTGTGCCTGCCATGCAGCAGCATAATAAAGCTCACCGAGCGCAAGCTCTGCCATACCTTTAAGCTTTTTAATATCTCCGCCGAGGTATTTGTCATCCGGCATCTGTTTGATCTCTGTAAAACTTTTCATTGCCTCTGCATACATCTGCTGACGAACCTGAATAACGCCGAGGAAATATTTGGCTTTCGGATAGAAAGAACTGTAGTCTTTCACACCGCTGAACATCTTTATGGCCTGATCATCCTGTCCGTTATAGAAACTGATCTTTCCAAGATAATATGTCAACTCATTGGCAAACTTTTTAGGAAGAACTGAGTAATCAACATTTGAAAGAACCGCGAACAGAACTCTTTCATCCTGCGTTTCATATGTAACAGCAAGAAGTTTCAAAAGACTTGAAATGAAATAATGTGAATCAGGACCTTCAAACAGTATTTCTGCAAGCTGATATTCCGATGCCTGATATAGCCCCATTCTGAAAAGTGATTCAGCATAATAGTATCTAGCCGTTTCGTGAAGTCTGTCCCACTCTTTGTTCTTCATTATCGCGTAAAAACCGACCGCTGAAGTAAAATAATCCTCGTCGTTATATGCCTTGACCACCTTTACGATAGATTCAGGCATGCCTTCGACAAGTTTCGGGTCGATCTTTTCGTATTTTTTCATTTCCTTTTCACGAACCGTAAGCTGTGCGGCACAAGATGCTACCAACAGCAATGACAGTGTGATCGAAATAAGGATTATTGTTTTCTTCATTTAAGGCACCCCACTACTTAGCAAAGGGAAGAAACATACTTACATTAACCGTAAACATAAAGTCTGTTTTAAGGTATGAAGAGTGGCCGCCATACTGTTTCGGGCGCTTGTCCTTCATCATAAACCAGTCACAGTTAAAGCTCAAGCTTGCATTCTTTCCAAGGAATATTCTCGGAGCGAATCCTATCTCGAAAGCACCGTTGTGGTTCGTGAGCGGCTTAACACTGTTATTCTTATCTTCAGATTTTGTCTGATAGTAATATCCACCGGCAGTAATATTTATGTCGTACTTCGGGATCATGTCACCGAAAAGACTGAGCTTGCCGTAGAAAGGGGTGAAAACCACACCGAGTCCACCAGCCATGACCATATTGCTTTTTGCAACATATGCATCTGCTTCATCAGCCTGTTTAAGTGTTTCATTCTCCCACGAAACGGCACCATAGAGAAAACGACCCTGAACGGCAAGATATTCATTGATGTGATAGGCCATTCTTGCACCGACGACAAGAACATCCTCCCAATCGCCATTAACAAATCCAAGGTCTATTCCCATTTCAAAACGACCGTCTTTGTGGAAATCCTTCTTTTGAACAACCTTGATTTTCTTTTTCTTTTCGATATTCAGGTCTCTGAGCTCTTTTTCTGCTCCTGAATCAGCCGCGGCAGTACCTATCTCAAGCTGTGCCGTCTTAGGAGTGTCCTTTGTCTCTGCTCCTTGTTCCGGAGCACCTGTTTCTTCAGCCGGCTTTGTTTCTTCAGCCGGTGCTTCACCTCCGCTTCCGCCGTCGAGATCAAAAAGATCATCTCCCAGAAGGGAAAAAGAAAGAAAAACAAAAAAAACAATTGTAAAAATGGATAATCTGCTGTGTTTCATAGCTCCTTACCTAAAAAAGAATTGTTAATCCACCAAAAACTCTCGGCGAAGACTATTTTATTTTAAAAACAATGTCAAGAAATTTTGTCCATCATTGAAACAAATGTATATAATTGAATTTATTGAGTTATATTCGCGATAATATTTTTACGGCCTTATAAATGCATTTTTTTGAGAATCTATGAAAGATCATTATTCGGGATCAAGAAAAAAGTTCAAAGGTGTTGTTTCACCGACAGCGACATCAATTGACTGGACAGATCTTTTGTATCCCGGTGCCTCTGCTGAAACTTCCCATTTAGGCCATGAATAAACTGTATTTGAATAAACAGTGCTTTCACCGATGGAGTATGAACTGTTGGAAGCTGTCGTCACACTCCAGATACCGTCATT
>Ga0116183_1001967_pt1 | contig 22598 bp, 68 predicted proteins | sample AD_UKC078_MetaG_FD_89753 | JGI IMG/M metagenome (GOLD analysis project Ga0116183, IMG submission 89753) | Active sludge microbial communities of municipal wastewater-treating anaerobic digesters from USA - AD_UKC078_MetaG | ecosystem: Engineered > Bioreactor > Anaerobic > Digestate | place: USA... | reverse complement strand
TACAATTGAAGAGTTAAGAGAACAAAAATTAAAAGAACTAGGAATATATGTATAGTAGATTAAAAAAAATACCTGAAAATAGTGATAGACTTGTACTCAATCAAGTATATGAGATTAAACCAATTGATGAAGAAATGTATAAATCAAACCACTTTATACTTGAGAATAAAGAAATCTGGTGGGAAGTATTTCAAGATGGAATATCAATGGGACTATATGATAGAAAATGTTTTGAAAAATTAAGTGAAGTAAGAAATCAGAAATTAAAACAATTAGGATTATGATATACAAGAAAGGTGAGTTTGTAAAATGTAAAAGTATGAAAATTGAAACACTAAGAGGTTGGATTACTTATCCTGTTACTGTTGGTAAACTATATGAGATACAAAGAGATAGTTATGCATGTGATATTATAAATGATAGAGGAACTACAGTTACATTTGAATCAATAAAAGCAGAAGAACTATTTATGAATATGGCAGAAATCAGAGAAGAAAAATTAAATAAAATATTATATGAAGAGTAACAATTTAGAATTAGTAAATGATGTAATAGATTTTATTATATCAGATTCACCAGACTTTAGAGAAAGAGATTCAAAAGTTCTATTCTCAACAATTTTTAAAGAAGCAAGTGAAATAAACATTGGTGATTATAGATTTGATGAAGATATGTATGAGTTAAGAATAAATAACAAATTAACTGTATTTGTAGTTAAGGACCATTTCCATAAGTGGAGTATTAGAAACAAAGCATTAAATTTATTAGGAATTTAATCTAACTTTTTTGGTAATTAAAATATAAGTTGTATATTTGCTCTGTGGTTAATATGATAGATAGAGGGTATCAGGTTAGATAATACTATGACAATTTATAGATATGAGGTTATGACCACAATTTTTGGCCCCATCGTCTATCGGTTAGGACGCCAGGTTTTCATCCTGGAAAGTCGGGTTCGACTCCCGGTGGGGCTACTCCGTTTCTCACAACAGAAGAGTAAAACCACTTAATGATTAGTTGGTGAGGTAACAGCTCACAAAGGTTACTAAGTGCTGAGATAGGGGTTTCCACCTATTGTTACTCAAAAGAGTGTTAGATTTTTCTAACACTCTTTTTTTATATATAGATAAAATATAATTTCTATAATGAAACACTTAAACAAGTTTAAAACCTTTGAAGAAAAATATATCTTAGATGATATTCTATCTGTTAATGAAGGAGTAGGTTCTATAATTGATAAAGTTAAAGACTATGCAAGAAAAGGTTTATTAACTGCAACTTTAATAACTACACTATTGGCTTCTCCAAAAATATCTGCCCAAGATAAAGAAACAATAAAAGAAATAACTAAAACTGAAACTGCAGCACCAACTTATGCAGAGAAGAGAGCTGCTGCACTTGTTAAGAGAGCTAATAATAGAAAACTAATGAGTGACCAATATATAAAATCTGCAATAATTGCAGGATATGGTGAAGCAATGACTGATGAAGATTTTGCAATTGCATTGGAAAAAGATGATAAGACTATTGAAGATGTTGATAAAGATATTTGTTATAGAGAAATTGGTGGTACTAAATTTAAAGTTAATCTTAAAAGATATAGAAAGTTTAGAGATAAACAAGGTAAACAAGAAGATGTACCACAAGAAGGTTTACAAGATCCAAGTTTCACATCAACATCTTGTGGTATTTCAAAAGCACATGCCAAAGAAGATAAGAAAGAGTGGAGTAAAAAATAATAAAAATAATAAGTGTTAAACTAATCTTTAACACTTTTTTTATGTATATTTGTATTATGAAAACTATATCAATAATTTTAATTGCAATTGTCATACTATTTGTATTGGGTATGATTAATCACTATGCCATCAATTCTCATGAATCTGATATTAGAAAACATTTTACAGAACAAAATAAGGAAGTTAAAACTTGTGAATACCAATTTACTACAATAGGTTCACCATTCTTTTATTGTAATAAAGGACAATATATCTTCAAAGTAGAACTTACTGATGGAGAAGTTTGGTGGGTAAGAACAGGTATGTTCTCAAATGATTATGAAAAAGATAAATAATGAAAGATAAACTAATACAACTAATTAAACAACTAGCAAATAAGAGGGAATTTGATAAGTTAAGATTTTCTCTTACTATTAATTTTGAGAAACTTATAAATGAACATAGATCAAAAGATATGTTCTATGATAATACAGAAAAAATAATTGATATAATCAACTCTAAAGAAGTTGTCAGTAGTTTTAACTTTACTTTATATGAAAGTGATGAAAGTAAAACTGATGATTATAATGAAGAAAGATATGAACAATATTGGTTTGAAACCAAATTAATATTCCATGGTAAGAAAAAAATTAAAACCAATTTCAACTTCTTATCTAAAGGATTATCAATTAGTTTTTTGGAAAAAGAAAATAAAACTATTGAGGAACTAATTGAAATAAATGAGTTCTATAAATCAACAAGTCAAAAATTACATAAGCTATTGAAGTAATGAAGTTCTTATGTAAAATATTTGGGCATCACTGGGGACATGGTTATGAACATAGAAAAGATATGAAATCAAACCCACCAGGTCTTCCATTACTTGAAGAAGTAAGATGTTGTTTTAGATGTAAAGTAAAAGAGTTTGCACACTGGGATAGTAAAACAGGTGAATATAATTTTTTCCCAACTATTGCAGAGCAAAGAGATATTAAACTAAGAAAGTTAGGAATAAAATAATGGAGAATGAGAATCTTATAGAGATAAAAATTAAATGTGAGACTTGTAAAGAACCTTTTGAAACTTTATTTGTAGTGAAAGATGGTCAACCTTATGACTACTGTTGCTCTATTAAATGTTATAATGTGTATCATTCAATAGAGAATATAAGAGATAGAAAAATAAAAAGTATAATAAATTGAAAACTGTTGATGGATATTTAGTTCCAGAAGAACATCTTGAAATAATTAGAAATACTTGTAAACTACAAAATGGTTTAGACTTTCATATAACTCTTATACAGAAGATGAAAACTGCATATGAAGTAGAAGGTACTTATAATGGTATTGATCGATTATACACTGCTGAAATTGAATTTGATTATATTAAAACAGAAATTAGAAATAATAGAATAAATAAAATATTAGAATGAAAGTCATATTTACAGACATTGATGGTGTGTTAAATCCTCACTGGAAAACCAAGTGGAGTAAGTCTGCTATATCAATATACAATCAAATCTGTCAGGAATATGATTTAAAACCTGTAATTAGTTCTACTTGGAGAATTAACCATACAAAAGAACAATTACAAAAGATATTTGATGAACAAGGTATTGAAGTGGAAATCTATGATTATACACCACATCTTGACCAAAAAGACAGAGGATTAGAGATAAAAGAGTGGTTAAACAACAATAAAGTTGATAATTATGTTGTAATTGATGATATTGTACACAATATTACACCTCATGTTGATAATGTAATTAAAGTTAGAAATTGGGTGGGTTTAACCACAGAAGAATATATTGAAATGAAAAAAATATTAGATAATGGCAATGATGACAAATAGCTATAACCAAAGTTATAGAGGAGCTGGTAGAAGTAAAAGTACAACAACTACAAGTGTACAACCTGAAATGGAAATAGTACTTAATAAACAAGAAGTTATTTATACAGATCAAGATAATAGACATTACTTGTTACTAGAATACAAACAAATAATAGAGCTTATTGGATGTATAATAATGAGATATTGGAAACTGATGATGGTTTTGAAGAAATGTATAGAGTAGTAAATAGAGATTCTAAAATTGATACTATACTAAGTAATGAATTGGGATAAAGAGTTTTACTATGTAGAATGTCATACATCATTCACCTATTCTTATGGTAAAATAACAACTGATGTAAATGAATTTGATCCTATTTTCATTAAAGGATTAGTTTATAAAATGACAATAGAACATACAAAAAGTCCTGGAATTAAAGATTATTTAGCAGGATGGGTAAAGTATGATACTTGTAATAACTATGGACCTGGTGGTAGATTTATGGTTGAAGGGGATAGTAATGGTTGGTTAAAAAATCACTATACAGAATTTTTTTTAACACCAACACAAACAGAAAGAGAACAAAAATTAAAAGAATTGTTATATGAGTAATACAGAATTAATAGTAAAGTCATTCTTTACAATAGTAGTATTAGTAGTAGCAATTTATCATATTAAAAAATATATAAAAAATGAAAGATAAAATAGAATTTGCAGAGTTTTTAGATATACAATCTAAATTAGAAATTAAAGTAGGTACAATTCAATCAGTAACTGATATACCTAAATCAGACAAACTTATTAAATTAGAAATTGACTTTGGTGAAGACCAATTTAGAACTGTTGTAACAAATATTAAACCTTCATTAGGTGAAGATTATGTTGCTAATTTAACAGGCAAAACATTATTATTTGTTACTAACTTAAAACCAGTTAAGATGATGGGTATTGAATCAACCGCAATGATTATGCCAGGATTCTATGATGATTGGGCAGGTAGACTATCACTATCAACAATACATTCTAAACCAGGACTTTCAATACTATAATGAAAGTCCTTGTTTGGTTTTAAAAACTATTTGTAAAAGAGGAAACATTTGATAGCTTCTTAAAAGAATTAGTTAAGGAAAGAAGAGAAGCTAAGTATGTTAAGGGTACAAGAGATACTGGACCTCATTAGTTAAATGGATCCCAATCTTTATCATCATCAAATGCATTATCTCTACTACTAGGTCTATTACTTCCAATTTCATCAAGTTCTGCTACTAAATCAGAATCATCTAATATTCTTTGTAAAAGAACTTTATCCCACTTTGTTAACCCTGTTAAGTTATCATCATAGTCATTCAATATCTCTAAAGCATTTACTGTTTCTTCTGGATCATAGTTAGCTTCATTCTCATTATAGAAGTCTATTAGTCTGTCTTTTAGAGAACCTTCTTCTACATTCTCATTAAATCTTTTTAAGTATTTCATATCTATTTTTTATTTTTCTGAATTAAGAACATCTATTTCTATAGTTCTTATTAAGTCTGCTCTAAAAGTTGGATAACCACAATTTTCCATTTTATCATTTAGTAATTCATCTATTGAAAAGTAATAATGATTACCATCACTTTTCTTTTCTGGTCTAGCCCAAATTAAAACCTCTTCTGTTTCTCTATTATCAATATCATACTTCTCTCTTAATAATTCAAGAAATGGTGAGAAATCATCTTTTATATCATTCCAAATAATATTTTTCCCTCTAAAAGTAAATCTTATCTTTGAATAATCACCATTATCAGAAATGTTAAAATAATAACCTTCATCTAATAAATAAGCTAAGTTTTCTTCACAAAAATCTTCTAACTTACTTATAAAAAGTTCATGACTTGATGTATCAATTATTTTTGCTTCATTAAATCTTTTTAAGTATTTTAATTCCATTCAAAATCAGATTCTTTATATCCACCATCAGTATTACAAACTAAAATGTCTGCATCAATTTCTTCTTTATCATTACATAACTGACCAGTATCTCTATTATAATAACAAAATGTATCTAAATAAGGATATTTATTGAAACCATAATTGTCCAACTGAACAATCAAATCTCCTTTTTTCATTTCACCATTTTTTTCAATTTGAAAGAAATAATGAAAATCACTTCTATACTTATAAGAACTTGTTTGTAATTCTTTACTCCAAGCATCTATACTACCTGCATACATCTTAAATAAGGCAACATCACTATCTTTTGATGTATAGATACGATCCATAAATAAACCTTCATTAGTTTGCCATAAAAGAGCTCTACCAATAATCTTTTCAGATCCTGGTGCCTTTAATATAACCAATTGAACAACATTTGGATTCATAACATACATATCAAAAATTGCATGTGGTTTGTTATTCAAACAAGAATGTCCTAACTGACCTTCATCAAAATCTTCATAGTTATTTATATTATAATACTTTAATATTTCTTCCCCTGATACTTGTTCAAATCTATCAAATGATCCTTTTGAATCCATAACTGCCTTAAACTTATTTACAAATTCTTCAATTTGTCTTTCAGTAAATGATTCACCACTTAGCTTTACTAAACTTCTTACAATCTTACCAACTCTAATTTCATTTCTACTTTGTTTCCAAGGTTCACCTAAAGTCTTTGCCTTAGCATCAATCACAAATGATATTGAATCATTACCTTTACCTAAGTCTAAATAATTCTTTTCAATATCTTTTTCAGTATTCTGTAATGATAAAATAACCTTTGATAAAGGACTATCAATCTTTGATACTACATTACAAAACCCATCAGAAAACTCAACCTTACTCTCAATAATTATTGGTAGGTCTTTAGCATACTCATCATACTCTTTAATTAATCTCATACTTGTATATATTAAAAAAATTAATTATATTTGTAAATTAAAAATTAATTATGAAAATATTTATATTATATGAGGGTAACTTACCCTATTCAGAAAATGCAATGTATGCTGCACTTGGTTTTACCAAAATGGGTTATGAAGTTATTCCAATCTATGACCTAAGAGAACTTGATGATAATAAAGAACCAGAAGATATTGTCTTTGCAGGAATTGGAAATGTACTTTACAGATTAGAAACTCAACTTGGTCTTTCTAAACCAGAAGAGATTTGTTATCCAGAAGAACTAAACTATTTACTTGGTAGAAAAGTTGAAGTAGCTACCTATGCTGATATTGTTAATGATCATTCAGAACCTTCATTTATAAAACCTTATGGTACAACTAAATACTTTAATGGTTGTGTAGTTGAACACTTTAGAGATTTACCAGCAGCTGATTTAACTACAAAGATTTACAAAAGTGAATTGGTTAACTTTGTAACTGAATACAGATGTTTTATTTTAAGAGGTAAAATTATGGGAGCTAAACATTATAAAGGTGACTTCTCTGTTGGGTTTGATAGAAAAGTTTTAGAAGAAGCTGTTGAGAAATATACATCTGCACCAATTGCTTATTCACTTGACTTAGGTGTTGATGAACAAGGTAGAACATTATTAGTTGAGTGTAATGATAGTCACTCAATGGGACACTATGGACTTAATCCATCTTTCTATGCAAGAATGATTTCTGCAAGATGGGCTCAAATGACAAATACAAAAGATTATTTGGAAGTATAAATAATCTTTTGTACTTTTGTACTATGACAAGCACAGAGAGAAAAGTTATAAGTATAATGGACAAATATTATTTCAGACCTAAAGCTGATGTGCCTTTAGATGAACTGAGAGAAATTAGACTTAATGAATTGTTAGGTAAAGGAAAACCTAAGAAAAGAAGAAAAGACACCTTTGTTTTTATTGGTGTAGTTCCCAACTCTGGTGAACATAAAGAAAGAAAAATGGTTTATGAATTCTATTATAAACAAAATAAAACAGATAGTGAAATACAAGCAATCTGGCAACAAACTCAAAGAACAAAATCAACAAGATATAAAAACAGGATATACTAATATGAAATTTGTAAGACTTGCAACAAATGCACCATCAGATAAAAGAAAAGAAGTAGCAGACAAAATTAGTAAAGGTCAATTAAAACTATCACACTTTGCAGTTGATGGTGAATTAAGTTACCACTACTATGAAGTTCTAAATGTAAGAGTACCAAGAACCAAGAAATAATTTGGTTGATTAATAAATTATTAGTCTAAAAATAATTAAGAGGGAATAATTATTTTATATATAATTAAAAATAAAATAATTATATGGACTTAAACAACATCCAAACTGAACAAGATCTTTTTTTACTTAAAGAGAAAGTTAAAGAGATTGAAAAGAAAATTAAAGAGAATAATAAACCTAAAACTATTACTATCTCTGGGAATGCACACAATACAATAAAAAGATTCTGTACTAGTCTTAATCTTAATATAGGTGATTGGTGTGAAAAAATACTTTTAAAAGAAATTGAAGATAATAATTGTATAATATTAACAGAAGATATAAAAAGTGATGAAGATAGAATTAAAGAAGATTCAGAAATTTTAAAAGATAAATACATAAAAGAAAAACAAAAAACAAAATATCTTATTAAAGCAAATAAATTAATACTTAGTAGTCAACTTAAATTTAATGGTTATTCAAGATTAGATGGTCAACCTATCTATGAATTTACTGGTGAGGATATGAATCACTTCAAAATGGTTAATGATTTTGATAGTCTTGGTGTTACTTTTGATAAAATAGATATGGATTTTGGTTTTATAAAAACTAATGCAAGTTTAGAAGATTATGTTATTCTTGATGGTAAATCAATTGAATATGAAGTTCCAAAGTATCAAAGTTCTATACCAAATAATTTCTTTGAACAACCTGTTGTTAAACTATCAGGAAATGTTTTTATACCTGATTTCTCTAAAAATAATTAGAAACTTTTTTATTTAGTATTTTTTTTATTATCTTTGTAGAACTTAAAAACATATATATGACACTTGATAATAAAATTATAGGTACTGCAGTAGATTATTTTGCAAATGTTAAAGATTGTGACTCAGATGATATTCCTGTTGACTGGGATGAAACTGGTGATCCAAACCTTATCTCTTTAAAAGAGTTTAACCTTGTTGGTGAAATAATTGCATCACAAGTTTCTTTTTGGGCTCTTAGAAGAATGTATAACTCTTGTCAATCAAATTGTGATTACATGCAAACCATTATGAGAAATAAAATCAAAGAGTATGAAGATCAATTTGGTGAGTTCAAAAACTATAATTCTAAAAGTATATGGTAATCAAAATAGGAGACACTGTACACATCTTAAATTTTACTCATAAAAGATTACCTAGACTTAAAACAGGTGAAATATGTAGGGTTAAACAAATAACAAAAACCTACAAGTTTAATCCACCATCAACTACTATCAAATATCTACTTGATAATGGTAAAGAATATGATGGTAAAGAACTAGAATTTGATAAAGAACTATCCAGAGATAACAGATTAAAAGACCTACTTAAATGATAATTGCAAGTGAAGCCTTAATAGGTAAAAAATTCAAAGTTAAATGTATAAAAGAACATTTAAACCTCACATTGGGAAAAGAATATGATGTTTGTTATGTTGTAAGTGATGTAAAATACTATCTTATTGAAAATGATAGAGGTATAAGATTATATAAACCTGCTTACTATTTTGAACCAATTGATATAAAAGAAGCAGAAAAAATAGAAGAAATTGTAATAAAAGACTTAGAATACTACAATAGTATCAAAAAAGTAGTATGTATTACTAAAGAATACAGAGGTTCTACCTATAATGGTGGTGCAATTGTAGGGGAAATATATGATGTAGTAGAATATCTTGCCAATGTTCATCCAAATGGTAGATTTAGAATAAAAGGTAAATTAGAAGGTATTGAATATTCTTCTGGTATACAAACAATTGACATTTTCCCAAAAGAATTATTTATTACATTAGAACAACATAGACAAAACCAATTAGAAAAAATATTATGATAAATGCTAAAGTAAAAGTTATAAATGAAACAAGTGAATATGCTTTTGAAAAAGAACTTAATAACTTTTTAGAAACTATTGATTCTAGACAAATAGTTAAGACTGAATTCTCAACATGTTGTACTAGTGCTGGTAGTGTTAAATTTTCTGTATTAATATACTATGTAGGTATTGATGATATTAGAGATGTAAAAATTGAAAACATATTAGAAATTAAATAGATGATAAATGCCAAAGTAAAAATATTAACAGCAGGTTATACTGGTGACTTAGAAAAAAATGTAAATGAATTCCTAGAAACAATTGATATTAGACAAGTAGTTAAAATGGATTTTACTGCAACTGGTGACCAAGATAATAAAAGAATCTATTGTAACATTATCTATGTAGGTATTGATGATATTAGAGATGCAAAAATTGATAACATATTAGAAATTAAATAATTATGAATGAATTAGTAAAAGTTGGTAGAACTATGAAATCTACCTTTGAACAAATTTCAGAACAAGGTTTCCTTAATCAGTTTCCAGATTCTGAATTTAGAAATGAATCCCACTTCTCTGGGATAGGTGATGTTTACATCAAAAGTGAATTAGTAGAGGATTTCAAACAATTGAAAGCAGACATGATTGAAGCAAATGGTAGCTTTCCAATTCTTGACTAATGGAACTAAAAGAATTTTTAGAAACCTTCATCTGTAGAAACTCCATAATAAGATTATGGTATACTGCTAAAGGTGGTCATGAAATGGTTGTACCGGATGATAAAAAATCTGCTTGTATAGAATGGTCCATAATAAAAGGAGAAGGTGTTTATAAAAAATACTTAAAACATAAGGTAATTGGTGTTACTGATATATTTAGTTCTGGTGCTTACCCAGAAGCAATTAATATTGTAATTGAAAAAATTGAACTTGATGATTGGAGACAACAACAGCTAAATAAATTAATATAATGAATAAAGAAATAATTATGATTGAAGAATTGAGAAAATATTTTGAATTTAGTGGAACCATATCAGGTACACAATACATTCTTAGAAACCTTGTATCATCTATTGCAGCATTCACAGCAGGTGGTGTAATTGGATTAGGCTTAGTAATAAACAGTTTAGTAGTAATACTCTTAGGAATGTTAATATTACTACCAGTATTATGGTTTGCAACTGCAAATATCTACAAAAGAATTAAAGCTTTCTTCCCTAACCAAGCTATTGCTCTTACTACAGGATTAGCCTTGTTACAACTAATCTCACCTTTTGGTAAAGGTGAAACCTGGGGAGTCTTACTAAACTTAGTACTACTTATCATTGGAATATTACTTATATTCTGTAACTCTAATACCAAAGAACACAATGGATAATAAACCACTAAAGTATGTTGTATGTGAACACTTAACATACTTTCCATCAAGAGAATCAAGTTGGTTAAAATCAGCACCTCTTACTATTGGTAAAGTCTATGAAATAGGTAAAACTATGATTGCAAAGGATTTTAGGGATGATGATGAATATCAAGTACTTGAACCTGATGAAAAAAGATTTAATGATTGTATTACTATCTCCAGTTCTATTAAAGAATACTATTATCCTAAAACCTTATTCAGAGAAGCCACACAAGAAGAAATAACTTCTTTTAAAAGAAATAGAAAACTAAATGATATAGGAATATAATGAGTGATTTTGTAATACCTGGTGAGAAACCTAAGTTTGAATCTCATACAGATGAAGTTGTGTTCATTCCCAATAGTGCTTTAGAAAGTAATGATTCAACATTACAAGACTGGATGCTTATGGAAATTACACCTGAGAAATATTATGAGGCAACTATATCAGAGAAATCAGTATCTTTTTCAAATGATTTAAACCGTTGGAGAACATACAAAAGACAATTCTTTGAAACTAAACAAGAAAGAAGAGATAAAAAAATTGAAATACTTTTAAACATTGATAATCAATTTTATCAATGTTTTTTGTATATTTGTAAAAACTATTGGGTAATACATAATGGCAAAATGGTATGTCATCCTGTAATAAGGTTGTATTGTTGGAGGTTCGAATCCTTCCCCAATAACTATGAATAAAATCTACCTTAAACTTAAAACAGATATATCAATACTAGTAGCAGATGGTTACTGGTCACTTCATTGTGGTGATATGATTGTATTACATAAAATTGGAACCAGAAGTGAAATTAAACGTAATGAATATAAGGCAAATGAATATATTCATGAAGATTCTTATTTATTAACTGGATTTGAATATAAAACCATTAAAGATATTAGAACTATGGAATATCATACAGTTTGGAATGAATGCAATTCAGTTGATACTTTAATAACAATATCTACAGGTAAACCTTTATATCATAGTAGAACTTATAACTATTATGATATACTACAACTACTAAATCAAATACACCATTAGTTGACAAGTTTAGATATGATGATATATTTGAAGATGTATCAACCCCATATAACAGAGAAAATAAATTAGAAGAAATATTACAATGAAAAACTTTCTACCATATAAAGAATCAATTGCTATGAAAGAAATAGGTTTTGATGAACCTTGTTTAGGTGCTTGGAGTAATATTGACAACAAACCTGAATTTTCTTATAATAAGAAACCAACCAAGTACTCTAAAATGTTTACTAAGAAATCACCACATTGTGTTGCACCTTTATACCAAGAAGCATTTGACTGGTTCACTGAACAAGGTTTATTCTCATATGTTGATAGAACCTATACAAATGGTAAATATGAATATGAATTTCATATTGAAGGTAATAGTGGTTTATTTGGATTTGAAACTAAAAAACTGGCAGAACAAGCATGTATACGTTCTTTAATATCTATATTGAGAATGGATAAAAATTATATGAAGAAATTAAATAGAGATAACAAATTAAATGAATTAGGAATATGAGTAAATGGATAAACCCACCACTTCACATTATCTGTGGTAAATGTGGTAATAAAAATGAATTAACCTTTAAAATTGATCCTAAAGGTAATGAAGATGAAGATGGTAATGAATACCCAGCAGTATATATTAGTTGTGGTAATTGTGGAACACTTACTGGTTTAGATGAAGTTATAGATGAAAAATAAAACAGTTAAAGAATGGTTGATAGAACATATAAGTGATAACCCAGACATAACTTGGGGTAGTTTATATAGAGATACCTGTTATAGCAAATATAGTAGGGAAATTGATATGTTAGGTTCTGTATTAAAAAAATTAGTTGATGATGAAGTAATATCTGAAACTAGGAAAGATAATAATAGTTACTACAATTTAGGAAAACAATTACAAAGAAATAAGTTATTAAAAAAATTAGGAATATGAGTACTTACAAAATTAGAATATTAATGAATTCTGCCACATCAAACTGGTGGGCAGATGAAACAATCACAGGTGTAAAACTTGCCACTGCAAGTGGTAATAACTATCAATTCTATGATGATAAAAATAGATGGAAATACTATCCAGTTGCTTATACTATTGTAGAACAAATTGATGATCCAACACCTGAAAAAATAACTTTGGATATATAACTATACTAAATCAAATAGAATGATTTCTGTTTCCTTTGTTGTAATAATATCAATTTTATTTTCTTCAATAAAACTTAACCCATCACCTTCTATTAGATTTAAGTTATTAATGGTCACCTCACCTGATATAACATATAGATAATATTTACGATTATTATCAATATGAAATGTGTAATTCTCTGTAAATATACCTGATAGTAACCTGGCATCCTGCTTTATAGGTAACTTCTCAGTTATATCACAAAACTTATTTAGTTTATCTTCTCTTGTGAATTGATACCAATCATGTATAGGTTCAGTATCAAGTACATTAGGCTTAATCCATAATTGAAGATACCTATTAGGTTGATCAGATGCATTACCCTCAGTATGTTTGATACCACTACCAGTACTCATTCTTTGTACAGAACCCGCTGGTATATCTAAAACACTTCCATGACTATCTGTATGCCTACATACCCCTTCAATAACATAACCAAATATTTCCATATTCTTATGTTCATGTAAAGGAACATGACCACCAGGTTGTACCCTATCATCATTAATTGTTTGTAAATGCCCAAAGTTAATATACTTAGGATCATAGTATGATGGGAAACTAAATGTTCTATATGAACTAATCCAACTTGCTCTTGGGTTACCTCTTGTATGTGCAGGTCTATGTATTATCATACTATAATTTTATTTTTATATATTAATAATTAGTTGGTATATAAAAATATTTTCTATATCTTTGTTGAAATAATAACAAACTAATATGACAAAATTACAAAAATTTGCATTAACTTTACTAATAACAGTTGGTATCTATTGCTTACTCACACTACCTTTCTTTATTGCATTTTTTACACTGGATATTAATACAGGTCACTACTATGGATTAATATATCCTACCTGGTTTGTTTACACTTGTTCTTTAGTATCAGTAATATTTGGTAATCTGATTGCAAACTATTTATATAATAAATCAAAAAAATAAATAGGTATTGGACAGAGACTTGAACTATTTTTATATATAGTATATGGAAATAAATAAAGAGTCTTTTATTGTTTATAAAATAATAAATAATACAAATAATAAAATTTATATTGGAGTTCATAAGACTTTTAATATAAATGATAGTTATATGGGTTCTAGTGTTAAACTAAAACAAGATATAATTGAAATAGGTATACAAAAATTCACAAAAGAAATTCTATTTATATTTGATAACAAAGAAGAAATGTTATCAAAAGAATCAGAATTAGTAGATAAACCTTTTGTAGAAAGAGAAGATACATATAATATAATGTTGGGTGGAGGATTTCTCTGTGGTGAACTAACCAAGAATACAATAGTTGTTAGAGATTTTCAAGGAAATAAATTTAGAGTAAATTCAGATGATGAAAGGTATATAAATGGAGAATTTACACCTATTACAAAAGGATATTTAACCGTAAAAGACTTTAACAATAAAACATATTTTGTAGAAAAAAATGATGAAAGATATTTAAGTGGAGATTTGGTTCCATATTGGAAAGGAAATAAAAAATCAATAGAATCTATCGAAAAAATAAAAGGTGTTAATAATCCATTCTATGGTAAAAAACATTCTGATGAAGCCAAATTAAAAATATCCAATGCAAACAAACTAAATGTAGGTGAACTTAATGCATTCTTTGGTAAAAAACATTCTGATGAAACTAAAGAGATGCTAAGTATAATTGGTAAAGACTTATATAAAAGTGGAAAGAATAAAGGATTTCTTGGTAAAAAACATTCTGATGAAACCAAATTAAAACTATCACTCATAGACAGAAGTAAAGAGAAAAATTCACAATTTGGTACTTGTTGGATATATAATGAACAACTAAAGAAAAATAAAAAAATAAAAAAAGATGAACTTGAAATCTGGATAAAGAATGGCTGGATAAAAGGAATGAATAAAAAATTTTTTAATAAACTGTAATGAAAGTAATTGCCTTACAAACATTTCCTGATTACTTTATAACTAAAGGTAATATCTATGAAGTAGAAGAAACTCCCTGGATATATGAACCTATTGAGTTTAATAGATATAAAGATATGATTATAAAATGTGATGATGGTAAAAGTAGAAAAATTCAAGGTCAAGATAATGTTTATGACCATAGAGAAGTAAAATACACTCACTTCAAAGATGTAAGAGAATTAAGAGAAGAAAAATTAAACCAATTAGGTATATGAAACAAAAAAGAAGATGGTTCTTTGCATCTGCAACTGATGAAACTGACCTTACAGAAATAAACTTTAAACAAGAATTACTTGAGAATGGTGAACCTGTTAAAGATGTTGTTGACTTCTATGATGGTAGACTTATACCTCAACCAACAGAAGGTGAAACTTATCTCAAAAGAACCAATGAGAAAGTAAGAATGCTTGTTACTAAAGTAACTCCTACTAAAGTAGAATATATGGAACATCACTTTCCAGCAGGGAAAGAACAACCAATAAAAGATTTTTTAACCAAATTCAAATTAGAACAATAATGACTGACTTAAAATTTATCAAAACATTTGGACTTGTACTTATTGCTATAGGTCTTGTAATATCTGTATCAACTGCACTTTATATAACTGCAAATCCTGAGGTTATGTTAGGACCAACCAATTCATACTATGCAGGATTAATTGGTGGAACTGCTATTGGTTTGGCCTTATCTGGTGCTCTTTTAAGACTTTATTCAGCAGCTAACTCATAAAATTAGAGCAATGGCAAGAAAATTAGTAACCATAGATATAGAAACATCACCATTAGGTCCTTTTTCACTTGAATCAATTGATATGGTGAACAAAAGATGTCCTTGTGGAAAAGGCAGATTCAGAGAAATGTACCTACATAATGATTGGAATGGTACACTAAATTGTAAAGCTTGTGATAAAGAAACTAAAAGATATATAACCTTGGCAGATTATAGAGAACAACAAATCAATAAAATATTAGATGAATAAAATAGAATTATACTTAGTTAAATCAAGCTCAGGTTCCTATGATGATTATAGAGAATCCAATGAACCTATTATTTATGCCACCTTAGAAGCAGCAGAGAAGAGAAAACAAGAAATAATTGATGCACATAAAGTAGAACCATTTCCACTTGATTGGTGTACTGAACAAGAGTTTGACGAACTTAGATATGATGATGAAGTAAAGAGAAGTAAGATAACTAATGAACATATAGAAATTGTTGATCAATGGGAAATGGAAAATCATTATGCACAAGACTTTGGATCAGCTTGGGTACAAACTATTGAATTAGATATGCAAAGCTGGAGAGAAAGGCAATTAAATGGACTTATCTAATGGAAGATGTTGCAAAGAAAATAGTTAGTAAGTGGAAAGAAATTATTGAGTCCTACTCTATTAAAGTTGGTGATATAAGTTTATTTAGAATGAATAAATACTATACAGGTTATCCTGAAATAGAATACTGTTATAAAGTTAACTTTGACTTTGGATTAAATCCATCAGATGGAATGACTTCTTGGGAAAAGAATAAAAGAGATAGACTTATGAAAGAACTTGAGTTAAACTTTATTGATAGATTTCAACCTCAACTTGTTGATAAAACATTAGGTACAGATTATAATAGTGGTGAAACTAAATTCCATAATGATAAAGTAGATTACTTTACCAACCAAGGTCACAGAATAATTATACAATTCTATCCACAAGGATTTATAGATGAATTAAGAGAAGATAAACTAAACCAATTAGGAATAATATAATCAATATGAAAAATAAAATTAAATCAATTAAAGAAAAAGTACCACAAGTAACTACATTACCTGATGGTTATTACAATGGTGTATGGGGTGGTTACTCAATAGATGTAAAATATAAAACCAAAACATATGAACTGGAAACAGAAGAAGGTGTTAGGTGCTATGGAAGCTACATTAGTAATGGAAGGCCATTTAGAATATGCTAAACCATTTGAATACCAAGAAACTAAAGGTCTTTTTGGTAATACAACTGAAACCTATGGTGAAGTTATTTTAAGAAATACAAAAGAGTTTTTAACAATTAAAGAAGTACTATAATGGAATATAACTATGAACAACATATTGACTCTATTGGTGAAATTGCTGATAGAATCAACCTTGATAAAATTACAATCCTTACCGGTAGAAATGCTGGTGGGAAAAGCTTAGTAAGAAAAGTACTAAGACAAAATATGAAAAAACTTAAATGTATTAAGAAGAATGAATGGCCTAATGGTAAAATAACCATAGGTAAACTTTATGAGTTTGATTCTATAAGTGTTATACATGAATTAGAAGATGCTTATGTAGGTTCAACTTCATCTTACTATATTAAAGATGATAATGGTCAATATAAATATTTCCTTAAAGAATGCTTCATAGATATAGTAGAAGATAGAGATAATAAATTAAATGAATTAGGTATATGAAACCAGGTGATATAGTAGTATGTGTTAGTTTAGATAATAGTGAATATTCTAATAGAACTAAATTTGAAAGTAGAAATGAACTAACCATTGGTAAATCTTATACCATACAAGAATCTTGGCCAGGTAATACCAATTGTGTAGTGATTAATGACAAGAATAGCTTAGGTGAATACTGGTCCTATAGATTCATTTCATTAGAGAAATGGAGAGAACAACAACTAAATCAGATATTAGATGAAGAGACCTTTTAACCTACCTTCCATAGCAGAACTGGCTATAGCACAGTCAACAGCTTATCATAATGATATGTTACTATATCAAAAACAATTAGAAGAACTTGAAGCCATAGCTAACCAATCAGTGTATGACCTATTCAAATGTGAAGAGCTAAGAAGAAAGATTAATGATTGTGTTGTTATGTTAGATAAATATAAACCAGAGATAAGAGAAGAAAAACTAAAACAACTTGGTATATGAAAGTAATGTGTATAAAAGAAATGACATCAACTGATACGGTATTCAATAGTATCAAGATAGGTGACTGGATTGAAGTAAATGAAAAGTCTATATACACCAAAACTAATGAAGATCCTAATAAGAATAACTATTACTACTTTATTAGAAATGGCGAATATGCTCTTCATAAAAGTAACTTCATTACTCTAAGAGAATATAACCTAAACAAACTGATATGAAATTAGTTAAATGTGTTAATAAAGGTGCAGGTGAATACTTAACCATTGGAAAACTTTATGAAGTCAGTAGAGTAGTCAATCAAACCAACTCAAAATGGTTGGCTGAGTTTGGTGAACAAATGTTTATAGAAGTTATAAATGATAAAGGTGTTTCTCTTCTATTTTAATATGACTGGAGATAAACCTAACTTCATAGATATTGAAGAAGATAGAAATAATAAACTAAATCAATTAGGTATATGAAATGGGTTAAATGTGTAAATAAATTAGGTAATGGTTTTACCTATGATAAAATCTATGAAGTTAAAAACTACTTTGATTGGAATGGTCTAAAATACATAGAACTAATAGATGATAATGGTAGATTAATTGTACAGGATATGTTTCCATCACATCCAAATGCTAGATTATGGTTTGAAGATGTAACATCAGATATGAGAGATAATAAACTAAATGACTTAGGAATATGATGACACTAAGTAAAATAAATAACTCTGAATGGAAACTAAGTAGATACAATGAACAAGGTAAATCACTTGCTTTCTTTATACTTAGGCAAAAAGATGATAAGTACTATATTGCTCCAGCAGAGACTTTTATACCAATAAAAAATCAAATAAAAGAGTGGCTAATAGAAGAAGCTATACCACAATTCTTCTCAAGAAAACTAGGATCACTCAAAACAGATATGGACTTTGATTATGGTATAATAACATCAATGTTTAGAGATAATAAATTAAATGATTTGGGAATATGACCGAACAAGAAAAAGATGATTATATACTAATGATAAATCAAGTAGTTGATACTGGTAGAGAATTGCTTTGTATAGATGATTCACAACAAGAAGAATATCTAACCAAAGGGAAAAGATATAAAGTTTATTCTCATATTGATAATCCTTCTATTAGAATCAAAACTAAAGATATAAATGGTAGAGAGGTATATAGTTCTTTCTCAGGATCAAGATTTCAAAGTATAGAAGATATTAGAGAAGAAAAACTAAAACAATTAGGAATACTGTAAGTCAAGACTATGTTAGTAAAATGTATTAAAAATTCATATATAGATAGAAACAACCTTGAGTATTATTATAATAATGAAACTTTTGGTAACCTAATCATTGGGAATACTTACACTGTAGTCAAACAATATGATAATGGTGATACATATGTGATTAAAGAAATATCTAGATTTGTTCCTGCACACCTATTCATTAATTTAGAAGATTTAAGAGAACAAAAATTAAACCAATTGGGTATATGAAAGTGATGTGTATAAAAAAATGCCAATTCCAAACATTTACAATTGAACCTGGTGAATGGTTAGAAGTTTACCAAGAATCATTTGACCATAGTAGAACAAATGGAAATTTTGGAACTTATACCTTTGAGAAAAATGGTAATGAACACTTATGTAAAAGAGATTACTTTATCATACTTTAAACAAGGAGGAGATATTAAACTAATCAAAGAGTATATACATACAAGATCTGGTCCATTCTTAAATGGTCAATGGCACTATAACTCTGGTGGGACTCAACTTGAATGGAGAAAAATGGAGAATGCAGAAGAAATCAAACTGATTGAAGATGTGTTCTTAGAAACAAGAGCTAAACAACTATAAATATATATAATATGACAAGTCTTAATAGATTAAAGAAGATTGTAGAGAATGGTTTATCTGAACAAGATGAATTAACCATACCACAAGTAAATGACTTCTTACAACAAGCTAAGAAAGCTTCTACCTTAGGTAAACAATTCACATCTATATTAAATATAGTTAATAGATATCCATCTGGGTCTGTACCAGCTGATATACACACACATCTTTTGAAATATGACCATATACTTGAATTAATCAGAATATTCAATAAAATAGTCTTAAATGAGATTCCTGGTGAGTCTGATGTAAATACTTTAACTGACCAAGAGAAATTACAAAAACAATATCAAATAGTAGTGGATCAATTCAATTGTTAAAATCTGTGCATTTTTTAACAATGATTTGGTAAATACATATATTTGATGTACTGGAAGTTGTTTATATGAAATATAAACACTATCTTTGTTAAGATAAAAAAAACACACAAAACACACCTATGGAAAGTAAATTAACACTTGCAAATATTCTTAGTGCTTATAAAGCATATAAACAAGATAGAGATAATATGGGTCCTTGGAGTTCAGGTAGATACCTTGGGTACCTTGAAGCTGGTCTACAAGTATATGGTTGTCAAGAAACTGTTAAGAATGAAGATCCAAAATCTAAGTTCTAGGTCAATCAGAAGTAAAAAGAGAAGTTATCAAAAATAAAAAATGGTGGAAAAAAGATAAACCTGAAACTATGGAACAAGCCATCATCAGACAAGTAGAAAATATGTTCAACAAAAATAATATCAAATTCTAATATGAAAAAAATCCTAACACTACTTATCCTATTAATAACCCTTACTTCTTGTGAAGATAAAGGTGTAACCAAACAATGGTTATCTGGTGATGAATCAACACTACCTCAAGAACTAAAAGGTCTTAAAGTCTATAGAGTATCTTGTGGTGAAGGTGAATATGTAAGAGTAGGTGTTTTAAACAACCAAGCTGTTTCTACAACCTATCAATCAGGTAAAGTACAAGAATCAATAATCCTTGTGAATAAAGCAACTGCAAGAACTATCAATGTAGAATCAATTATATCTGAAAATGATTCTATTGTAGTAATCAAAAAATATAAATAATATGAAAGTATCTCAATTCTTTTTAATCATTGGTCTAACCCTAATTGCTCTTGGTTTATGTCTAAGACTATTTGTAGCCAGTGTTGAAACAGCCACTAAAAAACAATTCAAAGAGAATTCTAAATCATTTGCCATTGATAGTGTTATTTATCACCAAGCTGGTAAAGATAATACTCTACAAGTAACTCCCTATTGGATGTGTCACTTAAAAGGAACCAATGAATGGATCCATGTATATCAAAACAAAGAAGTAGGTGATAGCTTACATATGATAATTAAATAATATGTATGTTAAGATAACTGCTTCAGATCAAGATTTAGAATCATTCTGTTATCTACCTCTAGTATCTGGTCAAGTATATCAAGCTAACCATGCAAAACAAGGTGATGTTGAATATCATACCTTCTTTGATGTGATAGTTGATTGGAAAACAATAGTAAGAGGGGTTCATGAATCAAGATTACAAATACTGACTAAAGAAGAAGTAAGAGAATATAGAATCAACCAAATAATATGTTAAAATCTGTTCATTTTTTAACAATGTCTTGGTATATACATATATTTGATGTATCTTTGTTAAACAAATAAAGAGATATATTATGATACTAATAGGAATCAAATCAATCACAACCAGTACAGGTGACTATTCATCTGTAACACACCAACAAACTGATGTCTTAGCTCAAGGAACTACAGAAGAACTTACAGAGTCTTATAACAAAGCAGTAACCAAAGGTAAAGTATCACAAAAGAAATACTCTGAATTAGCAGATACTTTAGAATGGTCTAATATCTCAGAGAAAGAATATGATAAGTTATCTACTCAGTATATCAGAGATATTGCTATACTCAAGTATGATAAAGTCTTAATCATTGAAGGAAAAGTCTTAAAATAACAAATAATAGCTTGTAACTGACCAGGTGTGAATTCAGTAATCCTCCCATCTACACATCGCAAGGAGGTAATCAATTACAAGCTTTTTTAAAAATATAAACTTATGAACACAAACAATACATTAACAATTGGTGGTAGAACTTTAACCTTTGAAGTATACCTTTCAGATGAATCTTATGATAGAACTTACTTCTATGAAGGAACAGAAACACATACCTATAAGAAATGGGGATTGTTTGGTGATACCATCACAGAAGAAGTGCCAAAACATGTATTCACTATTGATGAAGCAATAACCAATCCAAACAAATCTAAAGAGTGGTGGGAGAAAGAATTATTAAAAGAGATTAAACTACTTGATCGTAAAGAAGAAATCGAAAGAGGTGAGTTTATATAACAACTAAACCAATGAGAAATAAGATAACAAGAAAAGATAAAAAAAAACTAAGAGCCATAATGCTATGTCATACTGGGAATCCTGATTGTAGAAAAACTACCTATGGGAAAGAACATTGGTTGAGACTCAAAATTATGTATAAAGTATGGTTGTCTTGTTTTAGAATGAGTGATAGAAAAACAGCTAATACAGTAAGATAATGGCAGAAATAGGTATACCAGTAAGATTAAAAGTTAAAATGGTTATTGGTGGGATAGGTGGAGTTGCAATAATAGTTCCTTTAGTACTAAAAGTGGTTGGTATTATAAAATAATATAAAAATTACAAAAAGTGAGTTTTTATACT
>Ga0116183_1001965_pt1 | contig 22612 bp, 16 predicted proteins | sample AD_UKC078_MetaG_FD_89753 | JGI IMG/M metagenome (GOLD analysis project Ga0116183, IMG submission 89753) | Active sludge microbial communities of municipal wastewater-treating anaerobic digesters from USA - AD_UKC078_MetaG | ecosystem: Engineered > Bioreactor > Anaerobic > Digestate | place: USA... | reverse complement strand
GAGAAAGATCCACTTTCTCACTAAATTACGAAATGAATACCTTGGACATTTACACAACATATATATCTATACAACAGTGTGTTATAACTTGTCCACATCACTTTTTTGTGGGAATGCCTTTAATGTTGCCCTATGGAGGTTATATGCCTAACAAAGAGATTGGCGAGAGATTGGGAAAACTCTTAAAAACAATGCACTTAAAGAACTACCAGTTTGCTGAAAAATTTGGTATTTCCAACGCATCATTGGCACGTTACAAATCGGGAGATCGGCTCCCTGAACCCCAACTTCTACTGGATTTATGTAAGGCCAGAGTATTCTTGAAGCCAAGCGGGCCATTGATACCGAGGTAGCAGGGTTCCCGCAAAGGAGCGAAGCGGCTTTGTGGGATGCTTATGCACATGTTCAGCAGCACAGACTTACGGACTTCATCCAGGGGATTGTATATTTCAGGAATCTCATCTAACAGCTGCTCTTCACAGTTACTAATGTCATTGGATAGCAGTTCGTAGGCTTCGGATTGGGATATCCCACAGTCATCGAGATTGCGACCGATGCCGATAGTCAATCTGCCTGCGGTGCAGCGGTAAGGTTTTAACCGCAAACCTTCATGTCTAACTAATTGTTCTTTGATGTGTTCCAGTAGCTTGGCTTCCATCGTATCTCCTTGCGAGTCGTATTGGATACTCTATCCGGAGCAAGGAAGCCACTACCCCGTATTAATACAAATACGGATGCATAACGATGCGAAAGAATTTGGTTATTGTTTTTTTATTTGCTTTTTCTTGGCTTTGGGTTATTTTATTTTTAATTGAGAGTTGAGGTCTGCCATGTGGTATTGGTTTTAGTTAAATAATACCCAGAGTTATGTTTAAAAATATCAGGGATTAGACTATTATAGGATGTATGAATGTATCCTTTTGGCACTAAGAAACAAGAACAAAGTATATTGGAGTGATTATGCTGAAAGTAGTTATATTTTTGGTCTTTTGCAGTTTGGCAGGGTCCGTTTATTCGCAATCCCCAATGCAATTATTGGTTTCTATTGAATCTCCCTTTGAAAGTAATACAAATAGCTGGGGTGGGAATGTTAAAGGCAACGGAGATATAAATGGCGATGGATACAATGATATTGTGTTGGCTGGTCAGCCTCTCGGAAGTGGAAATGGACGTAGAGATGTATACATCTATCTGGGAGGAAGCTTAGTAAACACAGCCCCCGATTACATTATTCCTGATCCCGCATCTTCGACAGGATACTATAGTTCTTTCGGTTCATCAATAGCATATAATGGTGATCTGAATGGAGATGGATATTGCGATTTAGTAATCTCTGAACCTCAATACGGTTATGATCATTGGGGAAGGGTACTGGCATATTATGGTGGTCCGGATTTTGATATTATCCCCGATATTGAATGGAATGGACAAGATTATGGCATAATTACTTTCAATACTTGCTTTGGAAGAAATATTAATACAACTGGAGATTTTAACGGAGATGGTTATGCTGATTTAGTTGTTAATTCTGCTCACCTGAATGAGATGCATTTTGGACAAATAAACGTCTTCTACGGAGGCCCTGGGATAGATACTATTAGTGATTGGCAATATACTGGAGAAGTAGGGGAAGCATTTGGCAATCCATTGTCAGTAGGGGACATTAATGGAGATGGTTTCAGTGACCTGGTTACATTTTCATCGATTATTGAAGGTTATAGTAATCGGGCAATCAGAGTTTTTCTTGGTGGTAGCGAATTCAATAATCAAGCAGATTATTCCTATCAAGTACAACCACCAACAGAAGTGGCTGATTTGATCATGGATTCGGATTTTGATAGGGACGGTTTTGACGATTTAATCATCTCATTGGAATATCAGAACGCTGAATTCTACATTCTATTTGGATCGAGTCAATTGGATAATTCCTTAGAAATTATTCATCAATCACAATCAGTAAATCCCAGATCCATCTATACTTCTGAATTCGATAACCTAAGCTATTTCAGCTATGGAACTCCTCAATTGGAGAGCTTCAATTTCTATCAGTTTGTAGATCACGCTACTTGGGCACTGGCTTATGTAATCAACGAAAACTACAATCCCAATGCAGCTCAGCAAGTATCATATTTTCTTGGGGATATCAATGGGGATGGACATAGTGAGATTATACTATCTAACCGCACCGCAACCCCAGTTTTATTTGAGGTGTTTACCACTGAGTATAATGGTAATGCAATAGATGATGAAATTATTACTTCTCCTTTACATCTCACTGCCTATCCAAATCCGTTTGAAAAAAGCTTGTCACTGACGTATGACTTAAATGAGCCTGGAATAATAAAACTTTCAGTTTTCAATATTAAGGGGCAATTAGTTGCCAGGATTGATGAAGGGTACAAGAGTGCAGGGCAAAACTCTGTTAACTGGAATGGAATGGATAATATTGGTCGCACACTACCTTCAGGAGTCTATCTAGTTAAACTATCAATTTCTGATAAACATATTTTATGCAAAAAAGTAACGTTGTGTTACTAATTATCAAGGAGGAAAGATGAAACACATGTTTTTTGTTGTCGCAGTCTGCATATTGTTTGTTCCAGCAATGGGGGTAAGCTACAGTGGGAGTTTTGGGGTGTCAGATATTCAATTCTCAATCGGAGAAAGAGGGTATGATTCAGTTAGGATGAATGGATTAGAAAACATTAAAGTAGTAGGTGCTCCTCAGGTGCCAGTAAAGCTATTAAACTTTATTATCCCACCTGGAATGGATGTTGATAATATATCTATTGTTTCCAATACTCAAATACTTTCAAATGCGTATAATTTAATCCCTGTGCAACCTCAGATACCCACTTCAGACGAATGGCAACCGGGACCATTCGTAGAACCAGATAGTACTTACTACACAATGTCAGTTTACCCACCGACATCCGCAGAAGTTCTGAATTATGGGTACTTCGATGGAAATGCACGAATAGCTACTATAGCAATTTATCCTCTTCAGTATATGCCACAATCGAAGCAGATAGTATTGAACTCTTCAATAGGTTTTAACCTCTCGTTCAAAGCTTCCTCACAGATTGCAGTATATCCTACGAAAAGAACAAGTTATCTACAAGAAAAATACAATGCACTCCTCAGCAATATCGTTGAGAATCCAGAAGACATTCAGATGTATTATTCACAACCGCCATCAATTGGCTTGCTTCCGACGGAAGCTGATTATGTGATTGTTGCTCCAGCAGAATTGATATCCTGCTTTAACGACTTTGTGTCATGGAAAGCTGCTAAAGGTCTTCACATCTATACTAAGTCTATAGAAGAAATTATTGCTCAGTACCCTAACGGGGATCAGGTGGTTCCTGGATGTATAGGAATAGATGATGATGCTGGATCAATTAGACAGTATTTGTTTGATCAATACTCTCAACATGGTCTTGTATATGCTTTACTGGTTGGTGATGATACGATTTTCCCCATTAGATATGGATATGGGGCAACCGACTATCCATCTATCCCAGCCGATATTTACTTTGCTGAGTTTGGAAGCAAATGGAATGTCGATAACGATAATATTTATGGAGAAGAATGGGAATTTCTAGATCGTATAAGCGAAATATTTGTTGGACGTTTATTGGTGCCATCATTATCTGGTGGAGCAGCGCAATTTATTAGTAATTGGTTTGAAAAAATAGTCACTTATGAAACTAATCCCGGCTATGGCGATTATTCATATTTGACAAAGTCATTCTATAGTGTAGCAGACCAGATGGCTGCGGACTTAGAAACACATAATATACTTCTTTCACAAGTTAACCTACTTGAAGCCAATGGATTCCAAACAACAGTAATTGAAGAGAACCCGCCTAATGGTCCTCTCGGAACTCCAACGGGAACTGAAGTGGTTAATGAAGTAAAAAATGGTTATGGACTACAATCATTCTATGGGCATGGGAATGTAACAAGGGTTGCTGTTGCAACTACTAACTACAATACTTCAGGGGGGCCTAAGTATGGGTTGTTTAGCTCAGAAGAAGATGAAGACTCAGATTATGTAAACGAGATAGGCAATTCATTTGACAGTTTCTTACAGGATGGTAGATACTCGGTAAACTACTCAATGTCTTGTGATACAGCAGCCTATGACGAAGAATCAAGCTTCCAAGGCGGTGATAGGAATTGTATGGCTAGGGCTTTCACAACAATTTTAGACAAGAAAGGTGGCCCTGTTTATCTTGGTAATACTAGAGCAGGCCTTGTCTACGGATCAACAGTAATGCATAAGAAATTTCTTGATGTGTTATTTCATACACAATCTGTATATGGGCAGTATAATTGCACTAATGTTGGCATTCCCGAAGCAGCATCTAAGATACTATATTATGACAAGTTTCTGTGGTTTTCACACAATCTTTTCGGAGATCCTGAGATGCCAATTTGGACTGAACAACCCAAGCAGATTGTGCTGAGTTATAGCACCCAAAACAACTCAATACATGTTGTGAATGCTGAGACCAATGTAGCAATCCCTAATGCTATGGTTCATTTCTGGAATGCAAGTTCCTCACAATCAGAACTTCGAGTAACTGACTCAAATGGCAATGCTGTTTGTAGCTTCCCTTATACTGATGTTTCTGTAACCAAGGTAAACCATATCCCCTTGTTGAAGCATATCGTGCCAACAGGTGGGGAAGTATGGGCGACTAATCAGGACCTTAAATATGATGTCATAGTTCCTGCTGGTAGAAGCTTGACTATTTTGGATGATGTTAATCTCAGCATGCTTTCTAAAAATCGAAATGCGAGAATAATAATTGAAGATGGAGCGTCATTATACATTGATAATGCCACAATCACCGGCAAAGCAACTTCCTATGATCAGATAAAAGGCAATGCTATCATTGTCTATGGTGATTTGACTATTGGTGATAATGTTGTGTTTTCGTCAGTCGGTGGGTTAAACTGGGATGGATTGTATATCGACAATCAAGCAAATAGCACTATTAACAACGCAACTTTCAATCGGTGTAACCTTAAGAAATTAAACGGAGACATTGTAGTTAATGGATCTACTTTCATTAATGCGGAGTTTATAAGCAGCGATGCTACCGTGTCTATCAACAATTCCAATTTCACTGGCTCTATTGATATTTCGAACTCAAACGAAACGAGCCTCACTGGGGTTACTGTTAATAGTCTCTACAGGAACTCACCTGCAATCAAAATCTATAATACTCCTCAGCTTCAAATTGAGAACGTAAATGTAAGTGGAGCTGGCGATGGCATAGAGATGCAAAGTTGCAGGGATTATTCAATTAACAACAGCTCGTTCTCTAATAACTCCGGTAATGGAATCAGTATTTATGAAACAAATGGAATGTACGGCTACGCTATCTCGGACTGTGAGATTACAGATAATGCTGGAGTTGGAGTAAGGTTCTACAATTCTATCGGAAATCTGACAGGATGCATGATTGCCAACAACAACAAAGGCGTCACTGCATATAGAGTGAGTAATGTAACGATCGGCAATACCCCTGATAACGAAGACTCATACATTGGCAATAATGAGTTACAAGAAATTCTATTTGTAGATTCTGCTAATCTGTTTATCGACGGAGAGCGGAATATGGTCGTAGACAACGCTTATGACCCCATCACTTTTGATAAATACTTGATTCAGTGTCCAAACTTGCAAAGCAGTAGACCAATGCGGCTGAACTTCTGGGGATATAGGAACCAACATGATATAGCGATTATGCCACCTGAGAGTAGATTTTATCCTGAATGCATTGGACCTGATGCAGGTGAGATTGGGTATTATCTTGATCCCGTATGGGATCCTGGCATTCCAAGAACGATTGACCAAGACAACGACGCAATCATATTTTACTCCGCAATTGATGCAGCTCTGGACGAGAACCCAACACTTGCGATTTCCTTGTTTAAGCAGTTAATCAGTGAATTTCCGGGCAGTGAGTTTGCTGCTGCAAGTGCAAAGCATATCTATGCCCTTGAGAATGATAAGCTTGCTTTGAAGGATTACTACTTATCTGAACCTAATCTGCATTATAATGGAGAAATTGACAAAATCATAGATTATCTAACTACACATTGCAATATTAAGCTGGGCAATTATCAAGAGGCTATCGCTTGGTTTGAGGATGTGATAAGCAATCCCCCAAGTGAGTTAGATTCTTTAATGGCAGTTATTGATTTGGGTTACGTTTACATGCTCATGGAGGGAGATGACAAGGCATCCGTTATTGCCATGTACCCCCAGTTAAAGCCAAAATCACTACTTGAGTTTGAAGCAAATCGGGAATCAATACTCTCAAATCTATACACTTCTGTTGAAAATCCCTACGGGAATGGGAGCAATACATCTTCGATAGTAGGAGTTGTGCCGGTTTTGGAAAGGAACTTTCCAAACCCATTCAACCCATCAACAACACTTTCATTCTCCTTGCCATCTGAAATGGTGTGTAAACTTGAGATTTACAATATTCGTGGACAGAAAGTCAAAACTCTGTTGAATGAAAGTCTTCAGTCGGGCAGACACTCGATTGTTTGGGACGGCAAAAATGCTCATGGCAGATCGGTCTCTTCGGGAGTATACTTCTACAGATTAGATACTCCAAATATGACCCAAACATCAAAAATGTTGTTGATGAAATAGTATCAAATTACACCATTAGAAGCCCGGGGCAACCCGGGCTTTTCTATTGGATAATGGTTCCAATAATTTTATATATCCGTTCCTGAAGATCGATTGTCAATGCCATTGCAGTTACCATCCTGCAATAGTGGATGGGATCGGCCAAAGGATTGCCTTTGCGGTCTTTGAGGTATTTATGCAGCACCTGATAACCTCCTATGTGATAATTCCAGAGCTCCGGTGTTATGCCCTCAAAGTGTTTATCCGGGTTGATCTGCACAAAACCGCTGGTCTGATCGTACTTGATGAATTCCACCATGTCGTTGGAACCACTACCCTGATACCGTGCTAAGGGAGGGCTTAATCGTGGACTCTTGAGTAAATGGATGTCGGCAAGCTCTTTGCCTATTTCTGCCAACTTACTGAAGAGTTCATAATCCTCTGTGAAGGGAATACGGGGGAAATCCATCCTTAGATATTGCGCAAAGCGTTCACGGTATTGATTGCTGTGCAGGATCGCATAGACATAATAGAATAGTTGCTCAGGCTGGAACTGAGGCCAGAGCTTGCTGAATCTATCTAAAAGATCAGGAGCGATATTGTATCCCCGCTCTGTGGTGGTAAAGATGTCTTCTTTGTGCTCGTCAGGGTAGATGTAAAGAGGGGCTATCAAACCGCCTCCCCGATAAAAGAGATTGAAATCTGTAATGATCTGAGAGATGGTTACCAGATTCCACAGTTGGTTGTCACCTACAGCAAGACCCTGCCTACCAATAACCACACCTACATTCTCGTCCAGCATATGCCTCATGACCTCGTTGCGCGGCATACAGTGGAATCCTCTGCTATTTCCAGTGTAGGCTGCGTTTCCAAGTATCGGAGGGCATTCTATGTAGGGTCTGTAAGCTGTATTCTATGTGAGATGGAGCTGTATTTCTATTAATGAAGATTCGTGTAGATTCATAATTAGATTGAGTTGATAGGCATCGCTATCTTTAATATACATCTCTATTGTTAGACTTTTTGTTCATTTCTTCCTCCTTAATTTTAGTCCACCATTTTTAATATGGCTCAAACAAACAACCCATCCTCCTCTCCTCCTCCTCCCGTCCTCAACCTGTCGTTAAGGAGGAGTGAAGCTTGGGTGGATGACAAGTTGTATATTGTTAACTTGTAAGAGAAAGCAAGGTTTAGATTAAAACTATCTTTATATATTGTTAATAGTTATGGTGTTAGTAAATCTCAAGGGTTTCAAATAATCGATCTTAATGTGATTTTTTTATCTTGATGAATAATCCGCTATATATTGAGAGTGGTAGTATCTCAAAGATTGATTAAAAATCGGGAAAACCAATTGGATATGCGCAACAATTTCTAAAATAATACATAGGCCGCTATAACACAATCTAAAGCCAATCCTATTTATTTCCGCAACTCATTAACCTAAAAGGCTTCTGTGATATATGATATGGATTTGAAGGTTTGGGTGTAAACTTATATACACCTATCCCAGCTCTGAAATAACTCTCAATAAAAACTAAATAGTAATTGCTAAGCCTCTGCTATGGTATTCACCGATTTTGGCTTTACCATCAAAGTAAAGTATAGTGTACCTAATAGACCGAAAGCCGCAGCTGTGAAAAAATTAATCTTTGGGTTTCGTTCCCACAAAAAAGCTCCTCCAAAAGCTGCAAAAGAAACAATCACATCCCGAATCATATAATAAGTACCAAAAATCGATGCTTTGGCATCTTCTGGAGCAAGATCCATAATTAAGGCCTTTCTTGTAGGTTCGCCAAATTCTTTCAAGCCCCTAATAATAAAGGCAAAAATCATAGAGGTGAAATTATGGCAGAAGTATAATACTATAGGGAAAAGTGTGAAATTGGCAAAAGTAATAGCGATAAAAGGTTTGCGACTACTTCGATCAGCCAAATAGGCAATTGGGATATAAATTAAAATAGCGGTTACCATTTCGATAGTGGTTAAGATTCCAAATTGTAATTCATTGATATGATTATTTTCTACTACCCAAACAACTACAAATGCATAAGGAATCTGTTCGCAAAAACGGACTAAAATATCGGAAACAAGCAAATGACGCAAGTTAGCAGAAAACCGACGGGAACTTTTACTAACTTCAGTTTTCTCCTTTTTCGGCTGTTCAGTGATAAATTTACTTTGAACCAATAAAGCTACACCTGCTAAAATAAAGGCAACGATAAAAGCATAACGGACTCCCTGAATTCTTCCATAGCGCAAAATAAGAGCACCTCCCAAAATTGGACCTAATGACATAGGAATGCGTTTTACAATGGAATTCATAGAAATCCCCATAGAACGACGATTCACAGGAACTACAGAAGAAATCAGACTCATCGTGGCAGGTAGGGAAATAGCTGTCCAGGAAATAAAAAAGACCGCTCCCACTAAAACAGCTATCCAGGAAGGGAAAATGATCACAATAAGATATCCAAACATAGCCATCAGATTGAATATGTTTAGAGCTTTTTTGTAACCTATTTTATCAGCCAACCATCCTCCCGGAAATGAATATAAGGCACTTAATAAATTATCCATTCCATTTAAAAGACCGATAATAATGGAAGTGCCTCCCATAGCTATTAAATATAAAGGGAGAAAACGTTCTGCCATTTTTTCTCCCATTCCTACCAGAATAACCATTATCAGCATTCCCAACATACTACTGTTAATTCCGAAGATAGATTTTACGCTACGCATTATCCCTTTCTTGTTTCTACTGTCTGTTTGTAGTTTGTCCATTTAGTTGTCCCTTTTCAATTTAGTAGGTTATTGAAAAAATATGTGCTCAAAGATAAAATATAGAAGAAAGCAAAAATACCAAGTGTAATTTTATAGGTTAATACAAAAGGCAGAAAGCCAAAAGGCTTCCTGCCCATTTTGTAAAGTAACTGAATTATTTGGCTTTTTTAACAGCCTCTTTAAGGTTTTTACCTGCTTTGAAGACCGGAACATTGCGAGCCGGAATCTTCAAAGGTTTTTTGGTTTTAGGGTTAATACCATTGCGTGCTTTACGATGGGCTACGCTGAATGAACCAAAACCAACCAATGAAACTTTATCCCCTTTTTTCAGGGATTCGGTAATGCACTCGAGAACTGCGTTGAGGGCTGCACTGGCAACTTTTTGTGAAATACCAGCACTAGCTGCGATTATTTTTACCAATTCGTCTCTGCTCATTTTACCTCCTTATTTGGTTCTCTTGTAAAGAGTGAGACACCTTACAATCGTTATTAAAGTGCACTATGATATTTTTGTCAATAAAAATAATTACATTTATCGTATTTGCAACGATTTTATGTGGTTTGACTCCTGCACTCTAAGAAGATAATTATATATGATATAAGGAGTTACAAGAACGACACTAAATGCAATAATTTTCTTGATATTTATCTATTTTATAGCTTTTTACTTTTTTAAGTTGACAAAAATCAGAGAGCTAAGTAGAGAGGATATCAAATAATAATGGAGGATTTACCGATGAAATGTAAAATAATGACTTTCATAGTTCTCACTCTTTTAGTACTACTTAGTGCTTGCAGTGGGAACAAAAAAGTGGAGATGCAAACTGAACAAGTTCCTGTGCGTAATCCTTTAGTATTAGCTCATCAAGCTGCTACTTCAGGAACAGATTTATATAACAAAGAGCTATATAATGATGCAATAAAATCATTTTCAGAAGCAATTGATTTATTTACAGAAGCATCTGCAACTGCTTCTGCTGTGGATTCAATAGCTGAAAATATTGAAAAAATGAAATTGAACATTGCAAAATCCTATATTGAGCTTGCTTCAGAAAGCACAGAAATGAATATGTATGAGGATGCGTTGGTTTTTTATAATAAAGCTCTTAACATCTATACTTCTATAGCTCCTACTTTAATTTCGGAGGAAGAATTAAATCAGAATATTATTGGTCTTTACAACAATATGGCTATTGTAGCTAAACAAGCTGGTAAATATGAAAATGCGTTGGAATATTATAATCAGATTCTAAAACTGAATCCTAAAGATACTGATACTATCTATGCTAAGTTTTATGTTTTGAAAGATAATTTGAACGATGAAAACCGTGCTTATAATGTCCTTATCGAGTATGCAGAACTAACTAGGGATGCTAAAGCATTCATCAATATTGGGGATTTTTACGCTGATAAAGGGAATATGATTGAAGCAAGTAAATATTATCAAAAAGCTTTAGCTATTGAACCTAATGTTGATGTTTACCGTCGTTTGGCAAATTATTATCGTATCACAAAAGATTGGGCAAATGCTAATGTCTATCTGCTGAAAGTTGTAGAATCCAATCCGGAACCATCTGAGCTGGCACAGATTTATATTATGATCGGGAAAAACTATGACGAAATGAAGGACAAGAAAAAAATGGTTGAATATTATGAAAAGTCCTTAAGTATCGAAAGAGATCCGCAGCTTGCTCTATTACTGGCAAGTTACTACAATTCTCAGAAAAATTATGCCAAGGTTATTAGCAATGCCAATATTACGCTAAGCATAGATCCTAAAAATGTAGATGCTTTAATGCTGAGGGGAGTTGCTTATTTTCAAACTAAGAATTATACAGCAGCCAAAGCTGATTTGGAACGCCTTAAAAACGATCCTAAATATGGTGCTCAGGCAACAAATCTACTTAAGAACATTCCTAAATAATAAACTAGCATTCAAGGACGGGTTAATCAATATACCCGTCCTGCTCTTTATAAATTATGAAACTACATAGTGATGGTTCGATAAAAGCTATTTACACAGCTGAGCAAGGGAAAAAACAATATCGTCCTTTAATGAGTTCGAAAATTGCAGCTGGCTTTCCATCTCCAGCTCAGGATTATATTGAAGGAAAACTTGATCTTAACGAACACCTTATAACCCATCCTGCCTCCACTTTTTTTGTTAGAGTAGATGGATATTCTATGCAAGGAGCAGGAATATTACCGGATGATATACTAATCGTGGATAGAGCATTAGAAGCGGTAAATAATAACATAGTAATAGCAATTGTAGATGGAGAACTTACGGTTAAACGTTTGATAATAAAGGGGAATGATTACTATTTAATGCCCGAAAATGATGAATTTGAACCGATTCAGATTCAAGAGGGTATGGATTTTGTGATTTGGGGTGTTGTAACCTTCGTAATCCATAAAGTATAATCAGTTGGCATCTATTAAGCCCTGTATTTTTTTATTACTTTTTCTTTCAGGGATCACTTATCTCTTTGCTCAATCTCTGTATGAACAACATAATCTTGTGCTCGAGCCAAACCAACAGAAATACACACTTACCAATTCACCTATTATCAAAAACAGCGTTTGTGTTTGGGCTGATACCCTGTTGCTGAAAGAGGGAATTGATTATATAGTAGATCATAAAAAAGCGGAATTGATTTTATTGTATGAGCCTGAAGCTCCTGTTTTAAAAGTAGAGTATTTACTAATTCCATCTTCTTTAACAAAACCTTTACAATTATGGGAACCACGCCTTTATAGTGATAGTTTATTATCTAATATAAAAAAAAGAAGCAATCCTGTATTTAGCAGTGATGCTCGTCTGAATATTCAAGGGGCTAAAACCTTCTCTATAAGCTTTTCTGATGATTCGGCTTTTGATTTGAAACAATCACTTTATGTAAACCTCTCTGGAGAATTGGCAAATAATGTTTATATCAATGCTCAGCTTTCGGATAGCCAGTCCAAACTATCTCCAGAAGGCGATTCGAAAGAGCTTAGTTCATTGGATAATGTATTTATCAGAATTTATGGACCGAAATATGAACTGGCAATGGGTGATCTGGAAATAAAATATACAGGAACTCGCTATATGGAGTATTATAGTAAATTTGAAGGTATCAATGCCTGGGTGAAAGGAAAACATTATGCCCAAACTGCATTTTCTGCTGGAGGAGGCAAAAATGCGTCTGTTAAAATCAATATCATAGAAGGAAAGCAAGGACCATACTACCTAAAAGCAAATGATACTCAATCCAATTTTCTAGTTTTGGCTGGGAGTGAAGAGATCTTTATTGATGGTAACAAATTAGAGCGGGGATTAGATTATAGTATTGACTATAGTGAAGGTAGTGTAATGTTTAAACGCTTGGTAACGGCTTCCAATACAGTTATAGCTCGATTTCAGTATTCTGATGAATTTTATCCGCAAAGTAGTTATCTTAATTCTACGAAAGTGCAACTTTCAGAACATCTTTCATTTTCTCATCATTTTATCTGGCAGCAGGATGATAAAAAAAATCCTCTAATCTATGAATTCAGTACTGCTGATATAGATTCTTTACAGGCAGCTGGAGATAACCAGATTTGGGGTGAAGGAGTTTTGACAGTCGAGGCAGGAACAGGTAATTATAAACAGTTACTAAATTCTCAAAACGAATATTATTACGAATATGCACCGGGGGATTCTCTTGCTTGTTACAATATCATCTTTAGTTTTGTGGGTAGCGGAAATGGAGATTATGAAGAATATTCTCTTGGAAAATATCGTTACATAGGACAAGGATTGGGGTCTTGGCTTCCGCAGAAACGATTAATTCCACCTGAAAAAAAAGGGAATTTAGATATGGCATTTGCCTATTCCAATGAAGGTCTTAATGCAGGAATAGAAGTATTGGGAACTGTGAATGATCAGAATACTTTATCAATAAAGGATGATAACGATAATAATGCAGGTCTGATTTATGCTTACTTGGAGATTCCATACTCACTATATTCTTTAAAATTGGATTATGAACAGCGAAGTGAACAAACATACCTCTTTGGAAAATACCGGAATCCGAACGAGGAATATGATTTCGCTTCCATAGAAACAGCGGATTCTTTAGCCCAGCACGAAAGCAATATTCAATTAAGCCGTCAGCAACCTAATTGGAATAGTTCATTACTATTTCGATATCGAAAGATATATGATCTTTATTCGTTACAGGCATTTCGTTTTATTTCTTCATCTTCAGGAAAGGGTTTTTTGCCTGCTATAAATATAAGGAGTACGATTTCCAAGCAAGATTATCAAAAGGATGACGATTTAAATGGAACTATGCAATACCATCAGGGAGATATATCCTGGTTCATATATAATATCCGTCTGCATTTTGAAACTCTGTATAACCTGTTAGATACAAGTACATTTGGTAACAGTTATTTGAAATATAGTCCTGGAATTACGATTGGTAAGGCATCCTCTTTTCTTACTCAACTATCTCATAGCTCTGATATAACGAAACTGAATGATAATGATCATTGGAACATAATTTCTGAAACTCAAACTTATGCTTTAAAGCAGATTGTAAACCTAAATTCACAACGCCTTGATTTAGATGTTACTCATCGTGTAGTGAAACAGCCATATTCTACTTCTAATCCCGAATCCAATTATGATCTAATCACTTTTCGTTCCAGCAACAGCTTTCTCAAAAATGCTATTGGACTATATAGCAACTATCAAGTAAATCAAACTGAGTTTTATCCTAAAATCCGTGAATTGCAATATGTTGGACATAATCTAGGCTATTATGACAGCACAGGAGTAAGCGTTAGCAATGGTGATTATGATTGGGTTTATATAACAAGCCCCACAGGGAGTTTATCTTCTGAGATAAACTGTTTGCTTAATATATATCTAAAACCAGGAAATATATCCTCGAACAATTTGTTGAAATGTCTTCAGAGTGATACTTCAGTAAATTTGATTGAACACCATTCTAAGCGAAATAACTGGCAGAGTTATTTCTTCTTGCCGGGTAGCGTGTATAATGACGAATCCACAATCTATGGAAGTCAAAACATACAGGAAGTTCTCTGGATAGATTTAGTAAGGAATAAAATAACATCGAACTTGCAATTCTCTATGGAACGGACTCTCGATAAACGTTATCAAACACCTGATAGAACATATAGCTTCTTACAATTGGCACAGTTTGATATTAAGGGTTATAGTGAATATAACACCCGTCTACAGTTTAGCAAAGAAAACAATCAGGATACACGCTATTTAAATGAATCGGAAATATTAAGCATTAATGCTATGATTCAAAAGAACTTGAATCTGCAAAGTAATATTCAAGCAGAAATTATCTATAGTTCAGAATCTGGAGGAAGACAAGATGGCAGTGAAAATTATACACTCCAGTCGATAAGTTTATCACCAACTATGAAAAGTGTTTTTATGCAAAAATACCGTTTAACTGCCAAATTGGGAGTAACCTACAATAAACTTTCAGGAAGCGATTATTTTACTTTTCTTCCCCAAAAAAGAGCTGGTTGGATTCCTTCTGCATCAATAAGTGGAGTTTATCGGATAAATAGTTTCAGCGTTATTAATCTTGATTATCGTTATTCGGATTATCCAAAACAAAGAGACACTCAGGAACTAAAATTGGAATTCAAGGCGGAAATATAAACTATGCATAATATTATTTTAACCCCTCTTGATTATTTAATCGTTTTGCCCTTTATCTTCTTGGCTGGTTTAATTGATTCTATAGCAGGTGGAGGAGGTTTAATTTCTCTACCCGCATATTGGAGTGTAGGAATTCCACCTCATTTAGCTTTAGGAACCAATAAATTTTCTTCCTGTTGCGGAACACTTTTTTCCACTGCCAATTATTTTAAAGCAAGAATGATAGATATCTCTGTAGCTGTGATAAGTGCTGGATTTGCTTTAATTGGTTCCTGGTTGGGTGCTTCAAGTGCATTGAAAGTTTCGCCTGCCGTTTTAAATTATCTATTGATTTTTTTGATACCTGCAGTAGCAGTTTTTTCTTTACTGAAAAGAAATATGGGAATGCAAAGCACAGCGCAATTATTAGCTAAAAGCTATCGACTAATTATATCAGCAATAACTGGACTCGGAATCGGATTTTATGATGGTTTCTTCGGTCCTGGAACTGGAACATTTTTACTCCTTATTTACACTTCCTTGTTGCATTACGATTTTGTAACTGGCAATGGTAATACTAAAGTTGTGAACTTGGCTTCTAACCTTGCAGCAGTGATAACTTTTGCCTTTGCTGCTAACATATATTATCCACTTGCCATACCAGGTGCAATTTGTGGTATAGTAGGAAATGTTGTTGGTTCTAAATTAGTTATTGCAAGAGGAAACAAACTTATTAAGAAGGTTTTTATTCTCTCGTTAGTGCTCTTATTTACAAGAATACTTTATAATTTAGCATTTAGTAAAACCTGATACTTGGAATTAAAAAATTAAGGTGTTAGCGAAAATTACTTGACTGAATAGCAACTTCATATTCTTTGATTTTTTAAGATTAAAATATCTTAGGAGAATACTGGATGAAAAAGGTGTTATTCTTATTAACTGCACTATTATTAGTGCTTACTGCTTGTTCTACAGCACGCCAAAAGCTTAGTCCCCAAGGTAATGTGAATTTAAAAACTGCAGATGTTTACTATTCTCAAGAGAATGTGGATCAAGCAGAAATTTACTATTTGAAAGTGCTTGAGGATAATCCCGATCATGTAATTGCATTGCGTCGTTTGGGAGATATCAGTTTATTCAAAGCGGAAAATTTTACTGCTCGCGAAGTAGAATTTTATGAAGATGCCTTTGAATATTATTCAAAAGCCATCAGTGTAACTGAAAATTTCCCCGAGCTAACAAATCAGGACCGTATTGACTTACGGGATATGAGAAAAAGAAAAGAAAGAGCTTGGGCTCGTATTTATATGGCTGCTGAAAAAGAAAAAGAAGCAGGGAACACACAAAAAGCTAAAGAAATTTTTGAATTAGCCCATAAACTGGAACCAGATCGTCCCGAGCCAATGATTCAACTTAAAAATATCTACTTAGTTGACATCAAAGATGAGGTTAAGGCAGAACAAATATTAAAACAATTACTACAGAAAGATCCTGATAAGCTTGAATATTTGTTAGAAATGGGAACTTTTTATTACAATAAAGGCAATTATGCTGAGGCAGTTAAATATTTTGATCAAGCGAGAGTACAAAATCCTACTAATGTTGATAACTTGATGAATATATCTGCTTGTTATTATGAATTGAAGGATTATGAAAAGGCGATGATTGCTACAAAAACCGCTTTAGAAATTGAACCTAATAATCTTGACTTGCTTGAAAATGCTCGTTCTATTGCAGACCAGATGAATGATCTTGACCAAAGTATTGAATATCTTAAACGTATATTGGATATCCGTCCTAATGAAGATACATACAGTATATTGGCCGCTCACTTAATGCAAAAACAAGATTGGCAGCAACTTATTAAATATGCAGAGGAATGGTATAATTGGGATACAACTAATAAAATAGCTGTAGAGTATATTATCTGGGCTGCTCAGCAATCCGGAAATCGACTTCTTGCAACTAAATATTCCGAAATCAAGAATAAAATGCCTTAATCTTTTTTAAGAGCCATTAGGCTTTCAGTTAGGAGTCCTCACTGCTAAAAGAGATAAGAACTTATAAAAATAATAGGGCAGTGAGAACTCCTTTCTTATTTTTCAGCCAGTTCCCAAGGACTCTGTTTAATGTCAAATCAAACTAAAGCATATATATTTGCTGGTTGTTCTATAATTGCTTGGTCTACGATAAGCACAGCTTTTAAACTATCTTTACAATTTCTAACCCCTATTGGTTTATTGTTCTTTGCTTCTTGTAGTGCTGTACTTTTTTTAAATATAACCCAGAGCATCAGGAATCCTTCTTTCTATCGAGTAAAAGGATTATTAGCTCGCATTTTGAAGAATCTGAAAGCATCTTTTCTTTCTGGTTTGTTAAATCCATTTGTTTATTATTTAATGCTTTTTGAGGCATATTCAAGGTTGCGGGCACAAGAAGCGCAAGCCTTAAATTACACTTGGGCTATTGTTTTATCAATATTCAGTATTTGGTTGCTAAAGGAAAAGTTTCGTCTTCTTGATTTTATTGCGTTATTAATCAGCTTATTTGGAGTTTGGATAATTTCTACGAAGGGTCAAATTACTTCACTTAGATTTGATGATGCATTAGGTTCTTTTTTAGCAGTTTCTACTTCTATAATTTGGGCGTTTTATTGGATTCTTAATATTAAAGATGAGCGAGAGACAATTACCAAACTGAGTTTTAATTTTCTGGTTGGATTTATGTTAATTGCTCTTTTTGTTGTTTGTACGGGAGCTTCTCTTTTTACGGATGAAGCAAAATATGGGTATGGAATTTTAGGTGGTATTTATGTTGGCATTTTTGAAATGGGTTTAACCTTTATACTTTGGAACAGGGCATTGGAATTAACAGATAATACTGCAGCAGTTTCCAATCTGATTTTCTTTACTCCTTTTGTATCTTTGCTTTTCATCAGTTCTATTTTGAAGGAGAGCATTCATTATGCTACTTTTATCGGGCTTTTATTAATTGTTTTCAGTAATTTGATGCAAAAGGGTTTTAAGGGTGTTTTAAAGAGGAAGTAATAATTGTTCGTTAGTTGTTACATTATCAAGGTTGCTTATTCCCAAGCCTAATAAACGAACCTTACGAGAACAATCCCAATTGGCTATTAAAAGTTGTTCTCCGTATTTATACAAATCTTCGCAGATGTAAGTATTATTTTGCATCCGACAGCTACGAGTGATTAATTGGAAATTATCGTATTTCAACTTCAAAGTTAAACTGTTTCCTCTAATACCCTTTCTATGTAAACGTTCTGAAAGACGTTCCGACAGGTGATGTAGAACAGTTAAAAGCTCTTCTAAATTATCAACATCTTTATCAAAAGTAGTTTCACAGCTTAGGGTTTTGGGTTCGAAATTAGTAATTAGTTCTCGATTATCAATTCCTCGCACCACATAATAATAGAATATACCTATTTTACCAAAATGCATTAGTAGATCTTTCAATTCCCGTTTATAGAGGTCTGCACCATTATTTATCCCCATTTTTTTCATTCGCGCAGCAGTGACTTTACCAATACCATGAAATTTCTCTATTGGTAAAGCGAACAAAACTTCTTTTGCTTTTTCTGGTGGAATAAAAGTTAATCCATTCGGTTTATTCAGATCACTGCCAATTTTAGCGAGAAATTTATTATATGAAACACCTGCAGAACAAGTTAATTGTGTTTTAAGAAACACCTCTTCCTTGATTAGTTGGGCAATTTTGACGGTATCTTCTTCACCCATTTTATTTACTGTAACATCTAAATATGCCTCATCTAATGACATCGGTTCAACTGTATCTGTCCATTTATAAAAGATTTCCCTTATCTGATTGGATACCTGAATATATAGATTAAAATGATGATCTACAAATATTGCATCCGGACATAAATTCCAGGCCTGATAACTGCTCATTCCACTATGAACACCAAATTTACGAGCTTCATAAGAACAAGTGGAAACCACACCTCTACTATTAGGTGGTCCACCTACAATTACACATTTCCCTTTCAGTCGGGGATTTTCTCTGATTTCGATAGCCGCAAAAAAGGCATCCATATCAATATGAATTATTTTCTTCATAATGATTCTATTCTTTTACAATCACCTTTAAGTCAAGAAAAAACTTGACAGCAGACTCTCTTTATAAGATTGGAAAAAAGAGTGATTAGTTAACAAAATGGTACAGATAATAGATCTTTTCTGATACAGATGTATAAGCTACAGTATCCTTACCTAGCAATCAAGTTAGCTTTTTTTTAACTATCAGAAATCTTACAATAGATTACACTTAGAACAGATAGTCCCTAAAAATTAAGTAATATATATTAGAGGTAAGCGGTGACAGAAGAAAGTTATATAGTTCACAATGTAACGAAATATTATGGTAAATTTAAAGCTATTGATAGTGTTTCACTTGAACTTAGACAAGGTAAAATTATTGGCCTTTTAGGTAAAAACGGAGCGGGCAAATCAACTTTAATGCGTTGTATGCTGGGTTTTCTAAATCATAGTGGTGAAGTTTATATAGACGGGAATTTAATTAAACGGCGAGACCCGAAAGTTTTTGAAAAAGTAGCTTTCATTCCGGATGTGAGTGGTTTGGATGATAGATTAACTGTTAAACAGACAATAGATTATGTGAAAAGGATAAATCCAAAATGGAACGAAGTTACGGCGAATAAGTTACTAGAAATAAGCAATTTACCTGTGAATAAAAAAGTTTCTCAACTTTCCAAAGGGATGAAAACTAAGCTGTATTTAATGATAACTCTTTCCCTTGATGTTAATTATCTTATATTGGACGAACCTACCTTAGGGTTAGATATCGCCTTTAGAAAAGAATTCTTCAATACCATCTTAAATGAATTCTATGAAGGGAATAAAACAATATTTATCTCTACTCATCAAGTGGAGGAAGTGGAAGATATATTACAGGAAATCGTCTTTATTGATAAAGGGAAAATTCTATTGCACGAAGAAGTTCATACACTTAAAGAACTTTTTAAGATAGTAAGTTTGCCTCTGGAACAATCTGAAAAAATTATGCAATATAACCCCAAAGTGTATACTAAGAATATGGGTTTTATGAATGCTGTGCTGTCTTCGGATATAGAAATTGAAGGTGCAATTTACGGGAAAGCCAATCTTGCAGATATTTTTTTAGCTATGGTGGGAGGAACAAATGAATCAGTGTAAGACCTTGTTAAAGAAAGAATGGTGGATAAACTGGAAACAATTGTTATTACCAGTATGGGTTTCGCTTGCCTTTATTGGAGTTTGCATTATTGGCTTATTAATTGGTCTTATCAAAGGGAAAGGCATTACTTATTTTAGAATGGAAGGTAATTTTCCCCCCGGATTCAATAACCTGTTTCTCTTTGGCAGCGTTCAAACTCTGAATATTGCTTTGGGTTTTTTATCCATAATGGTAGCTATTATGTTAGCAGACAACCTGATTAATGGCGGTTTTAAACTTAAATGCGAAATATTACATCAATCTCAACCGGTTTCTTTAACCAAAATACTTAGCAGTAAATATGTCTTTTTAATTTTGGGATCATTTATCGTTTATGCGGTTATTAGCTTTATCGGGACCTTAGTTATTACTTTTACTCAGATGTACTTTACTTCTGCTTTGTTTTATTTTGGATTTTATGCCTGGCTCCAAAGTGCTGTGGAATTATTTTTCACACTGATTTTTGTTTGCTCGCTGTTTTGGTTTTTTGCCTGTTTGTTTCAACGCAAGTCCTTTTTTATGGGAATCTTAACGCTAATCGGAATAGAACTAGCGATTAAAATTCTGAATTATACTTCCGCATTGAATATTCCTTCGCTACTTAGTTATCTATCCAAATTTATTAAAATATCCTCCGATCCAGGTTTTGGAAAAGCAATGGATTTGAATGTTAATACTCTTATAAGCATAGTTCAAGCGAATTGGAAAAATATACTAAGTAACAATACTCTGTTAAAATTGCTCTATAGCGCTATTCTTACATTAGGAGGATCTCTTTTCTACAAGCGCCGTGAGCTTATTTAACTGCAATTAGTACTTAGCAAACAGTTAATTAGATAGCACATCTGCAGCAGTCGAATAGGCAAGCTATTTTGCATATGCCAAGCACATAAAACCATTAATTCAGTTATCAAGTTTCAGAGAAGATTAAGAATATTCTATTGCTTTATATAACCTAAATATGGTAGCTTATGTTTATTATTACCTAGTTGGTTACAGTAGAGCTGCGGTAGTGTTGCTCGGTATTTTGCCCGGGAACAGCACCTCAATTCTACCACAATTAACTAAGAAAGATACAAGTTTCATTTTGGAGATATTGTGTATATGGTTAAATTAATACAATTGCATTTTCATATAGTAAAGGTGATAAAATAAATCCTAATCGCTGCTGATTAGTGCAGAAATTACATTATCCGGTGCAACCTGTTTTAAAATAATATTGATGGCAGAAGTTAAAGGAACGCAAATCAACATTCCTACAATTCCCCATAGCCAACCCCAAAAAATTAAGGAAACCAATACCATAATCGGAGTTAAATTCAATTGGACGCTTTGCAGCTTGGGTTCCAATAAATTTCCAATCAACATTTGAGTAGCAACAATCAGCAGCGAAAAAAATAATAGCTCGATACTAAAACCACTTTGTAACAAATAGATAAGAATAGGAATCGCTGAAGCCAGAACTGAACCTAAATCGGGTATAAAATCCAGTACAAAAAGTAAAATACCACACACTAAAATGAAATCTACACCAAAAATATACATCCATAGCATACATAGAAAAGAGGCAGATAAATTTATCAATGTCCTGATAGTGAGATAATTCTGAATTTGTTTTTCTATGTTTTGTATAATATTTAATGTCTGTTCTTTGCTGAATTTGGTAGTTACCCTTTTTAAACGTATAGGAAGTTTATCAATTTCCAACAGCAAAAAGATTAAGAAGATGATAATTAGAAAGATATTCTGTATTACGCTAACTAATGTATTCATTGTGTTACTTAATAATTGTGGTAGCGAAATAAATCCGCTGCTTAATATTTGTGTAATGTTGTTGAATGAGAAATTCTCCGAAGATATATTCCATCTATTGGCAAAATTCTGAATATATATAGTAATTGTTGATAGTAGGGAGTTAAACTTATCTTCATAACGAGGTAGACCACTGATTAAACTATTCGAAGCTGCGTAGATTAAAAGAATTACTACTCCCAAAAAAAGAGCAATAATTACAAAAGTGATCAGCAGAATTAAAAACATCGGAACTTTATGCTTTTTCAAATAGTTAATCAGTGGCGCAAATAAAAAGAGCAGAAAGACAGCAAATACTAACGGGATAAAAATAACTTTTAGCGTTTTAAGGATATAAGCAATTACTGCTATCGCTATTATAATCACCGAAATGCGAATCCATCTTAGCTCTGCTAAACTATCCATAAGTTTTAGCTATTCCAATTTTTCTTTTTCTTCTTTTTCTT
>Ga0116183_1001960_pt1 | contig 22657 bp, 25 predicted proteins | sample AD_UKC078_MetaG_FD_89753 | JGI IMG/M metagenome (GOLD analysis project Ga0116183, IMG submission 89753) | Active sludge microbial communities of municipal wastewater-treating anaerobic digesters from USA - AD_UKC078_MetaG | ecosystem: Engineered > Bioreactor > Anaerobic > Digestate | place: USA... | reverse complement strand
TCTCCGTTTTCCTCGCTTTTTCAAAAATCGAATTGTCATGCAAACAAAAAGATGCCAAACGCCCTTTTCACCCCCTGGGGTGGATTCGGACTACAAAACACCCTTTTTGAGGGCAGATTCAGTGATTTATTTCATAGAATCTGCCTTTTTTTGTTGCTCAAAATTCCGAGCAATTATTTTTCCAAAAGTGGTTTGTACCAAAATGTAGTACAAACCAAATCATTTCAAAAACCGTAGTAATCATATTCAGTTCTCATAATCAAAATCTATATATCGAGGTGATTAAAATGTTCTACAGAGGAAGCGACCACAAGCGGCTGTATGCCGCGGTACTCAAAGATTTACGCAAACCAATCTATCAAATAACTCCCGAATTTTTGTCCGCACTCTTTCTGTTGACTGCCGACAACAAACTCTGGAACCGATCCAAAAATGCCATCAGGATGAATGAAATCGAATTCACCAAAATTCATCTTGCCGGAACAAATACGGACGGTTACACCCTGTGCAAAACAGCACAAGATCTGTACGAAGGTACAAGCCACATTGATTTCCCCGACCTCGGCGATTCCGGAGTTATCAACAATAAAATCTTCGGACTGATCAAGTCTGCGCTGAACATAAAGCGCGACGGTTGCTGTGTGCTTCGTTTAAACCTCAAAGGAGATATTGATCTCTGAAAAGTGGTTTGTACCAAAATGTAGTACAAACCAAAACATTTCAAAAAAGCACGAAATCATAATTAAAATACAGAAAGACTAACTATTAAAAGTCAAGTCTTAAAATGAAAGTTTTACAAAAAAAATACGCCGCCCTTGACAAAAAGCATTTAGATGCTGAAAAGAAGCCAGCGAGGGCGACGGAGAGAAAAGGAAACAAAGCCCAACTCGCCTCCGCTGAAGCTGTAGAGGACGGCGCCCTCGTCGGTGTATTCGACCTTGATCCTCGCGTGCTCGTTTTCGGGCGTCGGGTCGGGCGCGTCTACGCTTATGAGAAAGCCGGGCTTGCCGACAAGCGATGTCATTTCATCGCGAATGCGCTTCTATCTGCTCATCCCGTCCTCGTCTATGCCCTCCATTTCAAATTTCAAGTCGTCCAAGCTGTAATCGTCATGCTCATTGAAAACGCTGTCTTTGATTTCTGCCATTTTTGTACATCCTTTCGGTACGTCGGATTTGCCTCTTTTATACACAAAAACACCGACACAGGGGAGCCCGTGCCGATGTCTTTTTTATGTATTAAAGGATCAATTCCCGTCTGCGGGTCTTTTATGGGCTATCTCCCCCGCTCCGCGGCAGGTCGGGCATAAGCCGTCGCCGTCACAGCGGACACAGGTCATTTTTCCTGTACCGTCACAGCCGTTGCATTTGCATGTTCCGGTGCCTTGGCATGGGTTGCAAAGCTGCTCACCCGCGCCCTCGCAGCCGCTGCAAACCGTCGTCTGAACGCGTTTGCCCGTTCCGTTGCAGCCGTTGCAGGTACAGGTGCCGCTTCCGATACAGGGGTTGCAGTATTCCTTTCCGGTGCCGCCGCAGTCGCCGCATGTGTCGGTCGCGGAATGGCCGTGACATGAGGGACACTCCATAATTCCCGTTCCGGCGCACCAGTCGCATCCTGCTCCGCCGCATTTGTTGCAGGGCTGTGTGCCGGTGTTATTGCATGTGGAGCATGGCGGTTTTCCGCTTCCGCCGCAGTTTTTGCACGTAATCATGCCTGTACCGCCGCAGTCGGCGCAAGGCCATGTTCCCTTGCCGCCGCATTGCTCGCAGACCACCTCGGAGGTGTAGCTTCCGGCGCCGTCACATTGATCGCAATGGATCATCCCCGTGCCGCCACAGTCGCCGCATGTCCAGCTTCCGACTCCCCCGCAACCTTCGCAGATAATCGTTTTCTCGCCGTTACAAAGGTCGCAAAGCCCGCCACCGCCGCAATACGGGCAGGGGATCATTATATCGACCCATTCGCCGACGTACTCGCTTATTTCTTCGACGACTTCGCTCATCGCTTCGCCGTATGCGTCGGGAATGACGACGCTTTCGTCGTGCGCGTTGCTCGCGACGATGATGACGCCGTTATTGTCGGTGTTAAGAAACTTCGAGTCGGCGCACGCCTTGACAAACTCCACGACGGCGACATCGTATTGAACGTTGTTAAGCTCAAGCTTCGCGCTTTCGGCAAGCCCGACGGCGTCGTCATTTTTGCAGACGACCTCGATCACCTCGCCGCTCTCGGGCGCAACATGTAACTCTATTTCGGGGTTGACGGAGACGGTAATCATATAATATGCTGTATTTGCAACGCTTTGCGGCGCTTCGGACTGAGACGTCTTTATGTCACCCCGTGACAGATCAACTTCGCTCTTTGACGGATCGCCGGTGTCAACGTTTAATGTTCCGCAGCCGCTGAGAAAAAGGGCAAAAGCAAGCATTAAGCCTGTCAAAAGGCGGATTTTCGCTGTAATTTTTGTTTTCATGATCTATCCCTTCCCCCTGATATATCTTTTTTTCATTGTATTTATCCGTTACAGGTTCATTATACATCATTTTTTAATAAACATCAAGTATACAACAGGCTTGAGTTTCCGTAGTTTTATCCACAGGACCCTTGTTTCATCGGTTTAGTAATAAACAACTTTCAGAAAATGCCCAAAATATAAGGAACTTCCTCTTTTGTTGTGGTAAAATTAAGGTGTCTAATCAAAACCTTACTAAACAAAAAGAGAGGAGCTCCTTATGCTTAATTCTACCACAAATACCTATACTTTAAAACGAGAAATTTTATCTTTTTCAAACAAAATATCCCGTAAGCTTTCCAAACCGGATAGAAAGTTTACTGCGGACATGACTTATGGCATGTTGGCTTCGAATAGCTGTCTTTTAACTGATGTTGTGGATCAGCTTCACGAAGACTCCAAAAAGGTTAACAGCGTGGAAAGACTTACCCGGCATCTGAATAAGGGGATACCAAACGCAGCTCTTTCCTCTTATCTTCATACGATACGAAAATGGGTTCCTGACCAGCCGGTTATTCATATCGATGATAGTGATATCGTCAAGCCTGACGGATACAAGTTCGAAGCACTGGGACTTGTTCGGGATGGTTCCAAAAGCACTGACACCAAAAATGTCTATGAGAAGGGCTATCATGTAACAGAAGCCTGTGTCATGACAAAAAGTAACCATCCAGTCAGTATTTATTCCAAAATCCACTCCTCAAAAGAAAAGACCTTCACCTCCGTCAATAACGTAACCTTCGATGCCATGGAGCGTGGAAAAGCCATGTTTGGCAAAGCTACTTTTGTTATGGACCGGGGCTATGATGATAATAAGATGTTCCTGAAGCTCGATGAACTAAAGCAGGATTATGTGATCCGGCTTACTGCTAAAAGAAAGCTCCTTTTCCATAATAAATGGGTAGCCGCCACAGAACTTCGAAATCGCCGAAAAGGCAAAATCACGACACCGGTGTTCTATAAAGGTAAAAAGCGAGAGGCTTATCTATCCCATGTGAAGGTTCAGATCACCGCATCCAGGAAAGATATTTATCTGGTTCTTGTCTATGGTATCACAGAGCATCCGATGATGCTCGCAACAAACAAGGAATTAAAGTCTAGGGATGATGTAATCCGGATTGCAAGACTTTATTTCTCTCGCTGGCGCATTGAGGAGTATTTCCGCTGTAAGAAACAGGTTTTCCAGTTTGAAAATTTCCGTGTCCGGAAGCTGAAAGCAATCAATGCTCTCAATTTTTATATTACTTTGTGTATGGCATTTCTTGCTCTGGTTTCAATGAAAGCAGAAACAAATGCACTTAAGGTTTCAATCATACAGACAGCAGCTCCTGTAAAGGAAAAAGTTCAGTTCTACTATTATCGGTTAGCGAAAGGCATCTCCGGCATACTTTCGTATGCAAAAGAAGGCGTCAGACTTTGGTTCAGGACAAAACGTCCAGCATACCGTCAACTCTGCTTTAAGCTAATCGCTTAAATAGATAAAAGAATAATTCTCCCAAAGTCCGGTTTCAGGCGGGGCTTATTAAAGTGCCTCTAATCCATGTACTGCCACTCTAACACTTTAAAAAAGCGGCTGATTGGCACTCTAAATAGATTTATTCATTTTCAAAGTGCAATTTGCGGAAACTCAAGTACAACAGGTATATATTATGATTTTATGTAAAACATATTGCACTGCAATGTGAGTAACTTAAAAGTACAAAGACAAGCAAGGAGCGAAAGATAAAAAAGAAGAAAAGAGTAAAGAAAGACTAACTATTAAAAGTCAAGCTCCAAAGCGAAAAAATGTTGTAAATTGGATAACGATAAAGAAAGGTATGACAAACAGAGCGTCTTGCGGCGCTCAAGAAAACGGTATGAGAGATAGATCAGGTAACTGAGCAGTAAGCCTGTCCGGATTTCTCCAAGGCATATATGAGCCGCACAAGTTTCTTCGCTGCATGAGAGATGGCAACGTTGTAGTGCTTACCTTCGGAGCGTTTCTTGGCAAGATAGGCAGCAAAGGTTGGATCCCAGTGGCAAACGAACTTGGTTGCGTTGAAAATTGCGTAACGCAGATACCGAGAACCTCGTTTCTCCATGTGAGAGTAGGAAGATGTTAGTTGTCCAGACTGGTATGTAGAGGGAGAAAGCCCCGCATAGGCCAAAATCTTGTCTGGGGAATCGAACCGTGAGAAGTCGCCAATTTCAGCGAGAATCATGGCTCCCATGCGGTAGCTAATGCCAGGTATAGTCAGAATTGGGGATTGAAGCTCGTCCATGATAGATTTGATTTCCACCTCGATTTCAACAATCTCTGCATCCAGCTCTTGAATGAGCTTAATGGTGTGGCGCAGTTCAAGCGACTTGGCCGGCATCCGAGAGCCAATGGAACATCTGGCAACATCACGGATTTCAATGGCTTTCTCACGACCGTAATGCCCCTTGGAGGCGTCGCTCAGGAGTGTCTTTAAGTGAGTTAAATTTGCAGCAGCGACCTGCCTGGCGCCGGGATATTCTCTTAAAATTGCGTAAACGGAGACCATGTGGAGTGTAGGAACCAGTTTTTCAAGTTCTGGGAACAAAATCGTAACCAATCGCGCAATGGACTGTTTGAGCTGTGCCCGTTCCTTTACCTTGTCGAAACGGTAACGGGTCAGTGACTTTAGCTCCTCGTTGTGGTATGCTGTGTCTGTGTAGGACTTGAGGTTTACATCAGACATAAGCATAGATGCAATTGTTCGGGCATCAACCTTATCGGTCTTAGTTTTTCTAAGGCTGAGACTCTTCCGGTAGAGATTGGTATGGAGAGGGTTGATGACAAAGGTGTGCAGACCTTTGTCGAGAAGAAATCCCAGGATGTTGTAGCTGTAGTGTCCGGTGGCCTCAAGCCCTACTTTTACTTTGTCTAAATTTCCGGACACAGCGCGAATTCTTTGGAACAGGTCATCAAAGCCGGTCATAGTGTTCGGAACGGTGAATACATCTTGCAGCACTTCGCCCTCCGAGCTAACGATGAAACAGTCATGCTTGTCCTTTGCAACATCGATTCCCACATGAATCATAGCGAAACCCCTTCGTAAATGGATTCGATACTGCTTGGGACCACAGAGCTCCTTGCGCTTGTAACCTCGTTCCACATAAACCGTCGTGCGGTATCTAACTGATTAACAAACTTACAAAGAGACTGTGGTTGGAGCCTTTCTGAAACCATCGTGTGGTAGGAAGATCAAACCAATCCACAGTATCCCTTACAGTGTAGCACATAGTCCTTGGAGAGGGACTTTAATAACTACTACTCTATAATACGAGGATGATCCCATGATCAAAGCACTTATTCAAAACGGAGATGACCGAACACTACTTCTCGCTCTCCCATCAACGAGAATGAAGCTCGCCGGAAGTCTGACTTATCTCGGCATAAACAAACCCGCAAGTGAAATATCCTGTCTGGCAGATGATGAAAACGGTATCTCGGTAAAGTTATTCGGCGATGATGCAGTTGACAACAAAATCATCACGGCAGTCAAAGCCGACACGACTCTCGCAACGCTCAACACAGCCTGCGACCTTATTGACAGCCTTCCGTTCTCTGCCCGTGTCGATCTCAGCGGTGAGATTTATAAATTCGGCATTACTTCAATTCAGGATTTGTTCGGAAAAATTAAAGCCTGCATACCGAAAGACTGTACTGAAACTTTTTACTGCCCGCTCACAGTAAATCTCTATGAGCGCAATAGGTACGGAGATATCATTGACGAACCTGACGAACTCGACGGAAGATATGCCGCACAATACAAAGATGAAATCAAAGCCGCAATCGACCATGAGAATTCCCGCGACGATATCAACATGGCAGAATACTTCAAAGGAAGCAACGGAGCGCAGTCAAAGCTGAAATCCATGCAATGGGGCGTTCAAAATGTCCGCGGTGAATTATTCGGATGCATCATAGTTGAACTGACCGAACCGCTTACCGAATCTGAAAAAGGAGAACTGATAGAATTCATTTCGGGACAAAACAGTGATGGCTGGGGCGAGGGTTTTGAGCAGCATGGTATTGATGCGGACGGTAACGAGATGTATGTTTCCTTCTGGCATCCCGGCGATGACTATTTCATTTACGACCAAGAAGAATTCGATCATCACTTTGAAAGCGGTCACAGCATGGGAGGTATCGAATGATTTTTTTTGCCGCAAATAAAAAAAGGAGCTTGATATATGAATCAATTTGAAGCGGAGCGACGCTTTGCACAACGCATGAAAAACAACTATCCCGTAGGCACAAGATTAGAATTAATCAGCATGAATGATACCATCTTCTGCAAGCAAATTGCGGGCAAGCAAGAGACGGGAATACATCATGCTGCACCAAAGGGAGTGAAAGCGAGGATTAGACAGATTGTTTTCTGCAAACAATCTGTTTTGTTCTTCATCAATTGCTCCAGAAAGCTCATCATACTCATCACGGCTCATCGTATAATCGTCTGGATATACGAAACGGTCGCTACCTGTGTTATAAGGCGGGTCAATAAATATCATCTTGACCCTGCCGAGGTAGCTTTCTTGCAGAAGTTTCAGAACCTCCAGGTTGTCGCCCTCAATGTAGAGGTTCTCCGTGGTATCCCAATTCACACTTTCTTCCTTGCAAGGACGCAGGGTCTTGCGGATAGGCTTGTTGGCTTCCACGATAGCAGCCTTTTTGCCAACCCAGGTAAATTCGTAGGCTTCGTCACCCTCCAGCACATCACCGGAAAGCATCTGACGGAGCAGGTCGAAGTTGCAAGGTCATAGAAAGTACGACAAAATCCGGTCTTGCCGATACTTTACCGATGCCTTTCACAGTAATCGTTCTGGCCATATCTATACCTCCGTTTTGGGAATTTTACATTTTTCCATAGTACCATTCTATCATCCTATATGTCCTAAAAAACGGACTTAATCCTTGATGGTCTCCAAAATATCCTCGATGGTACAATCCAAGGCTTCACAGATACGCAGCAGAACATCAGTCTGGATATTATCGCCTCTGCCTAATTTGGCAACGGAGGCGGAACTGATTCCTGCGACTTCCATCAAATCTTTTCGTTTCATATTCTTATCAATCAACATTTTCCAAAGTTTGTTATAGCTGATTTTCATGTCAATCCTCCTTAAAAAGCGTCAAACCAATCGTCGGAAGAAGGTTTGCTGTTGATGGCTTTATCAAGCCAATCGGTAAATTTACGCATTTCGTTATATTCTTTCTTGAGAGAGAAATCATCCGACTCCATAAACACTATCAGTTCTTGAAATCTGTCCGGGCGTTTCAGAAGTTCAGAAATTTCAACTTCCCAGGAAACGCCTTCGAGGTCGGGTTCACCGTTTTCGTATATGTACTCGTCATCAACATCATCCAGTTCCATCGTTTCAGAGAAATAACGGATTTCACCATCCGCAAGCACACGCTCCTTCAATATAGAAACCCATTCTTTTCGGTTACAATAATCAATGACATCTGGCCATTTCACATTGTATAACTCCCCATTGTGTCGGTGTAGGGTTTCGTTCACGATGAAGTTATAGAGATAGGATTCAGGGTCATTCTCGTAGAATTCTCCAGGTTCGCCCTCCTGTGCAAATATCGTAGGATACATTTCTTCAAGGAAGCTCCAATATCCGTTGTTTGCATCGCATCTTGCCCACAAATCATTCAAGTACGGCAAGAAGATATAACGGTCAATGCGATCTGGAATCATATCGTAAAGCATATCGAAGGTTCTGTCGCCTTGCATACGGGTTCGTTGATGCTCAAAGAAATCACCTATACGCTCCAGTTGGTCATCCATCTGGTTGGAGAAGAACACGGCACTGAAATACTCTTGGAAAGAACGATGGATGAAGTAGTATTTTTCGCCTTCCTTATACATAATGCAGAGGTTGTCCGTCAAGTCCAACAGGAAATCACGAGCCGTAGCTGTCGTCTGCATTCTTTGATGTGCGAGAACTTTATTCATGTATCCGGTGAAAATTTGAGCCGTAAATTCTAAAACCTCTGCACGATAGGTTCTTGCACAGAACTCTGCAAAATAAACAGCAAAATCCTCCGGAGACAGCTTTGTATACATAGGGCGTACATAGGCACCTTTCGATGCATCATGTAGTCGCGCCATTGTCTCATAGGCTTTAGAGTAGAAAACATGGCGTTTGGCAGGAACTTCGCCATAGGAGGTGTATGTCATCAGCATGATGGTAAGTAGCAAAGGAATGCTTGCAAATTGCTGATGCGAACGATACAGCTTTTTATCCAGATCAATTCTGAATTTTTCTTTGACCTCCATATCGTGGTAGTCCAGTTTATCAATCAATTCTAACGCTTTTTCTTTGCTGAACGGTTCAATTTCTAATACCTGAAACGCTCCGAATTGAATGAATGTGCTTGTCGGTCTTGATGAAACCACGAGGTAATTATTGTGATAGGCTTTTTTGAAGTTTACAAGTGCATTATCAAACGTGCTTTTGGCTGTTGACGGAACTTCATCCCAGCCGTCCAAAAGAATCAGACACTTGCCGCTATTAAGAACCACTTCAAAATCATCAGCATCAATCTCACGGTCAAACTCAAGGACAGACTTAAAGACGAAATCTTCCAAGCGCTTATCATCTCCCGTGAAATTCTTTAATGGTACAAATATCGGAAGAATGCCACGCTCTTCATAATGCTCCGCAAAGTATAGGAATAAATGGCGCATCATCATTGATTTGCCAATACCACCAGTTCCTTTGATAATAAGGTTATTGAAAGGATTTCCTATTAGCTCTGTAATCGGAGTCTTTAATCGTTCCATATTACTTCCTGCTCCGACATATTTTGCCTTTACGTCATTTGGAACATAGAAATCCCTAAAATTGCGAGGTGCTTCCGAATATAGCAAAGTTTTCACTGTCGAATAGAAGTCTGTTGCTTTCTTTAGATAGTTTCCGAATACTTCGTCTATAGCTTCATCCTCAAGAAGAACCCTATCCATGAGATAGATATCGCCATTGAGAAGGTTTGCTAAATCAGGAGCCACACCATCTGCACCCAAAATAACAGGAACTTTATCAGACGGATAAGTGACGGATGCTTCTTCTTCATCACCATCGGCATCGATGGATTGACTGTATGGTAAGTCAAATGCCACATTTATTTCTGAAGAACGAGGTATTCCGATATTGCAATTAACCTCGCGTCCGGCACGAGCTTCTCCTTTAGGTCCCAGCAAATATTCTATAGTGGCTTTGCACTCATTATTTTCATTATCAGTAACATTACAAACAATGTAATGCCACACACCGAGGATGAACGAACTGATGCAATATTGCTCCTCGTTCAAAATATCATCTTTGCATACCGCTGCACCATCAGGACGGATATAGAATTCCTGTGTTCCGGGAATGTCATCCATATCAATTAAATCGAGCAATGATGCAACCAGACGCTTTCCGTGGGTTGGTACATCGACAGCATATTTAACGAAGTTATCAAAGGCTGCAGCCATCTCTTGATAATTACTTCTTACTCTGCGGTCAAATTGACGGATGGTTTCATCGTATGTCAAACAAACAGAAGGAGTGTCTGATTCACGGCAATTCTTATATTCTGTTGTAAAAGTATTGAAAGTGCGTCCTTCGGTAGGTCTGATAAAATCCGGAACGGTTAGCTTCAGTAGCCTTTCAAAAACATCTGGATTATTTCTACCGTCACCTTTTCTGCCGTTACTACGAGTTGTCTGTCTTTTTCCTTTTGCGTCCAACAACAGCACAAGGAAGGTGCCGCCGCAGAGACGCTTTTTACTTTGATTGGCCATTGTTTTTCTCCTTTTTCTATAAAAATGTCACTGCTGACGCTATTGACACTATTGACCGTGGCTGTCTGTTGCGTGACCGAACATTGTCCTTATGATTAGTCTCAGAGGGTAACTCCTCTGGGACTTTTTTCTTGCATCCGCAGGTTTCGACTGCAAATGCGATATAGCTACCATATATTATAACACAAATTTCTGCAAAATTCCAGAAGTTTAAGCGAGCGTTTGCAAATTTTTTATGTCGAAACTCCAAATTTTCGTTTAGCGTGTCTAATCGTTGCACATATTGATGCAAATCCAAAGGGGCTGAAAGATGTAAGTAGAAAGGAAAATCGTTATTAAAGGTAGGCAGCAGACCTAAACGGCTGTGAAAAATAAATATCGATTGTCTGAGTGCGCAATTAGGCAAGGGATACACATACCACTTTCGGAACGGCTCCTACGGGAGTCTTGGAAGGTGGCACATGGGTAGCCTTACTTTGTTGCGCTCTTTTTTCGGACAAGGTGCCCTGGTGTAGCTGTGTAGACCTGTCTTTCCGCTCAGACGGAAAGGACAATCTATGAAAATCAAAATCCGCTACAACAACGAGTTCCAAAAGCTGGAGGTCGACCGTGATGAGATGTGGGTATCCCTCTCACTCGGTAGCACTGAGGGACTGACTGACTCCGAAATGGAAAAACGCATCCAGGACAAGTTTGATGAGATGTTCAACCGTCCGGAGTATAACAACTGGCATCGCCATGACCGCCACACTGACCCCACAGCCGCCCCGAAACGCTTGGATGGAAAAAAGGGTCGTGTTGGCGATTATGAAGAGCCAACCGAAAGCCACATGGACTTATTCCCGGACTGCTCTGAAGAAGAACGCCGCAACACGCAGTATGAATACGAGGCCGTCTGTGCCTTGATTCGCAAGCATCTGAAAGCAGAACAGGCCGAGCTGCTTATACAGATACATATTAATAAGGTACCGAAGCAGGAATACGCAGCCAAGTTAGGCATCAGTCCAAGTGCTGTCTCCCATCGTCTTGAAACCGCCGAAAAAAATTTCAAAAAAATATTTCCGACATCCTCAAGTTTTCGCCTCTCTCGTGGCTAACAAGTAGAGGGTATATTCAAAAGCCCCTCGGAAAGGAGCCACGACAAATGAAGCATAATTTGAAAATCAGTGTTTCAAAGAAGCCAAAGGCAGACGGCATTGTAGCTTGCCGTACCATCGGTGTGAGGGAGAGATTCCTGCGTTTCCTCTTCGGTTCAAAACAGAAAATCACAATCCTCGTTCCCGGTGACACAGTGGAGGAAATCGCCATCTGCGAGTTTAAGGAAGGAGGAATCGAAAATGAGCCGTGTTAAGTTGATGCTCGATGTGATTGATGATGTGTGCAATGTAGCGGAAAGTCTTCAGCACCTTGCAGAAAGCCTGAAAGTTTTGGTAAAAACCATCGGTCCCGATGAACAGCCGAAGCTGACTGCCGCAGAACCCAAGGCAAAGGCAACTCCTGCACCCAAGGTAATCGAAGCACCCTCTGAAAAGCAACCGACCATTGCAGAGGTTCGTGCGGTGCTGACTGCGAAGTCCAGATCCGGCAAGACTGCCCAGGTAAAGGAACTGCTCATCAAGCATGGTGCAGACAAGCTGTCGGATATTGACCCCAAGGAGTACAAGTCCTTGATGGAAGAAGCGGAGGTGCTGTAATGGGAAGACACGCATTGCTTTCCGCCTCTTCAGCGGACAGATGGTTACATTGTCCACCTTCGGCTCGTCTGTGCGAAGGATATGAGGACAAAGGCAGTGATTACGCTGCTGAAGGTACTGATGCACATACATTATGCGAGAGCCGTTTGAAATCGGCTCTTGGCATGGCAACGAAAGACCCTGTGGAAGACCTCTCTTGGTACAACGCCGAAATGGAGGACTGTGCAGCCGGATATGCCGAGTATGTGACCGAACTTCTGGAACAGGCCAAGCAGACCTGCTCTGACCCGATTGTTCTGATTGAACAGCGCGTTGATTTCAGCCGTTGGGTCAAGGAAGGGTTCGGCACGGCAGACTGCATCATTATCGCAGACGGCATGATGAACATTGTGGACTACAAGCACGGCAAAGGCGTGGAGGTGTCCGCAGAGGCAAATCCTCAAATGATGCTGTACGCACTCGGTGCCCTTGAGATTTTCGATGGCATCTACGATATCACTGAAGTCCGCATGACAATCTATCAGCCTCGTAAAAGTAACGTGAGTGTCTGTGTGATGTCCAAGGACAGCCTGCTTGAATGGGCGAACAATGACCTGGTGTATAAGGCAAAGCTGGCCTACGACGGCGAGGGAGAATTCCAATGTGGTGACTGGTGTCGTTTTTGCAAAGCAAAGTCCGAGTGCAGAAAAAGGGCTGCCGCCAATCTGGAAATTGCCAAGTATGAGTTCCAGGAGCCGCCCCTTTTAGAGGATGTCGAAATTGCAGAAATCCTCGGCAGAGTCGATGAACTGGCTGCATGGGCAGCAGATGTAAAGGAATACGCCCTGCGAAAAGCCATCAGTGGACAGGAATGGCCGGGATGGAAACTCTGCGAAGGTCGAAGTGTTAGACGCTACGTCAACGAAGATGCCGTAGCACAGGCTGTCAAGGATGCCGGGTATAACCCTTACGAAGAGAAACTTCTGGGCATCACTGCCATGACCGCCACCCTCGGTAAAAAGAAGTTTGCCGAGATTATCGAAAGCAGAGGCTTGATTGAAAAGCCTCAAGGAAAACCCGTATTGGTTCCTATGTCGGATAAGCGTCCGGCTATGAATACAGCAAAACAAGATTTTATTGAAGAATAAGGAGGACAACTATTATGTCAAACAAGATTTCTAACCCTATGAAGGTCATCACCGGTCCCAACACTCGCTGGTCTTATGCCAATGTGTGGGAAGCAAAATCCATCAACGGCGGCGCACCCAAGTACAGCGTAAGCCTCATCATCCCCAAGTCCGATACCGTAACCGTTAACAAGATTAAGGCTGCTATTGAGGCTGCCTACCAGGAAGGTCAAGGCAAGCTGAAGGGCAACGGCAAGTCCGTACCTCCTCTCAGCGTACTTAAGACTCCTCTCCGTGACGGAGATTTGGAACGTCCAGATGCTCCCGAATATGCAGGCTGCTACTTCGTGAACGCCAACAGTGCATCTGCTCCCGGCATCGTGGACGCAGACCGCCAGGAAATCATCGACCGTTCCGAAGTGTACAGCGGTGTGTATGGTCGCGCCAGCATCAACTTCTACGCCTTCAATTCCAACGGCAACAAGGGTATCGCCTGTGGTCTGAACAATCTCCAGAAGATTCGTGACGGTGAGCCTCTCGGCGGTAAGAGCCGTGCTGCGGATGACTTCGCAACGGATGAGGATGACGATTTCCTCGCATAAGCAGTAACCCACAGTCCAAGGGAGGCACGGCTCATAATGGGTCGTGCCTCTTCCCTTAAAAGGAGATGCCATGAAAAATTTAGAAATTGATATTGAGACCTATAGCAGCATCGACCTTTCCAAGTGCGGAGTTTATAAGTATGCCGAGGCTGATGATTTTGAAATCCTGCTGTTCGGCTACAGCGTGGACGGTGGTGAGGTGATGGTAATTGACCTTGCTGCCGGAGAACGAATTCCGCAGGATGTTCTCGATGCCATTACGGATGATACCGTTACAAAATGGGCGTTCAACGCAGCCTTTGAAAGAGTCTGTCTGTCCCGTTATCTGTCTGATCTGGGTATCAGTCTTGACCCCTTCCACGATAATCATCCTCTATCCCAGGAGTGCGCCCGCTACCTTAATCCGGAATCGTGGAAATGCTCTATGATATGGTCTGCCTATCTTGGTTTACCGTTGTCTCTGGAAGGGGTCGGTTCGGTGCTTGGGTTGGAAAAGCAAAAGCTGTCCGAAGGCAAAGACCTCATCCGTTATTTCTGCGTTCCCTGTAAGCCTACGAAAGCAAACGGCGGTCGCAGCCGTAATCTGTATCTTCACGATGCTGATAAGTGGGAACGCTTCAAAGCATATAACAAACGAGATGTTGAGGCGGAAATGCAGATACAGGCAAAATTAGTGAAATACCCAATGCCGGACTTTGTGTGGGAGGAATACCACATTGACCAGGAAATCAATGACCGTGGTATTGCCCTTGATATGACTCTTGTGGAACAGGCCATTGCGATGGATGAGCGTTCCAAAGAGGCTCTGACCGAAAAAATGAAGCAACTGACAGAATTGGAAAACCCAAATTCTGTGGTGCAGATGAAACAGTGGCTGCTCGACAACGGTTTGGAAATGGAGAGCCTTGGTAAAAAAGAAGTTGCCGAGGTTTTGAAAACAGCGCCGGAGCATTTGAAGGAAGTGCTGTCCATCCGTCAGCAGCTTGCCAAATCCTCGGTAAAGAAATACCAGGCGATGCAAAAGGCAGCCTGCGCCGACAGCCGTGCAAGAGGAATGTTCCAATTTTATGGTGCGAACCGTAGTGGGCGCTGGGCTGGGCGCATTATCCAGTTACAGAACCTTTATCGTAATTCGCTGCCGGATCTGGACACGGCTCGTGACCTTGTCCGAAACGGAGAATTTGAAGTGGTGGAAATGCTCTATGATTCTGTGCCGGAAGTGTTATCCGAACTGATTCGTACTGCCTTTGTGCCGAAACCCGGATGCAAGTTCATCGTCAGCGACTTTTCCGCCGTGGAGGCAAGGGTTCTGTCTCATTTGGCAAAAGAGACCTGGCGCACAGAGGTCTTTGCCGAAGGCGAGGATATTTATTGTGCTTCTGCATCGCAGATGTTTCATGTCCCCGTAGAAAAACACGGTGTAAACAGCCATTTGCGTCAAAAAGGCAAAATCGCAGAACTCGCCCTTGGTTACGGCGGCTCCGTTGGAGCCTTGAAAGCTATGGGTGCCTTGGATATGGGATTGGCTGAAGAGGAACTGCAGCCACTGGTGGATGCGTGGCGTCAGTCCAATCCCAACATCGTGAAGTTTTGGTGGGATGTTGACCGTTGTGTTAAAAAGACCGTAAAGGAGCGTGTGCCTACGGAAACCAACGGCATTCAGTTCCGTTATCAAAGCGGGATGCTGTTTATTCTGCTCCCGTCCGGCAGACAGCTTTCGTATGTAAAGCCTCGCATCGGAGAAAACAAATTCGGTGGTGAGTCGGTAACCTATGAGGGCATCGGTGGTACAAAGAAGTGGGAACGCATCGAAAGCTACGGTCCCAAATTCGTGGAAAACATTGTCCAGGCGTACAGCCGTGACCTACTGGCAAATTCCATGAAGACCCTGCGCCATTGCGCTATTGTAGCCCATATCCACGATGAAGTTATCGTTGAAGCTGATATGCGTATGTCGGAAGAAGTCCTCAGTGAACAGATGGGGCGTGTTCCGGCTTGGGCGGATGGTCTGCTTTTGAGGGCAGACGGCTATGAAACACTTTTTTATAAAAAAGATTAGAAAAATCCTCAAGTTTTGTTGCCTCCTGTGGCTAATAAGTAGGGAGTATTCTCCCTGCCCGCCACGGGAGGCTTTTTTCCTGTGAATTTATCGCCTGTTCGGCAAGGAGGATTTATAGATGACAGATTTTAAGGAGGGGTGCTTGTGGATGTGCTGCGAATCGACCATGACCACGGATATTTAGAACTCAACATCGAGGCCTTCTTTCCCTGCACACAGAAGAAAGCAAGAATTCTGTTTCCGCTGATTCGGAAATGGTGCAGCGAAGAGACCAAGGTTGCTCTGCTCCATGAACTGACAGAGTTGGCAGACGGCTACGAGGCACTTTGCAAAATGTACGCAAACGCAGCGGCCGACCATCCGCCGCATTCCAGGGAGTGTCGGACTCTTACATCCGAGTTCAAGAGAACGAACACGCTTTACAGGCGGATGCAGAAAAATATCACAATGCTTAAGGAGGTAACCCCATGAAAGTAAAGATTGCGGTATGTAACCGTAGAACAGACAAGAAATATAAGAACCAGGAGATGGATTGGCAGTATATCTCCGACCGTAACAAGAACCCTGTGCGTACATCCGAAACTGCCGAAGAGTATCCGAAGCTCCCAAAGGAGCAGCGCAGCAATCTGAAAGACATCGGTGGCTTAGTCGGTGGTTGGCTGAAAGGCGGTATCCGTAAGAACGGCAATGTGCTGTTTCGCACGGTAGGTCTTTTGGATGCCGACCATGTTCCTGCAGGATTTGATTTCTGCGGTGCGGTTCGTGAGGTCTTCGGTGACCTTACCTATTTTATTTATTCCACCCACAGCCATACACCGGACAATCCCAGATACCGACTGGTCATTCTGCTTTCTCGTGAGGTCAGCGAAGATGAGTACCCGGCAATGCTTCGTATGGTGGCAAAGCAAATCGGCATGGATTACTTCGACGATTCCACCTATCAGTCGAACCGCATGATGTATTGGGCATCCTGTCCTTCCAACGGCGAGTTCGTATTTGATGATAATGTCGGTCAGTCCCTCGATGTAGATAAGTACCTGGATATGTATGAAGATTGGCGCGATATTTCGCAGTGGCCTACGTCCAGCCGTCAGTCCGAGGTCATCAAAAAGGAAACCAAGGCACAGAAGAACCCTTTGGAAAAGGAAGGCACTGTTGGCGTGTTCTGCCGTGCTTATCCGACCATCCAGGAAGTTATCGATGAGTTCCTTTCTGATGTATACGCTCCGACCGCCACAGATTCCCGCTACGATTATCTGGAGGCAGACTCCGTTGCGGGCGTGGTCATCTACGATAATGTGTTTGCTTACAGCCACCACACTTCAGACCCGGCTTGCGGAATGTTGCTGAACGGCTTTGACCTTATTAGGGTTCACCGTTTCGGTGATCTGGAAGAGAAAAAATCCTTCAACGCTATGTGCGAGTTTGCCATGTCCCTGGATAAGGTCAAAATGCAGATTGCTGCCGAGCGTAAGGAAAAGGCCGACCGAGATTTTGAAAGCACCGAAAATTGGGAGTCCCTGCTCAAATATCAGCCTCGCAGTAATGTGCTTGAAAATTCCGTGTGGAACGAGATGCTCATTCTGAACAATGACCCCGATTACGCTAACTTCGCCTATAACGAGATGGCAAACCGTATTCAGGTGACGGGACCGTTGCCTTGGGACAGACCGAAGGACAACAAGTTCTGGCGTGATGCAGATACGGCGCAGCTTAAGGCTCTGATTGATGTACGCTATGTTCCGTTCTCAAGCCGTAACCACGAGGTCAGCTTTACCAAGGTGGCTGATGACCGCCGTTTCCATCCCGTCCGTGATTACCTTGACAGCCTTCCTGCGTGGGACGGCAAAAAGCGTATCGATGATATCCTCATCAAATACCTTTCTGCCGATGATACCGACTATGTCAGAACGGTTACGAGAAAAACCTTTGTGGCAGCAGTCGCCCGTATCTACAAACCCGGCACAAAATTCGACAGCGTCCTGGTGCTTGACGGTATCCAGGGTATCGGCAAGAGTACCTTGTTCAAAGACCTGGTCGGTGATGAGTATTATTCCGAAACCCTGTCCCTTACCGATATGAATGACAAGTCCGGCGCAGAAAAACTGCAGGGCTTCTGGATTATGGAGATTGCCGAGTTGGCAGGCATGAAGAAAGCCGACATCGAGAAGGTCAAAGCGTTTCTGTCCACCTCCGATGACAAATACCGTCCAAGCTACGGAAAAACCGTGGAAAGCCATCCCCGTCAGTGCATTATCATCGCATCGGTCAATGGCGAGCGTGGATATCTCCGTGATATTACGGGCAACCGCCGTTTTTGGGTTGTGAAGCTGAATCAGAGAGAACAGAAAAAGACCTGGCACTTCACCAAGGAAGACCGCGACCAAATCTGGGCAGAGGCAAAGCACTATTACCAGAAGGGCGAAAAGCTGTACCTTGAAGGCGATATGATTTCTGCCGCCGAGGAAGTACAGCGTGATGCGATGGAAGTTGATGAGCGCCAGGGCATGGTTGAAGAATACCTCGACACCCTTCTGCCTGAAAATTGGGAATCGATGGACACCTATGCCAGAAGGAATTACCTGTCTGAAAAGGATGCGCCTACAAGCGTTAAAGGTACGGTGCGTAGAACCACGGCAAGCAATGCGGAAATTTGGTGCGAATGTTTCGGGCGCAGCCTTTCTGATTTGAAGCCTGCGGACTCTTATGCGATAGCTGCCCTTATGACACAGATTGACGGTTGGCAACGCACGACTAAGGTTCGCAAGCGTTCTCCTTATGGTAAGCAACGCCTTTATGAGAGAACCTGTTGCCAGTCTGAAAACGCTGATAAATAAAGGACTTTTGAGGATGGAGCAACGATGGTAACAACTATTTCCTTTATATTCAAAATCAATAAAAACACTATAAAAGCAACCCCTAAACACCCGCGTAGGAATTATAGGAATACTTGTTACCACTCGTTGCTTGTTTCCAAAAGTCAGAAAGGATGGTGTGCAAATGAAAGGTCAATATGATGAGAAGTACCTGCGAAAATGTCATAAGCGGCTCCGTGAACTTGGCGCACCTCTTGAAAATTGGAGCTGCATTGAAGTTGAAGATGGTGAGACCGCTGACTTCATCTGTGAATTATGCGGATGCGACCGTGTCAGATTCATTCATGTGATGGCACACGCAGAGTATGATGGTGTGCTTCAAGTGGGTTGTATCTGCGCCGGATATATGGAAGGTGACCTGATCGCTGCAAGGGAGCGTGATGATGCTGCCAGAAGAAAAAGCGGTCGCAGGGCGAATTTCCGTAAAAAAGTATGGACTGAAAAATCCGAAAATGAATGGACAGTCAAATATAAGCGCCGTTTCATATCCATTGAGCGTGAAGAATTCCGTGGCAGAGATTTTTATAAAATCCGAATCGACACCGACCAGTATCAATGGTGGAAGAACCGACGCATTGAAACTTTGGAGGAAGCCAAACAGGTGGTCTTTGAACTGATAGATTGGGAGGAAACACAATGAGAGAAGTTCTAATAGAAAGAAAATTGATTACAGCAGCAAAAAAGCGTGGCGGCATCTGTCCTAAGTGGGTCTGTCCCGGTTGCGATGGTATGCCAGACCGTATCGTGCTGTTGCCGAATATGAAAATCGGCTTTGTGGAGGTAAAGGCGCCGGGCGAACAGCCAAGACCACTCCAATTGGCAAGGCACCGTACACTGCAAAAATTAGGGTTCAAGGTTTTCATACTGGATGACCCACAGCAGATTGGAGGGATTTTGGATGAAATACAATCCGCATGATTATCAAAGCTATGCCGCCGGATACATTGAAAGCAACCCTATTTCTGCAATTCTGCTTTCGATGGGTCTTGGCAAAACGAGTATCACGCTGACGGCTATCAATAATCTGCTTTTTGACAGTTTCGATGTCCATAAGGTTCTTATCATCGGTCCCTTGCGTGTAGCAAGAACCACATGGCCGGATGAAATAAGAAAATGGGACCATCTGTCCGACCTGCAGTATTCCGTGGCAGTTGGTTCGCCAAGTGAGCGTAAGGCTGCCCTTGCAAAACAGGCGGATATTTACATCATCAACCGAGAAAATGTGCAGTGGCTTGTAGAGGACGGCGGATTTCCTTTTGATTACGATATGGTTGTTGTGGACGAACTGTCATCTTTCAAAAATCATCAATCAAAACGCTTCAAGGCACTGATGAAAGTCAGACCCCGTGTTAAACGCATCGTTGGATTGACAGGCACCCCTTCCAGTAACGGTCTGATGGATTTATTTGCAGAGTTCAAGCTACTGGATATGGGTGAGCGTCTTGGAAGGTTCATCGGTCAGTACCGTAATGCTTACTTCACACCGGATAAGCGTAACGGACAGATTATCTTTTCCTATAAGCCTCTGCCGGGTGCTGAAGATGCCATTTACGATAAAATCTCCGACATCACCATTTCCATGAAATCCACAGACCATTTGAAAATGCCCGAACTGGTCAACAGCCAATACACGGTTCATTTATCCGAAGAGGAACGTCAGCGTTACGAAGAATTGAAGCGAGATCTGGTGTTGTCCCTCCCCGATGGTGAGGTCACGGCGGCTAACGCAGCATCCCTTACCGGGAAATTGTCGCAGATGGCCAACGGTGCAGTTTATTCCGATGATGAGAGCATCGTAAAAATCCATGACCAAAAGCTGGATGCCCTGGAGGATATCATCGAGGCGGCAAACGGCAAGCCTCTGCTTGTAGCATATTGGTTCCGGCATGACCTGGAACGCATTACTGAAAGACTGAATGACCGACATATTCCATTTGCGAGGTTGGATACTGACAGCAGCATCCGCAGATGGAACAATGGTGATTATCCCGTGGCACTGATACATCCAGCCTCTGCCGGACACGGCTTGAACCTTCAAAACGGCGGTTCGACAATCGTGTGGTTCGGGTTGACCTGGTCGTTGGAATTATATCAACAGACCAACGCCCGTCTATGGAGACAGGGGCAATCTTCCGAAACTGTGGTGATTCAGCATATTATAGCTGAAAACACCATTGATGAACGCATCTTAAAAGCCTTATCCGAAAAAGACAGCACACAGCAGTCTTTGATAGATGCGGTAAAAGCCAATCTATGAAAATCTATCGACAAAAATCGACAATCTGAGCCAATCCGAGGGAAAGAAAAAATTCGGAGGTGCAGATTATGCCTAAAGCGTACAGAAACCCTACTGAGGATGCCGCCATCGGCAATATCATGCGTGAGGAACGCAAAAAGAAAAAGAGCCGTGACAGACAGCGTGAAAACCGCCGTCTGAAAAATAACAAAATACAGCGTGAGGTTCAGCATGATAAGTCCGTATGAAAACCTCGCCAATGCAATCGCAGAACTTGCAGCCAAGGATTACAGAAAGGCTTTGAAGGATTTGAAACGCAGTCCCCGTAACGATGCTGCACTTCAAATGAAAGCCGAATGTGAGCGTTTCTTCCGTTCCGGATGGTACGAGGCTCTTACTTCCGTGGATGGAGAGAAATTGATGGCTATGTTGCAGAGGGAGGTGCTTTCAGAATGACGGCAAAAGAATATTTACAGCAAGCGTATCACTTAGACCAAAAAATAGTCAGCAAACAGCGTCAGATTGAGGCACTCCGTGAAATTGCCACAAACTGTTCGCCCAATATGACGGGAATGCCGAGAAATCCAAGTCCGAGCCGTTCTCCTATGGCAGATGCTATAGGAAAAATGATTGATATCGAACATGAACTGGAACAGGAGTTGGCGGCACTGCTTCAGCTAAAGGTAGATGCCCTTATGGTTATTCGCAAGGTTGAAAATGACGAATATAAGCTGTTGTTGGAAAAACGCTACCTTTGTTATGAAAGCTGGGATGATATCGCCCTGGATTTGAACTGTTCTGTCAGTTGGACGTTGAAGTTGCATCGTAAGGCTTTGAGAGCTGTGGATGTAATTTTAGCAGAAAATTATAAAGAGGATAGTAAAGTCCACTAAAATCCACTATAAGGCACACCCCTAATAGTGGTATGATATAATCAGCGAAAAGCAGAATGATGAAAGCCTTGAGGGAGCAATCCTTCAGGGCTTTTCTTATGCCCAAGGGAGGTGAAACGAGTGCCAAGAAGACCAAAGCGTCCCTGTTCTTTCCCCGGCTGTCCCAACCTAACGGACGGGAGGTTCTGTGAGAAACATGAAAAGCAGGAAAACAAACGCTACGAAACCTATGACCGTGACCCCGCTGTGCGTAAGCGTTACGGCAGAGCGTGGAAAAGGATAAGGGATTCCTATGCGGCTGCCCACCCGCTGTGTGAGAAATGTCAAGCCGAAGGAAAACTTACACCAACGGAAGAGATACATCACAAGCTGCCGTTGTCACAGGGTGGAACTCATGCAAGAGAGAATCTGATTGCTCTCTGCAAGCCGTGTCATGCAAAGATACACGCAGAAAGCGGCGACCGTTGGCATAATCACTGACCCTGCCCAGGGCGGTCAAAATCTCCGGGACCTTTATCCCGTGCAACGGGCGTGGGGTTTCGTGTGAAAAAATTGCGAAATCAAAAGGGTAATAAGGCCCGCAGACAGGAAGGCGGTGAGAAATGTGCCAACAAAATCGAATAACACAGGCGGCCGTGGTGGAAAACGTCCGGGTGCAGGTCGTAAGCCGAAGTCAAATTTAGAGAAGGCTCAGAACGGCAACCCCGGCGGTCGCAAACTTACGATGTTGGATATCCCCGATGTGGAGGGTATCCAGATGCCGAAACCAAATGAACTGCTCAGTGCAAAGCAGCGTGACGGTACGGAACTGAGAGCAAAGCAGATTTATGAGGATACATGGAACTGGCTCAATTCCATCGGCTGTGCGGGT
>Ga0116183_1001938_pt1 | contig 22786 bp, 16 predicted proteins | sample AD_UKC078_MetaG_FD_89753 | JGI IMG/M metagenome (GOLD analysis project Ga0116183, IMG submission 89753) | Active sludge microbial communities of municipal wastewater-treating anaerobic digesters from USA - AD_UKC078_MetaG | ecosystem: Engineered > Bioreactor > Anaerobic > Digestate | place: USA... | reverse complement strand
TTTGTGGTACAATTTAAGTGGTTCATAGAAATCTCCTTAGTTTATTTGTAGTGATTTAAATTATACTGATTTCTATGAACTTTTTCAATTGTTTATTTGTCGCATTTAGGCTTGGAAGATGCCAAAGGGATTATTTTTATAATATTTATTGACATTCGTCCCGAAAGGGTATAATATATACTTATCAAGCACTAGTAAAGGAGCGATTATATGAGTAAGATAGCTGAATATATCAAGAAACAAAGAAAAGCTGTTGGCTTAACGCAAGAACAATTTGCTCTTCGTTCAGGTCTTGGTCTCCGCTTTATTCGGGAATTGGAACAGGGGAAGGAAACGGTGCGCTTAGACAAAGTTAATGTGGCACTGTCCATGTTTGATATGGAAGCTGTGCCCGGTAAAAAGGAGAAATCATCATGAGTGCTTTTAGAAAAGCCGATGTATACATTCGGGATTGTTTTGCTGGCGTTCTTGAGGAAACTGATGAAGGCTATGCTTTTTCTTATGATTTTGCTTATATCAAAAGCGAAAACGTGGTCCCGGTATCACTAACTCTGCCACTTCAAAATGAAAGTTTCACTTCCAAAACATTGTTTTCTTTTTTTGACGGCTTGATTCCCGAGGGCTGGCTTTTGAATGTCGTCACCAGCAATTGGAAGATTCCAAAAAACGATCGTTTTGCGATCTTACTGGTTGCGTGCAAGGATCCAATCGGCAATGTCAGTATTCAGGAGAAGCGAATATGAACTGTTTATGTTGTGGAAAAACTTTAAGAACAAAAAACGAATCCGGTTGGCATAAAAGCTGCATCCAAAAGTTTTTTGGAACGACGCAGCTCCCTAAAATCGACTTGGACGATGACACCTTGGCGCTGCTTGCCATTAAGAGCACCAGCCAAGGCTTGACAGTCCCCGGTGTTCAAAAGAAGTTGTCATTACATTTGCTGGTGGATGGAAATACGCCAAGACTGACGATTGTTGACTACCCGACCGGATATATCCTGAAACCTCAGGTAGAGCAATTTGTGGCCTTACCGGAATCTGAACATCTAGTAATGAGGATGGCGGATGCCGTCGGTATTGCTACTGTTCCCCATGCTCTAATTAAAAATGGTAATACTTATGCGTATATCACCAAAAGGATTGACCGGGTTTTTAAAAAAGACCGTTTAGAAAAACTTGCGATGGAGGATTTTTGTCAACTAGGTTTAAGACTAACACAGGATAAATACCATGGCTCATATGAACAATGTGGAAAAATCATTAAGCAGTATTCCGAAAGAAGCAAACTTGATTTGACGGAGTTGTTTATTCGTCTTGTTTTTTTCTATATCACCGGTAATTCCGATATGCATCTAAAGAATTTTTCATTGATTGAAACGGAAGTAGGAAGTAAGCAATATGTTTTGTCCGCAGCTTATGACCTCCTGCCTGTAAAAGTAAATATGCCGGAAGATAAAGAAGATTTTGCCTTAGCTATGAACGGTAAAAAAACGAATATCCAAAAGAAAGATTTCTTTTTGTTTGCTGAGAAGATTGGTATTACCAACGATACGGCCCCAAAATTAATCATGTATTTGCTTGCTAAAAAGGATATGCTTCAGTCAATGTGTCGGGAATCATATCTACCGGATTATCTGAAAACATCATTGTTAGAATTGATTGAACAGCGATGTTTTGAATTGATGAGCTAAGCTATAATTTATGTTGTTGCATAATGATAAAAAATAACAAAGGTGTTTATATAAAAACACATTTTGAAATAAATCGCTTTGATACTCTCAAAAGGTATCAAGGCTTTTTAACTAAGAACATTGTTTGTATAAACTGGATTTTTACTTTTTAAAAAAGTCAAAGCCTTGAAATGACGGTCAAGAGATGGCTTTTATTAAACCTCATACACTGATGAAGACTGAAGTTGATTTATGGAAATTCATAAAAACTGGTTCAAATTCACTAGAAAAAAGTTCCACATTATATTTTTTATTTGAAGAGGAATGATGAAAATGGAAATATCAAAAGAATTTGCTATTCGCTTTTGGGAAGCTATATATGGTAGAGAAGAATTAGTCTTTGATTGCTTTGGCACTCAAATTTATAAAGAAGATTATGGTAATACGACCCTAAAAAGACAGACAGCTAAAGGGGAGTCTTCCTATTATGGTTGGACGATTGATCATATTTTACCCATTTCAAAAGGGGGCGATAATTCTCTTAACAACTTAAAAGTAATGCATTGGCTTAATAATAAGGAAAAATCTGATAAGACATCATTTATCATTGATGATGTCGAGTATGAAGTGTATAAATGTAAAATGGGCATTGATGGATATCGTGGCTATGGAATTCAAGAAAAAAATACAAAAAAGCGAGTAGATTGGAAAGCAAGATTAAAAAAACACTTCTAAATCATGACAACTCTAAAGTAGACAGTTTAAAATAAATGATACTGTCTACTTTTTTCATATTTGCTTAGGCTGACTTTATAAAAAACTGGTTTTCCTTATTAAATTATAACTTTTTCTCAAATAATAGTTTTATAAGCAAGTTGTAATACAATCGCAAAAAACCGGAAAGAGCAAACAAATTGCGAAGGGATGTAAGCGTAATTAATGGAGTTCTATCTATTAATTAAGTGCTTAAAGTAGGCATTAAATTTTTCTTGTTTTTACTAAAAACCATCGCAATTTCATCATTTTATGAAAACCCTTTCACAAAATAATCCATAAAATGGATTGATTATTCAATTTAATAGGTATAATATGAAAATAGTAATCCTAATTTCATCGTTTTATAATAATCAATTGATAATCAAGTTGATGAAATGAGGTGAACAAATAATAAAATTGTCGGCTTTTCCGAAATTTTTTTGTTTACCTAAAATCATTAATCATTAAATTGTTTAATTATCGATTTAATTCCATTTTTTATTTTGTCTTAACAAGATTGCTTATTGGACAAAATTATTCTAATTGAAAACGCATGTTGTTTGGAGTATTAATATTATTAAGAAGAGAAAGGGAATTTTATGCAGAAAGGGAAAATAACAAGACTAGCGTTCCTTGTTTTTTTATTTGTAGTCACACTTTTATCTATTTCCTCGATTTTAAGGCCAATTGTCAAGCACAATGAGGATTTTCAAACTGAAAAACTACAGGAGCTCTACGAAAATGTTGGCACATATGATGATCGAAAGATTGTTTTATATGATACAACACCTTCCGCTGCCAAAGCATTGGCAGAGCAATTTAATGCTTCGCTAAGAATCACAGCGAGCGGTAACTTTGCAACCTTGACCTTACCGGAAGGCTCAACAATAAGGGATGTCTTTGCGAATAATGATAATTTAGATATCTTAAACAAGCTATCCATTGATTATTATTCTAAAGTTAATGATATTGAAGAAGAGATTCCTCAAAGAGAAGCACTAGCTTCATTATATGAACCTAGTGATGAATACTATCCTTTACAAAACTACCTTAATTATCTCAATTTAGGAGATACATGGTCTTCCTATCGTGGCTTGGGCGTTACCGTAGCCATTATTGATACGGGAATTGACACCGACCATAGCGAATTTTTGGGTAGAATTTCGACATATTCTTATAATGCGACCGAAGATAAGATTGTGAAAGACTATCTTCTTGAAAACCATGAATATGATTGGAGTTTGATTGAAGATGTTCAAGGCCATGGCACAAAAGTGGCCGGGGTTATCGCTTCATCCATGAATAACGGTGGCATCGCCGGAATTGCTCCCAGCGTTGAATTATTAATCATCAAATGTGAAAGTAGTATTGATGGAACCTTCTACAATACTTCTGATTTGGTGTTTGGATTATATTATGCTATTGAACAAGATGTTGATATCGTCAACATGTCTTTTGGCGTGTATTCCCTCCAAAACCCCTTTGCCAGCGCCACAAAGCTCGCCGTAGATAGTGATATTATCTGTGTCGCTGCGGCCGGCAATGATTCAAGCGCCCAATTATGCTATCCGGCGGCTGATGTTAATGTTATTGGGGTCGGGGCTTTAGCTGCGGAAAGTTGGGATTTAGCTTATTATTCCAACTATGGCGAAAATGTCAATATCGTTGCTCCGGGCTCAACTTATACTACTAAAGTAGGGGGCGGTTACGAATTATCGGTTGGTACTTCAATGGCTTCGCCGGTAGTAGCCGGAATCCTAGCTCTTTATAAGCAACAGAACTTTTATTGGGACTTCACGACATTAGTTGAATTAATATATGCTTCCAGTTTTGACTTGGGTGACTTAGGTCCTGATTATTATTATGGATATGGTGCTATTGATGCCAGTGCCTTGTTGCTTGAGGAACGAGGAACCGTGACATTCAATTATTTAACAGACGAAATTGAAACGAGCACCCAAGTGTTCATAAGAAAACATACCTTACAAAATCTGCCCGAACCGGAAAGAAACTACAGTGTGTTTGATGGTTGGTATTATGATATCGATTGCACGGAAGAATTAAATTGCTACCAAGATGTTTTCACAAGCAATTTAACCTTATATGCCAATTGGGTTAATGAGGATGATGGCATACCATATACCTATGTTACTCTTGAAGATGATACGATTGAAATTAGAAGTTATATCGGAAAAAGAAGATATATTACAATCCCGGATTATATTGAAGGTAAAATGGTTACCTCGATTGCCGCTGATGCCTTTTTTGGTCAAAGTCGTCTTAGAGAAGTAAATTTACCCAGCCATCTAAAAACCATCGGGGATCGTTCCTTTTACAACTGTAACAACTTAAGGTTGATTACCATCCCTGATTCGGTAATTTCGATTGGGGAACATGCCTTTTATAACACGATTAGACTATCATCCGTTTCCTTAAGTAGTTCGTCTAAATTAGAGCGGATTGACAATTTTGCCTTTTCCTATAGTGGCATTAGAAGATTTGATATCCCGGCTAAAGTCAAGAATGTTGATGGCTCCGCATTTTTAGGAGCAACTAGACTGGAAATCATTAATGTCCTTAATGGTAATAGCAAATTTTCATCACTTAACGGCGTCTTATTCAATAATACCCAATCAACAATTGTTGCTTTTCCTGCCGGTTTTAAAGTCAATTATATCATTCCCGAAAGTGTAAGCAAGATTGGTGATTATGCTTTTGGCTATTCTACTTTCAAAACCATTAATCTCAAGCATGTCAATGAGATTGGTGATTATGCTTTTACTTATTCTTGTTTAGAACAAATCAATATCACTGATGGCATTCGGAGTATTGGCATCGGTGCTTTTGCTTATTCTTATTACTTAAAAGAACTGACAATCGGTCATAATTTATCCATTATTCCCTGTGAAGCCTTTTTGTACTGTAATCTGGTCAATTTATTGATTCCGGCCAATATTATAAGAATTGACAGCCGTGCTTTCGCCTTCAATACAGCCTTAGCAGAAGTTAAATTTGCTGCCAACAGCAAATGCTTAGTAATTGGTAGGTCTGCTTTCCAAGGCAATTCTTCCTTAACGAAAGTAAGTTTGCCGGATTCATTAGTCAGCATCGGCGAAATGGTCTTTTACCAAACAAGTTCTCTCAATGAAGTTGTTTTTTCCGGCAGCAGTTCACTCAATTACATCGGTGCTTATGCATTTGCTCATACAACCTCTTTAGAAAGCATCATTCTTCCTCTTAGTTTATCGGAAATAGCTCCCTATGCTTTTATGGGGAGTAAACTAAATGCCGTGACAATCCCGAAAAATGTCGCCATCCTCGGTGAAGGAGCTTTTGCATCGTGCCATCATTTGCTTGCCATCAATGTCGACTCCAATAACTCCAATTATCTTGATGTTAATGGCGTCGTCTATAACAAGAATAAAACCGTCGTCATCGCTTATCCAAGCGGTAAAACAAGCAGTGATTATACTGTTGAAGCAAGCACCCTTGAAATTGGGGAAGCTGCCTTTTACGGTTCAAACTACTTGCTTTCCCTAACCCTGCCGGAAGGATTAACAAAGGTTGGTCAATACGGCTTCTATGCTTGCGAAAATGTTGCCAGCTATACCCTTCCGGAAAGTTTAAGCTCCATTGAAGAATATGCTTTTGCCAATAACAAAAGTTTAGGAAGTTCATTATCCATCCCTGATAATGTGTCGCAAATCAGTCGATTTGCTTTCGCAGGCGATTATAATTTACATTACATTAATTTTGGCGCTTCAAGTCAACTGCCAAGAATATCCTATGGTGCTTTTGCTTATACCGGACTCTATCAGTTTACCGTTCCCGCCTCAGTTTCCACCATCGCCCAAGAAGCATTTATCGGCTCAAAACAATTATCGGTGATGAATTTTGCTAGTAATAGTCAATTAAGTACGATTTCCAGTTATATGTTTAAAGGATGTGAGCAATTAACTCAGATTACTTTTTATTCGGGAAGTCAATTGACATCAATTCAAGCTCACGGTTTTGAAGGTTTGTCGAGTTTACAAGTAGTTGATTTTGGAAATGCCGCATTAACTAATATTGATAATTATGCTTTCCGTTATTGTCAATCATTAAATACTTTAAGCATCCCGGAAGGTGTTACTTATATTGGGCGATTCGCCTTTTATGGCTGTAGTGCTTTAACAACCCTAGTCCTCCCCACAACGATTGATTTTATTGGTTCAAATGCTTTTTATCAAGCGAGAAATTTGAATATTTATTTCTCTTTGGAAACACTTCCCCTTAATTTACAAGAGAATTGGGATAATGGCATTAGAGGCTATTATGTTGGGGTCCTTAGCACCAATACGAGCGGCTCCTATCAATATGCTGTTTTAAAGAGTGGTGACATTAGCATTATTGATTATAGTGGTTCCGAGTCGGTGATTGATTTAACAAGCCTTGATTTGGGGGGCACGATTACCCAAATTGGCGGATATGCCTTTGCTAACACGACCATTACAAGTATCACTCTTCCGTCAAGCTTAACGCTCATTCACCAATATGCTTTCGCCAACAGTCAAATTCAAGCCATCACCATTCCCGCCAATGTGGAATTTATTGGTAAATATGCTTTTTATAACACGCCAATGGAAACGGCTGTTTTTGAGGCCAATAGTAAGTTGTCTAAGATTGAACAATATGCTTTTGCTAATACCGCTCAACTTACTACCATCACCTTGCCTGCCAGCTTATTAAGCATCGAAAAGGCGGCCTTTATGAACAGCGGCATGACAACGGTGAATTTGGAAGCCTTAAGTATTGTGGAAATTCCCGAAATGGCTTTTTATGGCTCCGCTTTAACTAGCGTTACTATTCCTAACTCTGTTAACTTAATTAACCACAATGCCTTTAGAGATTGCCTAAATTTGAAAACCGTCAATTTTGGAACAGCAGCTGATTTACAAATCATGAGCAATGTCTTCTACAACACCGGTTTATCAACGGTGAATATTCCCGCCAATATTACCTATATTGGTGAATATGCCTTTGTCGGCTTATCGGATTTAAACGCCTTTGTAGTTGATGCGCATAATCCCCAATATCAAGCCATCAATGGTGTGCTTTACAATAAGGCGGGAACCAAACTAATTGCTGCCCCGGCTAAAAAAACAGGGAACTTAGTTGTCCCTCGAACTGTTGAAACTATTGGCTTTGGTGCATTTGAAAACAGTCAACTTACCAATGTTAGTTTTGAAGCAGGCATCAACTTATTGACCATTGGTTATCGCGCTTTCTATCAGGCGATGATTACCGAAATCACCATTCCTCAAAGTGTTGTTTCGATTGATTATTATGCTTTCGCTATGTGCCCTCGCCTTGAAACGGTTTACTTCACCGACGGTAATAAATTAACCGGCATTTATGAAGGCGCATTCTATGGATGCAACTCCCTAAAAAACATTATCGTTCCTGATTCTATTGTGGAAATCAGTGATTTTGCTTTTTACGCTTGTTATAAATTAAAGACCCTTCCTTTTGGTGCGGAATCAAATGTGAAAGGTATTTATGATTATGCTTTTGCCTATACCGGTATTACTGAGCTTATTCTTCCGGAATCATTAATTGATATCGGCGATTACGCTTTTACCGGCTTAAGAATCACTTCCTTGGAAATACCGAGCAATAATAAATTGGAATTAGTAATTGGTTTAGGTGCTTTTGCTGATTGTCGTGAATTAGAAGAAATAAGCCTTCCCTTTATTGGAGCAAGTTATGAAAATCATGATATTTCATGGTTGGGATATATATTTGGAGCAGGAGGTTATCGCAGCAACAACAGTTATACGCCCCCGAAATTATCAAAAATCACCATTCATGATGGACTGGAAGTGATTGGGACCGGTGCTTTTTATGGCTTGGAAAATGTAGAAGTTATCGATTTGCCGGCTTCAATTACTGAAGTTTACCGGGAAGCTTTTTATGGTACCAAAGCATCATATGAATTAGTTAATCCAATCGCTGTTTATTACTTAGATCTTTATGGGAATCCGCAATTAGATACCAATATAAGCAACAATGTTTTTGGAAACGGCATAAGCGGTAAACTCTCTTTATCTTCCGCATATCAAGAAGGAGTCTATATTAGCTTAAGTCAAACCATGATTGAAGAAGTGCTTATTCCTAGTTCAGTTACCCATATTAGTTACATTTCCTTTTATGGTTGGATTAATGAACTAATATATAAAGCACCACTAAAGCGGCTTTATATTCCCGATTCTGTTCAAACGATTGGAAGCATTTCGGTGAGTTATTGTGGGAATTTTGAAGAATTGTATATTCCATCGACTGCCCAAGGTTTGGAGAATTTAGGTCTTACAGGTGCACGTCGTCTAAAAGAGCTCATTTTACCGGATGAAGTTTTGTTTACGGAAATTAGGCAACTACAATTCTCTTCTTGTACAGATCTCGAAAGAGTTGTAATCCCTGAGGGAATCAAAACGATAGGAAGCTCTGCATTTTCTAATTGTTCATCTTTGAGAGAAATCGTCATTCCTGAATCGGTTGATTATATTGGCTCAAGTGCTTTTTCTGGTTGTAGCAATCTAAAAACAATCGCTCTTCCTAGTTCAATTAGCTCTATTGAGAGTTATACATTTAATGGTTGTAGTTTACTTCAAGAAATCATTATTCCTGAAGGTGTTGAAGAAATCGGAACGGGAGCTTTTAGGGATTGTAAAAAATTAACCGAAATTACGCTACCAAGTACTTTAAGAATTATTGGTGATGAGGCTTTTTCTGATTGCCCATTCTTACAAGTCATCAATAATAATAGTGATCTTGCCTTGACATTTGCCAGTACCAGTCATGGCCAAGTTGCCCTAAATGCCAATAAAATTGTCTTAAAAGACGGAAGCATTTTACTTAAAGAAACAGAGCCGATTGATTATTTAGAAGATGAAAACGGATTTTTATTTATTGAAAATGATAATGAATATTTTTTAGTTGGCTATGCCGGAAATCACAGTGAAGTAACCTTTCCTTTGGCTTATCAAGGACATCCCTATCAAATAAAACAATTCGTTTCTCCCATCATTACTAAAATAATTATTCCGGAAGGTATCACAACTATCGACGAGCAAGCTTTTTGGAACAATGTTTATTTAGAAGAAATTGTCTTGCCTAACAGTTTAGTTACCATCGATTTTGAGGCTTTCGGATTATGCAGTTCACTGGAAAGCATTATCTTACCTTCTAATCTTGAAACAATTCAAGCTGGAGCCTTTGTTGCTTGTACTAGATTAAAGCAAATTGTTATTCCAGATAGTGTTACCATGATTGGCGATGGTTGTTTTTCTGCTTGTATTAATTTAACTGATGTGACATTGTCGGCAAATATTACGGAAATTAAAGATAACACTTTTCAAAGTACAAGACTAAAATCACTTACTATTCCTGAAAAAGTTACAAGCATTGGATTTCAAGCCTTCTCCGGTTGCTCAGCCTTAGAAGAAGTTATTATTCCGGATGCTGTTGCCACCATTGGCGAAGCTGCCTTTTTTTACTGTAGCAGTCTTAAAGAGATTGCTTTACCCAAAAATTTAACCACACTCGGGAACAATGCCTTTCCTTTGGTTGAGAGCATTACTCTTGATGCGGAGAACCAAAACTTTGTGGTGGAAGAAGGAGTTTTATATGACAAGAATAAAACTACCATATTATTTGTTAGTAAGAGCATAACGAGTGTTAATATTCCTGCCGGCGTTAGCGATATCAGCTTTGTGTTTTATGGCTGTAATAATTTACAGACAGTAACATTTGATAGCGAGACAACGATCACCGAAATCGGTATTAAAGCTTTTTATGACTGTCAAAACCTAAGATCCATTACTTTACCGGCTACGATTGAAAAGATTTGTACTAGTGCTTTTTTTAGATGCAGTAGTTTAACCTCAATCACATTACCTTCCGGCTTAAAATTCATTGATCCTTTTGCTTTTTGGATTTCTGGCTTGGAACATATTGAAATCCCAAGCAGTGTTGTGCAAATTGGTGAGAGTGCCTTTTCTTCTTGTCACCATTTGAAAACAGTATTGTTGAACGAAGGACTAAAAACCTTGGGAAATGATGCTTTTTACAATTGTGGAAGTTTAAAATCTATTAATTTACCAAATTCTTTGGAGTCCATTGGTAATCGATTACTTGGTTCTACCCCTTTAGATGAAATGAATATTGATGTCAGTCTTAATGAAGAATACTTTAGCATTATCGATGGGATTGTCTATGATAAAGAACTTACAAAAATCCTTCTTTTGTTACCCGAATTAAGCGGCGATGTTGTCATTCCTGATGGGATTACTGCCCTTCCTAGTGAGGCTTTTTATGGACGTAAAAAAATAACCAGTGTTTATTTACCGGATAGTATTGTCGACCTTGGAAATAGCACCTTCTATGGAAGCGGATTACGCACATTGCGATTGCCGGAGGGCCTAACTTCCATACCATCGTCTTTGTTTACTTCCTCATCTTTACAAACAATAACGATTCCTGAAGGTGTTACCACCATTGGAACCAGTTTTGCATATTGCCGAGATTTACTCAGTGTCGTTTTACCGTCAACATTGCAACAAATCGATAGTGGGGCTTTCGTAGAATGTACTGATTTATATCAAATCATTAATAATAGTTCACTTGAACTTACTTTTGGTTCACCAAATAATGGGTATATTGCCTATTATGCAAGCGAAATAGTTGATGCCCTAGGAAATACTACCTATAAAGAGGGAGATATTACTTATTATCGGGATTCCAACGATTTTGTTTTTAAATATAATAAAGCCCGTGATTCGTATCAATTAATAGCCTATGTGGGAAGCAATGATACGGTTACCCTTCCTTTAACTGTCAATGATCATGATTATACCATCCATCATTTTTCGGGTGCAAACCATGTTATTATCCCGGAAGGGTTTACCCAAATAAACAGTTCCGCCTTTGCCTATAACAATGATTTACAAAGTATCACTTTACCGGAATCATTAATTAGTATTGAATCCGATGCTTTTTATTATTCTTATTCTTTAAAGATTGTGAATATTCCTAGTAATGTTACCAGCATTGGTCCATCTGCTTTCGCATACTCACAATTAGAATCAATTACCATTCCTAGTAATGTTACTTATATCGGTAGCCGAGCCTTTTGGAATTGCTCCTATTTGCAAAGCATCAACCTTCATTCCCAACTTCAATTTATCGGTTCTGAAGCGTTTACTAATACCGCTTATTATAACAATTCAGAAAATTGGTTGGCCGGGGGACTTTATATTGATAACAATTTAGTAGCGGTTGATACCAATGTCCGCTATCTCGAAGTTCCCGACAGTACGGTTCTTTTATCAGACTATGTCTTTAATGGTTGTGTCCATTTAACAACATTATCCATCGGCACAAGCAATTTAGGGCAATTAGAAGGTTTAACCAATTTAACCACTTTAATTTTAACAGGAATGCCGGAACATATACTTGCTTATTACTTTAATTATGATTACATTCCTCTAACCTTAAAAACCATTGTCCTAGGTCTTGGGGTTGATGTTGATAGTGTGAGCACGATGGATAGACTGGAAGATATCATTATTTTTGTTGAGGCCCAAAAAGCGGATGTTCACTGGAACCAAGATTATGCCGGCTGGAACAATAACAATAAAGTATATTATGGTGGTGAATGGCTTAAAGCCAATTTCTATGACCGTGAAAATCTCCTTTCCAGCCATTATTTAACGACATCACAAGTCATTCGCCAACCATATGTCAGCGACTACACCAGCAACCATCTAACTTATCAGTTTGTTGGTTGGGATTTAAACAACGACACCGTTGTTGATGTTGTTCCGGCCACATCCATGGTCAATATCAATGCCCATGCTGTTTATGAAGCTCATACAATTAGCGATTGGATTATTGTAAACGATGCAACTTGCACTGAGAACGGTACTAAACAAAAAATATGTTTGGATTGCCACAAAGTCATTGATGAGGAAACCATCCTTGCTCGTGGTCATGTTCAAGGGGAGTTTGTGGAAAGGGTTGCTGCAACTTGTGCACATGAAGGCTACGATGTCTATCGTTGCTCGGTTTGTAACGAACTCTTCCATACTAATTTCACCAACAAACTAGAACACAGCTTTGGAGAATGGATTGTTGACCTTGAAGCCACTTGCACTCTTGACGGACTAAAACACCGGACCTGCAGTGTTTGTGGAGAAACGGAATACCAAATCATTGAAGCTTTAAATCATCATCTAACCAGTCTAATCAGCAAAGAAGCTACTTGTACAGAGCATGGGGAAATTCTATACACTTGTTCAATTTGCAATGAACAATTCCGTGAGCAAATAGATATGCTTGAGCATGACTATATTAAAAAGACGGTCTCGAAAGCGGTCTTGGAAGCTATTATTGAGTTTATGCCCAATGTATATTATGGTTTGGAAGGCGATGAGGGCTACTATTATGAATGTCAACATTGTCATAAACTCTTAACCAATGATGAAAAATTACCATTGGGTGCTACAGTGCAAAGCGTTGTATGTCATCATCAAATCGGTGCATGGACGCTGTTGGAAAACCTTGAAGCAATAAATGTTGAGATTTGGGTGAGAAAATGTACGATATGCGATCACATCATGGAGATGAAAATTGTTTTAAACGATGACTGCTATCGGCAATACACTTACCAATTTGTTGACGAACAAGGCATGGTTATGAAAAAAGATACCATTAACAAGGGCACCATTTTGGTACCGCCGACATTAGCTAATCGCTCCGGATATACCTTTGGTGGTTGGTATCTTGATCAAGATTATCAAACGCCATGGAATCAAGAGGCAGAGATAAACAACGATACGATTTTATATGGAAAATGGCAACAAAATAGTAATGCAACTCTCCAAATGACAGCCGGGGCCGCCATTAGAACGACAGGAACCCAGGGCTTGAAGTTTTCAGCAAGCTTTGATGCCGAACATTTGAATCAAGAAAGAGGCTTCTTTATCATCTACGGAGAAACAGCAATGCTTGACTTTGGGACGCTTTATGAGAGTGGAGCTTTAATCAATGGTAAAACCATAAAGAAAGTTTCCGGTAATTATGATCAAACCAGTCCGATAATTTCTGTTGTCTTAACGGGGATTCCTCTTAAAGGTTACAATCAAACCATCACCGTTGTCGGCTTTGTTTATCATAACGGAAGTTATACCTATGTTCCCGCTGCCGTATCGCGTAGTGTGGCTCAAGTTGCCATGAACGCTTCCAAAGCCGGTGATAGTAATAGTGTTGAAAATGTCATTTCCTCATTGCAAAATAATTATTTCAAAACCGGTTTTGACGAATTTAATAATTTTGTTATCGCCAACGCTCTTTACGAAACGGATCGAAGATTGTTGAGAGATGAGTTTATAAGTGATTGGAATCAAGTTTTTGCTACTAATTGGACAGAACTTGATGCTCTAAGTTTCTTTAACAGTGCCAAATTGGGAACAACGAGTTCAACGGATATGGCCAATAGTAATTTATATCGTTTCTTTAACAATTCAACGATGAAGAAAAAATGGGCTTGGTTATTGGATTATTTAGATAGTTATGCCATGGACAACATCGAGATTACAAACCAAATTGAAGCAATGCAAGGAAACGGAACCAACAATGGTAAAAACTTGTTTAATGCATCACATTTGATTTATTCAATCACTAATTTCTTTAATAAAACTAATGAAACAGGCTCATATTCGGCACTTGACTTCACTGTTGATGCTTATGAAAAGTATCAAACGATTGCCTTGTATAACAATGCTGTGTACACAAATTATCTTCATTATCAATTTGTACAAAAAGGCAGTAGTATAATGATTCCGAAAGGAGCCGAAATCGAAGGTTACCGCTTTGTTGGGTATTATGGAGCTGCTGTGGCGGGGGCCAATTATACAGTCACCGACACGATTGCTTTCGTACCGCGTTATATCCTTAATGATTAAAAAAAGCGCTTCATACATGAAAATGTGTATGGAGCGTTTTTTATCGTACTGTAAAAATGGATATTCTTTCTTTTTAGGAGGTACATAAGTATCTCTTTTTTTAAAAAAAGAACTTTAAAAAAAACTATTTAAAAATAATTTTAAATAGTTGTTGACAATCTCACTTATTTATATTAAAATCTATTTAAAGATATTTTGAAATAGGTATAATATGAAAACAAGTGTATTTAAAGCTTTAAGTGACCCCATCCGTCGTCATATTTTGCTAGAACTTAAAAAAGGCCGTCTTAATGCCGGTGAATTGGCGGAAATGTTTCAAATTAGTCCCCAAGCACTGTCCTACCATTTAAGACTATTGAAAGAAGCCGATTTAGTCATGGAATATAAAGTCAAGAATTATATCTATTATGAGTGGAATGCGACGGTTTTTGATGAGATTTATTTATGGTTTAAACAAATGCGAGGTGGAGATAATGAAAAATAAGGTTTTGTTATTATTGGCAGTTTTACCCTTTTTGATCACAATCTTGTTGTTACGGATGGTCCCGGATGAAATCCCAATGCATTATGACTTCAGTGGTAATATTAATCGTTGGGGTTCAAAGTTTGAGTTGTTGCTTTTTCCGGTTTTTATTGCTGTTTTTCAAGTGTTTTGGGTGCTTTTATTATCTTCGTTTGCGAGAAAGCGCTTGGCTTCCTGTGATGAAAAGCTCATTGCTGGCTCATTACAAAATGAAAAAGTCCTTTTTTATACTGCTATTGGCACTTGGATCTTATTTACGGGCTTACACTTTTATATAATGATTTCTTCAATCCTCATTGTTCGCGATAATTTAGAAACGCAGATGTTCAGTTTTGGAAATATTTTAATCCTCCTTATGGGAATATTCATGATTGTCATCGGTAACATCATGCCCAAAACCAAAAGAAATTCCGTAATTGGATTAAGAACAAGATGGAGTATGAGTAATGATGAAATTTGGTCCAAATCCAATCGCTTTGGCGGTTATACCATGGTTGTGGTTGGTGTTTTAGTAGTGATTGTAGCTTTTGTTTTCTATAAACCATGGTCTAGTATGATAATGTTGCTTCTTTTGATAATTGCCACCATTGTGATGATTGCTTATTCAAAGCATGTTTATGATAAGTTTGTGTCGATAAAGGAGCGCTCAAAAAAGTTTTAAACTGATTTACTTTTTATTGGTTTTAAAAGAACAACTATTGTTTGAATAGTTAAAAAGAAAACAATTAAAGGTTGAATTTGTCAATTTTGCCTCCATTGATTTAAAAGATTGTTTGATATAGAATGATGGTGTAGTGGCCGCTATAATAATAATCGAAAGGAGGATGCTATGGATATCGGATTAAAAATTAAAGCCTTGCGAGTTAAAGCGGAAATAACGCAAGAAGAACTTGCGAAAGCGGTAAAGGTATCAACGCAAGCTGTATCAAAGTGGGAATGCGGCGGTTATCCGGATATTGAACTGATACCCAAGATTGCGGAATACTTTAATGTGACTACCGATGAATTGTTTGGTCTTCCGACTCATGATTTCAAAAACATTGAGCAAAAATTAGTCAAATACTTAAGCAGTTTACCGGATATGAAAGAACGTTTTGCTCGCTTCTTTGCTTTGTGTTACTATATGGAAGTCAGCCTTAACGGTTTAGTCGAGCTAACAGAATATGATGCCTTTAAAGTAATGGAAGAACATGATGCCCATTCCCATGTTTTATCAAAGGAAGGGATGGCCTTAACGCAACTGAAAAAGGATAAACCTTTTTTTGCTTTGTTTCCCAAATTGGAAAACAAAAACTTCAATAGTTTCTTAAACAATAAGGCTTTGATGTTATCTTTTTTAAAGGAATTAAGCAATGATGATTTTTTTAATGCTGTAATTCTTCTTTATTCAAGAGTTAATAACAGTTTTACCGAAAATTTGTTTGTGAAGGAATTATCAATCTCTTTAGAAAGAGCCAAAGAAATCATTCATTCAATGAGCAAATGGGAAATGCTTGATGAAACTAGATTAGACCTCGACGATAAAAAAGTTTATACTTACAAGCTAAACAACAATCCCGCCGTTTTAGGTTTCTTCGCCTTTTTGGATATGATTGTGGAGAGACCTAATTATTTTTATTATGCCACCAATGCCGGTGACGGTCCTTATTTTGATTTGAAGAAATAAGATGGTAAGAAATCTAAGAAGATTAAATTTACTCGATAACAAATATTAGAACTTAAGTTTGATACCTTTACTCGTATCAAACTTTTTTATTTGAGGTTTTTATATTATTTTCCCCAAACCATCAGCATCAGCCAATATTTATTACCAAAACATTTGCAAATAGTCGATAATTATGCTAAAACAAATGTATGTAATGATTGTTGTTCCAAAAAAACGGAATTCATATTTTAAAAAGAGGAATTAACTGATGTTTGAATACACAAAAGAAGAACTAGAGAAAATTATGGAAACACATTTTAAATCAAAGGAACCGCTTGTTTTAAATATTTATCCTTCCAAAAACAAGAAAAAATATTTGTGTTTACTTTGGATGATTGAAGTTTTTGCTTGTGATTGTGAGTATTCGGAAAAGGAAGTCAATGCGAAGATTAAAGCCATATATCCGGACTTTGTGACCGTTAGACGCGATTTTGTGGATTACGGTTTTATGAAGCGGACCGATGACGGAGCCAAATATTGGCGGATAAAATGATTTTTAAACAATGCTGTTTAATAATCATTGAGAAATCATGATGGCTGTGTTAGAATTATTACAATACTGGAGAGCAACTCATGAATGGAATGACATATCAAGAAATAATTGATAAATATGGCGGCTTTGTTTATTATCCTGTCGGCACAAGTATGCTACCTCTGATTCGTGAAGGATTGGATTCAGTAAAATTAGTGGCCATTAATGATAATATTAAAAAGTATGATGTTCTTTTATACAAACGCAATAACCATCAATTTGTTCTTCATCGAGTTGTTAAGGTTCATCATGATTCATATGATTTTATGGGTGATAATCAATGGGTAATTGAAAAGAACATTAAAAGAAGTCAGATTATTGCGCGGATGGAAGAAGTTTATCGGCAAGAAAAAACAATATCATTAACAACTTTCAATTATCAAATATATGTTCGTTTCCGAGTATGGTTTCGATGCTTACGGAAATTAAAGTATTTAATTAAAAAAAGATTATTTAAAAAACAAGATAAGAGGACAAAATGAAAACTAAAATACTATTTTTATTATCTTTGCTTTTCCTTGTGATGATTAAATGCAGTATCGGCAAGGAAAACTCCCCACAAATGGAAATAAAGGAAATAACTCTTTCTGAAGAAGGATTGGATGTTTTGTTGCAGCTTAAGCTTGAACAGGATGATAAACAAGTTTTAAAAGTCGGGGTTTTATATGGATTGGTTGAAGAAGAAGAATTAAGGGTTGAAAATGCTCTCGATAAAGTCGAATTACCATTGCATGATTTGCTTCAACCAAATGATTATTTATTTTCTTTTCACGAAATTCAAGAATCACACTTTAATAAGGAACTAAGGCTTCAACCCTTTATTGTTTTCGAAAATGACGATATTGAATATTCTAAAAATGTGAAAACATTTAATTTGTATGAATTATCAAAACAGTCAAGCACCTCATTTGCTAATTTTATTGTTCATGTTGTTGAAGATAAGCTTATTAGTGAAATCATGTTGGAAGCTGATTATACCAATTATTCCGTTAAAACCCTTGGCGAGGGCTTCACTGCGACCTTAAAAACTGATTATAATAAAATCACCATTACCATTAATATTGAAGATGGTTACTTGTTAAGAAATGAATTTCAATTAATCATCAATGGAAAAACCATTGAACAAAATAAAATAACCCATTTGGATAATGCGATTATCTATAAAATAGATGATCCTAATTGGACTAAACCTTATTGACGCGAACTTTTGTTCGGGTCTTTTTTTAAAAACATTTAAAAACGCTTTCATTTATGGTATATTGGGAGTGATAATTTAAAACCAAGTTAGAAAGGAGATTTAAATGAAAAAGGATTATCAAAAACCAACGATTGAAATTGTGAAATTTCAGGATTCAGAAATCGAAACTCAAACTTCAACTCAAGATGTTGGAGTAGAGGATTGGTTTGAATAGGAGACAATCATGCTCAAAAAAGTAGGATTTTTTGCTGTTTTATTAGCGTTATTTTCGTTTTTAGGCTTTAGTTTTGTAAAAACTAATGCCGAAGGTGAGCTTATTCAAATGGTTCCAGGAGCTTCCATTCGAACCTCAGGATTACAAGGCCTAAAGTTTTCAGCCACTTTTGATGAAAGTCTTTTAGGGCAAACAAGAGGCTTCTTTATTATTTATGGTGAAGCTACGATTGCTAATATGCAAACGGCCATTTCTGGTGGCGACCCTTATGTGATTAATGAGAAACAAGTTAAGATTGCTTCAGACTATGATACTACTTCCACAACCATTTCGGTTGTTTTAACAGGTGTGCCTATTAAGGGCTACAATCAACAACTAACGGTAATTGGGTTTTCAAAAAATGCCCTTGATGAATATACCTTGGTTCCAACGGTTGTAACAAGAAGTATTGCCCAAGTTGCCTTAAATGCTGCGAAAGCAGGTGATAGTGGTGCTGTATCAGGAGTTTTGACGGACTTATCAAACAACTATTTTAAACATGGTTTGGATGAATTTGGAAATTATATTATTTCGTCTCCATTGTATGAATACAACCGTGTTCACTTAAGAGAACAGTTTATTGCTGATTGGAATGCTTTTGCGGGAACAACATGGACCCTTATTGATCCAACTGCCTTTTTTACAAGCGCCAAATTAGGCTTGACTGATGAAATAGGGAGTAATAAAAATTTATCAAATAGCAATATTTATAAGTTTTTTAACAATGAAACTTATGGTTTAAAATGGGCTTGGTTATTGGATTATATTAAAAGTGTTGATGGAACAATCCATGCATCAAGACAGATTGTGGCTATTCAAGGTGATGGAACCAATGGCACTAATGTTTTGTTCCATTCAAGTCACCTTAGTTACTCCCTTGTTAATTTCTTCAATAAAACTAAAGTTGCTGGTTCTTATACAGCTATTGACTTTACTCCGGTAGCGGGAACGAAGTACTATAATTTACCGACTTACAATAATAAGATTTATGCTGAATACTCCAGTTATGATTTTGTGAAAAGCGGGAACAGTATTACTATTCCTACTCCTCCAAATAAAGATCATTATAATTTTACTGGTTATTCAGATGGTGTGGGAACTGTCTCACCCGGTGCATATACGGTGAGCGCCAACAAAAAATTAGTTCCTCAATACACTGCCATTGCTTATAACATCTCTTATTTTGATGGTGCAACAGCTCTAACAAGTTTAAACCGTACTTATACGGTTGAAGATGCCGTTACTCTAGCAAATTATGTAAAAGATGGATATGTTTTTGACGGATGGTATGATAACCCTGAGTTAGAAGGGACTGCGATTGCTTCATTCCCTGCTGGGACATCGGGTAATAAGAACTATTATGCCAAAACGACAGCAAGTGCATTTGTTCCTGTTGAAGTGACTTATAAGCTTAATGGGGGGCAATTAAACTCAACGGATTTATATACACTTAGAACGACCGCTACAAAGGTAATTGCTACAAGATACAAAACCTCAACTTCTTACATCAACGGCAACGACATAACAATAAATACATATTCAAGAGTAAATTGGCATGTTATTGGTTTAAAACCAAGCGGAGTTCCAGGCATTTATGAAGTTCTTGGAAAAGGTTCTGGTTATTCAAATGACTCAGCAACTTTGTATTTTATGATGCATGATACTTGTACTTCAACTTACAAGACAACATGGAAGGTAAAATATGATTCACTTGCCGTAGGCTCGCTTATAATAATTGAAAACATCCCCGCTGTTGAAGGATCTGGTTATTCGATTGATGTTTATTTTATTGATGCTAGTGAAGCAACCGCAGATGTTGTTGTAACGCTTCAAGAAAGTGTCAGCATGCTTGTTCCGGTTCGTGTTGGATATACTTTTGATGGTTGGTGCGAACAAGCGGATTGCTCCGATGAACCGATTACAACTTATCCTGGTTTTACAGCCGCTTCCGGTGTTACTACTAAAACTTATTACGCAAAATGGACGATAATAGGCGGTTGAACTACTCATTCTCTCTTGTTATATTTTAATGGCGGAAGTGAAGTTGATTATCCAACAACTTTTGCTGAAAACGAAGAAGTTATTTTACCAACAAGCTCAGTAAAAAATGGTTATACTTTTGGTGGCTGGTATGATAATTCAAGTTTTACGGGAAGTCAAATAGAAGTTGTGCCTTCGGGCACAACTTCTGATGTAACCCTTTATGCAAAATGGAATATTGTCAACTACCTTATTTCTTATCAATTAAACGGCGGTTCAATTGGTTCACCGTATCCTTCATCTTATACAATCAATGATGAGATTACTTTACCAATTCCAAGCTATACGCAATATGTCTTCCAAGGCTGGTACGATAATGCCGATTTTTTAGGAAATAGTATTTCTTCCATTGTATTAGGAACAACGGGGAATAAAAACTATCATGCAAAGTGGAGAGTCATTGATGCGGATGACTTTAGACTGTTTATGGAATCAAGTTTACCAGCAGTGGTTGAAGAAGATTTAGAACTTCCTTCAACTTATGAAGGTTTATCAATTTCATGGAGTAGTAATAAACCAACAGTGATGAGTAATACAGGCGTGTATTCACGGCCTTACTTAGCAACCACGGTCATCCTTACAGCTAGTGTCAGTGGAGCTTTTGGCAGTGCTACGCAAGATTATGAAGTAGATTTAAAAGGTTTTAAAGTATTATCACCAGGAATTGCATCGAGTTATATTTATCGTGGCTATAATACGGTAACCCAAGCTTTCTTTGACACATTGGATATTATTAATTGTGCATTTATTACAGCTGATGCCAATGGAACACTATCGGGTTCAACTTTCCTAACAAATGTTTCAACTCATATTATTCCTAAAGCTCATGAACAAGGTGATTGGGTGATTGTTTCAATTTCGCCTTCATCGTCTTGGTCGGCCATTGCAGCAAATTCGACCATTGTCAATACATTTGCCAATAACATTGTTTCCTTGATTAATACTTACGGTTTTGATGGCGTTGATATTGATTGGGAGACTCCTTCCGTTGGTGAAGAGGCTTTGTTTACGGCAATGATGGCGGTCATTTACCAAAAAGTGAAAGCTAACAACCCTCATCATTTGGTGACAGCAGCGATAGCGGCAGGTATGTGGCAACCGCCACGGTATGATTTAAATAATTCTAAACAATATTTAGATTTCATTAATATGATGGCCTATGATATGGCCTCGAGTTCTGGTTACTATCAAAATGCTCTATATCGTCAAACAACTTTCCATAATTCCACAATGTCGGTAGGAAAAACATTAAACAGTTGTTCGATTAATGAAAGTGTGGCTTTTTATGTTAATAATTATGCCATTTCAAAAGCAAAAATAATTGTGGGTATCCCTTTCTATGGAGTAAGGCAAACGCGAACATATTCGGAAGGCACTTGGTCAGCCTGGAGTAAAGCAAGTACCCCCTATTACCATACAATCGTAGCCAATTACATTGGCAATGCCGATTATACAGAATATTATGACAGCGGTGCTCAGGTGCCCTACTTGGTAAAAAATGATGGTACGGAGTTTATCTCTTATGACAATCCAACTTCCGTGGCTGTCAAATGCCAATATGTCATCGATAATCAAATTGGTGGGATTATGTATTGGGAAAACGGATGTGACAATACTGGCGCCTTATTAGCATCAATGAAGTCAGCCTTAAACAAATAAAGTGATACGGATAGGAATTATGGTTTTATGGTCAAAAACGATGTTTTAAAGACCGACCATAAAAGATTTCAAATATGAAGAGCTTTAAAGAAATAAAATAAAGTAAAAGGTGAAGCGAGAAGGATAAACAATCCTATTGACTTCACTTTTTAATTGAGAATCGTATTGTTAAAGGCTTGAATTCCTGTTGTATTTCTTCTTTATTTGTTTCAAGTGATTTACCAATAATATAAGCATTATTCTTATTAACTAGATAAGCATTATCGTTCTTTTGTTTGAGATATTTAAAAAACATTTGCAAACGCTTTCATTTATGGTATATTAAGAATGATAGTTTAATCATGGTTAGAAAGGAGATTTATATGAAAAAGGATTATCAAAAACCAACAATTGAGGTCATTCTTTTTAATGACCATGAAATCATGACCGTCAGCGGTGAAGTGGATTTC
>Ga0116183_1001936_pt1 | contig 22800 bp, 21 predicted proteins | sample AD_UKC078_MetaG_FD_89753 | JGI IMG/M metagenome (GOLD analysis project Ga0116183, IMG submission 89753) | Active sludge microbial communities of municipal wastewater-treating anaerobic digesters from USA - AD_UKC078_MetaG | ecosystem: Engineered > Bioreactor > Anaerobic > Digestate | place: USA... | reverse complement strand
GGCGCGGGCGCGGGCGCTTCGACTTCATCGCCTTCATCGCCGACGACGACGTCCACCTCTTCGACCACTTCAGCCCATGAGGTCGCATCATCGGCGGCATGCCGGCGCCGTGGACGCTCTGCATCCTCGCCATACGTCTGCCACAGCGGTGCCGCGTCTTCCGCCTGGCTGCGCGCGTGCCGTCCGGAGTCGAAATCCGCAGGCCAGCGGGGAACCTCGGTGACACTCACCGGTTCGCCGAATGTGGCCAGGTCCGATTCGGTCGGAACTTTGGTGGGGGCGGTGTCGATGGCGTCCTCGTCCGCCTCGAATTCTGCGGGAGTCGTGGAACCCGGCCACCCCGCAGTTCCCTTGGCATGCGAGTCATCACCTGGCCAGTGGCCGGATCCGGTCTCCCCGTCCGACGATCCCTGGCCGAAGTCCCGCCCGTGGCCGCTCTCGAAGCCTCGGTCGAACGGGCCACCATCGCCCTCGGTGCGACGGTCGGAGCCGCCCGACCGGCGCACCGCCCACAGACCGAGCAGGCCCAGCAGCAGCACCAGTGGGACGATGATCGCCAGCCACCACCAGCGCCAGCCCCCCTTGGCCTCGCCGTCACCCGCTCCGGCGTCCGGCGGAGTCTGCGCCACGGCCTCAGAAAGCTGTATTCCCTCCAGGTCGGCGCCGAGTTCAGCAGGTGTGGTGATGAAGCGCTTCTCGGCCGGATTCCAGGCGATTTCCCCACCGCTGAACTTCTGGGTCACGACGTCACCGGACACGGACTGCTCACCGGTGGGAACTCCCAGCTTTCCGGCACCCGCACCCAGCTTCTGCCAGGCGGCATTGATGGCGCCGCGCACCACGATGGCACCGGAGTCCGGCGTCCAGAAGATCACCGGCTGGTCAGGCGCACTGAAGGCGCTGACACGGCTGTTGGGAACACCGCCGTCGGTCTCTGTTCCGATGGGTAGCCCGAGATCACCGCTCGGGCCGCCCAACGACTCATACTTGGCGAGAATGGCACCGGTGAGAGAGTGCGCTCCGGTTTCCGGGGTGTAGAAGATCTTTCCGCCGGCATAGCCCTGGGCGGCGCCGTTGGCGCCGATCGGCGTCTGGTCGCCCTGCCTGGCTCCAAGCGGTCCGCCCAGCCCGCCGGCGGCCCGCCAGGCCTGGTTGATCAGGGTCGTCGGATCCAACGGAACTTCGACTCCGGCGAGGCTGCCGGCCAGTTCAGCGGGCACGGTGGTGAAGGTCTTGGTGGCAGAGTTCCAGGACAGTTCACCGCCGGTGAACTTCTGGCTGACGAGGTCGCCGTCGTAGCGTTCGTCCTCAATCGGCACCCCGAGCGTTCCCGCTGAGCCGCCGAGCTTGTCCCAGGCGACGTTGATCGCCCCGCGCACCGCCCAGGCACCGGTATCCGGAGTCCAGAACACCGCCGGCTTGTCACTGGCACTGAAGGTGCTGACCCGGCTGAAGTCGCCGACCAGGCCGGGAACCTCATCGATGGTGGGGAATCCCAGATCGCTGTCGGCAGGGCCGCCGAGTGACTCGTACTTGTCCAGGATCGCACCGTAGAGCAGATGGGCGCCGGTATCGGGGGTGAAGAAGATCTTCCCACCGGTGAACTTCTGCGCAAATCCGGCGCCGACCTGGTAGACGTCCCCGTCCTGGCCGCCGATCACCGACTCGGGGCCACCTGCGGCGTTCCAGGCCTGTCCGATGGCGTCGGCCGCATCGCTTTCCGGGGTGGCCGACGCACTCGGCACAACCAGCAGTGCTGCCGCGGCGGTCGCCACGGCTCCCAGCGCCACACGTGTGGCCGCCCGGCCCAGGCGCATTCTCAGCCGTGTCATGTCAACCGTCTCCCGCGTTTCGGTCTTTATCACTGTGACGTAACAAGACAATAAGGCGTTTTTGCTCGCGCAAGCTAACCATGACACGCGGGCGAGACCTGAATTGGAATCCAAATCGAGATAGAACTCGAATTGATCCGATATCAGACCGGCGGTTGCCCGGCACCGGACTTCAGCGGTCAGACACCGAGACTGCGGCCGATGATCTCTTTCATGATCTCCGTGGTACCGCCGTAAATAGTCTGGACTCGAGCATCCAAGAATGCCCGGGCCACGTTGTATTCGCGCATGTATCCGTAGCCGCCGTGCAATTGCAGACAACGGTCCACCAGTTTCACCTGCGCCTCGGTGGTCCACCACTTGGCCATCGCAGCCTGATCCGCGGTGAGTTTGCCGTCGAGGTGCAACCGAATGAATTCGTCGGTCAAGATGCGCACCGCGGTGGCTTCGGTCGCCAACTCTGCGAGGACGAAGCGGCTGTTCTGGAATGAACCGATGGGCTTGCCGAACGCTTTGCGTTCCTTGCAGTACTGGATCGTCTCTTCCAGCACCGACTCCATCGCGGCCGCGGCCATGACGGCGATCGACAGCCGTTCCTGGGGCAGGTTCTGCATCAGATAGATGAAGCCCATCCCCTCCTCGCCGATCAGGTTTTCCACCGGCACCTTGACGTCGGTGAACGAGAGTTCAGCGGTGTCCTGTGCGTCGAGACCTACCTTGTCGAGGTGCCGTCCGCGCTCGAAGCCCGGCATGCCGCGCTCCACACCGAGCAGCGAGAAGCCCTGGGCGCCCTTCTCCGGGTTGGTCTGCGCCACCACGATCACCAGGTCGGCGTTGATGCCGTTGGTGATGAAGGTCTTCGAACCGTTCAGTACGTAGTGGTCGCCATCCTTGACGGCGCGGGTCTTGATGCCCTGCAGGTCGCTTCCAGTGCCGGGTTCGGTCATCGCGATCGCGGTGATCAACTCGCCGGTGCAGAACTGCGGGAGCCAGCGCTGCTTCTGCTCCTCGGTGGTCAGGTCGAGCAGGTAGGGGGCAACGACATCGTTGTGCAACGAGAAACCCAGTCCGCTGTAGCGGCCGGCGACCGTCTCCTCGCAGACGATGGTGTTGTACCGGAAGTCGGAGTTACCGCCGCCGCCGTACTCCTCCGGCACGGCCATACCGAGGAATCCCTGCTTCCCCGCCTCAAGCCAGACGCCGCGGTCGACGATCTTGTCCTTCTCCCACTGGTCGTGGTACGGCGCGACATGCTTGCCGAGGAACGACCGGTAGGACTCCCGGAACAACTCGTGGTCGGACTCGAACAGCGTGCGGGAATACTTGACAGCGTTGCCCATGGTGGTGGCCTCCAAGAAGTGCTCGACGGTACTTGACCGAGGATAGACCAACCGGATGGTTGGGAAGCAATGCGCTGGTCAGCAGGGGTTCTCCGGCGAAACAGGCGCGTCTGCTCCCGACAGCCGAGTGGAGGTCAGCCGGTGGCGAACGGCCGCAGCACCGCCGCCAGTGCCGGCGGAACGCCTGCCTTGACCCGGGTGCCGCCGTCGGTGTGCTCGGTGACGTCCACCCGTCCCTGCTCGTGCAGACGCGCCACCAGGTCACCCCGTCCGTAGGGGATGGTGACATCGACGGCGACCTCACGGGGTTCGACCATCTCCCCCATTCGAGCGCGCAGCCGGTCCAGCCCCTCTCCGGTGTGGGCGGAGACCAGCACCGCGCCGGGAAGTGCGCTGCGCAGTTGCGCCAGGGTGAGTTCGTCTGCGGCGTCGGTCTTGTTGACGACCAGCAGTTCCGGCGCAGGTGCGGCGTGGTGGTCCGCCTGCACCTCCCGGATCACCTGATGCACGGCGTCGATCTGCGCCAGTGGGTTGGCGTCGGATCCGTCGACAACGTGCACCAGCAGGTCGGCATCGACGACCTCCTCCAGAGTGGAGCGGAACGCCTCGACCAACTGCGTCGGAAGGTGGCGGACGAACCCCACCGTGTCGGTGAGGACGAAGGGTCGACTGTCGTCGAACTCCCCTCGGCGGGTGGTGGGTTCCAGGGTGGCGAACAGGGCGTTCTGCACCAGCACACCGGCACCGGTGAGGGCGTTGAGCAGACTGGACTTGCCGGCATTGGTGTATCCCACGATCGCCACCGACGGCACGTCGCTGTGCCTGCGGCGACTGCGCTGGGTGTCGCGGACCTGCTTCATATCCCTGATTTCCCGGCGCAGCCGCGCCATCCGCTCACGGATGCGACGGCGATCGGTCTCGATCTTGGTCTCGCCCGGGCCGCGTGTGCCAACGCCTCCCCCGGCACCGCCCGCCCGCCCGCCCGCCTGACGGGACATCGATTCGCCCCAGCCGCGCAGGCGGGGCAGCATGTACTCCATCTGAGCCAGCGACACCTGCGCCTTGCCCTCCCGGCTGGTCGCATGCTGGGCGAAGATGTCGAGGATCAGGGCGGTGCGGTCGATGACCTTGACCTTGACCACCTTTTCCAGCGCGTTGAGTTGGGCCGGACTGAGTTCGCCGTCGCAGATCACGGTGTCGGCTCCGGTGGCCACCACCACCTGCCTGAGCTCGGCGGCCTTGCCGGAACCGATGTAGGTGGACGGGTCGGGCTTGTCGCGGCGCTGAATCACCCCTTCGAGCACCTCCGATCCGGCGGTCTCGGCCAGCGCCGCCAGTTCGGCCAGGCTGGCCTCGGCGTCGCGGGCGCTGCCATCGGTCCACACCCCGACCAGCACGACGCGTTCCAATCGAAGCTGGCGGTACTCGACCTCGGAGATGTCCGCGAGTTCGGTGGACAGTCCGGCGACGCGTCTCAGCGCCGCCCGATCTTCTAAGGCGAGTTCGCCGGCACTAGGCTCGGCGGCCGCGACGGCGTGGGTGGCGCTCTCGGTGTTCGACAGGTCAGTCTTCCTCATGGTGTTGGTGCCGATGGTGTCACGCCGGTACAACGTCGCGCACCCCAAAATCGTCCCCGCGCCACTCAGAACTGGGCCGCCCACCAGCCGCCGTCGATATCGCCGTGAGCAACCAGGACGGAGGGGCCACGTAGATAGCTGGTCGTGGCAGTGACGCGGACCCGCACCTGTCCGCCTGGAACACGGACCTCAACGACCCCGGTTGCGCTGCCCTGGTGGGCCAGCGCAGCCACCGCCGCCGCCACTGTCCCGGTTCCACAGGAGCGGGTCTCACCCACACCTCGCTCGTGCACCCGCATCGCGACAGTCCCATCGACACCCTCGCCCGGCATCGGCGGGGTGAGGATCTCGACGTTGACTCCACCGGGAAACACCGAGTGATCGAAGGACACCGGCGCTCCGATGTCGAGGGTGTCCAGCGCCTCGATGGTGAGTCCCGGCACAAGGCAGGCCAGGTGCGGGTTTCCGACATCGACCGCGATGCCCGCGAACTCGCAGCCGCCGATGGCGGCGACCGACCTGCCGGTCACGGTCACCTCGCCCATTTCCACGGTGATGTCCGCGGTGGAGTCGTCTGCGTCGTGCACCACAACCGGCCGCGGCCCGGCGAGAGTGCCCACCACGAACTCCGAACGGTCCTCCAACCCGCTGGCCCGCAGGTAGTGGGCGAACACCCGCACACCGTTGCCGCACATCTGCGCGACGGAACCGTCGGCGTTTCGATAGTCCATGTACCAGTCGTCGGCTCCGACCCCATCGGGCAGTCCGGTGATCGCGCCGGCGCCGACAGCGGCACCCGCGCGCATGACCCGCAACACACCGTCGGCCCCCAGACCGCGGCGCCGGTCACACAGCGCCGCCACGGCATCCCGGCTGAGATCGAGGTGCGCGAGCGGATCGGGCAGCACCACGAAGTCGTTCTGGGTGCCGTGCCCCTTGGCGAACATCATCTGAGCCACACCCAACCCCCGGCGGCTCCATCGTCAGCAGCGGGGTTCACCCGGTCAGGATACGTGGCGCCAGTGCGCCGCCACGGCCTCGACGAGACCCTGACCGGCGCCGTCCAGCCATCGGATGCGGTGGTCGCGGCGAAACCACGAGCGCTGCCGCCGAACATAGCGGCGGGTGCCGATGAACGTCGCCTCCCGGGCGCCCTCGATGACCGGGCCGTCCGCACCGGCGTCGGGGGCATCGAGGGCGTCGAGGACGTCGAGGACGTCGAGGACTTGGGCGTACCCCAGTGCCCTGGCAGCGGTAACGCCGCTGCGCAGCCCGCGGCCACACAGCGTCCTGACCTCGTTGACGAGGCCCTCGGCGAACATCGTCTCGGTCCGCCGGAAGAGTCGTTCATCGAGCGCCTCGGTCTGCCAGTCGAGGCCGACGATCGCCGTGTCCCAACGCGGCTCGCCGATGCGCGGGGCCGAGGCGGAGAACGGACGACCCGTGAGCTCGACGACCTCGAGCGCACGCACGATTCGCCGGCCATCGGTGGGCAGGATCGCCTCGGCGGCCACCGGATCGCGGCGGGCGAGTTGGGCATGCAGTCCGGCCACCCCGATATCGGCCAGTCGCTGCTCCCACCGGGCCCGCACCGTCGGGTCGGTGGCCGGGAACGCCCAGTCGTCGACCAGCGACTGGACGTACATCATCGATCCGCCGACGATGACCGGCACGGCCCCGCGCGCAAGGATGGCTTCCACGTCGGCGACGGCGGCCTGTTGATATCGGGCGACGGTCGCGGTCTCGGAGACGTCGAGAACGTCAAGTTGGTGGTGCGGGATGCCGCGCCGGTCCCCCGGCGCCAGTTTGGCGGTGCCGATGTCCATCCCGCGGTACTGCTGCATGGCGTCGGCGTTGACGATCTCCCCGCCGAGCAGTTCGGCGACGTCAAGAGCGAGTTCGGATTTCCCGGTCCCGGTCGGACCGATGATGGCGACCGGCCGCACTCAGCCCCGTTCCCACAGCCCGGCGGTGTAGCCCACGCCATACGGGGCGCAACAGTGCATCCCGGTGGCCGACCAGGTATCGGTGCCGGCCAACCCGGCAAGCACCTGATAGGCGACGCGGCCGACCACACCTGACGGCAACCTCGTCAGGGCTGCGGCGTCGGCGGCTTCCAGTGCATCGTCCAGGGCCTGCTGAACCACGATCGAATCGGGCTCGTAACCTCCCGGCGCGGCCGGAGTCAGGGTGTTGGCGCCATCGGCGAGGATCAACACGCCGACGGGTTCGGCGGTCCGGTCGATCTCGGTGCGCAGCGCCCGACCACGGTTCACCGAATCCTCGCTGCCTAGGCCCGCGGCGCACACGTGGACCGTGATGGAGGCGTCAGGATTGCCCTGCTCTCGCAGCCAGCCCGCCATCAGCGCGCACAACGGCAGGGCCGCGAAGTCCGGGGGTGGTGGCGGGCACAGCGCCACCGGGACGTCAACTCCGTAGCCGGCGAACGTGCCGCGCAGCCGGGTCAGAGTCTCGTCGGCCGGTCCGACCCCGATGACGGTCCACTGCTTCGGGAGCGCCGCCACGGCGGCGATCGCCGCGACGCGCAGGTCGGCAAGCTCGACTGCGGCCTGGCCGGCAAGTTCGGGCAACAGCACCGGGGCCGAGGGAGCTAGAGCAATCGCCGTCAGCACGGCACCAAACTAACCGCCCGGACGCCGTGGCCGGAGCCAACCCTGCCGCATGCCCGCCGCCGAACTGGTTCAATACCCAGAGGGCGCCCTGAGAGACGGGCCCGGATGAGCAACAGCGGAGCCGCTTCGCGCGGCAGAGGCGCGACAGGATCGCGCGAAGGGTGGGTGGAGACAGCTCATGACGATTGACGATTCATCACCCGCCGACGCGGGCGCACCGGCCCCCGCACCGATTCCCCCGCCAGCGGCGGGCGAGCCGCCGACCCCGCCAGCGGCGGGCGAGCCGCCGACCCCGCCAGCGGCGGGCGAGCCGCCGAAGCCCCGACCCATCCCCCGGCCCGGCCCCGCCCGGCCGGCACCCCGGCCGAGCCCGACCCCTGCGCCCACACTGCTCCCACCGGTCAGTGATCCCCGCCGCTTCGGGCGGGTGGCAGAGGACGGGACCGTATACCTGGTCACGGCCGATGGCGAACGAGCCATCGGCTCCTGGCAAGCCGGCGATCCGGATGCGGCCTTCGCCCATTTCGGCCGCCGCTTCGATGACCTGGCCACTGAGGTGGCGTTGATGGAGTCGCGGTTGGCTGGTGGTACCGGTGACGCCCGCAAGATCAAGTCCACCGCCGCTGCACTCGCCGAATCCCTACCCACCGCAAGCGTTCTCGGCGATATCGATGCGCTCGCCGCCAGGCTCGCGGTGGTCGCCGAGCAGGCCGGTCACCAACTCGAGACACAGCGGGCCCGCCGCGACGAACAGCGGGCGGCGCTGAGCGCTCAGAAAGAGGCGCTCGCCGCCGAGGCTGAGGATTTGGCTGCTAACGCGACTCAGTGGAAGTCCGCCGGCGACCGGATGCGCGCCATCCTCGACGAGTGGCGGACCATCACCGGACTCGACCGCAAGACTGACGAAGCGCTCTGGAAGCGGTACGCGGCGGCGCGGGATGCCTTCAATCGGCGCCGCGGCTCCCATTTCGCCGAACTCGACCGGGAACGGGCCGGTGCCCGACAGGCCAAGGAACGGCTGTGCGAACGCGCCGAGGAATTGGCGAATTCCACCGACTGGGCCCCCACCGCCGCGAAGTTCCGCGATCTGCTCAGCGAGTGGAAGGCGGCCGGACGCACCTCCAAGGACCTCGACGACACACTGTGGGTCCGGTTCAAGGCGGCTCAGGACACCTTCTTCGCCGCCCGCAACGCGGTATCGGCCGAACGGGACGCCGAGTTCGGCGCCAACGCCGAGGCCAAGGAACGACTGCTGGCCGACGCGGAGCGGATCGACCTGTCCAAACCCGATTCCGCCCGTGCGGCACTGCGGGCGATCACCGACAAGTGGGACGCCGTCGGCAACGCGCCCCGCGATCGTTCCGCAGAGTTGGAGCGGCGACTGAAGGCGGTGGAGAAGAAGGTGCGGGACGCCGCCGACGCAGCCCGGGTCGATCCGGAGGCACGCGCCCGCGCCGAACAGTTCCGGGTACGGGCCGAGCAGTTCGAGCGACAGGCACAGAAGGCTGCCGCCGCCGGGCGATCCAAAGAGGCCGAGGAGGCGTCAGCCAGCGCCCGGCAGTGGCGGGAGTGGGCCGATGCGGCCGCCCACGCGGTGAGCAGGAAACGCTAGGAGGATGCGGGTTTCGGCGGGGTGCCGTCGGGCTTCTCACCGAACCCGTCCAGCAGCGAAGCGGCCTGCCGGTCGGCCAGTTCCGCCCGGCGTTGCGCCTCGGCCGCCATCTGCACCGCTGTCCTGGTCCACACGACGCGAGCCCAGTGAAAGGCCAGCAGCAGGACCGTCACCCAGCCGAGGATGAGCCCGATACCCGGGCCCGTGTAGCCACTCTCGACCGTTTGCCTCGACCACACCGCCAGCATCCCGAACGCCCCGGCCAACGCGGTGCCGGCCAGCGCAATCCAAGCAAGCGTCCACCGCCGTGTCGTCAGCGCGAGCATTGAGAACCCGACCCCGAAGATCAGGGCAAACCAGCAGAAGATGCGCGACGGCAGCGCGATCCGGTGCGCGCTCGCCGTGTCGCTGGCCATCAGCACATCCACCCCGCGGGCCGCGCCGGTGTGCGGGAACACGAAGGACAGCACCAGCACGAAGACCAGGATCGCGACCACCATTGCCCTGCGGCCCGGATCGATCTCACCGGCGACACGCCGTTCGGCAGCCTCCAGGTCGGCCTTGTACGCCTCGAAATCGGGGTCGGTCATCGGGCACATCCTGTCGTGGTCGGCGAGTCGGGGACCGTCGGCGCACCGACCGGGGGCAGGCCCAGTCCGACGGTGCGGGGCGCTGTGCCGGCGGCCTGCGAATCTCCGGCGCGCGTCCGTCGGTAATCCAGAATCGGCGCATCGGCGATCAGGTGGTGCGGCGCCGCCCCGGTAATCGTGGTGGTGAGGACGTCTCCGGGCCGCACCCCGGGTCGGTCGGGGGTGAAGTGCACCAACCGACCGTCGCGGGCCCGTCCCGACATTCGGGCGGTGGCGGCGTCCTTGCGCCCCTCCCCGGTGGCGACCAACAGCTCGACGACGCTGCCGACGAGCGCGGTGTTCAGCTCCAGTGACACCGCCTCCTGCAGTTCGATCAGCCGTTGATACCGCTCGCTGACGACCGCCTTCGGTACCTGGCCATCGAACTCCGCGGCCGGAGTGCCCGGCCGCGGCGAGTACTGAAACGTGAACGCGGCCGCGAAACGAGCCCGGCGGACGACCTCCAGCGTCTCGGCGAAATCCTCCTCGGTCTCACCCGGGAATCCCACGATGATGTCGGTAGTGATGGCCGCGTGCGGCATCGCCTGGCGAACCCGCTCCAGGATTCCGAGGTACTTCTCGGCCCGGTACGAGCGGCGCATCGTCCGCAGGATCCGGTCGGATCCCGACTGCAACGGCATGTGCAGAGCCGGGCAGACGTTATGGGTATCGGCCATCGCCTCGATGACATCGTCGGTGAATTCGGCCGGGTGCGGTGAGGTGAAGCGAACCCGCTCAAGTCCGTCGATACGTCCGCAGGCCCGCAGCAGCGCCGCGAAGGCACCGCGGTCACGCGGGACGCCGGGATCGGCGAAAGACACCCCGTAGGCGTTGACGTTCTGGCCGAGCAGGGTGATCTCGAGGACGCCTTGGTCCACCAGGGATCGCACCTCCGTCAGGATGTCCTCGGGCCGGCGATCGAGTTCTTTGCCACGCAACGACGGCACGATGCAGAAGGTGCAGGTGTTGTTGCACCCGACGGATATCGAAACCCAAGCCGCATAGGCGGATTCACGTGTGGCCGGCAGTGTCGACGGGAACTCCTGCAGTGATTCGGCGATCTCGACCTGCGCCGTCCTGTTGTGCCGCGCCCGCTCCAGCAGAGCGGGCAGCGAGCCGATGTTGTGGGTACCGAAGACCACGTCCACCCAGGGCGCTCGGCGCAGGACCGCGTCGCGGTCCTTCTGCGCGAGGCAACCACCGACGGCAATCTGCATCCACGGGTCCGCCTGCTTGCGCGGGGCGAGGTGGCTGAGGTTGCCGTAGAGCTTGTTGTCGGCGTTCTCCCGCACCGCGCAGGTGTTGAACACCACCACGTCGGCGTCGGCGCCGGCTTCAGCCCGCCGGTAACCGGCCGCCTCGAGCAGCCCGGCCAGCCGCTCGGAGTCGTGCACATTCATCTGGCAGCCGTAGGTGCGTACCTGATAGGTGCGCGCCGCTTCGTCGTGCGAACCAGAGCGGTTCGCCACTCCCGCGTCACGGCTCTGGTTCAACACCGATGTCACACGGCTCATGGTACGGCGGCAGCCGGGCCGGACGAATCGGCGGATCGTGCGCATCGGCAGGCAGAACGCGTCGAACCTCGCTAGGGTCATCCCATGACGGTGGGCGGGCCGGTTCCGATGATCTCCATCAAGGGTGTCAACAAGCACTTCGGCGCCCTGCATGTGCTCAAGGACATCAACCTCGATGTGGACCGCGGGCAGGTGGTCGTCGTACTTGGGCCGTCCGGTTCGGGAAAGTCGACGTTGTGCCGCACCATCAACCGGCTGGAAACCATCGACACCGGGACGATCTCCATCGACGGCGAAGTACTGCCGTCGGAGGGCCGCAAACTCGCGCAGCTGCGCTCCGACGTCGGCATGGTGTTTCAGTCGTTCAACCTCTTCTCCCACAAGACCATCCTGGAAAACGTGATGCTGGCACCGATGAAGGTCCGCAAGATCGACTCCGCCCAGGCACGTGAGAAGGCGATGTCGCTGCTGGAGCGGGTTGGGGTGGCCACTCAGGCCGAGAAGTACCCGGCGCAGCTGTCCGGTGGCCAGCAGCAACGGGTGGCCATCGCCCGATCACTGGCCATGGCACCGAAGGTCATGCTTTTCGACGAGCCGACCAGCGCCCTGGATCCGGAGATGGTCAACGAGGTGCTGGCGGTCATGACCTCGCTCGCCGGTGAGGGCATGACGATGGTGGTGGTGACCCACGAGATGGGCTTCGCCCGCCGGGCCGCCAACCGGGTGGTGTTCATGGCCGACGGCACCGTCGTCGAGGATGCGGCGCCGGAAGAGTTCTTCTCCAACCCCAAGTCCAACCGCGCCCGGGACTTCCTCGGCAAGATCCTCAGCCACTAGGGATCACCGGAACCATGCGGTCACTGCCCCAGCGCCTGTTCGTCATCATGATGTTGGCCGTCGGCCTGTCGCTGGCATTGGCCGGGTGCGGCGGCGGAGACAAGGCCATCACCATCGGCACCAAGTTCGACCAGCCCGGATTGGCGGTGAAGAAGCCCGACGGGACGATGGCGGGCTTTGACGTCGACGTCGCGACATATGTCGCCGGGAAACTCGGCTACTCCCCCGACCAGATCGACTGGAAGGAGGCGCCCTCCGGGCAACGTGAGACGTTGATCCAGAACGGCCAGGTCGACTACATCGTGGCCACCTACTCGATCACCGACGCCCGCAAGCAGAAAGTGGCGTTCGCGGGGCCGTATCTGGATACCGGGCAGAGCCTGTTGGTGCGGGCCGACAACACCGACATCGTCGGGCCGGAATCGCTGGCGAACAGCAAGCGGCTGTGTTCGGTATCCGGTTCCACACCGGCCCAGCGCATCAAGGACAAATATTCCGGCGTTCAGTTACAGCAGTACGACACCTACTCGGCATGTGTCGAGGCACTGCGTAACGGCGCAATCGACGCGGTCAGCACCGACGAAGTGATTCTGGCCGGTTTCGCCGCGCAGTCTCCGGGCGCGTTCAAGATCATCGGCAAGCCGTTCTCGGTGGAGCACTACGGCATCGGGCTGCTGCGGGAGGACCGCGAACTTCGCGGCAAGATCAACGATGCGATCGTCGAAATGCAGCGGGACGGCAGCTGGAAAGAGGCCTTCGACCGCAACCTCGGACCGGCCGGCATCACCGCGCCGCCCCCGCCTCCGCTGGACACCGCCGGCGATGAGGGGTCGGCGGAAAGCGTTGACATTCTCGGCAAGTACGGGGGGCTGATCGTCAAAGCCTTCTGGACCACCGTGAAGTTGACGGTCCTGTCGGCGATCGGCGCGCTGATCCTTGGAACATTGCTGGCCGCGGCGCGGCTCTCGCCGGTGCCGATGCTCAACTGGCTGGGCACCGCCTACGTCAACACCGTCCGCAACACACCGTTGACGCTGATCATCCTGTTCTGTTCGTTCGGTCTCGCGCAGACGTTGGGTATCACGCTGGCCGACTCCACATCCCCGACCTCGATCGCGGACAGCAACTTCCGGCTGGCAGTGCTCGGACTGGCCGTCTATACCGCGGCATTCGTGTGCGAAACGGTCCGGGCCGGGGTCAACACCGTACCGGTGGGCCAGGCCGAAGCGGCCCGCTCACTGGGGCTCACCTTCGCCCAGAACCTGAGAATCGTGTTGCTGCCGCAGGCATTCCGCGCGGTGATCATTCCGCTGGGTTCGGTGCTGATCGCATTGACAAAGAACACCACGATCGCCTCCGCGATCGGTGTGGCCGAGGCAGCGCTGCTGATGAAGGAGATGATCGAGAACACCGCAGCACTGCTGGTGATCGGTGGCATCTTCGCCTTCGGGTTCCTGTTGCTGACCCTGCCGATGGGACTGGTGTTCGGATGGCTGGGCAAACGATTGGCGGTGGCCAGATGACGTCAGTCCTGTTCGACGTGCCGGGACCGCGGGCCAAGGTACGCAACCACATCATCTCGGCGGCGACCGTCGTGCTCGGCGCACTGGTGGTGTGGGCGGTGGTCTCCCGACTGGCCGAGAAGGGTCAGCTGACCTCGGCGAAGTGGCAGCCCTTCCTCACCGCGGACCTCTGGCAGACATACGTGTTGCCCGGCATCGCAGGCACCCTGACAGCCGCGGCCGTCTCAATCGTGCTGGCGGTGATCCTGGGCCTGCTGCTCGGTGTCGGACGACTCTCCCCCACCAAGTCCGTGAGCCGTGCGTGCGCGGTGATCGTGGAATTCTTCCGCGCCGTTCCGGTGCTGATCATGATGATCTTCGCCTACTTCCTGTTCGCGCTCTACGACGTCTTCCCGTCGAAGCAGTTGGCGTTGGCAGGTGTGGTGACCGGGCTAACGCTCTATAACGGCGCGGTGATCGCGGAGATCGTCCGCTCCGGTGTGGGCGCGCTGCCGCGCGGCCAGACTGAGGCCGCCGAATCTCTGGGCCTCAGCTGGGGACAGACGATGCGCTCCATCCTGCTGCCGCAGGCCATCACCTCGATGCTGCCAGTCCTGGTCTCACAGCTCGTGGTGGTCCTGAAAGACACCGCGATCGGCTACCAGATCACCTTCCTGGAGATGGTCCGGCAGGGAACGGTGATCGGATCCACCTACGGCAACTATGTGCCCGCTCTGATCGTCATCGCCGTCCTGATGATCAGCTTGAACTTCGCCTTGTCGGCAGCCGCTACCCGGCTCGAGCGACGACTGCGACGCTCTAAGCGGGCACCGGAGCCGTTGGAGGGCAAAGCCATCGAGCAGGGTGGAGCGCCCAGCGCTCTGATCGAGCCGGGCGACTAGGACTTGATGCGGATTCACCACCTGAACTGTGGCTCCATGTCGACCCCAGGCGGACAGATTGTCTGCCACGTCCTGCTGTGCGAGACCGCCGACAGCCTGGTACTCGTCGACACCGGCTTCGGATTGGACGACGTCCGCGACCCGAAGCGCCGCCTCGGACTGTCTGCCACATTGCTCGGCGCGAAACTGGACGAATCCGAAACGGCGATCCGGCAGGTCGAAGCACTCGGCTTCACGGCAGACGACGTGCGCGATATCGTCGTGACCCACTTCGACCTCGACCATGTCGGCGGGCTGTCGGATTTCCCGCACGCCAGGGTCCATGTATCGAAGACCGAATGGGACGCGGTGCAGAAGCCGACCCGTCGCGAACGCTTGCGTTACCGCAGGTCGCAGTTCAGCCACCACCCGACGGTGCTGACCTACTCCGCCGACGGCGAACCGTGGCGTGGACTGCCCGCCGCTCGGCCACTGGATGGCCTTGGCACCGAGTTCGCACTCGTACCGGTCGTCGGGCACTCCCGTGGCCACTCTGCGATCGCCGTGGACGCAGGTGAGAACGGATGGCTGCTTCATGCGGGCGACGCCTACTTCCACCGCTCCGCGCTGGGCAAAGCGTCGAAGCTGAGCCGCCACGGTGCGTTCTTCACGGGCTTCGAGTACCTCATGGCAGCCCACCCCGGACATATGCGCGACGGCCATCGCAAGCTCGCCGCGCTGCCATCCGACATCACCGTCTTCAGCGCGCATGACCAGGATGAGTTTTCGCGACTCACGAGCAGGAACAACGACTAATCGGCCGACCACCGCCGGTCGATCGATCTAGACCCGCCGGCGGCCCCGTTCGGCGGCTAGCGCGTCGCTGACGACCGCCATCGCCATGCTGTGGCTGTAGCCGCGACGTGCCAGCATCCCGACCAGTCTCCGCATCACCTTCGCATCGTCTCCGTCACCGAGGGTCTCCCGACGCAGTCGCCGTTCGACCAGTTCCTCGGCTCGCACCCGCTCGGCCCCGACGTCGATCCCGTCAAGCACGGAAGCGATCACCTCGTCGTCGACACCCTTGGTCCGAAGTTCAGCGGCTAACGCGCGCTTGCCCTTCCCCGCATGGGTCTGCCGGGAGCGAACCCACTGGGCGGCGAAATCTTCATCGTCGACCAGGCCGACATCCGTCAGGCGCCCGAGGACTGCCTCGACGACAGCATCGGGGTAACCACGCTTGGCCATTCGGCCGGCGAGCTCAGCCCGGGTACGTGCGCGCGCGGTGAGCAGGCGCAGGCACAGCGCGTGCGCCTGCTCCTCGCGCGTCTCAGAAGTCGACGGGAGCGGGGAGGACATCGCCGATGGCCTCGTCGGTCAGCGTGGTGCCGACCCCGAGCTTCTCTTTGATCTTCTTCTCGATCTCGTTGGCGACATCGGGGTTCTCGGTCAGATAGTTCCGGGCATTCTCCTTGCCCTGGCCCAACTGCTCGCCCTCGTAGGTGTACCAGGAGCCGGACTTGCGGATGAAGCCCTGGTCGACCCCCATGTCGATGAGCGAGCCCTCCCTGCTGATGCCCTTGCCGTACAGAATGTCAAACTCGGCCTGCTTGAATGGGGGCGAAACCTTGTTCTTGACCACCTTGACACGGGTGCGGTTACCCACCGCGTCGGTTCCGTCCTTGAGCGTCTCGATGCGACGGACATCCAAGCGAACCGAGGCGTAGAACTTCAAAGCCTTACCGCCGGTGGTCGTTTCGGGAGAGTTGTGGACCATGACGCCGTCCGCAAAGTAATTATGCGAACCCTCAACTTCGATATCGAAGCGATCCATCTTCTGATATTTCTTCTTAGACTCGATATCAACAACCCTTGCCGGCATGAGCTGCATCGATGGTTCGGCAAACTGCGGATTAACGTCGAATCGACCACGGAAGCGCGGCAAGAGCTTGTATGCCATGGAGGGGTGGACGTAGGGCGCTATAAGATTCTGGAACTTCTCAGAGGCCGCGGTGGAGAACACCAGAACAGATTTGCCAGCTTTGCCAGCCCGCCGCAAACGCACGTCTAACCCATATTCGTCATGCAGGTAGTCCCGAAGCCGCAGTCTGGACCCTTCGCTCATTGCTTCAACGCAGATCTCAACCCGTCCGCTGCCACCAATGGTGCGCCGCTGGAGACCTTTTGAGCGGACGGTAAATGAGCCGTCATCCATAAACCAGATTGCCAGCGCTAACGGAGTGAGTGCTTTGACATAGTCTTCGGACAGAAATTTCTTTCCATCCCCTAAATAGACTGCTGACCTCAGTTCATACAGTTCAGCAAGGGGGGTGAAGTCAACGAATACATCGCCTCTTTCATTGACGCTCCGACTGTGAGCGACATTCTCCAGTAACGAGATCTTCCAGTCGAGATACTCCGCTTGCTTGACACCATGGCCCATACGGAAACGCGCGGACTCCGAGTCCTTCCGGACTGGCGCAGCGAGGCATCCATCACCTAGCAGAGAGCCTAAGACGACTTCCCACTGCTGGTCGCTAAGCAGAACTGGCTGAGCCAACATGACACGTTCTCCGACGAGGATGTCTCCAGCTTCGCGCCAACCACCTGGAGTCCGGATCAGGTGATTGCGGGTCATTGCCAAACTTGCGTGACCGCGGCCAGTTCCTCCACCCGCGCGATCAACCTTGAAATGCAGAAACTCCTCCGCCTTACCGTTGTTAAACCAATTGACCACCCTGCGAGGCACAATCTCGCCAGATTCGGCGTCGTACGACAGGACCTCGACATCCATCTTCTGGTTGACGATCTTGCCGAGCTTCTCTGTGCTCCCATCAGCGAGAGTGACGTTGGTGTACCAGGAACCGCACCCGAACATCACTCCGATCTTCTCGCGCAGCTCGTTGATGAAGATCGCGGTGGTGCCGGAGTTGCTCAGCGCACCGGTCATCTTGCGCAGCGCCTGGCTCATCAGACGGGCCTGTAGGCCGACGTGACTGTCACCCATCTCGCCTTCGATCTCGGCACGAGGCACCAGAGCCGCCACCGAGTCGATGACAAGGATGTCCAGCGCACCGGAACGCACCAGCATGTCGGCGATCTCGAGTGCCTGCTCGCCGGTGTCGGGCTGGCTTACCAGCAACGAATCGGTATCCACGCCGAGGCTCTTGGCGTACTCCGGGTCGAGGGCGTGTTCGGCGTCGATGAAGGCGGCGATGCCGCCGGCGGCCTGTGCGTTGGCCACCGCATGTAGGGCGACCGTGGTCTTGCCGGAGGATTCCGGACCGTAGATTTCAACCACGCGGCCACGCGGAAGCCCGCCGATGCCCAAAGCCACGTCCAGCGCGATGGAACCGGTGGGGATGACCGAGATGGGCTGGCGCACCTCGTCGCCGAGTCGCATCACCGAGCCTTTGCCGTGATTCTTTTCGATCTGCGCGATCGCGAGTTGCAAAGCTTTCTCGCGGTCGGGGGCCTGCTGCGCCATTGATGTCTCCGTTCGTGTGGTGTTCGGGTGACCGGTTCGGTCGGTTGTCAGTGACGCTAGAGGGGGCCACCGACAAAACCCGGATCGAACTGCGCCGGTCGAACACGATCACATTAGCGAACATGTGTTCGATGGCAAGCAGGCGCGCCCGCGTGTCGCGGCCACCCGGCTCTCACCACTGTTCACGGGGCACGTCGAAGTCGTCGCACAGCGCCCGCCATACATCGCGCGGGTCGACGCCGTCCTCGATCGCTTGGGCGGCACTCCGTCCACCGAACCGGGTCAGCGCATGGTCTACCAGCATCGAGGCGCTGCGAACCGGACCGAACTGTCCCTTGACCAGTTCATGAAATTCGGTCAGTCGCACATCGGTAAACCTACCCAGCGGCCTCGTGACACACCCGAACCGGATCCGCCACTCCCACAATGCTCTCCCCTGCCCGCCGCGCGGCGTCGCTATAGGAGGGCTCGGAGATCACCGCATTGGCCGCCGCTGCCAATGCCTCCGGCGTCAGCGGCCGGACCAACCGCGCACTGCCTTGGCGCACCACACGATTGGCCAGTTCCCACTGGTCACCACCACCGGGTACCACCACCGCCGGAACACCGGCCAGCAGGGCCTTCGCCAGCATGCCGTGCCCGCCGCCGCAGATCACCAGATCCGCGTGGCTGAGCAGTTCGTCCTGGCGTCCGAAACCGACCGCTGCCCACGGCGGCACCGGGTGATGGTCGCCGCCGAGACTGGACACCACCAGCCGTGAGCCCTCGGGAAGCGTCCGTCCCGGCACCAGATGCTCCAGTGCCAGTTCGGCCAGTCCCGGCGCTCCGGTTGCCGCCGTCGACGGTGCCACGACGATCAGCAGGCCGTCTCCCGGCGGCGGCGCAAGCACGACGTCGGTGGGCTCGAAGAGCATCGGGCCGACGATGACAGCCTCCTCAGGCCAGTCCGGCCGTGATACCTCCAGCGCGGGCAGGGTGGCGATCAGCCGGCGCCGCGGACCGGGATCACGCGCAGGCAGCCCGATACCGTGCCGGGCTGCCGAGCGCTGCCGTTCTCCCGCGCGGATCGACCGTCCGGTGAAGAACCGCATTGCGGTATCCCGTACCCACCCGGCGGCACCGGAGCCGGGTGCCAGGCCACTGCCGATGGGCGGCAGCCCTTTCGACGGCAGATACAGCGGGTGTGGATTGAGTTCTGCCCAGGGAATGCCCATGAGTTCGGCGGCCAGGCCGCCGCAGGCGGTGATCTCATCGGAAACCACCAGATCGGGCCGCAGTCGTTGCAGCACGGGGATATTGAGGACCGCCATCCGGGCCGCACGCCGGTGCAACTTGGACCCCGAATCGGTGTCGTCATCGGTGCTCTCGGGCTCGAGGCCGGCCAGTTCGACTGCCTCGACGCCGGCGGAGCACGCAGTATCAAGCCGCTCGGAGCCGGTCAACAGGACCGGATCGTCACCTGCCTCGGCCAACCGCAGACACAACGCGATCGCCGGGAAGCAGTGTCCGGCCTCCGGCCCCGCGACTACGGCGATACGCATGGAGTCCAGCCTCACATACCGCAAGCCCGCACTCGCCTAGGCTTGGCGCATGTCAGAACACATCGTCAGCACCGGCGGGAACGTAAGTGCCGGCGTCGATAACGCCCACACCGTCGAGGTCTTCCTGGCCGCTCTGCAGGACCAGGACATCGATGCCGCCGGCGCGGTGCTCGACGAGGCCCTCGTGTATCAGAACGTCGGCTTCCCGACCATTCGCGGCCGCGCCCGCGCCATCAAACTGTTCCGCGCCATGGACGGCCGGGCGGCTTTCGAGGTGAAGACGCATCGCATCGCCGTCAACGGAGCCACCGTCCTCACCGAGCGAACCGACGCGTTGGTCTTCGGCCCGGTGCGCCTGCAGTTCTGGGTGTGTGGGGTGTTCGAAGTCCACAACGGCCGGATCACCCTGTGGCGGGACTACTTCGACATGTTCGACTTCGGCAAGGCCGTCGTCCGCGGCCTGGCGGGGTCCGTCATCCCGGCGCTGCGCCCGACTCTGTAGCCGCCCGACTCTGTAGCCGTCCGACTCTGTAATCGTCCCACTCTGTACTCGGCGACTGGGCCCGTTACGACACCCGCCGCGCCGGACCCAACTCGTCGAACGCCTGGGCCCAGCCCAACAGCCGATCCGTCGCGTCACCGAGTTCTGCGCGGTAACGCTGTTGGGACGGCCCGCCCAGCAGAGGGTCTGTGGTGACCGCCGACACCAGGTGGGCGGCGGCGGTAACCATCTCGTTGTACTGCCGCAACCCACCGTTGAGCTGAGCGGTAAGCGCGTTGATGGTGGGCGCCAGGAAGGCGCGGGACTGCGGAGCCTCGACCGCGGCGCGTTCCATCGACACGACTTCCGCTGCCGTCGCGGCCATCGCCGCCGCCGACCCGCCGGCCGCGGCGGTCAACTCCCGAAGCTCCGAGGCCGGCAGCATCTCGCCCCGCTCGATGACCCCCAGCAGCGAGTGCAGCCCCCGTTCGGATGCGCCCAGCGCCGACATCACCGGCCGCGCCGCCGAACCGTGCGGGGGCAGCCGCCGCCCGCTCGCTTGACGCTGCGGCGGCAGCGGCTCGCCGCGAAGCCACCGATAGCGCAGCAGAAACAAGGTGGCCGGCAGAGCCGCGCCCGCTGCGATCACACCGGTGATGATCAATCCCCACACCGGGGTGCTCCACGTCGCCAGCAGTCCGGTCACCGCTACCCAGAACATGGACGAAAAACCGAAGAACACCCCCAGCCTCAGCGCCCAGCGCCGCTTCCGCAGCAACCGGGCCCGCGGATCGGACAGCGCAACCAATTTTTGCGCCGCGGCGTCGGCGTACTCGCTGGCGGTGTCGATGCCGCGCTGCAGCACCGACCGATTCCGGCGCGCCGAATAGCCGGCCACCTCAGGTTTCACCGCCATCGGGACGCTCCTTCTTACTGTCCGAGTGGTTTCTCGGGCTGGGGCGCGGCAGCCGGGGTGGCCGGTGCCGCCGGAGCGGCGGCGCCGCCGGCGGGTAGCGCCTCACCGCGCATCGAGGCGCGAATCTGTTCGAGCCGGGAATGGCCGGCCATCTGCACGCTGGCCTGCTGAATCTCCATCATGCGACCCTGCACCGAGTTCTGGGCCAGCTCAGCGTCACCCATGGCATTGGCGTAGCGCCGTTCGATCTTGTCGCGGACCTCATCGAGGCTCGGTGTGGTGCCGGGAGCGGAAAGCTCGCTCATAGACCGCAACGATGCGCTGACCTGCTCCTGCATCTTGGCCTGTTCAAGCTGGCTGAGCAGCTTCGTGCGTTCGGCGATCTTCTGCTGCAGCACCATGGCGTTCTGCTCGACCGCCTTCTTGGCCTGCGTCGCTGCCTGCAGCGCCTGGTCGTGCAGCGTCTTGAGATCCTCGACGCTCTGCTCGGCAGTGACCAGCTGCGCGGCGAAAGCCTCCGCGGCGTTGGTGTACTCGGTGGCCTTCCCCGCGTCCCCCCCGGCTGCGGCCTGGTCTGCCAGGGTCAGCGCCTGGCGGACATTGGCCTGCAACTTCTCGATATCGGCCAGCTGGCGGTTCAGCCGCATCTCCAGTTGGCGCTGATTGCCGATCACCTGGGCTGCCTGCTGGGTCAGCGCCTGATGCTGACGTTGATATTCCTCGATCGCCTGCTGGATCTGGACCTTCGGATCGGCGTATTCATCGACCTTGGAGCTGAACAGCGCCATCAGGTACTTCCACGCCTTCACGAACGGATTGGCCATCTAAGTTGCCTGCCTTCAAGTCGAGTGTCGCTTCAGCCGCGTTTCCAGCCGCCGCCCAATTTATCGGGTCGGCCCATCCGGGCGCAGCACCGTGGCAATGTCGGCCGGTCAGCGCCGGTCAGGCGACCGCCATCGCCACCGGGTGGTTGATCACCACATCGCGAGGAACGGTGGTCAGGCGAGCCACGTCCTCGTGGCAGGCCATCTCAGTGCCGGCGTCGCACAGCACCTGAGACAGGGGCACATCGAGTGCGGTGCAGATGGCGCCGAGAAGCTCACTTGACGCCTCCTTACGGCCGCGTTCGACCTCGGAGAGATACCCCAGGCTGACCCGGGCGGAGTTCGACACCTCCCGCAAGGTGCGTCCCTGCGTGGTGCGGGCGCGGCGCAGAACGTCGCCGATCACTTCCCGCAGCAGTACCGCCATCGCTGTCCTCCTCATATCGTCGCAGCATCTGTGCAACGGCGGAGGCTCGAGATTGGTTCCCCGCGCCGATGGGCGGCTCCGATTCGGCCGCTAGTCGGTGTCCTGGTCGACATCACGCGCGCCGCGCACAGCGGAGACGACATAGTCGATGCCGGTCGCCAGTGTCAGCACCACCGCCGCCCACATCACCCACCAGGCGACGGTGAGCCAGGCCGACGGCCAACTGTGCAGCGGCAGGACGAACAGCCCGATCGCGATGGCTTGGACCAGCGTCTTGAGCTTGCCGCCGTGGCTGGCAGGGATCACCCCTCGGCTGATCACCGCGAAACGCAGCACGGTGACCCCGATCTCGCGGATCAGAATCACCACCGTCACCCACCACGGCAGGTCGCCCAAGATCGACAACCCGATGAGTGCTGATCCGATCAGCATCTTGTCGGCGATCGGATCAGCCAGTTTGCCGAATTCGGTGATCATGCCGTGCTTGCGGGCCAGCGCCCCGTCCAGGCGATCGGTCATGACCGCCACCGCGAATATCACGAACGCGGTGATCCGGCTTGCGGTCTGGTGGCCATCACCGGCGAAGAGGAAAAACAGGAAAACCGGGACAAGAACCAACCGCAGCGCGGTCAGCATGTTGGCGACATTGACGACCGGGACGTGCCGGGCCGCCGGCGGAGTTTGGGATGGGCCCGGCACGGGAGACAGAATATCTGGTCAGGACCACAGAGACCCGCAGCGATAGGGTGGCGCGGTGTCCGACCTAT
>Ga0116183_1001931_pt1 | contig 22827 bp, 16 predicted proteins | sample AD_UKC078_MetaG_FD_89753 | JGI IMG/M metagenome (GOLD analysis project Ga0116183, IMG submission 89753) | Active sludge microbial communities of municipal wastewater-treating anaerobic digesters from USA - AD_UKC078_MetaG | ecosystem: Engineered > Bioreactor > Anaerobic > Digestate | place: USA... | reverse complement strand
TGTAAATATTGATGAACTTGAAGAAGCTGTTATTACTAATTTAAAGTATTTCTTTGATAATCCACAAGAGGTGATGTCAATTTGTAATATTTAGGACAAGACTTTTTAGAATTACTCTAATATTTTTCGGACATTACTTTTTGTACTTACTCTAAAGATCAACAAATTTTGGGGTTCTGATCTGTAGAGTAAGGGCTATTATGTTGGAACTTCAGGCACTGTAACTGCTGATACGATACAGAGGTATATTGATGAGCAAAAAAACAATCTGTGAACAGAGGCGTGCTATTCATCTCCGTCCCCTTGTGGGCGGAGTCATTGACTTAATATATAGGCTTATAGTCTCACCACTTACTATAAGGGTATTTAATCAAATTCGAATTAAAATATTCAGGCTTTCCTGTCACTTCTTCTCCAACCCATGATGGCAACTCAAGGGATTGTTTCTCATCTGTGAGTTCCACTTCGGCCATAATAAGACCTTTATTATCACCGAAGAATTCATCAATTTCCCAGATAAGTCCTTTATAAGAAATTTTATAACGCTTCTTCTCTATAAGAGGTTTTTCGCAGAGATTTGTAAGTATTTCATATGCATCTTTTCCGGGAATTTCATATTCATATTCTGCCCTGCTTGCTCCCACACTGACTCCTTTAATAGTTAAAAATCCCTTCTCATCTATCGTGCGAACCCGAATGGTTCTTTCTTTTACTGTAGAAAGATATCCCTGACGGCAGGTTATTCCCTCTGCTCCCTCGCGCCAGGAATCATTTTTTAATAAAAATTTTCTTTCAATTTCTTTGTTCACTTTTATTAATTGTTTTTCACTGTCCATGCTGTGTTGGCCCGATGTTATATAAGGGGGATTGAAATTTCCTTCCTTATCCCATCTTTGTAATGTATCAATAGATTTAGGTATAAGGTGTACGAATTCTCCTGTATTAAAATACTTTTACATAACTTCTATTTTTTTTACTAAAAATATCATTTGTTATATTATATCATATAAGTTAGATACACTATTTAATCTCATATACTTTTACGTAAAATTTGATTGTCCTTTTTACTTTTTCTCTCCAGACTTACCGTAAATAAATTCTGTTTTTGTAATACCGTCTGCTATCTGAGAAGACATTTTTTTCTGTAAAGCTTTTACAAAACGATTTATTTTTTCAGGTTTTTCGGCAGAGTTAATATCATAACTGAAAGAAAATTCTCCTATAACAGGTGTAGAGGTATCACCCTGATTGTACCATACGGTAATGGAAGCTTCTCCTGAGACGCCTCCAAAATCTATTTCTCCCAGTTTCATTTTATATTCTTCTATTTTTTTATTATTGACATATGTAAGAGGTGTTGAAAGGGGAAGACCGAGATCCTTAAGGCCAGGATAAACCTCTCCATAATCGCCCAGGGTATAACCCACTTCATTTGTTAACTTTGCTTTTCCGCTTATGGAATAAACATTTTTAATAGTCTCTTTACCTGCTACGATATCCTCTTCAAATTTTATCTCTCCTTTTATGCCTTTTGCTACAGATACATCTTTTTTTGCTGCAACATCTATATCTTTATTTCTATATTTTAAAACCAGTTCATATTTATTACTCGAACTTTTTAATTCATTTTTCTGTCTTCTCCTGAGGGTATAACCACTTTTATTAAGAGCAAAATCAGGTGTATCAAGATAGCCTATATAACGGGGAGGTTTCATTGTGGGAGAAGAAGCACTCTGTAGAGTAAATCCTTCTTCTTCTGCTATTTTCTTTATACCTTCCCAGAACTCTTTCATTCCTTTTTCCGGATTCTCAAAAAGTTCAGATTTTAAAAGAAATTTGTATTCTCTGGAGGTAAGTTCCATTTTTCTCCAGAGTTTATCTTCCACTGAACTGATCCTGCCGGATTTGTTAACTGAAGAAAATTTTCCAGCAGAAGAAGAGAAATTTATTTTTTCACCTGATATAATAACTAAATCCTTTGTGGCTAAATCAAACTCTGTGTTTACATATCTCACTACAGGAGGGGTATGAGATGCCGTATTTATAATCATATAATTTTCTCCCTGCTATAAAAAATTTATAAAATCCATCAGGTTAACCTGACTCTGGACTTTGTTCCACCAGTACGCTGGTTATGAATTGTCCCTGTAATATCTGGTTTTGTTCGATTCTAAAAACTCAATCACCCGGCTTTTTCCCTAAATCAAAGTATTAGTGGAATAGTATCTCTCTATTATGAGATTCTCTTAAAATTAGATATATGGTGTTATCCAGATTATGATTGTAGTTCTTACGATAATCTCTTATTAACTATATACCGGCATAAATTTTATTTAGAAGGTTTATAAACACATCGAAAACCTGTTAGCCCGTTTGATATAGTCGGGTTATCGCCATTTCTTGTAGAACATCTAAAAACCTTCGGATCATCATCCCGCCAGGAACCGCCTCTTATTACCTTCCAACTTCCTGAAGAGGGACCCTGAGGGTTTTCCTCCGGACTTTCGGTGTAGTATTTATTATCATACCAGTCAGAACACCATTCATTTATATTTCCCGCCATATCCATAACACCATAGGGACTTTTTCCATCAGGGAAACTGCCCGGTGGTAAAGTTCCCCGTCCTGCCATCATAACTATCATCTTCTCCAGGAGGTTAGATAGATCCATTTTTCTGTTATTACATTTATTGATTTCCCAGAGATTGCCCCAGGGATACTCTCTCTGATCGTTACTTCTTGAGGCTTTTTCCCATTCTGCTTCTGTAGGAAGTAATTTCCCTGACCATGTGGCATAAGCTTTTGCATCATACCAGGTTACTTCTACAACGGGATAGTTCATCTTCTGGGGAGAGTAATATTTCATCCAGTTTCCCTGACTTACATATCCTGTTTCTTGAGTAAATTTTGTGTACTGTTCATAGGTAACAGGATATTTATCTATATAATAATCATACAGAATAATTTCGTGTACAGGCTTTTCATCAATGGAGGAAGTGCTTCCCATTTTAAAAGCTCCTCTGGAGATAAGTATCATTTCTGAATTATCCTTCGGATGAACTATAGATTGCACAGGAATTTCTACTCTGGCTGTAAGAGCGGATATCTTTGAAGGAGCAGAAGAAATACAGTCAAGACAGTATTTAAATTGATCTTTAATAAAAAGATCGCTAAGAGGAAATAATTTCTCACACTTATTACATTTCTCCTGTTCTATAAATTCAATCTGCATTTCTTCCTGATGAAGTTCTATAGGAGGAAGTTCCTCTTTTAATGAACTGACATAAATAGGGGGTTTAACATGATAAGATTGAAGAGCTTTTTTCATTTCTTCTGCACAGGCAAACCTGTTTTCAGGATTTTTATCCAGAGATTTTATGATAATTCTTTCCAGTTCAGGTGATATATCTTTATTAACAGCAGTGATGTGCTCAAAATTAAAAGGTAAAGGCGCAAGTCCTGAAAGGAGATGATGTAGAGTTGCTCCCAGAGAGTATAAATCACTTCTGATTTCCGGTGTTCCTTTCCATTGTTCCGGTGACAGATATCCCGGAGTACCAATAATAGTTTTCTGTGTCTTACTCTCAGACTGGACGGTTCTGGCTATGCCAAAATCTACAAGAATTGGCCTTTCATCTGAAGTCCGAATCATTATATTAGATGGTTTTATATCACGATAAATTACAGGTGGATTCTGGTTGTGAAGATATGCTAAGACATCAAGTATCTGAAGGGCATATCGTACCACTTTGTCTTCCGATAATCCTGGATTACCCTCTTTTTTTAATATCTCTTCAAGATCAATACCATCTATAAATTCCATTACAATATAATAACGATTCTTTTCTATGAAATAATCTATAATAACAGGTAGATTCATATGCGTCAGATGGGCCATTATAAAAGCTTCTTCCTCAAATCTCTTAATTGCATAATTCTGTTCCTGAAGAGTGTTATATTCACCAAACATTTCTTTTACGGCACAATCTCGTTTTAGCCTCACATCTCTTGCTTTATAAACTGATCCCATACCGCCTGCCTTTACAAGGGATAATATCTCATAGCGTCTGTCTAACAGTGTTCCCAGAGGAAGATGGTCTTTAGATAAAGTTATTACAAGAGTCTGGCCGCAATTAGAACAAAATTTTGCTGCCTCTCCATTGGAAGTTCCACAATTAGAACAAAAGTGTGCCATAATGGGTCTTCAATGATCGCTGAAGGATGATTGATATTTAACTTCTCACTCTTCAACCTTCATTCCTGACTTCTCCTTACTTATAATCAAAATTATTTATTTTCCCTCTATCTAAAAATACCTGTCCATCAAATGTCACATAACCTTCTTTTCTCAGATCAAGTATAAGATCCATATGGATACAGGATTTATTCAATCCTCCCACTTCCGGGTATGAATCTCCCAGGGCAAGATGGATACTGCCACCAAGTTTTTCATCAAAAAGTATATTATGGATAAGGCGTTTTATTTTATAATTCGTTCCAAACCCCAGTTCTCCTACATAAGAAGCACCTTTATCTGATTTAAGAATCTCTTTAAGAAAATCTTCTCCTCTGTCTGCTGTTGCTTTCACAACACGGCCTCTTTCAAACCACAGTCTTATACCCACCATTTCTCTATCAAGATAGTCATTTCTTAAAGGGAAATATATGTGTCCTTCAACACTTTCTTCTACAGGTGCCGTATACACTTCTCCACAGGGAATGTTCCGAAGACCGTAACTGTTATGGAAGGTTCTTCCTTCTACAGACATAGAAAGATCTGTATCAGGAGCAACAATCCTTACGTGGGAAACCTTTCCTATTGATTTTATAAGTTCCTCCTGGCGTTTATAGAGCTTATCCCATTCCCCCAGAGGATCAGGTTCATCTGCAAAACAGGCACTGTAGACATAATCTTCAAAATCGTGAAGAGACATACCTGCGTCCTGGGCAAAAGAATCAGTAGGAAATATGGTAAGAGACCACCGGTCTTTTTTCATATGAATATCTCTTACTGTTTGTTGGGCCTGTCTCCTCATACGCTGTCTTGCAGGGGAAATATTGGCCAGGGTTTTCGTATTTTTATGACCGTATATATATATCCTGGCATCGGTATGTTCCGCTTCATAAAGTTCTGTTCTGGATACAAAAGAAATCTGCTCCTCCTTTCCCTGTTGAAAGAGAATTTCCATTAAACGAAGGGAATCGACTCTTACAAGAGGATAAGCTCCTGCCTCAATTACTTTCAAATAAGTCTCTTCAAGAAGAGGAAATCCTTCATAGCCGGCAGTAAGTACCACTTCTTCCCCTGCTTTAACCCTGGCAGAGTGATTTACCAGGATATTTGCCACATTTACTACTCTTTGATCTCGCATTTTTTAAATTAAACCTCCAATACAATCAAATAAAAGAGCCACGCTTTAAAGCTTCCCCTGGGTCATACCAGACAACATCTATAAAGTTTTGTATTTCTCGTACAAATTTATATATAATTTCTCCATCAATGGGAAAGTTTTTATGCTGATTTTTTATTTCCTCAAAGATACTTCTTTTTTCAAAAGGTAACCGCCTGGCATGACGCAATAAAAAAACATTATCTATATCAGTTAATCTACAATCTTCCGGTCAAATCTTTTTTAGCACATTCGAGAAGAACTGTTTCAGAACCTGAGAAAGGATCGATAACAACATCATCGGCGTGGGCAAAACTTTCTAAAATATAATCAACAAATTCAGGAGTAAATTGCCCACGCCAATTAAATAAATTTGATCTGGTTTTATTTCTTACATCCAGTTTATCCTGTAATAACATTATTAAACCTCTTAAATAGAATTCTCCCGGCGGGGTAGTCTATTAATAAATACTAGAGAGTAATTTTCTCCTTCATCATCCTCCGGGCAAGCTTTGCTCCTTCCCAGATAGTTTCATATCCTGTGCACCGACACAGATGTTTTTCCAACACTTTTTTTATTTCTTCATCTGTAGCATCAGGAGACTTTGTAAAAAGGGCGTGAAGAGTCATTATATATCCGGCAGTACAGAAACCGCACTGAATAGCACCGGCCTGTATAAAAGCTTCCTGTATGGGATGAAGTTTATTCCCTTCACAGATACCTTCAATAGTGAGAATTTCTTTACCTTCTGCTTTAGCTGCTTTTATTATACAGCTTCTTACTGCTTCACCGTTCATTATTACAGTGCAGGCGCCACAGGCACCATGACCGCATCCATTCTTGGTTCCAGTAAGATCGAGTTTATCTCTTAAAATATCTATGAGCATTGTCTTATCGTCATAATGAACGGTATGAGCTTTACCGTTTACTGTTAATTGCATAGTTTTCATTATTTCTTACCTCCCATTTTTTCTAACAAGACCTTGGCTTTTACAGGGATTTCAAATAAATCTACTCCTGTAGCATCTTTTATCGCATTCAACACCGCAGGAGGTATACCTATGACAGGATGTTCGGCAATACAACGGGCACCAAAGGGGCCTGCTTCATCAGGAGTTTCTACAAATTTTACTGTAAATTTCTCAGGCATCTGTGATAATTTTGGTATTTTATACTGATTTAAATTTGCATTTTTAATCTTTCCTCTATCATCAAATATAAGCTCTTCAGTTAAAGTAGCACCATAACCCATCATCATCCCGCCTATCATCTGAATTCTTGCAAGGCTGGGATTAAGGGTTCGACCAAGGTCTATGGCAACAGCCAGATGGGTAATATCTACATCACCGGTATGCTTATTTATTTTTACTTCTGCTCCTTCACAGGCGAAGGTCCAGGTTCCTGCACAGTTACCCTGACCTGTTTCAGGATGGGGGAACTGCACATTTCTTATAAGATAAGAACCACCTGTTACTATCTGTTCACCCACGCCATGGCCATCAGGAGATAGATAGGCCTGAGCGAGTTTTTTTGTTTCAAATCTCAAATTCAGATCACTCTTTGAGGTTATAAATTCACCCTCATATTTGAGATCCCCTATATGACGGTGATAAATTGCGGCAACAGTTTCAAGCATCTTCTGAATGGCTTTTTCACAGGCCTGAATTATGGCATTTCCTGCGCGATATGTAGTAATTGATCCTACAGTCTGCCATTCATAGGGAGAATGCTGTGTATCGACATGCTTAGAAATATGAATCTTCTCCAGAGGCACCTTCAGAGTTTCTGCTGCAATCTGTGAGAGAACTGTCTGACATCCCTGGCCCATTTCAATACCGCTTATACTTATATTAAAGGATCCGTCTTCACACATTCTGAGTATAGCGCCTGAAGAAGCATGAGGTATCATCATAGGAGTTTTCATAAAAGCTGCAAGACCACGGCCGTAAACAAAATTCTCATCTTCCTGTGGTTTGGGTACTTCATAAAGTGCCTGTTCCACTTCATCCAGGCACTTATAGAGATTTCCATTACCGGGTCTTATTATCTGCCCTATGGCATTTACCTTTCCATCACAGAGAAAATTCTTTCTCATTAATTCCTGCTGACTCATACCGAGTTTTTCTGCAAGTATATTCATTATTCTTTCACTCATAAATTGTGCCTCTGGATGACCATAACCACGATAAGCTCCTACAGGGGGTGTATTTGTGTAAACACCATAACAATCAATTTTACAGTGTTCATATTCATAAGGACCTGTTGCAACAAAGCCTGAAGCAGTAACAACATTACACCCTGTATCTCCATAGGCACCGTCTGCATAATAGAGGGAAGCTTCTATAGCAACAAGTTTTCCATCCTTTTTTGCTCCAACTTTTATTTTTCCTCTCATACCTCTACCTACAAGAGAACTTGTAAAAGCTTCTTTTCTTGTAAGTATAAGTTTTACAGGGTAACCGGGAACAAACCTTGATATATAGGCACACATAGGTTCTATGACTACATCTGATTTTCCACCGAAACCGCCACCAAGATATAGAGCTTCTACTTTTATATTTGCCATTGGTATATGAAACATCTGTGCTACAATTTCTCTGACTATAAATGGAGCCTGTGTGGAGGCTATTATACGAACACTCTCAGGGCTATCCCAGTAGGAGATGCATCCGTGAGGTTCCATCTGGACATGGCTTAAAAGAGGATAATAAAAATTTTCTTCTACTGTGATTTCAGCTTCTTTAAATCCTTTTTCTATATCTCCTTTTCTGAGTTTATAATGATGAAATATATTTGTTCCTTTTACCGGAGGAAAACCGGGAACTCTAAAATATTCATGATTTCTTTCATGAATTATGGGAGCTCCTTCTGCTATTGCTTCAAGAGGATCTATTACATAGGGAAGTGGTTCATAATTAACCTTTATTTTTTTTGTTGCCTCTTCAGCCTGTCTTTCAGTCTCTGCTATAACTGCCGCCACACCTTCACCGGCATGTCTTACTTTATCCGTTGCAAGTGGGGGTTGATCCTTTATACAGGCACCGAATAGTATATCACAACCCTGAGCTGTGACAACCTTCATTACTCCGGGCATTTTTTCAGCTTCGGAAGTGTCTATTGATAATATCTTTGCATGGGCATATTCTGCACGAAGTATTCTGGCATAAAGCATCCGTGGGAGCTTTATATCTGCTACAAACTGGGCTTTACCTGTAACTTTGTCGTAAGCATCAGTTCTGAGTATAGATTTCCCGATACATTGTAAATCCATAGATATTCCTCCTAGATAATAATTTACTAATAGATTATAATTATAATAAAAAATTATGGTTAATGCAACAGATTTATTAAGTTCTTCTGAAATATGAAAAGTGAAACGAAACGTTTCACTTTTTTAAACTTTACTATAAAATTTTTTAAGAAATTAACTAAAAAGGTATTTCTTCCAGCTCCCCAGTGGTAAATTCTTCATTTACCTCTTCATTGAGATAAGCATTATTCTGTTCGGAACCATTAGAATTGTTATCCCCTTTAGGACTTATAAATTTAATATTTTCTGCAATTACCTCTGTAACAAAATGAGTTTGTCCATTTTTTTCATAATTATGACACTGGAGATAACCTTCAACAAGTATCTGTTTACCCTTTCTTAGATACCTGTCTGCGAATTCAGCCCGTTTCCTCCAGCATACAATTTTAAAAAAATCAGTCTCGCTGGTCTGTGAATTTCTGTAAGGCCTGTCTACAGCAAGAAAATATGTACTCAGTGGCACTCCCTCCAGAACGTATTTAAATTCAGGATCTCTTGTAAGCCTTCCCACCAGGATAACTTTGTTATAACTATACATAACTTACCTCCTAATAATAATTATTTACTGACCTGAGCATGTCATAATTGTTTCCCCTTCGTTACGCGTCACGCGTTACGCGTCACAAATTTTAAAGATACATTATTTATGCTCTTCTCATTAATAATAAAAGCTTTTAGAATTATTTTAGCTTTTATGTTATTACTATAAAATTCATTATTTTAAAATTCAAGTAACAAGTAGATAACAATTTTTATAAATAGTTGATTTGCTGAGAAGGAAGTTTCAGTAAAATGTCTAAAAGTGTGTTTATGAAAAATTTTTTATCATTTTTTTTTATTGATAAGAGAGGTGTAGAAGCTGGTGGAGGATAATGGTTCAAAACAGCCCAGAAGATTTACCAGAAGATCTTCTGGAAGTTTATTTAAACCCCGTGAAAGAGATAGTAAAATACAAAAACCGCAATTTATAAAACCAGCGAGTGAACTCTTATCAGATGATCAGAACAAAAGATTACAAAGTGATAGAATAAGCCTGGATAGAAGAAAAAGTTTTTCAGAAGAGAGCAGAAGATTTATTCCAAAAGAAGAAAGATACCCTCGAGGACAACAGGAACAACAATTATCCCAGAATAAAGCCTACATGCAACAGCTTGAACAGCTTGAACAACAATCTGCCGAGTTAGAAGAAAGCTGGAAAACATTTGAAGAAAATAAAAGAAATTTTGAAGACCATATAGAAGAAGAAAGAAAAAAGCTTGAAGACGGATGGAATGAAGTAGAGGAGAAAAAAAGCTTTCTCCATCAAAAAATCTCTGAGCTGGAAAATGAAAAAAAGAGATTACTTGAAAATATTCAAAAAGATCTGGAAGATAAACGTAACTTCCTTGAAGAAAGCTGGAAACAGCTTGAAGAAGAAAAAAAAGACCTTTCTACAAAGCGACAGGAATTAGAACAGGAAAAAAATAATCTCCTGGAAAATGCTCAGAAATCTCTGGAAGAAGCTCAACAGAAACTGCAGACAGAGATAGAGCAATTTAAAAATGATAAAGAAGTCTTTGAGGTTGAAAAAGAAAGAGAAAGAAATGTAATTGAAGAAAATAAAAAAGAGTTGGAAGCTGAAAAAACAGGATTGGAATTAAAGCTTGAAGAACAGAAGAAAAATCTTGAGGTACTTATAAATCAGATAAAAGAAGAAAAAAGTCTATTAGAACAGGATAAGGCAAAAATACAGGAAAATTATCAAAATCTACAAAGGTTACAGGAACAACTTGAACAGGAAAAACAGAATATAACTCTTCAAAGTAATAGAGAATACGGTGATTTACAAAGTAAATTACAACAGATTGAAGAGGAAAAAAATTCTATAATCAATCAGCTATCAGAAGATAAAAATACTTTAGAAATCAGACTTAAAGAACTGGAAGAAAAAAATAACTATTTTCAGGAACAGCTAACCTCCAGAGAAAAAGACTTTGATACAAAAGAAAAAGAGCTTGAAGAAAAGATTAATTTTTTAGAATCTGAGAAGAAAGATTTTCAGGCAAAAGTGTCAGAAAAAACAAAAGACTTAGAAGATCTGCAAAAGGATCTGGAATTAACCAGAAAAAAACTTGAAGAAGAAAGAGACTTTATAATAAAAGAAAAAAATGATATAACAAAAGAAAAAATATCTCTGGAAAATGATAAGAAACTTCTAACAGAGGAAGGAGCCGCAGTTCTTAAAGAACAACAAATAGCTGTTGAATTTAGCTGGAAGCAGATTGCTGAAGAAAGAAAAAAGATTGCCTCAGATAAAAATGAACATCAAAAAAATGTAGAAGAGCTGGAAAAAAGGAAGTTTTTTCTTGCAAAAGAAACAGAAGAGATAGAGAATCGTAAGAAGAATATAGTAGATGAAGCAGATGTGATAATACAGGAAAAATATAGAAGACTCGATGAAGATAGAAAGAAATTTGAAGAATTGCAAATAGTAGCACAAAAAAGAATAGAAAAACAACAAAAAGATTTAGAGGAAATAAAAAAACAGTTCCTTATTGAGAGAAAAGAGCAGGAAGATAGAAATATAAAGAAAAAACTGGAACTGGATGAAGACAGTAAGAAGCTTGATTTTGAAAAACAGGATCTGGATTTTAAAATAAATGAACATAGGACTTTAGTAGAAGAAACTAAAAAACAATTAGACTATGAAAAATGGGAGGTTGCAAAGAAAAAAGAAGAGACAGAAAAAGAGATAAATACTAAAAAACAGGAACTTGAAAATAAAATAAGGGCATCGCAAAAAGATTATGATAAGCAGCTCAAAGAAATTTTCCAGAAAAAATTAAATCTTGAAGAAAAAGAGAAAAAGTATAAAGAAGAAACAGAAAAAACCAGAACTTCTTTAATGATGGAGACTCATGAGCTTGAAGTGAGAAAAGCTGAGTTTAAGAATGAATTAGAAATTCAGAAGGCCGAAATAGAAAAAGCAAAAAAGCAAATTGACTACAGTAAAAAAGAATTTGCTGCCAGATTAAGCAAACAAAAAAAATGGTTTGAAGATAGTAAGAAAGATCTGGAATATACAAAGCAATCTCTTGAAAATAAAAGAATTGAACAGGAAGAAAATCTTACAAAACTCAGACAGGCTTTCGAAGTAGAAAAAGATAGTTTTAATCAGTACGTAGAGAGAAAAGATATGGAAATAGAAGAAAAACAAAAACAATTTGATTATGATAAATGGAAGTTTTCTATGGATAAAGAAAATCTTGAGAGAAATATCCTTAAGGATAAGGAGGAAGTAGAAAGCAAAAAAGTTGAATTTGCAGCTTATGTAGAACAGACAAAGAAAAATTTTGCTGAGAATTTAAAACATCTTGATAAAGAGAAAAAATGTATAGAGGAAAGTAAAAAACAGTTAGAAGAAAAAAAATGGGAATATGAAAGATTGTGTGAACAGAAACGAAAACAATTAGATGAAGAAAGAAGTTCTTTTGAACAGGAAAGAGCTGCCCTTACAGATGCAAGATATGCCCTGAGTATAGAAAAACAGAATTTACTTAAAGAAGGGGAAAGACTTAAAAAAGAACTGGATTACGGACAGAAAAAGCTCTTAGAAGAAAAAATCGAATTTAGCAAGATAAAAGAGGGACAGGACAAATTCATACAAGAAAAGCAGGCCGAGTTTGATAAGGGAAAATTTGAATTTGAAAAGGGAAAATTTGATCTTGAAGAAGAGAAGAAACAACTTGAACACGGTAAAAAAGAACTTACAAACAAGGTAATGAAACATAAAAAATTTATTGAGGACACAAAAAAACAGATAGAGTATGAAAAGCAGATTCTGGGCAAAAAAAAGGAAGAACAGGAAAAAGAACTGGAGATAAAATGGCAGGAACTTAAAACCGAACAGTTTAACCAGGAAAAGTTTTTCGAAGAAAAAAGGAAAGTAATACAGGAAGAAAAGAAACAACAGGAACAATTTTTAGAGGAAGAAAAGAAACAACAGGAACAACTTTTAGAAAAAGAAAGAAAACAACAGGAACTTGAGATTAAAAAGAAAAAACTCAGTCTGGAGGAAGACATAAAGAAATTAGAAGAGAAGAGAAAAAAATTTGAAGAAATCAGTAAAGAACTTTCAATTAAACTAAGTAATCTGGAAGAAGAGAAAAAGCAAATTGACCTTAGTAAAAAAGATCTGGAAGACAGTAAAAGAAATTTGGAAAAAGAACGGAGTGAACTCCGTGAAAATGTTGAAAAATCAATAAAAGATGAACTGGAGCTATTAAAAAGAGATAAAGAAAATCTTGAAAAAGAGTTGAATAATATAAAAGAAGAATCTCTAAAAGAGCTGAATGTTTTAAGAGAGAATTTTGAAAAAGAGCTGAATAATTTAAAAGAAGAAGCTTTAAAGGATAAGACTCTTTTAGAAAATAAAAGCAAAAAATTGGAAGAGGAAAAAATAAATTTCCTTTCTCTGATTTCTCAGGGAGAAAAAAACCTGGAAGAAGTAAAAAAAGAATTTGAAGAAGAAAAGAAAAATCTCATATCACAAATTGATTTTAATAAAAACATTCTGGAAGAAAAAGATATTGAAAAAGAAAAATTACTTCAAGATGCAGATAATCTTATGAAAGAAAGAGTAGATACTTTAGAAAGAAATAAAGAAAAACTTGAAGAGGAAAATTTAAGACTAAAAGAACAAATTGAAAAAGATAAAGTACTTTTAGAAGAAAACATGAAAAAATTAGAACAGGAGAAAATAATTCTCCAGGATGATCTTTTTAAAGAGAAAGAAAAGCTGGAACAGCATGAGAAATTATGGGAAGAAGAAAAGAAGAAACTTAATATAGAACTGGAAAAAAGTAATTATGAGCTGAAAGAAATAAAACTTCAGATGGAAGAAGAAGTAAGAAATAAAATTTCCGATGCAGATAAAGAGAGAGAGTCCCTTGAAGAAGGTTGGAAAGCACTGGAAATAGAGAAAAAGGAAATTGAAAAGAGAAAAGAAGAATTACTCAGAAATGCCAGTGAAGCCCTCAAAGAAAAACAGGAATTGCTGGATTACAAAGAAGCTCAACTGGAAGAAGAGAAACAGGAATTTGAAAAAGAAAAAGAATTTTTGAAAGGACAATTCCAGAAGGCAGAGGGTGTTTCTACAGTTCAGATACAACCGGAACTTATTCAGGAAGAGTGGAATGAAATAATAAAAGCCAGACAGGATATAGAATTAGAAAGACAGGAATTAGAAAAGGAAAGAGAAAAGATTTTTGATGCTTCAAAGATATCTATAGAGGAACAGCAAAAAAGCTGGGCATACCTTGAAGAGGTGAAAAAAGAAATATATAAGGAGAAAGAAGAGTTAGAAGTATTCAGAAAAAGTATTGAAAATGGACAATCTGGCATGGCTAAGGAAAAACAAAAAAGCAGTGATTTATCTGTGAGTTCGGATTTGCAGGAACAGATGAAAATGATCGAAGAAAACTGGAAATCCATAGAGATGGCAAAACAGGAACTCAGACAGGAAAGAGAAAATTTAGAAATAGATATGGAAAAACTTCGTATATTTCAGAGTCCCAATGTATTCGAAGAACAGCAGAGAAGTTGGGAATATATGGAACAGGTAAAAAGAGAGATTTATGAAGAGAAAGCAGAACTGGATCAAATCAGAAAAGAACTTGAAGATAAAAAGATTTCTCATGGAAAAGGAAGTGTTAAAACCATTTCAGACGTGTCCTTTGAAGAGGAAAGAAGGCATATAGAAGAAAGCTGGAAAGAGATTGAAGAAATAAGACATGAAATGGAGAAAGAAAGAACAGAGCTGGAAAAGGAAAGAGATAGAATCTTTTTGAGTTCAAAAGAAATTTTAGCAGAACAACAAAGACAGTGGAACGAAATTGAAAGAGCAAGAAAAGAAGTCTTTATATCAGTCCAGAAAGAGAGCATAGTTCCGGAGGATGAAGAAATAGAGCAACAGAGGAGAAGTTTCAGAGAAGGATGGGAAAGACTGGAAGAAGCAAAACTCAGCCTTCAGGCAGAAAGAGAACAACTTGAAATGGAAAGACAGGCTCTTATAGAAAATGCAAATAGCGCTCTGGAAGAGAAACGGCAACTTCTGGAATATGACTGGGAGCAGCTTGAAGAAGAGAAGCGACTCCTTGAGGAAAATTGGAATGAACTTGAAAAGGAAAAAAGAAGATTGGGGCTTAATTAATTGACTGCTGAAAGCTTTAAACAATATAATAATCTGTAGAGGCAATTCCCACTGTGGTTGCTCCGTAAAGAGCAGGCAGAGGCGCCTGCCCTTACAGTGAAATGGTATTATTTGACCTATTTTACGGTTATATCGAGGGGATCTTGTATTAATTATGGAAGAACATTATGACGTAATAATTATAGGAGCAGGATTAAGCGGAGTATGTGCAGCTTTAGCATCTTCAAGAACAGGTGCAAAAACTCTTCTTGTGGAAAAATCAGGTTATCCGGGAGGTATGGCTACAGGGGCATGGGTACACAGTATGTTAACTTTTCATGGAAAAAAAGGTCATAAAATTATAGGAGGAATCCCGGAGGAAATTATTCAGAATCTTATTTCCATTGGAGGCAGTCACGGTCATATAAGAGATACTATTGGTGTAGCCTATTCGGTAACACCTAATAATCCTGATAAATTAAAATATATTCTTCTGAAATTACTTTCTAATTCTAATACATCTCTGTTATTTAATACACAGTTTATACACCCTTTTGTAGAGATGGATAGAATTAAAAAAGTAATTCTGGAAAATAGCCGTGGAAGTTTTAAAATATCCGGTAAAATTTTTATTGATGCTTCAGGAGAAGGTATACTTGCTTCAAGATGCGGGAATGATTTTGAATATGGACGTAATGGTAAAGTACAGCCCATAACTCTTATTTTTAAAGTCAGAAATGTAGATATGAGAAACTTAGTAGATAATATTCTTCAGGATAAGGATAATTTTCATGGTGAAACCCTTTTTGACGCTTTAAAAATCACACCATGCCTGGGTGTGTCAGGTTTTTTTAGCCAGTGGAAAAAGGGCAAATTAAATGTTCCAAGGGACCGAATATTGTTTTATCAAACTATGGAAGAAGATGAGGTGGGCATAAACACTACAAGAATAAACAATCTGGATCCCTCTGACCCTCTTGATCTTATATATGCAGAGAAGGAGGGTCGCCGTCAAATGTACGAAATATTCAATTTTCTTCTTGAAAAAATACCGGGTTTCAAAAATGCCAGACTTACAGGAGAAGCCCCCTTACTGGGAGTACGTGAAGTAAGGAGAATAAAAGGGAAATATATCCTCTCAGATGATGATTTGTCTTCCGGACGGAGGTTTCCTGATGAAGTAGCCCTGGGAGGATTTCCTGTAGATATTCATCGTCCAGAAGGAAGTGGAATAGAATCCCGTGAAGTTGGAGGAGAGGGTTTCTATGGAATACCATACTTTTCTCTTGTAGCAGAAAAAATATCAAATTTACTTATTACTGGAAAATGCTTTTCTGCTACTTTTTGTGCTCACGCTTCTGCCAGAGTTCAGGCTACAGTTATGGCTATGGGACAGGCCGTCGGTACAGCAGCAGCTCTTTCAAGCCGGGAAGGAATTGAACCTGCAGAGCTTTCTATTGATAAATTGAGGGAACAATTAATTAGAGATAATGTCATACTTGAACCAGCAGATCCTTTGCCCCTTCCGGGAGAGAACCTGTAATTTTCAATAAAATGTGAAAAGAAGTTTAGAGTTCAAGGTTTAGTGTTGAGAGGATAATTTATATTGAGGACACATACAGAGTTCTATCTTGCTTTACATAAAGGAATAAAATGTGGGAGTTCTTTAGAGGAGGTAATAAAAAAATACAAAGAAAATTATTTTAAAGAAGATTTTCTGGGAAGCAAAAGTTTTAATCTCTCATATCTACATCTTGGTATTTTATTTGTTATAAGAGATGAAAAAGTAGTTTCTATTTCAGTGTTTTAATCATTTTGGGAGGTTTTCGATAAAATAGAAAGCTTGAAAGTTGTTTTAAATAATTTCGAATCTCTCCTGTATTTAATTTACTCTGACCTGCTATTCTATCTTTAAAGACATAAGGAATTTCTTTCCATCTTTTATAATTTCCTTTTACCATAATTTCAAGGCCTATCTTAAAACCTACAGGATTGAGTTCGATACCTTCCAGAATTTCTCGATTAAAAAAGAAATAACCGGACGTTCTATCTTTTATCCTGGTAAAAGGGAAAGCCATAAATACTGCAACCCAGGATATTATTCTTCTCTTAAGTGGCCAGTTCTCAATTTTACCTCCCTTTATATATCTGCTACCAATGACAAGTTGATTTTTCTGTCTCACTATGGCATCTACCATTTTTGGTATAATAGAAGGATCATGGCTTAAATCTGCATCCATAATACCTATGATATCACTCTTTGCAATCTTCAATCCATCTAAAATTGCAGAGGATAAACCTGCTTTACCGGGACGTTTTAAGACCTGTATAGAATATTTTTTCGCCAGATCTTCTGCAAGAGCACCTGTGCCATCAGAAGAATTATCATCTACCACAACTATTTCCGGAGAAATATCGGTTTTTTTAATTATAGAGTATATCTCTTTTACAAGAACAGGTAAATTGTCTTTTTCATTGTAAGTTGGTATTATTATGGATACAGGGATTTCCCCTTTCTTTGACAATTGCATTTCACCGGCTTTTCTAATTAATCTAAAGAGAAACAGATTATTCTTCAGTATAAAGTAAAATCCTTCAATAAGTGATAAGGAAATTTTTTTAATATTATAATTAATGAAGGACATACAGATAAATTATAGAAATAAAAAAAGTGAAAATTAATTAACTGACTCCGTGGGTTTAGAGTTTAGAGTTTAGAATTTAGAGTTTTACTTAATTTTTCTAATTTTCAACCCTCAACTTTAAGCCTTCAATAAAATAGGAGGTGTCCATAATGACACAAAAATATTTAACATTTATAAGTATACTTTTATTTGCTCTGACTTTTTCCAGCTGTGAGAGAAGAAGTTCTGGAACAGCTGAAAAGACACCTGCTTCTTCCACCACAACAAATGTATCTACCGGTCAGGGAGTAGAGGTAGGAAATACAGCTACTAACTTTATACTGAATGATATGTCCGGGAAAACAGTAGACTTAAGCAGTTTAAAAGGGAAAAAGTTAGTCCATATTGTCTTCTGGTCAAGTGGCTGAGGAGCATGTATTCGGGAGGTGCCTGAATTAAATAAAATATATGAATCTTATAAAGATAAAGGACTGGATCTTTTATCTGTTAACTGCGGTGAGGCCAGGGAAGATGTTCAGCAAACGATAAACAATAATGGTATAAAATATGCAGTATTACTTGATTTAGAAGGTAAAGTAGCTCAAACTTATAAAGTCCAATATATACCACTTAATATTCTTGTGGATATTAATGGAAATATAGTATATCGTGATAATCCTGTTCCATCAGAGGAAATGATAGATAAGTATCTTGATGAACTAAAAATTTAGTCTGCTGAGTGGGTGTAAAATTTGAGTAAAAAAAACATTATTTTTATTATTTTTATTATTTTGCTCATAAGTCCTTCTATGTCTGAAGAACTTGAGGATTCATGCTGGAATATTTTAAAAACAAATATGGTTAAAGGTAATGTAAGCAAGAAACTCATGGTCATTGAAATTCTTGGTAATCTTGAGGATAGAGGAGCAGTTTTTCTACTACAGGAGGCTTTAAAAGTTAATGATACGAGAATTAAATCAGAAGCCCTTGTATCCCTTGGAAAACATAAAGATAAGTCTTTAATTCCCATTCTTGAACAATTTCTGAATGATAATAACAGCACTGTTAGAAGTGCCTCTATTCAGGCACTGGCGAAAACCAAAAACCCTGTGGTTGTTCCATTCATTGAAGATTTATTGAATGATGAGGAATCAGAAGTTAAAGTTACAGCAGCACGGGCACTTGTGGAGCTTAAATCTACTTCATCTATACCTGTCATTGATAAAGCTTCTAAAGATAATGATCCCATAGTAAAATGTTTTATAGATTCAGCCTTAAAAGAATTGATGTTTATAAATGATATATTACTTGCAAAGAAATCTCTCCTGGATAAAAATCCTGGTATCAGATCGAGTGCTGCCATAGCTCTTGGTAAAATTGGAGACTCTTCAGCTATACCTTTACTTGAAAAAGCTCTTTTAGATAAACATAACTGGGTTATATCATCTGCAATTGAAGCTCTCGGAAGAATTGGTTCTCCTCAGGCTGTTCAGTCTCTTGAAAAAATGTTAAAACAGGAAGCCTTTAAAGTTGATGTAATAAAGGCACTGGGATATATAAAGCACAAAACATCTCTGGAGGTTTTGAAAAAAAATGCACAGGATAAAGATCCTCTTGTTAGAGAGGCTGTTATGGACTCTATAGGGCAAATAGGGAATAATACTGTAGTTAATATATTGGAAACAGGTTTAAAGGATAATATATCTTCAGTAAGAGTATCTGCTGTGAAAGCTCTTGGGAAATTGGATTTGCCACAGACGCACAATATAATAATTAAAGGTCTCGATGATAAAGATTTGAATGTCAGAATAGAAACCATATGGGCTCTTGGACAAACCCATAATGAGAAAGTTCTTCCCATTCTGGAAAAGCTTATGAAGGATGATAAATATGATATATGGGCTTCAGCGGCAATAATAAATATAGTGAGTGAAAAGTGAAGAGTAAAAAGAAAAGTAAATGTATCTTAAGAACTATTACATTATCGTCTCACCTCTCACGTCTCACGATTTAAGTTTTTTTTAAAGAAATTTTAAGCTTTTTTTAAGGTATTTAGTTTATAGTAAAGTGAAGAAAGTTTCAAAATTTATAGGAGGTTAATAATTATGGATAATTTAATAAAAAAGTCTATGCTTCAAATATACAGACCTGTAGAGCATATAAGATTTCCTGCAGAAGAATACGGTATATCCCCTGAAATGGCGCAATATTTGAGCCCTATTGATTATTTGATGCTTGACGGAAGTCTTCTTTATGAGCTTCAGACAGATCCTTTTTTGACTGATTCAAAGAGACTGTCTGATATGGCTATGGTTGACGAGGCAAAAATAAGGCAGGATGAAGAAAAAGAAGAACTGGAAAGAGATAAACAGGAATTTAGAGAATTATTTCAAAAAATTGATACTATGTGGACTGACGATTTCGGCGGGAATCGTGATTTAGTGGATGCAATAAAACCAGAAGGAAAGATTTCTGAGTTGAAAGATAAAAAGAATGATGCCCTCCGTGTCCATGATAGTAATCTCTCTGATCTGGAAAGTGAAAAAAGTTCTCTTGAATCAGAGCTTGCCAGTGTTACAGATGAAGATGAGAAAGCAAGAATACAGGAAAAGATAAAAGATGTAGAAGCTAAAATAGAAGCTGAAAAAGCCAGAAAAGAAGAAACCCAAAAACAGGAAGAAGAGAAAATTAGCCAGAAAAAAGAAGACTTCCAGATACTTAAAGATAGATTGTATGATCTCCGTGAAGAGGTCCGTCGTTATAATAATGATATGGAAAATGCTAATAATTATTATGAAACAGGTATGTGGGAGGAAGATATAAAACTCAGGCTGTCGGAAATAAAACTCGAAATAGAATCTATTGAACGCAAAATGAGCGATGCTATGATCTGGTAGGTTTGGTCTTATTTCTTATAAAAAATAAGCAGGGAAAGACCTTGCTTATTTTTTTATGTCTTTCAGTTGTAAAAATTTTCTCTATATGTTAAAATGTAAATCTCTAAGTAATTATTGCCTGAAGATAATACCTGATCGGGAGGGATTGCATTGAAAATACAAATCAATAATCAGGAAGACCTCATTAATTTAGTAGAGCAAATTGATAATCAACTGAAAGAGAATTTTTTCCAGAGAGCAACATCTTACTGGAATCAGATATTAAAAAAGGCCTATAAGGATCCTAATCTTATAGATGAAGAAAGATCCATTATACTCCTTAATCCTGAGTATCGATTTACTGTTGAAGACTGGTTGCCAAAAGTAGAAGATAATCTTCTTAAGAGAAAATTAGAATTACTTAAACAGGAGTTTCTTCGGGCCAGAGTTTCATCTGAACCTGAGGTTTTTGCTTTAAAAAATAAACTGGATTATCAGATCATAAATTTTGCTCCTGAACTGAATGGCAAAAAATTTACCAGAAGTGAACTCTATAACATAATTGAAAAAGATGATGACAGAATATTAAGAGAAAAAGCATGGAAAGCTCTTACCGAACTTGGTAAAGAGATTGAATGTGAAGTAGTATTACTGTGTGACCTGAGAAATCAGAAAGCCTTACCTCTTGGTTATAAAAACTATAGTGACTTATGTTTTTATCTGGAAAATTTAAGTAAAGAAAAACTTTTTGATTTATTTGAACAGATACTGGATCTTACAGAAGAACCCTATAAAAAGCTTATTGCAGACTGTAAAGAAAAACTTTCAATAGATAAAGTTTCTCCATGGGATATTAAATATTATCAGCATAAATATCTCACGTCTGTAAGTGATAGCTATTTCCCTAAAGAGGAGATAATTAAATCTATAGAGCACCTATTTAAAAAATTCAATCTTGATATGAGTAAACTCCCTATAAAAGTGGAATACTGTGATATTCCCTATGGAGGTATAAGCCTTACTCTGGAAACAGGAAAAGATGTAAGAGTTCTCGCCAATCCTCAGGAAGGTTATAACTGGTACGAATTCCTTTATCATGAATTTGGCCATGCTATTCACAACTGCTTCATTCAGGTTCCGTCATTTATAATTGCCACAGGGGAACCGGATTATTTCAAGGAAGGTATGGCCTGTATCTTCCCGAAATTTATGGCAGAAAAATACTGGCTTGAAGAATATTTAAAGATTTCACCGGAAGTTATAAATGAATTTATCCTGCAAAATAAATTAAAAAATTGTTATTGGTACAGGCGGGTCATTAATGATTGCCTCTTTGAGTACTCTATTTATAATAATCCTGAAGGAAACCTTAATAATCGTTATAAAGAATTTGTTACGAAAAATCTCTTTATTGAATTACCTGATGATTTTTCCTGGGCCTATGATCCTGTCTATACCACTCATCCCCTCTATTTACAGAATTATATCCTTGCTGATGTAATTGCATATCAAACAATAAATTACTATAAAGAAAAAAGGGGGAACATATTTTCTCCTGAATTTTTAGAATTTTTAAAGGAAAAATATTACAAAGACGGTGGACTTAAACCCTGGGAAGAAAAATTATCTGATGCTACAGGAACAAAACTGAAGGCTGAAAGTTTGATTAAAACTATGGAAAATATATAAGACGTAAGACGTGAGACGTGAAACGTGAAACGTGAAACGAGACAGATGATCTGTTACGCATTACGCATCACACATCACGTTTCACTAATTAAGGAGGTTTGATAATGAAAACACTCATAGAAGAAACTATTCGAACCGTACCTGCAGATTACCTTGAAATACGCATAGAACGGACAAAACAACTATCTATAAATTTTGAAGGGAAAAATCTTAAAAGTTCCCAGCAGGTAGAAGATTACGGCGGTTATGTGAGAGCCCTTGTGGATGGAGGATGGGGATTTAAGAGTTTTAATAATGTGGAAACTCTTAAAGAAAATGCACAAATTGCTGTAAAAAATGCGAAGATACTCGGGAAACCGAAGTTCAGGATGTGTCCTGTAGCAAAATACATAGAAAAAATCCATCCTGATTTGAACGGAAAAACAGATCCCAGAAGTATATCCTTTACGGACAAGGTGAATTATTTCAGAGAACTTGTAAAAACCGTTACGGAATCTCATGAAAGGATAATTAATGCCAGGAGTTCTTATGTGGAAAGAGAGAGGAATCTGATAATAGCAAATTCCGGAGGTACCTATCTCACAATAGAAGACCTTGATGTATCAGGTGGTATATCTGCAGTTGCAAGAAAAGGAGATGTCATACAGAGTGCCTATCAGTCTTTCGGAACAAAGAATGCATGGGAAGATGTCAGAAGAATTGAGAAACATATAGACCGTATAGTTAAAGATTCTGTAGACCTGACTGATGCCATGGCCGTTAAAGGCG
>Ga0116183_1001930_pt1 | contig 22830 bp, 21 predicted proteins | sample AD_UKC078_MetaG_FD_89753 | JGI IMG/M metagenome (GOLD analysis project Ga0116183, IMG submission 89753) | Active sludge microbial communities of municipal wastewater-treating anaerobic digesters from USA - AD_UKC078_MetaG | ecosystem: Engineered > Bioreactor > Anaerobic > Digestate | place: USA... | reverse complement strand
GTTCGCGATCGATGCGGCTTCGTTGACGTTCAGGTAGCGGCGTGTCATGGGATGACCTTCCCGGACGCAAGGCGTCCGCGAAAGCACGACCCATCCGCCTAGCTACCTGCGATCAACGTCCAACGTGGACTGTGCTGTCGATCGCATCCCCGGGCGCTCGGTCCCGGGCATGGGTTGCGAATCGCCCGAAGGCGTTCACGACGGATACATTATGCCACGGATTAGTTCAGTGCGCCACCCGAAACGGATAGCCCGCTATTCCCGAAGCGGTTACCGCGCCAAGCGCGCAAGTTCCCCCGCGAGAAGCGCCACGGTCGCGGCGTCACCCGCCGATGCTGCTACGCCGATCGCTCGCAAGATGGCTTGCCGTTCCTGCGACACTTGTGACGATTGCTCAACCGTCAATCTGTAACTATGCGGATCTACATGCCTCACACTTAGGGCTTGACTTTCGCAATCTGCTTCAAAACAAGGGGTTTGCGGTGCGTTTCTGGCGATTCGTAAACCGCAGGTCACCGGTTCAAGTCCGGTGGATGGCTCAATAGAATCAGGCACTTATGATATTGCGGACCCGATGCTGCTTGGGCGTGACAGCGCTTCGTGGTGCCGATGCGCGCTAATTCCATCGCGCGAGATCGGTTCGATCCAGGTTCATGGTTGCCACGAAGCGCCACGCACGGCGTCGGCATTTTTTGCGATCAGCGACACCGCTTCGACGCGCCACTCAGAATTGACATCCGAATCCTGCGCTCAGACGGAAGTCCCAGGAAGTTTCGGCCTCGACTTCATATCGTTGCTGCCGTTGATCGACTTTCACGCGGGCTTGCCACGCATCTTCTTGTCCCATGTTCTTCGAGGCCCGAAGCTCCACAGGGATCTCGAAGGAAGCGATATCGATGGTGAGACCAAGTCCGGCAGTGAGCATCGTGTAATTATTTTTTTTCGTGAGAAAGGTGATACCCGCCACCGATCCTGGTCCCTCGGTCACTTCGAGGCTTGGATCCGCGGAAGAGACGCTTACGAATTCGGGTCCGATCAACGCGAATAGACGGCCAAAGGGCGTTGGGATGTTGACCTTGGCGAGCAGAGGGAAGCGCCAACTCGTAAGCTCGATTTTTTCACGAACCTTGGTCGACTGATTGTACGTGACATCTCGCTGTAGCACCGACATGTCCCGAACGATATCGAGTTCGAGGCTCAGGATTTTGATGAAGCGCACTTCACCGTAAAGGCCGGCGCCCCAAGAGAATCCGCCGCCGTTGCCGGCAAAACCAAGACCCTCATAATTGCCAGGGCGGTCAGAAGGGGTCGTCCATAAACTACCGCCGGCCATGGCCTTCACCCCCGCGGAGGAGTCGACCCAATCCGCTGCTTTGGAAGCAACGGTCCATGTGGAAAGGATGGCGGCAACGACAATACTCGAGGCAAAGACGGGACGCATGAAACCTCCTTGGTTAGGACTATTCTTTTTTTGCGCGGAGGGGAAGCGTCGAGGCGCCGTCCCCGCGCATCAAGGATTCGTTTCTGGGGTGTCCGAACCATGGGGGCGTCCTATGGGACGAAAAACGCAAGATAGTCGACCAGGTTATTTGAACATAAATTGTTCGGTGGCGGGAACCCTGACGATCGAGTGATTCGGGAGCTGTTGGCCGGTGTCGGGGAGCAAAGTGTCCTAAACCTGTTGGATCCCGACCGATTGCAAGCTATCGCGGAGAACTTGCGGGTTGTAGAGCCAAGGCACAGCTACCATCCAGGATTGCTGGCAGTAAGCGTCGTGATATCGACGTTGTAACGCTCCACGGATACCCAGGATGGTGGGCTGATGCCCGCTGGGTTTGCGAGATACTTAGGAGCAGGACCCAGCCAAAGAAAGCGGTTTTCGCAAAGTAGCTCGCAAGCTTGGGCGCGCGCTTCCGCTACCGCCTACTCGACGCTTGAAGGCGCTGGTCTGCAACGCCAAGACCCCGGAACTGAAACGCAGACTCAGCGCTTTTCGCGATGGATTGGTGCCCAACGGCTGTGCTTTCGAACTGCCATGGGCTTGGTACATCAGCAGCGCGTGCTGGACTTGGACGTCGAGTTGCGCACCCACGAGCAAAGCGCGTTGATGCGTGTGGTCTGTGTACCTTTTGTTGGCGAAGACCGGTACTATCTGACCTAGCTGCCACGGCAGGAGTATGGTGCCTACGAGGTGGCGGAGCTATATCGATTGAGGTGGGAGGTGGAGCTATTTTTCCGGGGATTGAAAGAGGCGATCCGACTCGATGACATCAGGCGCCTGGAAAATTAAGAATCTTTACGCACGGTTTTGTATGGTACGTTGCTGGCAGCCACGCTTGTGCGCGACATGGCCGCAAGTCTCCACCAGGTAGAAGCGGGCAAATCCGAGCAGGATAATGCCTCTGATAAGGTTTTTTCCTCCACAACAGCCCAGTGCGAGCCCCAAGGCCGACCAGAAGCAAACCAACGAGCCACCAAAGCAGAAAAAAAGACCAAAGCCATCAGCGTTCCGGGATCCAGACAGCAGCGGACCTTCTTCGCCGTCGCCTTATAGATCGGTCGAGTATTTCATCATGTGCTCGATTTTCTGCTCACTTGTCTGTCAGGGGAGACAAGCCGTCATCGCAACCTATCCAAGCGCATCATCAATGCCATTGTCGGTGGGGCTCGTCCCCGCGGTGGCCGTAAATACGAGTCTACTGTGGTAGAAGCCCACAGCCAAAGCTAGTCGCTCACCAAACTCAGGCCGTCACGGCAGGGCGTACACCGCAAGCAGTTGCACGAGGGTGACAATGTATACGCAAAAGGACGCCTCCATGGTGGGGATACTACAAGCCATTTCGAACGCGACAATACGAAATACGCCGTCCATCTGTGCAGCGGAGCTGCCAAGCTTCTGAGGCGTGGCTCCAGAACAACTGCCCTATCGACATCCATGATGAACCCGGATCCGTGGGTGTCGTATGGGATTGGCAGGTCTTCTTCTGGAACGTCACGTCCCAGCCACCTCATCGCGCGACGATGGCAGGTCTCTTTCAGATCTACCAGCAGGCCTGCCTTCCGGCTTCGAGCTGCACTGGCAAAGATGTTCGGTGCGCCGAGTTGTCTCAGGCTGTCCTCGAGTACTACGGCGGTGATTATGATTTTACCAAATATCTGCAATTCTAGTATACTGGCGTTACGGTCGGCGTAATCTACTGAGGTTAACGTGTTTTCCATAACCCCAGCCCGCAGGAGTCTTGTCCTCGTCTTCCTCTTCTTATCCTGCGGGTGTTCGGAAACCAGTAACCAACCAGTTCAGGGACGCGATGCGGGCGAGGCGAGCACGCTCGACACCATCGCTCCGAACGATGGTCCCACAGAATCATCCTCCCCGGATGCACCTCACGACGTCCCTTGCGACACTTCCTCCGACTGGGCGGTCAACAATCCCTCCGACTCCGCATTCGACGCCCTCCCGCTTGAAGCTGACGCTGCCTCCGACTGCGTTCATCCCCTCGTGGTCGCGGACTGTTCCGAGGGGTGGTGCCGGATTCCCAAGGGCTGCTTCCTCATAGGCTCGCCCCAAGGAGAGTGGGGGCGCGCCAAATACATCGAAGAGCAGGTGCAGGTCACCCTCACCGATGACTTCCTGGTCCAGGAGAAGGAAACCACGCAGGCCCAGTGGCTGGCCACGGGCCTTCCGAATCCCAGCCAGCAGACCGCGGAATACCTTTGCAGCGATCCCAACTGTCCGGTGGGCAACATGAACTGGTTCGAGGCGGCGTACTTCACAAACGTGTACTCGGAGAATGCTTCGCCGCCCTTGCCGCCTTGCTATGCCTTCGAAGGTTGCACGGGGGAGGTCGGGCAGGGGATGGTTTGCGAGAAGGCGTTGGCGGTGGGGGGTGATCTTTACGCCTGTCCTGGGTATCGACTGCCCACGGAGGCGGAGTGGGAGTACGCGGCGCGGGCAGGTACCACCACCGCCTTCTACAATGGGGATATCACGCCTTTGAGCAACCAATTCGTTTGCGGACCCGACCCAAACTTGGAGCAAATTGCCTGGTATTGCGGCAACGCAGGTGCGGACTCGTCGACGCGAGTAGGAGGGTTGAAGCCGCCGAACGCTTGGGGATTGTACGATGTGCTCGGGAATGTCACGGAATGGGTGAACGATCAGCTCATCACGGGCTACGGCAGCATTCCCCTCGTGGATCCGGGTAAGGAGTTGGAGGCGAAGGAAAAGGAACTTGGGATTCGGCGAGGTGGTTTGGCGGTCGCGCTGGCCCCTATGTGCCGCTCCGCCAATCGGATGCAGGCTCCTCGGTGGGGTCGAGGTGCCTTCGGAGGACTGCGGATGGTTCGAAGCTTGGGCTGAGGTCGAGATGCTTTCCCAGCCCGCCATATTCAAAGGAACCCTCTCTTCGCCCTCTTTCTCATGTCCTGCGGGTGTTCGGAGACCAGCAACCATCCCCATGGGCAGGATGCGAGCAACGCGAGCGCTCGGCCAATGAGAAATGACGAACACTCGACGAGTAGCCGCTTAATAGACCGCGTCATGGACAATCCTACGCTCTGCGCCATCCTGACCAGACCAAACCGCAAAGGAGCCTTGGATGACAGAGCCAGATGAAGTATCCAACGGGGAGCAGGACCCATCTGCTGATGGAACCGGTGTAGTTTTTTGTGCGTCTAGCGAGTCCGGTACCCCCAGCGCGACATCCCTGGTCAGGTACGTGGGCGTGCTGTCGAGCGCATCGCGATGGCGTAAGCATGTCGTGCCCAGATCCAACGACGACATGGGCCACCGGCAACAACGTCCGAGCGAGCCACAAGGGCCGCCGGTGACCAAGAGCACGGACGTGTCGTGTACGCTGGCGGGCTTGCCTGAAGCCTTGTCTAAAGCCGCGGAGCCCCCAAGCGCAACGAAGCTATTGCGGGGCCGTGGCGGCGGCGGGGACGACTCTGGACTGGACGACGCTTCTTCGCCGAGTGTTCGACGTAGATTCGCTGCAATGTCCGCGTTGCGGCGGGAGACTTCGTGTCATTGCCAGCATCACCGAGGCACACGCTCCTGCCCCACAACCGGGCTTCGACCCGGTCTTGTTCGTGGCGTAGCTGCTGATCGCGCAGGGCAGTGGGTTATGCGCTGCGGGAAAAGGCGGCGACGCATTGGTTTGTCTACCGATCGCGTTGACACCATGAATCCTCCCTGATTCCGTCTTGACTGCCTTTACGCCGCCCCCGCGACGTGATCCGGAACTTGTCTTGATTTGCGAAAACTGACCGATTTGCCTATGGGCAACAGAAGCGTCCAACGAATGGTCTTTGCCGGACAGGATGGCGCAGCTATGGTTTTCGCCAGGGCAACTCGGCTACGGACGGTTGTCTCACCAAGCCTCCAAACACCCCCGCCGTCACCGCGTACCGGGTCCCGTTTGCCATCTCGAATTCTGGTGGGGTAAAGTCCTGGAGGAGTCGCTGCTGGCTCCCGCTTGGTGCTTCGCTCGAAAGTGCCGCACGACATGATCCTCGACCCCGTCATCTCGCCCGATGAATTCGCTCGCTGCGACTGCGGAGCGACCGAACTCTGGCGGCCCGTGCTGCTTGCCGACACCGGGGCGCGCGCTTGCATGGCATGTGGTCACGTTCGTGTAGTTCACGACGAATGGTCGTACCCGAAGAATCCCCACCTTGATCCCGAAGTCATCGCCACCCGGCTGCTGACGATCGACGACGATGTCCGACCGTGGCTTGGTGCCTTCCCGCGCCTGGTAGCGAGTCCGCCAGCCGATTCGAACGAGCCCTGCTGGCTGCCGGCGAGCCTGCGAGTGGCCGATGCACAGATGCTGCTCGCCGTCGAGTGCGAACTCGCCGCGGCGCCCCCACTGCCGCGACTTGGCGACCGCCTCCGCGCAGCCGGGATCCCCGCGGCACCGCCCCGTCGCGATATGCGCTGGGAGTTCACGTATTGGCTTGACGTCCATGATGCGCTGTTACTCACCGACGAAAGCCCCCTTGGCGATGTGCTTCGGCTAGCCTCGAGCCAGACTCCGCTGGCGGCTCGTATCGCGAACGAGCAGTTGGACTGTCGCGCCGGGCTCCTCGATTCGCTTCTCGGGGCGTTCGAGACCGGCACGCCGCCCCGCAACATGGTCTTGCCGGCGCTCCGTCGCCTCGCCGCCACGGCGCCCATCGAGGCCTGCACGGCCGTCGGCAGCGCGGTCGCGAACCGCCTATCGAGTCTCCTCGATGTGCCCTTCGATAACGAAGTGGAGATCGAGGAAATCGTTCTGCTGCTTTTGGCGCTCGGTCCCACCGCAGCGGTCGCCATCGAGCCGTTGCGGCGACTCGAGGCGAGCGAACTCGTGCGCTGTCGCAGCCTGCTTCGGGACGGGATCGAGGAGCTTCGAGCTGTGCTCGCGAGGTAATAAGTGAACCGAAAGAACGATGGAAGGGCATCCGGCAGGTGAACTCGAGCCAGCGGGGATGGCAGCGGGTTCTGTACCGCTAGGAGCGGTGGTCGACGGGAGGAAACGGGTGGATCGCCGTGAGGCGAAGGGTGAGGGATGACGCTCTCGTCGTTCTCCCCCTCTTGACCACCTCGTAGCGCAGAGCCCTGCAATCAATGTGAATCGCGCAAGGCCGTAGATACAGTAACAGCCACGAAGCAGGTCGCGGTTCGATGCTGGCCTCCATCCGCTCTTGGTCGATGAGCTGAGCAAGGCGCAAACGATCAAGCAAGTCACGTGTATTCGCTCCGCCAACCGCGTTCTTCCCACCACGAGGCCCCATATCTGTCCTTGTCATGCACCGATCATCCAATTTGACGGTAATGTGACTGGGCACATGGGGGTCAGGACGCCGCGAAATCTAGCCCCCGGGTAGGTTGTGCTGCCAACAGCAAGGAAATGGGATGGGACAGTTCTCGCGCCAGGATCAATCGTTGCAAGTTGCCGCTGAACAGATGGCCCGCGGGTTGCTGCAACGAGACCGCCTGGACGTGAAAGGTATCGACGAGCCGCCTGGCGAACGAACGCATTTCTTTCCGCCACAGGCCCCAACGTTTGGCGATGGGAGGATGACGATAAGTTTTTTGCGCCAGGTTTTCGGCTAGCGAAAGACTGGTGACGGCCTCTTGCGTGCGCCGGTTTTCGGGAATGTAGGCCAGCCCTGCACGCAGATAGCGCGCTGGCGTGGCATGCGTCACATCGTTCCCGCAAAGGGTGATACGCCCTGAGGTGGTAGGCCGCATTCCACGGAACACGTCAGCCAGCTCCCGCTGACCATTTCCGGATACTCCGGCAACACCCAGGATTTCGCCTGCAAATACCTTGCATGAAATGTGACGCAAGGCTTCGAATCCCTTGTCGCCACAAGCATGCACTTCATGCACATCGAGTACCTTTTCGTCGGGGCTGAGCAGGGCGGCGGGTTCATCGAGCCACAGGATACGGACGCCTCGCATCAGGGCCCGCAGCCGTTCGACCCGTTGTCGTTGCCCGATGGATAGATGCCAGACGTAAGCCCGAGGATCGATGTCGAAGCCCAGGACGCGCGATTGTTCTTCGATGGACCGTTCGATGGACGAGCAGCGGATTTGCCATTTCAGGTTTCGCAAGCCAAGGGCAACGTTTTCCGCAACCGTGAGCGCTTCGGCGAGCATCAATTCCTGATGCACCATGGCGATCCCCCATGGGTCCGCATCGCGATGTGACCGTATCTGGATAGCTTTGTCATGAACGAAAATCTCGCCTTCCTCGGGGCGTTGCACTCCCGCAAGCATGTTCATGAGCCTCGTTTTGCCGGCTCCGTTTTCTCCGATGAGCGCATGTACCTCCCCCCGTCGGAGGGTGAAGTCGACGTGATCGTTGGCCACGATGCCGGGGAAGCGCTTGACCATGCCGCGCTTGGTCACGTCATGTCTTTGGGCTCAGCGGATGCGGCGATACGATTCACTTCGGCGACAATTGTCCAAGGATGCCTTCCGCAAGCCAATTCATACACACCTTGCAGCCCGGCAAGCCTTCCAAGTCCTCTTGCGTCAAACGTTTTCCTTCCGGCAGGACTTCCTTGCCCCGGTTGTCTTTGATGGGTCCGGCAAAAACGTCGAAGCGGGTGAACGTGCCCGCCTTCATGGCGGCAAGCTTCTCGCGTACCACAGGGATGACGCTTTCGGGAACGCCGGGAGCGGGCGTGGCTCCGTCTTCGAATCCAATGAGCCCGAGAAGGCCTGAGTCCGCCTCACCGTACCACGACGACGGTTTCCACGATCCCGCGCGCATTTGTTTGACGGCATCGACATAAAACACGCCCCAATTCCAATAGGGCGTCGTCAAACAATGCGCTTTGTCGGCATCGCAAGCGTTGTTGGAATCATAGCCGACGGCCCATTTCTTTTTTTGTCCAGCCACGACGATGGGGCCGGTGGTATCGGCGCCGGTAAGCACGACTTGCACGCCCGCGTTGAACATGGACTCGGCGGCTTCCTGTTCTTTTCCAGGATCGAACCAAGAATTCATCCACCGGATTTCCATCGTGCATTGTGGGCATGTTTGTTTTGCTCCCAACATCAACGCGTTGCCCAGACGAACCACTTCCGGGATGGGGTAAGGAGCGATGTAGCCCAGTCGTGGAACACCATCCTGTGCCGCGCGGGCTCCGGCAATCATGCCTGCCAAGTATTTCATCTGTTCCATGGCGCCGAACGCATTGCCGAAGTTGGTGTCGTTTTTCTTGAATCCGGAGATGTGAATGAACTTCGTGTTTGGAAATTCCTTGGCGACGGTTTCGGTGCTGTCCATGAATCCGAAAGAAGTGGCGACGACCAGATTGAAACCTTTTCGAGCCAAGGCGCGTATCACTTGTTCGGATTCCGCGCCCTCGGCCACACTTTCGACGTGTGCGGTATGAACCTCGGGTATCTGTTGCAACAGGTATTTTCGACCCTGATCCTGAGCGTACGTCCATCCGCCGTCACCCACGGGGCCGACATGCACGAAGGCGACGTTGAACTTACCTTCTTGCGCGGCCGGGATGGCATGTTTGCCCACCGTGGAGTCGGATCCGTTGGGTGAATTTTTTTTGCTGCAAGCGGAGACCGCCGTAAGCGATGTGAGCGTCACGATGGCGAGCAGTCTTGGAAATCTCATGGTTTCATGCCCTTGCGTCGGGAACCCCTCTCGAACCATAGCGTGGTCGAGGGGCCCCGGTGATGATTGCGATCGAACCCGCGCAAGCCTACACCAGACAAAAAATGACAGGCACGGCAACGTAGGGGAATGACCGTAGGAAAGCGGGTTTTTCAGATCGTTTCCAGAACGACGGCGAGCGCTTCGCCTCCACCGATGCACAGTGTTGCCAATCCCCGTTTTACTTTTCGGTCGAGCATCGCATGCAGCAACGTCGTGGTGATGCGCGCACCGGAGCATCCGATCGGGTGACCGAGGGAAACGGCGCCGCCATGCACGTTCACTATTTCCGGGTCGAGTTTGCAGGCCTGGATCGAATGCATCGTCACGACGGCGAAAGCTTCATTGATTTCGAATAGATCGATGTCTTGGGTTTTCAAACCGAGGGTGGTCAGGGTCTTGTCGATGGCGGCCGCCGGCGCGGTCGTGAACCAAGCCGGATCTTGCGCCACGCCGGCATACCCGACCACCCTGGCGAGAGGCACCAGCCCATGTTTTTTAACAGCTTCGTCGGTGGCCAACACCATCGCGCATGCGCCGTCGTCGATCTTGGAAGCATTCGCGGCCGTGATGGTGCCGTCCTTGGCGAAGGCGGGGCGTAACTGTGCCATTTTCGAAGGATTTCCTCGGGCCGGCTCCTCGTCTACCTGCACCACCACGGGCTCTCCTTTTCTTTGAGGGACTTCGACTCCGACAATCTCCGCATCGAACTTACCCTGTTTCTGCGCCTCGAGCGCTCGTCGGTAGCTTTCTACGGCGAAAGCGTCTTGCGCTTCGCGTGTGAATCCGAACTCCTTGGCGCATTTTTCCCCGAACATTCCCATGTGTTGGTTGCCATAAGGATCCCACAATCCATCGAAGATCATTCCATCGACGACCTTGCCATCTCCCATCCGCATGCCATCGCGAGCGGCGGGTAAGTAGTAAGGGATGCGAGACATCGATTCGATGCCCCCGGCCACGACGATATCGGCATCGCCAAGGCGTAGGGTTTTGGTTCCAAAAATGACCGCTTGCATGCCGGAACCGCATACTTTGTTGATCGTGGTGCAAGGCACGGATGCGGGGAGATTCGCGAAGATCGCTGCTTGACGCGCTGGGGCTTGTCCAATTCCCGCGCCGACCACATTGCCCATGAACACTTCTTGTACGTCTTCGGGACGAAGCTTGGCGCGCTCGAGAGCCTTGGTGATGACGACGGCACCGAGCCGCGGGGCCGAAACGGATGACAATGCCCCTTGAAAGCTGCCGATAGGTGTACGAACAGCGCTGACAACATACACGGATTGCGTCATGGGCCTACTCTCCTTCGTGGCTGGATTCGGAATAGGAAACCGCCATACCGCGAAGAAGGCGAGGCTGAAACCCACTCGTGCAAGGACCGTCGTGGCACCGTTTTCCACCGTTGATGGCGAGTGTTGGTGCAACGCATGAGGGCTCCGTGTCGAACCGCAAGGGACTGCGATTTCGTTTCCGTCAACCGAAGTGATGATGATGGGCTACGCCTGGACAGCGCTATCAAAGAACATCCTTCGAATCGTCAGAACCGATCCTGACGCGGGTTGCGCAGGGCAGAGCATGCTCCTGTGTACGGTTACGCCATCGCTACCAGCGTCGCTACGCTTCAAGGTTCGGTGTCCGTGTCGTCGGACTCCGAGGGGGCGACGATCGAACTGGGGGTGGGACGGAGTTGGGTTTCCTGTTCGACGGTTTCCGATGAGGTTGGCGGTGATTTTTGGCTCGATATTTTGGGAGATACGGGCTCGACGGGGGGAGGGGTTTCGCTTCCACTTCCTCCACACGCGGCACATATCGATACGACCGAAGCAATCGATAGGATTCGAACAACCATGCTTTGAGGTTGTAGGTGTCTGGTGAATGCGGGGCAAGCCTATTGAGATCGGTGGTTCATCGATCTTTCCGATAACCTTCGAACACGAATCCACCGATGGATGCAGATTCCGCGTTCGACGCGTCGGAGACAACTCGATTGGTGATGCAAGCCATGGTGGGCGGTGCTTGTGGTGTCCTCCTCTTTCGAAGCGGGGAACAAAAAGGAAGGACGCTATAACATTTGGGCAAATTGGAGGTATTCATGGAAGGTTTCAGATCAGTGGCTGACAATTGGCGAGCGATGGTTGATAAAGGAGGGCATGATTGGTCGGTTGACGGGAGCGCTTGTGCAAAAGGATGCGGAAGGCGGTATTTTGCTTGATGTTCATGGGGTTGGTTTTGAACTGACGGTACCGCGGGGCACGCTCGAGCGGCTGGGGTTGGAGCAAGAAGACAGGGTTACGCTTTTCGTTCATACGCATGTGCGAGAGGATGCGCTGGTCCTATTTGGTTTCAGCTCCGCGGAGGAACGACAAGCCTTCCGCGTATTGCTGGGCGTGACGAGCATTGGGCCTCGTCTCGCCTTATCGGTCCTGTCGGTATTGCCGGCGGCGGAATTGGCGAAAGCGATTCGGGACAAAGACGTTCGGTCTTTGGTGGCGGTTCCTGGGGTGGGTAAGAAATCCGCGGAGCGGTTGATCTTGGAGTTGCAGGACAAGTTGGGGTTCGTAACGGTGGCCAGTGCCGCGATGGGGGGAAAGAAAGTGCCGATGGGGGAAGAATCGGTGCGTCAGCAGGTCGTGGACGGTCTGACGCGCCTTGGATTCAAACCATCGGAGGCGGAATGGGCTGTTTCCTCCCTTGGAAAATCTGTGGAAGATCGGTCGATTCCGGCGGTGATTCGCGAAGCCTTGGCCTTGCTTCGTCACTGAAAGCACACGATTGTGTGCAGCGTCCTTGACCTGGCCACGGGCGCGGCGATAATCGCGTAGGTTTTCGATTGGATGGGCCAAGGTTCAGCCAAGAACGTGAACGGCAATAGCAAGGGCGCAATGTGCGCAAGCGATTAGGAGGTAACCGGTGATCACGTGTTCCAAGTGTGGGAAGGAGAACCAGGATCACTATAAGTTCTGTCTCGGTTGCGGAGCGGAACTTCCCCGTGATGCGGCACCCAAGCCGTTCGCGCCTCGAACGCCCCCGCAGGGGATGAAGGCAGTATCGGGTGGTAAGAGTTCACCGGCAGTGGCAGCTTATCATGCACCTGCTCCGGCACCATCGCCCGCTCCTTTCGTTCCGCCAGCGGTGGCACCGAGGCCCGTGGCGGAACCGTCGCCAGCACCTTTCGTTCCGCCAGCGGTGTCTCCCGCGCCAGTGGCTGAACCAGCTCCCGCACCCATTGTTGCAGATGCACCGATGGCGAGTGCCACGGGCGAAACGGTGGCTTGCCCGCAGTGTAGTCATGTCAACTCTACGGCGTTCAAGTTCTGTGCGTCTTGTGGCTACAACCTCACCAAAGTCGTTTCTGTTCCAGCAGCGCCCGCGGTGACTTCGGCTTCCGCGGCGACGTGGAAACTCACTGTGTTGCGCGCGGATGGAACCGATGCGGGAACATTCGACGTGCCTTCCGACGTCACGCTCGTGGGTCGAAGCACCGGTGGAATTTTCGGTGGTGATTCGTATTTATCTCCGCAGCATGCGAAACTCAGTCTGCGAGGGGGAAAGCTTTTCGTGGAAGACGCCGGTTCGCTCAACGGCACGTATCTCAAGCTCATGCGTGACACGCCGGAGTCCGTGGCCGACGGTCAGTATTTCCGCATTGGGCAAGAGATCATTCGTTTCGAAAAGCTCCATCCCGAACCGCCGATCGACGGTGTGGAGAAAATGGGAAGTCCTTCGACGGGCTATATAGGGCGGATTGTGCTGGTGACCGGGCGTCAGATGGACGGTAACGCATTTCCGGTACCGAAACTGGGCGTTCACATTGGGCGCGAACGTGGCCATGTGCTGTTCCCTGAAGATGGTTACGTGTCTGGACTTCATTGTTCACTCACGGTCCACGATGAAGAAGTGCTGCTCACGGATCTTGGAAGTTCCAACGGTTCGTTCATTCGGTTGATGAGTGAGCGTGAGGTACAAGACGGCGATATCTTGTTGATGGGTCAGCAGCTATTTCGTGTTGGCCACTGACCGAAGTTTCGTTCCGCAAAACGTTGTCGGTGGGTGAAACGATCCGATCCAAACGGCGGAGTCTGTTTGTGCATGGGAGTGACGAAAAGCATGGATCACCAGAACATCCAGACCGTTCGTGTGGTGGCTGCGGTTGTGGAAAACAATGGCCGCTATCTCATTACCCAACGTCGTCCGACAGCGGTGCTGCCGCTGATGTGGGAGTTTCCGGGAGGGCGGGTCGAGCCGGGAGAAACGGATACGGCTGCGCTTCAACGGGAGGTTCGTCATCGTTTGGGGGTCGATATTTCCGTGGGTCAGCTCATCTCTTTCGTATCCCACCCCTACGAGCGTTATGTGGTGGACTTGTATCTTTACGAGTGCCGCCTGACCGGTGGAGAGCCAAGTCCGCGAAATGTTCATGCTTTTCGTTGGGCAAGCAGTGCCGAATTCGACCAGTACCCATTTACCCCCGCGGACGAAGCCTCGATGAGCCAACTGCTGGGTATGCCATGAGTCGACGGCCTTCGAGCCGATGGCTGGCAAAAATGATCGTGGACTGTGCTTGACAATCGTTGTGGCTCCCTGTAAAAACCGCGACCCCATTGTTGATTGAGCCGGGATGACGGGCTCATCATCCGGATGATGATCATCTGGAAGCGCTGAAGTTGTAGGAAAGGCACCATGCCATGAACCGAACGTTCTCCGCCAAACCCGCTGAGGCCGCTGCCTCCAGGGAGTGGTGGGTCGTCGATGCCGAAGGCAAGTCCCTCGGGCGTCTCGCCAGTGAGATCGCCAAGATCTTGCGTGGAAAGCACAAGCCGACCTTCACCCCCCACGTCGATACCGGTGACTTTGTCATCGTCATCAACGCTGCCAAGGTCGGTCTGACCGGTTCCAAACTCGACAAAAAACATTACTACCGCCACAGCGGTTCCCCCGGCGGTTTTCGTGCGGAACCCTACCGCTTGCTCATGAACCGCAAGCCGGAGTTGCCCATTCAGAAAGCCGTCAAAAACATGCTGCCGAAAAACGTCCTCGGACGTCAGATGATCGGTAAGCTCAAGGTATACGCTACCGCGGATCATCCTCACGCGGCGCAGAAACCGCAACCCCTCGAGATCTGATCCTCATGCCCACGGAACATCGATTCTACGCCACAGGGAAACGAAAGAGCGCCGTCGCTCGTGTCTGGATCAGCCCAGGATCCGGTCAGTTCATCGTCAATAACACCCTTGCGGATGACTATTTCGAAAGAGAAACCACCCGCATGATTTGCCGTCAGTCTCTCGAACTGCTCGAAGCTCTCGATGAGATCGACGTCTGGGCTACGGTAAAAGGTGGAGGTCATAGCGCTCAAGCAGAAGCACTCCGCCATGGGATTGCCCGTGCCCTCATCGAACAGGACCCGGAACGTCGGGGCATGCTCAAGCGCGCGGGCTATCTCACCCGCGATGCGCGAGAAAAAGAGCGCAAAAAGTACGGTCAGCCAGGTGCTCGCAAACGCTTCCAATACTCCAAGCGCTAGCAACGGCTCCCTTCCACTACGTCTCGTACTTTCCGGAAGGAATCCTTTCCTTCCACCAGTATCACTCCATCATTCCCTTGCGAAAGCTTTCCCTCCGGTGAACCATGAGCCCCATGCGGGCCACCTCAGGAAGAGCCGTCTCTGCCACCATTCTCCAACGTCTCCAACACGCCCTCGCTCAAGGTCGACCGCTCACCTATCTCGAATTGGCTCAACAAGCCGGTTGTACCGTTCGTTCCGTGCGAAATTATCTCCAACACGCCGAGCAACTCCTCGGTTTTGACGTCGAAAAAAAACGCGACCGCGGACGCGTTCTCGTACGTGCCGTGCTGTCTTCTCCCTCCTCCCTCCCTCCTTCCTCCTGCTTTCGCTCCGATGCATCACCGCTCGATTCCGCTCTTTCGGACAGACTCTTTCCTCCCTCCACCGTCAACCCTTTGTCTTGCGTCCAAATCGCTTTCCCAAACCTTCCCCACTATGCTGAACACCATGCTCGCGTGTGTCAGGCTTGGATTCGGCATGCGCAATCGCGTACCCATGCCCTTCGGTTTCTCATCCCTACCGTCACGTCAACCGCTCCCCTTTGGCCACTTGGCATCGTGGTTCATCACCATATGGGTATCGTCTTGATTGGCTTTCCCTGTCATGAAACGGATCCCAAAAATCGGTGGACGCTCGAATTGATCCGATTGCCCAACGAATCCACCTTGTGGGAGCCAATCGAACGGGAGGCTCCCGATTGGGTCAAAGCCTTGTCCGTTCGCGATCTATTTGATTCACCCTTCTGTTTTCTGTCCGATCAAGAAGACAAAACAATCGATGTGCATGTCCGTTTCGATGCTTCGCTGACGGAACGTCTTCGCCATTGCGTATGGCATTCCTCGCAGTCCGTGGTGTTGCGGACCGACGGGATGCTGGATGTACGCTTTGGACCTGTTTCCCTTGCGTGGGCCGCGAGTTGGGTGAGTTCGTTCGGTGCAAGTGTGACTGTTTTGGGTGACAAGAAGTTACGCAAGACCGTGAAGAAAAGGTCTTTCTCGGTGTAACATTCGTCGTTGCCGTCTTCTTTACTCTTCGCTTCGTAACCCTCGATGGATCAAACGCCCATGTTTCGCTTCATTCGTGGCACAATTCCGACCATGCTCAAACGCGGTCGGCCCGTGCTGCTGTGGACTGTGGGGCTCGTCATGATGGCGAGTGCTTGCGCTCCGCCTCAAGTCCGACTCGAGCCCGGTCCACGCGAGTATGTGGCGGCGGATTATCAAGCCGTCCTTCAAAAATGGACGAGATCAGATCAACTCATTGCCCTGTCGGAACTCGATGACCTGCTCACGGTCACCGCTACCTTCGAATCCTACGACTTTCGATGGGCTTACGTCGTTCGCTACGCGCAGGATTACCGTCTGACCGTCGATCAACGCCGACGACTTCTCGAACGAACACTTGCCGATGCCCAGGAGCGTCATCAGTTCTTCGTTGCGCTTTACGGGACCAACTGGCGGTGGGTGGACTTGAACAAACCTGATTCAGGTTGGATTGTCCGATTGATCGACGATGTGGGTAATGAGACAGCGCCAGAAGAGATCGTGACGATTCGCAAACCCGGTCCCATCGAAAGAACGTATTTCCCTTATACGTCGCCATGGCGACGCGTGTATCGCATTCGGTTTCCCATCGTGACCGCGGAAGGTCATCCTACCATTTCCAATCAAGCGCGTTGGTTTGGTCTTCGGTTTGCCGGTGCGCAAGGCAATCAGGAATTACGTTGGGAACTCGAGCAAAGCACGCGGTGAAGCGCTGATGATGAGAGAGCCATGACCAAGCTCAACAGGCAACCCATTGTCGTAGCGAGCGTGGTTGCTTTGGTATTTCTGAGCCTTGCCGTGCTCAAGCATCGCGCCGCCACACGTCCGATCCCACAAGCACGACAGGCTTTGCCCGTGGGATCGTGGATCGTGGCTCCGGCGATATCCTCGACGCCGAATCGTCCGTTGGATCCCAAGGCGCTTGTCGTGGCCGGACCACCCACCATGTTTCACCTGGACCCGGCGCATCGCAATCGCAGCCCTTTCGTTGGCCCGGCTTCACCGTCGCTGTCCGTATTGGCGGACCTTCACGCTCCGATTCAAACAGCCCCCGCAGTTCTGCCCAATGGAACCATCGTGGTTGGGACTCTCGATGGTCATCTATTCGGTCTTCGAGAGGACGGAACCGTTGTCTTCAAAACACCACTGGAAGATCGCCTATATGCAAGCCCGTTGGTGTGGAAAGACCGATTGTTCATCGGCACCGACGACGACCGCTTCGTGAGTCTTTCCTCCACGGGAAACGTGCTTTGGTCTCTTGCCACGGATGGGGATGCGGATACGTCGGCTTCTCCCACCCCAGACCACGGTCTCGTCTTCGCGGCGAACGAGACTCTGTTCTTTGCGCGAATGGATGGAACCGTGGTGTGGCGTGTCCGTGCGAAGCGAAAGATCTATTCCTCACCGGCCGTGGATTCCGACGGTTCCGTGTATGTGGGAGCACAAGACCAGCGCGTATACGGTATCCGTCGAACGGGCGTGGTGCGTTTTGCCACGCGATTGGAACAACAAGTGGATTGCGCGCCATCCATTGGAGAATACGGGTTGCTGTATGTGGGTACGGATGGCGGCGCCGTGGTCGCGCTCGATACGCAGACCGGACAGGTGCGTTGGAAAACGACGGTGCAAGGGCACGTGCGCGGAGGGTTGACCGTAACCCGTTCGCATGACGTTGTGGCAGGTGTGTATGGACCATCGCCACGAGTCGTGGCGATGCGTGGAGACACCGGAGAGCAGTTGTGGAGCTTTTCGATTCCTGGAACTGGCGCGAAAGAGTATGGAATTCACGGCTCTCCCGTGGAGGATGCCCAGGGGAATCTGTACTTCGGAGCACAGGATGATGCCGTTTACTCACTCACCGCGAGGGGTGCGTTCCGGTGGAAGGCGATGACGGCAGGCGACGTCGACGCGCCAGTGGTGATCGTGTCCGATGGGGTGCTTTTGGCAGGCTCGGATGACGGCAAACTGTATCGCATCACCGAGCAGTGAAAAAACTACCTACGACTCGAGGTCATGCGCAGCGACTGTTGATGGGCCTCAGCTACCCCCGTCTGACAGGGGTGCTCACAAATTTTTCGTCGCGCAAGCCAACCCATGAGAGTCAACGCCGCCTGATGCACGTGAGGCGGTACTCCCCGACGTCGGATGACGGTGACAATGGTGGAGATGAGTTCCGTTCTCTCTTGTTCGTCCAACCCCGGCTCCCCATGCGGCGGAAGGTCTTGGTTCTTCGACCCATTCAGCACAGCGGCTGGTGTCTTGTCACTTCTGTCGACCAAGTCAATCCCCAAAATGCGTTGGCACGTTGCATGCTTCATGGTGATTCGATAAGGACCTCTCGATCCTTGGCCCCTTGGGCGGGTCCGACAAGACCGCGCTTTTCCATCATTTCGACGATCTTTGCGGCTCGGTTGTAGCCAATACCTAGCTTTCGCTGGAGCCATGAGGTCGAGCAGCGACGTGTTTCAGCTACCACCATCACGGCCTCATCGTACTTCGGGTCTTGCTCCGCATCCTCTTCTGGTTCCGTCTCATCGCCGCGTGGCAGCAGGATGCTGTCATCGTAGGTTGGCTCTCCTTGTTGACGCAGGAAAGACGTCACGCGCTCCACTTCTTCTTCGCTGACGAAGGGACACTGCACCCGTCGTGTTTCGTTCGACCCGTTGAGTTTGACCAACATGTCTCCGCGGCCCAGCAGGTGTTCGGCCCCTTGTTCATCGAGAATGGTTCTACTGTCATTGCGCTGGGTGACTTTGAACGCGATGCGAGACGGGAAGTTGGCTTTGATCATCCCTGTGATGACATCGACACTCGGACGCTGGGTGGCGAGGATCACGTGCATTCCGGCGGCTCGTGCTTTTTGGGCCAGTCGTGCAATCGAAGCTTCCACCTCTTTGCCTTGTTGCATCATCAGATCAGCGAACTCATCCACGACGATGACGATGTACGGGAGTTTTTCGGGAAGCTTGGGAGGTTCTTTTTCCGCACCGAATTCGACAACCGATCCATCTTCCGACGTGACGACCGTGGGTTTGGGAAGTTCGAAACCTCGAACCTCGCCTTGGTGAACCCGCTTGACCCATGCGTTGTACGTCGTGATGTTCTTGGTGCCTGCGTTGGCCAGGAGTTGATAACGCCGCTCCATCTCATCGACTGCCCATTTCAGTGCGTTTGCGGCTTGGCGTGTGTCGGTGACGACGGGCAATAGCATGTGCGGGATGCGGTCGAACGATTGAAGTTCGACCACTTTTGGGTCGACCATGAGCAATCGCAAGTCGTCGGGGGAGCGACGGCACAGCAAGCTCACGAGCATGACGTTGAGTCCTACGCTTTTTCCGGCGCCGGTCGCACCTGCCACGAGAACGTGGGGCATGGACGACAGGTCCGCATAGAACGGTTTGCCGACGATGTCTCTTCCGAGCACGACGGGAAGGGGGGCTTTCATTTCCTGAAAGCGTCGGTCTTCGATGAGTTCGCGCAGGTTGACGGCCTTTCGTTCGCGATTGGGTATTTCGAATCCGACTCGCTTTTTGCCAGGAATGGGGGCGATGATGCGCACTTGGCATCCAAGGCTCATCGCAAGGTCATCGGCCAGGCTGGCGATTTTCGAAACCTTGGTGCCTGCCTCAGGCTCCATTTCGTAGGTCGTGACCGTGGGACCGGGTTGGATTTCGCGAATCTCCCCCCTAACACCGTAGTGATTCAGCGTCGTGATGAGTTGTGCCGCGTTGTCGTTGAGTTGTTGTTGCAATGTCTCATCGATGATCAGAGCAGGAGCCTCGCCTTCATCGAAAAGATCGAAAGGAGGCATCTGATATCCAGGCACGGTGGATGTCGCCGCGGTTTGCTTGACCTTCTCGACTTCCGTAGCCGAGGTGGTATCCACAATCGTGGGCCCTTTGGCTTGACGTTGCTTGCGTCGCGGTGTTTCCTCAGCCGCGGGCTGAGTCAACGTCGCGGCCTTGGACTCCATGGGGGTCATGGACGCAGAGAGGTCGATGACTGGGGCGCTTTCGTGGGCGCGCGCATCCTGTTCGAGATCATCTTCGATAGTGGGTTCTGGACTCGTCGGAGATGAAACCGGCTGAAGGTGCAAGGGTGATTCGAGAACGATGCCTTCATCGATGTCTTCGAGGGGGCTGAGCGGTTCTTGATGCAAGGCCTCGATCATCTCGGTAGCTTTGGCGAGGGCCCGTTCGCGAGCGGCTTCTACCTCGGTGTCGATAGCGACGATGGCATCATCACGATCAGCGGTGGTGATACGAATGGCTCCGTGTTCGGCGCGGACTTTTTCGATGGTTCGAGCGCGATGCCACGCGTGTTTGATGGCGCGTAACCCCTCGGCGCTTTTCATCGCGGCGTGTTCGGTGGTTTGTCCAGCGCGTTGGGCGAAAGAGATGAAAGAAAAGGATGCGCGAGCGATGAGAACCAAACCGATGGCCGTCAGTCCGATGAGGTAGGAGCCAACGTTGGAAAACAGGGATCGCATGAGTTCGCCGAACAATTCGCCGATGGTTCCGCCGACGCTCATGGATCCAAACGCGGTGGATTGGGGAAACGAGACGTGGATGAGGGAAGCGACGATGAGAATGACGACGGTGTCGCCGCCGATTCTTGCCACGCTAGCCATGGTGGGTTTGTTACGAAACAAGGGCAACGAGATGAGGACGAGTTCGACAGGGATGATCCAGGCGGCGAGTCCCAAGGTGGAGACGAAAACGTTTGCCAATGCCTCGCCGACCGGGCCGACCCAATTGGTACCGGTGACTTCCGAAACGGCGGGATCGTGTGAGAAAGAAGCGAGAGCCAGCGTCAGAAACACAGCACCCGCGATGAGAACGAGGGAAGCGGCTTCCCGCCCATAGCGAAACGCGCGACTCTCCTGCCTGGGGAGATCGTCAGCGAATTCCAGCCGGGGCGTTTCGCTCCGTGGTGCGGTCATGGGTGATGCCATTTCGGAAAGCAGCCCCAACCTATCCCCCACCCCCCCAAAGGGTCAAAAAACCGGCGCCCAGCCCCGAATCCCCCCCAAAAAAACCCCTTCATTCCCGTGGAACCGTGGGTATCGAATGGCTCGATGCTCTTGGATCGGGAATTCGTTTGAGACTTCGACGCCTTGTCGGGTAGCATGCGAGTCCCTGTTGGAGCCAAGTAGGGAGACGATGCGAACCAACCGTCTGTCGTGCTGGGGTCTAACCGCCCTGGCTATCGCCATGATGACTGCCGCGAGTTCGTCTGGATGCCGTGTCGACCAAGACGATATCCAGCGCTGGGAAAAGACTGAGCGCGGACCGGATAAGCTCGTGGCTGTCATCGCCCATGACAAATACGACCCCACGTTGCGTGTGGAAGCCGCGTTGGCCCTCGTGCGCATGAAACCTAGAGGCGGTCGACGCATTGGCATCCCCATCATGGTGGATGCGATCGCACAACTCACCGACTCGGAAATTCGGAAAACCATCATCGCAGGCATGGTGCCCGCGCTCGTCTCGGAGATCGGAAAACCCGTGCCGGTCGCACAAGCCAACCAGCCCGCCCCGCCCGATACATCGATTCCTTTCAAGGATGCGGCTTTTGCATTGCTCATTCGCGAAAACTCACCCGGAGGGAAAATCGTCTCCGAAGAGCAGCATCGACAAGCTCTCATGCAAGCCCTTGCTTCATGGGTCACCGTGGACTTCGAGCATCGTTACGATAACGCTTCGCAAATGTATGGGGTCGAGCAGATCATCAAGTACATCGGTGCGCCAGCAGCCCGGATGTTGCCTTCTTTGATCCACAACGACCAACGCAAAATCTCCGACCTTGCGCGCATCATCGCCGCCAATGGTGACAAACCAACCAAAGAAGAAGCCTCCAAGCGTGTCGTCGCCGTGGCTGCTCATACCATCTCTGCCAAGTGGCTCGATTCCGTCAAATCGACAGTGGAAGAGGCCAACAAGGCCAACAAACTCAAGCCCACGGAAGCTCAATTCGCCGCACAACTGACAGCGCTTCAAGACGAACAACTCAAGCGTTTGTTCGGATCCATGCGTCAACTTGGCGGTCGCGCGGCAGTGGATTTCTGCTTCGATTTCGCTTTGAACAAAGAGAACTCCGCGGAGCGTCGGGCCCTTGCCATGGCCGCCCTCGAAGGCAACTTCGATCAGCAAAATCCCAATGATGTCTCTCGCATCCTTTCCCTCGCGGCGGCCGATGACACGCCCGACCAGGTGCGCGACTTGGCGTTTCGTCGAGTGGGAGAGATGCGACGAGAAAAAGTCATCGAGAAGCTTTATGAGATTTTCAAAAGCGAACGTTGGCAAGCCCGTTGGGTAGCGGCTCAATATGCGATCGGTATGTCCAATACCTCGAACATCCCCGAGATCCTCAATCATCTTCCCCGAGGCGGTTCTCCTGTGTTCGCCATGACGGAAGCTCTTAGCTACGGCGATTGGATGGGCAACCCAGAGCGAATGCGCGTGCAAGGCAAAGATGCCCGCGCGCAACTCGAACCCTATTTTCGTGACTCCAATAGTGCTGTGCGAACCAGCGCCCTGGGATGGTTTTTCGGACACGGCACCAAACACGACATCGCCGCGCTCGAACCGTTTTTTCAAGATAAAGGGTCGGTTCCCAAATGTGGCTCCAACCAATCCGACTGCGATTGGACCTGCTATGTCGACAAAGAAGGGGGAAAACCCGATGAAAAAGAACCCAAAGAGGCTACAAATATCGGAGAATTCATTCGGTTCTGCATAGTTCCTACCATCAAAGACCGAAATGAAGACCCTTCGAAAAAGAAGGACGCCAATCAACCGGCAACCGTGACGGAAAAGAAGTGAAGTCGAAGAAGCAAAAGTTTCACGCGAAGGCGTGAGGGCAGTACGATCAAGGCGCATCCATGAGTGACCCGAACAAGAAAAGCCCCCGCACATTTCAGTGTAGAGACGTCCTTTGGGATACCTTTGAGCAAATGGCGCGCGAACTCGAGTGCTCCATCGATTACCTCATCAACGAGGCGATGAAGCAATACGCGCGGCAGCGCAGCTATGGCTCACGAACC